>Ga0207789_1000121_pt1 | contig 65281 bp, 63 predicted proteins | sample HigsolmetaGSP12D_FD_184840 | JGI IMG/M metagenome (GOLD analysis project Ga0207789, IMG submission 184840) | High solid enriched microbial communities from the Joint BioEnergy Institute, USA - SP1-2-D (SPAdes) | ecosystem: Engineered > Bioreactor > SSF (Solid state fermentation) > Aerobic >...
TGACTTATGCTTCATCCTACTTAGATTCCTTCCCGCATCAAAGGAGATGCAGTGGTTTATATCCTTTCGTCGCAGTTACAGTTGCGGGGACAGTTCCGGATTTTCACCGGATTCCCTATTAAGCTTCAAAAAGCACCTTAACTTGCTAGTTTTCAATATATTGTGTATTCAATAGACTTGTTAATACTTTATATAGTATTGTAATGATAATAACATGAATTTGAATCGAAGGCAACAACTCAAAAGTTGCCTATTGAATCTGTTTAATTGACTGGGACACATTTGCACGGGCAGCCAATAAAAGCTTCTTGTGCTGCAATTCATTAGAGGTTGTTTACAGTTCAAACAATTTTTCCTTCAGCAGTTCCGTTTATCATTTAATTACTTCGTACTGCTCTTGATAAAAACTTGGCCGCACCAGTTTTACATTGGAGTTTAAGATTACAAGAGAAGGGGAAAATAATCCGATCGTTTTAGCAGAAATTATTTATGTCAGTTATAATCCGGAAACAAAAACTTCGCAGCCTATCCCAACATTTTTACGGAAAAAAATGGAGGCATTTGAAAGCGGTGTTATAGCCGATTAGGAAAACATAATAGAAGAAAAAATATACCTTTCATGTCCACATGATCATCTTTTATAAATTTATACGATCGTATCATCATAGAATGATTGGTTTTTGTCAGGGTTCTGTCTTTTTTCTTTTTACATGGAATCCATTCACCTTGGCTGGTGCCAAGATAGAAACAGCAAAACCGGCTAATGGAACGATCCTGTGTGCATAAAAATTTATAAAAATAAAGGAGGCTGTCACCATTACTTTCTGCTGTTAAGCAGTATGAATGGGTAAGCCTTCCTATAAGTATACTATAAGTTGTTGGATAATCGATCGGGCAAGCTGTTGATCGATTGGATAACCTGATCGAGTTTTGTCTCAATTCGGTACAGGAGTATCAAGGTCACAACAATCGGAAAGCCGACTTCCCCGATCAATGAATACCATTCACTCATTCTCTTTCCCTCCATAATATGATAGAAAGGAAAGCCGAGAAAGTACGTCATGTACTAGTCCCGGCTTCCATCAGATGGCTGTTTATAAACTGATTACTTCAGTGTTCCGGCTAACCCTTCTAGCTTCTTTAATTGAAGCGAGTGAGGCACCACTTGTTGTTTCGAACACATTTGCTGCTAAAATTTGGTTCATCGCATCGCGAATGCTATCCTCGTCTAAATTGTCTTTTGGATCATTTACTGTAATGCGAACCGTTTTTCCATCGGTTGTTAGAAAAACAAGTTCTAAATTTGTTTCCATTTCCTTTCCTCCTCGTTCTTTCTATGGTTCGATTGTTTTTTCATTAAGCATAAATTTCTTTTTTGTCGTTACGTTCAACGGCATAGAACGGTAAATTAGATAGGGAAGCTAATGCTTGTGCAGTTTGATGAATTTGGTCATCAGTGCTAGATGTTTTCACATTATTGTAGCTCTTTGCTTTATATACCGGTTCTCCTTTTTGATTCAGTCCATTTTCAAAAAGGATGCGGAAGCTTGTTTTTACAATATTTGCCTCTGCCATATCTATCACCTCCTCCATTCATTTTTGTTATATAAGGTTTTGCAAAAAATGGTCATCGGTTTTAAAATTTTTTTGAAGTAGCATAAAACTTTGATGCATGGGAGGAAAATGATCTTTTTTAATGCTTGAAATCATGCACGGTATGTTCATAAGGGTTAGAGGACAAGCGATATTGATTGTCTTGGGGTCACTTTTCATCTTTCACTGCTTAATTATGCTCATAAAGTGAAGAAGCCGGCTCAATAGAACCGACTTCCAATTTCCTTCATCAAATTCATCCTTTTAAAAATCCTGGTTGGGCAAAACTGGGGTTCGGATATTTATAAAATCCCTCTCCGGTTTCCCGTCCTAGTTTTCCTTTATCAATGTATTCCTTCTTTAACAATTCAGCAAGCTTCCTAAACCCTTCGTCACCAGTTGTTTCGGCTTTTGCCAATGTAATATTATACGCTGTTCTAATTCCCACTACATCAAGGATCGCAAATGGTCCAAGTGGGGCTCCAGTGGCAATCATCCATGTTTTGTCAATTGTTTCAGGATCGGAAACGCCTTTTACTAATAACATCTGAGCAGCTTCCAAAAATGGAACTAATAACGAATTTAAAATATAACCTGATTGTTCCTTATATAAAGGAAGGGCAACCATTCCAATCGCTTTAGCAAATTCAATGACTTCATCGAAATAGCGCATGTCCGTACCTGGATGTTTCATAATTTCTGCCGTATTATTTTTCCAAATTTCGTTGGCAAAGTGTAAAGCCAAGAATTTTTCCGGACGTCCGGTTGCCTCGGCAAATTGGCTCGGTAATAAGGTTGAAGAGTTTGTCGTAAAGACAGTTTTATCGGGTGCAACCGCTGCTAATTTTTTGTAAAAGTCCGTTTTAATTTCAACCCGTTCTGGAACAGCTTCAATAACAAGATCGGCATCTTTAACCGCTTCAGCTAAATCACTGTAAAATGAAAGACGATTATAAGCAGCATCGACCTCTTCTTGTGTTGCCTTTAAATCTTTTTGATAATTAGCTTTAAGTTTTTTGATTCTTTCTTTTGCCAGTTCCAATGCCTCATCGTTAATATCATAGATAGAAACTTGAAAACCGTGAAAGGCAGTTTGGTAGGCAATTTGGCTTCCCAATACTCCACTCCCAGCAACTGTAATATGTTTGAAATTCATGACAATGCCCCTTTCTGTATAGCTGAGATTTGTACGCAACTATAATTGTAAGCGATTACAATACTATAGTCAAATTTAATTAACCACTATAAAGATTGTACAACTTTTGTATCCTTTTTGTTTAATTTGCTGTTTAGACGATAAAAAAGGGAATCTGGAAAAATCCGGTAAAGAGAACAGCCTTCAAAAAATTGAAACCTTGTAGAGGTTTAATCGTATATAGGTTAAAAATGATGATCGAGGTGGGGACCTGTGTCTGACTTTCAACGTCCAAAAATACGTATTCCGAAAACAAAAAGTGAGTGGGTTTGGGATATCATCGGATATACTTGCTATATTGGGTCAATCGTATTTTTGCTGTCCATCTGGAATCGGCTCCCTAATCAGGTTCCTGCACATTTTAATTTAACAGGTGAGGTGGACCGGTGGGGGTCAAAATGGGAGTTAATGATCTTACCGATTATTGGCGGGATTATGCTGATAATTATGCAAGTTTTAGAAAAATATCCGGAAGTCCATAATTATCCGATCCGGTTCAATGAATCCAATGCACCGCAATTTTATTTACTAAGTAGAAAAATGTTGAATCAGGTTAAGAATCTGTGTTTGTTTATTTTTGCAGCAATTATATTTGAATCTGTAACAATCGCGTTAAAATGGGGTCAGGGATTTGGTGCATGGTTTTTGCCCGTTCTTATTATTGCTGTATCCATCCCGCTTATTATCGGATTAATAAAACAGCGTAAGATTAAGTAGGACGATCTTCTTGGCTAATCAAGAAGATCGTCCGGCAAGAGGTAGATGATGAGAGCCGTTTTCGAAACGTCCTAGCATCACTTCAATGCACAGAACCGTTTTCGAAACGTGTTTGCCACCTTGAACATAGCATTACTTGAATGCCCAGGACAGTTTCCAAAACGGCTTTTCCGCATTAAACATTGCATCACTTGAATGATTAGAGTAGTTTCCGAAATGTCCTAGCTGTCTCGAACATAGCAACACTGTGAATGACTAGAATAGTTTTCGATAGGATTTGGCTACTTCGAACGGATCATTTGCTTTCATAATCCCGGAAACGACAGCAATTCCGGCGATGTTTTTGCTGGTTAGCATTGAAACATTTTCTAAGTTGATTCCCCCAATAGCTACTGCTGGAATTTGAATCGTTTCTAAGATTTTGTCGAGCATTCCTGGTGGGAGCACCTTTGCATCTGCTTTAGAAGTAGTTGGAAATATCGCACCAACTCCGACATAGTTTGCTCCTTGTAATTCTGCTTCACGAGCTTCCTTAGGATTACGAACAGATACGCCAACAACCATTGATGAGGGAATGATTTTTCGTATCTCTGAAGCAGGGAGATCACTTTGTCCGACATGTACTCCATCCGCTCCGACAGCTAGGGCGATATCGACCCGATCATTAATGATTAACGGTATATGATATTTTTTCGTTAACTCTCTCAGTTTTCCAGCTTTTTCATAAAAGACTTTGCCGTTTCCGGATTTTTCCCGCAGTTGGACAGTGGTTACCCCGCCTTGTATAGCCAACTCCACTTTCTTAAGCAGTTCATCTTGCGGTAAAGTTTCATCGGTTACTAAATAGAGACGATAATCGATAGTCATAAGATCACCCCGGTTAATTTAGAAAGGTTCATATGTTTATATAATGAAAGATTTTCAAAATTAGAGATGGCATCCATTAAGTTTACCCGAAAAGTACCTAGTCCCGAATGTCCCTCCAAGTTTTTATTTGCCACCTCTCCCGCAATCCCCATGACAGCCATACCGGCAATACTTGCGGCCAACCGATCATCGGTAACTGCTGCAAAAGAGGCAATGAGCGCAGTACTCATACAGCCGGTTCCGGTAACTTTTGTCAATAAAATATCGCCATTACTCAGCCCGTAAGTTGTTTTTCCATTAGAAATAATGTCTGTTTTGCCGCTAATCACAGTAGTCACGGAAAACATATTAGCAGTAGTTTCTGCGATTACCTGTTTACTTTCGGTGACATGCCCGGCATCGACGCCCCTTGTTTTGCCCTCGTCATTTATAAGGGCATTAATTTCTGAAACGTTTCCGCGAACGATAGAGACATCAACGTTTTCAAAAAAATCACGAATCACTCGGGTACGATATGGAGTCGCGCCAGCTCCAACTGGATCAACAACAACCGGTATTCCTTTTTCGTTTGCCGTTTTTCCTGCTATTAACATGGCTTCATACATTACATCATTAATTGTGCCAAAGTTAATAACAACGGCATCGGCTAAGTTTGCCATATCACGAACATCGTTCTTTCCCGTTGTCATGACAGGTGACGCACCAATTGCCAATGTTACATTTGCACAATCATTCATCGTTACATTATTTGTCATTTGGTGGATCAGCGGATTTTTTTGCTGAACCTTGGTTAATAATTCTTGAAATTTGGCTATGTCCATTACAATTCACTCCTTAACAATTGTTTAAATTAAGTAACAAAGGATGTTTCACTGAATAACAAGGTGCTTGTCATTCGGTGAACACGAACGAATGTCCTTGAATAAAGCCAGCTAGCTAAGTTTTATTGATTCAAAGAAATGCACGTTTATATAATTCATAAAAATGATTGGTTGGACCATGCCCATTGCCAAGGCTCAAACTATGCTCAATGGCCAATTCAATATAAGCTTTTGCTAATTGAACAGATGTTAATAATGTGTGTTCTTTGGCAAGGTTGGCGGCGATGGCACTGGATAAGGTACAACCAGTTCCATGCGTATTTTTGGTATGGATACGTTTGCCTTTTATCCAATAGAATTCGTCCCCATCATAAAAGAGGTCGTTCGGGTCGGTCCTTAAGTGTCCGCCTTTTAGCAACACCGACTTTGCTCCTTGTTTGATAAGGGAAATACAAGCATTTTTCATGTCCAGTTCATTTGCAATCTTTTGCTTTGTTAAGATCTCGGCTTCCGGAATATTTGGTGTGATGATATCGGCAAACGGCATTAATGTTTTCTTGAGGGTAGAAATTGCATCTTCTGCCAGTAATCGATGTCCACCTTTCGAAACCATGACTGGATCTACAACAATATGGTTTGGTTGATATTTGGCGAGTGCGTCAGTAACTGTTGTAACAATCGATGGACTGGACAACATACCGATTTTAACTGCATCAACTTTTATATCATCAAAAACAGCCTCTATTTGATCTTGAATGATTTGCACATCAATATTTTGAACCGATCGGACTTCAACTGTGTTTTGCGCGGTAACGGCAGTGATGACTGACATTCCATATATACCGTTTGCGGCAAATGTCTTCAGATCGGCTTGGATTCCGGCGCCGCCACCAGAATCAGAGCCGGCGATTGTTAGTGCGGTTTTCATGGATGATTCCTCCCCATACTTTATTTTTTTGTAATGCCTTTAATAGTACATATCCAAAGAATGCCCCTGCAAAAGAACTAAAAATGAAAGCAGGGATAAAACCGAAAAGAGTTGCCTCTTGACCAAGTAAGATAACGGAGATGGGATAACAAGCCATGGCACCGAGAATACCTGTGCCAATAACTTCTCCGGCTGCAGCCAAAATAAGCTTATTTGTTTTGATATAAAGATAAGCAGCCAAAAACGCTCCAATCATACTTCCTGGAAAGGCAAAAATACTTCCTGTTCCAAGCAAATTCCGCAAAAGTGAGGAAATAAAAGCTTGCATAACCGCATAACCGGGTCCGAGTAAAACGGCCGATAGTAAGTTTGCAAAATGTTGTACAGGAAAAATTTTGGCAAAACCAACTGGAATATAAACAAAACTGCTGGAGATAGTTGTTACAGCAGCAATAATTGCTGTTATCGTCATTTTCTGTGTTTTTCTCATTGAATCACCTTTTCATCTTTTAGGAAGAAAGGAAAAAGTTAGATTGGCCAATCCTGTCTTCTTTCATTCATTTCCCAAAATAAATATTCATATTTTGATGCTATTTGAAAATGTCGTTCTAAGGTCATAAGTTCCTCTTCTGACTTTTCGTTTGCCAATTCATCGATTAATTCAATGAACCACTGGGCACTGGCGCCAAATGTTTCTGAAGAGTAGGTTTCAATCCATTTTTTATAAGGATTTGCCGCTAGCGTTTCCCCATATTTTGATTTTAAAAGTTTCCCAATCTCCCAATAATCCCAAGCACATGGCAATAAGCAGGAGACGAGTTCTGCAAGGCTTCCATTGGCTGCCACTGTTCGCATATAACTCGTGTAGGCAAGATTTATAGGTGTTGGTTCAGTGGCTTCTAAATCAGTGCGGGTAATTCCAAACTCGGCAGCGTATTGACGGTGCAGTTCCATTTCAAAATGCAAAGTTTCATGGAGAACCGCAGCAAATTTTGTCATGATTTCAAGATTTGCTGCCTTTTCTACTCCGATCGCAAACAACTTCGCATATTCTATTAAATATACGTAGTCTTGCTTCAGGTAAAAGATGAATTTTTCCCTGTCTAATGTTCCGTCTCCTAACCCAACGACAAAAGGATGATTATGGTTTTTCTCCCAAATCGGTTGAACGTTTTGATAAAGTCTGTTTGAAAAATTTTGTTTCAACAATAATTCCTCCTTGTATACCGAGGAACCGATTGCTTTGAACCATCGATCTGTAGAGGATTTTCCCGCATTTGCACCTGTATAATAAATAATAAAAATGCTGGTGGACAGTCTTGAAATGAGTTTTATTGTTTAGTTTCTAGTGTCTCTCACTTATTTCATAAAATAGATACTAGAAAAGAATCGATCTGAAAGGGAAATAAAAAAACCGCCCTCCATGATCGGAAAGCGGTTTGGTAAATTACAAAAAATATGTAGATTGTAATTTATTAACCTACTTCCCTCCGCTAGTACGAACTAGATCAGGTTCAAAGGGTACTTCTCAGCCAATCGGCGCCCCTAGTAGATTTTTGTGAATATTCATTTTTATCACATCTAATATATCATAGTCAGAGACTTAGTGCAATAGGAGATTTGTTGTATTTTTTCCTTGGCTGGAAATAAATTATCGGTATTCTTTATTAACTGGTATAATTTCTCACCTAAAGGCTCAGACGCCAGAGTTTTCTTTATTTTCCACTAAAATGACTCGACAAATATTTTACACATATTTTATTTTCTCCTTCTTGATTTAGGTCAATTTTTCCTTTCGAGAGATATCTTATAATCAACTTGTAAGGTCACGAAAAAAGGAATAAATTGTGATAGCGATGCTTATTCGAATAGTTTTCAGTGGCCTTTCTACTTGCAAGAAAACATACAGGATATTGTGGACAAAACTTCATCAATATCATTGGTATGTGAAAGGTTCAGAGTTCTTAACACTTCATGAAAAATTTGAACAATTGTATCGGGAAGCGGCAAACTGGTATGATAAAATTGCAGAAACCTTGCTTGCAATTGATGCCAAACCATTTTCGACGACGGAACAAAATATGAAGTACACATTTTTAGAAGAAAGTGCTGCAAATAAATACTTACCCGCACAGAAGATGGTTGCTAATATTGTGGATGATTTCCGCCTGACTCGGGATGTTGTTCAACGTGCGATTAAATTAGCTAAGGAACAAGACAAACCGGTTTTGGAAGATGTATTAATTGATTTTAAAGGTTATCTCGAAAAGGAAATCTGGATGCTACAAGCCTTTCTTGAAAGATAAGAAAGTATAAAATTACAAGTAAAAAACTCGGGACAAGTTTAGTGTCTAGCTCCAAGCGCCAGCGACTAGCAAACTTCACTCCCCTCCACTACGATAAGTCAACATCGGCTCGTCCCTCGCCGTGTTTCCTTTATCTCATTGCGGGGCGCTCCAGTTTGTACGTCGCTAAGCGGGCGCTTTACGCTTTTCTTAGTAAAACAGCTTTAGAAGATGAAGAAGAGTAATCTTATTATCTATAGGAAATCATGTTATTAAACAAAGTTTTCTGTAGGAGAAGAAGTGGAATCTTTATCTTCATAAGAAATATATTAATAAGGCCATTAAACCAAGCTCTTTGAACGGGAAGAAAAGGCGTCTTATCATTTATGAGAAAGAGGGGATTCCATGGTACATGAGAACTGTCATAACCACGCCTCTTGTATCCGGCTCGTGCCCATATTCAACCATTTAGATGATGAACAAATGGATAAAATTGCTGAGTCTGTGAAAAAATTGGACTTGAAAAAGGGAACAATGCTTTTCCATGCCGGTGATGAAGACGATACCTTGTACATCGTCAATAGTGGGAAGATTAGGGTGTATCGTTTATCCGATACAGGTAAGGAACAGTTGGTGAGAATTTTGAATCCGGGTGACTTTACCGGGGAGTGGACCCTTTTTCATCCGGGTGAGGTACATGAAACTTATGCCGAGGCAGTTCAAGATTCATCTGTATGCTTGATTAAACAAAAAGATTTACAACGTTATTTAACGGAATATCCGCAAATATCTTTAAAGATTATTTCGGAAATGTCGGAACGGCTGATGAATTCCGAAAAACAAACGATGCAAGTGGCTATTGAGAAGGTAGAAACGCGAATTCTTTCATTTTTGGCTGATTGTGTGGAAAAAGGGGCAGGAAACAGCCCTGTGATCACACTACCAATGCCAAAAAAAGATTTGGCCTCCTACTTAGGTACGACACCGGAAACGATAAGCCGAAAGTTTACCGAGTTAGAGAAACAAGGTTTGATTGAGCAACTGCCAAAGCGGAAAATTAAAATCAATGACTTAGATCAACTTTTATTATACGGAGAATAGAGGTCCTAAGAACAAATCTTGGGGCTTTTTTCTATTATGTTTGAATGATCCTAGTACTACATGTAGGGCTATGATTGATAATATATTATGAACTTGAATTTCGCACCTTGGAAAACAAATTGACCTGCAAAACCCATTGCTATTGCCATTTTTGTGTGGAAAATGCACATATTTACCGACGCTAGCCATTTGAGGCGAGATATTCCTTTTTTGTCGATGGGCCTTAGTCATGCCCTATCTGAATTCATTAGTAGCCCCTGCGAATTCAACAGGGGAATACGAGTAATCACCAGTCATCATTTTGTATTTTTTTAACTAACTAAATTCTCTCCAATAGTTGATGAAGGTCAATTTATTTCCATCGATGATTCTTTAAAATAAAGACCAAGATAAATATTGGGGGGATTGAGATGTTCGTAAAAATAAATCAACATAAAAACCAGATTACGTGGATTTCGGGAACTTTAATTATCGGTGCAATTATATCCAAATTATTCCAAGTTAGTTTGAGTAATAGTTTCCTTATTATTGCAACTGTAATTGCCATTGTGCCGATTGCCGTTAAAGCATGGCAGGCAATGATGATGAAAACTTTTAGTATCGAACTACTTGTCTTCATAGCTGTTATTGGAGCGGTTTTGATTCATGAATATACAGAGTCAGCCGTTGTTACTTTCTTATTTTTATTAGGCGACTATCTGGAAGCAAGAACTTTGGAAAAAACACGCTCATCACTAAAAGAACTTGTAGATATGGCACCGCAAGAAGCAATTTTACTACATGCAGACGGTTCTCGGGAGGAAATAGATATTGACTTCGTTGAGGAGGGGAATCGCTTAGTTGTTTTACCAGGTGGAAAAATCCCGGTGGACGGGCGTATTGTGAAGGGCCATGCCCTTATTAATGAAGCTGTGATCACTGGTGAATCTATACCAGCGAATAAAGCGGAAGATGATCATGTGTATAGCGGTTCTATTCTCGATAATGGCTATATCGAAATCATTGCTGAAAAAGTCGGTGAAGATACCACTTTTGCAAAAATTATTGATCTCGTTGAAGAAGCGCAAGAGTCAAAATCGAGTGCAGAACGTTTCTTGGACCGCTTTGCCAATTACTATACACCAGCCGTTGTTATTTTATCATTAATTGTCTTCGCATTTACTCGTGACTTACATTTAGCCATTACTTTTCTTGTTATTGCTTGTCCAGGTGCCTTAGTAATCGGAGCACCGGTGTCGGTCGTTGCAGGAATTGGGAATGGTGCAAAAAATGGTGTCCTCATAAAGGGAGGCGACATTATGGAGAAATTTGCCAAGGTCGATACCCTTGTCTTTGATAAAACCGGTACCTTAACAAAAGGAAAACCGACAGTAACGGATATCAACAATTTGACCTCAATGTCAACAGGAAAACTATTAGCGCTTATTGCAAAAGCAGAAACCATTTCCGAACACCATTTAGGTCAGACAATCGTTAAAGAAGCAGAAAAAAGAGGAATTGATTTGTCTCGTTTTCAAATAACGGAAAATGAAGTAATTAAAGGAGGCGGGATTATTGCAACCGTAAACGGGTATTCAATTGTTGCCGGAAACCGTAAATTGATGAATGTAAAAGGAATTAAGATTGATCACGGAGCTAGTCTCTATGCAAGTGAACGGGAAAAGGAAGGGAATACCGCTATCTTTATCGGAATAAATAGAGAACTGGCTGCCATTATCTCTATTGCGGATCAAGTTCGTGATGATGCAAAGGCGGCATTAGCAGATATGCGAGCCAATGGTGTGAAACGAATCATTATGTTAACCGGTGATAACCGCCATACCGCAGAAGCCGTGGCGAATGAACTTGGGATGGATGAATTTCATGCAGAACTATTGCCAAACGAAAAAGTTGAATATGTAAAAAAATTGAAAGAACAAGAGGCAATTGTTGCGATGGCCGGAGATGGAATCAATGATGCGCCGGCAATTGCTACAGCGGATATTGGGCTGGCTATGGGGGAAGGGGGGACCGATGTCTCAATGGAAACTGCCGATGTTGTATTAATGGCAGATAAGCTTTCCCAATATGCCCATGCCTTTGCCTTATCGAAAGCGACCATGCGGAATATGCGACAAAACATCTTTATTGCTTTAGCGGTTGTTGTCATCCTTTTACTTGGCGTCTTGTCGGACCAAGTACACCTTGCCGGGGGAATGTTTATTCATGAAGGAAGTGTCCTTGTCGTTATTATAAATGCCATGCGGTTAATCGGTTTTAAAACAAAAATAGCAAATGAAGCGGGAAAGACAGACAATAGGCAGAGAGAAAAATTAGTTGCTTAAAGGAAAACTTGATACTCGTCAATTCTTTTACAAGGGAAGTCATATAAAATAAAAGTACAAAGTAACAAGGAGGAATGAACATGGCAAAAGCAGTTATGCAATTAGAAACATTAACTTGTCCATCTTGTATGAAAAAAATTCAAGGGGCGTTAGAAAAAATGGATGGGGTTAATAATGCAAAAGTTCTTTTCAATTCCAGCAAAGCCAAAGTAGAATTCGATGAAAGCATAGTAACAGGAGAAGACCTGAAAGATATTATTGAAAAATTAGGGTACCAAGTTTTAAATGTAAAAACAGCGTGATTCGTCCTGCAAAAGAGCCGGGAAGGGGAAATCTCTATCTCGGCTTTTTGATTTTATATAAAAATTAAGGGCTGGTATTGTTTTCAAAAGAGAAACTAAGAAATAAACTTTCTAACGTCATCCAAACTAGTATAATTAAACATATTACTTAGTATTAGCTCCAAGTTTATGACATCCAGTTTTGAAATTTCTTCTGTCAGTTCTTTTGGCAATACACCGAATTTTGCTGTCAACAATTGAAGAGCAGTTTTTGATAATGCTTTTGCTTGCCCCAGTTCAATTCCTTTTTCAATTCCTTTTTCAATTCCTTTTTCTAATCCTTTTTTCATACCTTCTTCTCTTAAAATATCAGCTAATGTCATGGTTACTTCACTCCCCTCTGGAAAAGTTGTTTCAATTTCCTTAATAATTACTTCCATATCTCGTTTTGTTAAGTTGTTCGCAGCACTAAAAACATATCGTATCATCGTTTCCAAAAATTCAATGCCTGTTTGTTTATCTTCCAGCTCTTGTAAATAGTGGATACATTTAAGAATAGAGTGTATAAGTTCGTTGATGTCTTTTGTGAATATATCACGAAGTAGGGTCAGTAGAATCCGGGTTTGTACTCTGCCTTTAATTTCTTCATCAGAAAAACCGGATAAGTCATAAATGATGTAGTCAAAATCTGGGATATGGACCTTGACATCTTTTGGAAGTTCTTCATACCCGTTTAGATTGGCTCCCAAACTTGTCGGTATCGACCAACTTGTTTTGCCATGGTAGATAACGAGTGGTAGCTACTAAAGTACCCCCCAGTCGATATTCACTGAACTGGGGGTTGATGTGATATGCACTTAAGAAATAAACTTTCTAACGTCATCCAAACTAGTATAATTAAACATATTACTTAGTATTAACTCCAAGTTTATGACATCCAGTTTTGAAATTTCTTCTGTCAGTTCTTTTGGCAATACACCGAATTTTGCTGTCAACTGTTGAAGAGCAGTTTTTGATAATGCTTTTGCTTGCCCCAGTTCAATTCCTTTTTCAATTCCTTTTTTCATACCTTCTTCTCTTAAAATATCAGCTAATGTCATGGTTACTTCACTCCCCTCTGGAAAAGTTGTTTCAATTTCCTTAATAATTACTTCCATATCTCGTTTAGTTAAGTTGTTCGCAGCACTAAAAACATATCGTATCATCGTTTCCAAAAATTCAATGCCTGTTTGTTTATCTTCCAGCTCTTGTAAATAGTGGATACATTTAAGAATAGAGTGTATGAGTTCGTTGATGTCTTTTGTGAATATATCACGAAGTAGGGTCAGTAGAATCCGGGTTTGTCCTCTGCCTTTAATTTCTTCATCAGAAAAACCGGATAAGTCATAAATGATGTAGTCAAAATCTGGGACATGGACCTTGACATCTTTTGGAAGTTCTTCATACCCGTTTAGATTGGATCCCAAACTTGTCGGTATCGACCAACTTGTTTTGCCATGGTAGATAACGAGTGGGATGACAATCGGTAGCTGTTTTTGCTCTTCCTTATTCATTTTAGCTTCCCAAATTTCAACCATATATTTCAACAGTTGAAGGGAAATCCCTTTATCCGGATAACTTTTGTGCTCAAAAAGAAAGTAAAGATAACCTTCTTTTCCGGAAATGTCTGCCTTGAAAAGCAAATCGGAAAAGCCTTCATCCAGTTCTTGGTTGATAAAGCTGTCTTTTTGTGGTTCCAATGTGTTTAAGTCAATAATTTGCAGAATATTTTTCGGCAAATAATGGGCGAGGAAATCCTTAGCTGTTGTCACATTGCCCATTGATTCTCTAAAAAACTTATCATGTGGGTTTTGTACCTTCACGATCAGATTTCCCCTCTTTCCATCAGTTCTATACCCTATATTATACAATTTTATCTGTTTCTTCGCCATCATTTCGTGTAACCGTTCGCATAACAGTGGGCTGAAATGAAATTTATAAAAGCAAGCAAAACCTACTTTTCATAAGTTTCAAACCTATCCAATCCTTACTGCATGATCTCGTAGTTCAAGAGTTAATACAAAAACATTGGCGGGGGACTGCACCATAGTGGGTAACCCTTAAAATAAATTGAATTTCACTTTTTTTTCATATACTATTAGGTAGAAAAAATAGAAAAGACAGGTGAATGAATGTGGCTGAGTTTACCCATTTTAATGAAGATGGTCGGGCGAAAATGGTTGATATTTCCAGTAAAGAAAAAACATCGCGGAGGGCGGTTGCGATATCCAGTGTATTAATGAGTAAAGCCGTATATGAAAATATTACCGAAATGAAGAACAAAAAGGGGGATGTGTTGGCGGTTGCTCAAGTTGCTGGTATTATGGGGGCAAAACAAACATCAACGCTAATCCCCATGTGCCACCCAATCCCCATTACCGGTGTTAATCTTTCGTTTGAGTGGGAACCGGTTGAAGTTGAGCAGTACAAACTATTGATCCAAGCCGAGGTTAAGACGGTAGGAAGTACAGGAGTGGAAATGGAGGCACTCACTGCCGCTTCGGTTACCGCATTAACCGTCTATGATATGTGTAAAGCGGTAGATAAAGGTATGGTTATCGGCGAGACCTATCTATTAGAAAAAAGCGGTGGCAAAAGTGGAGACTTCAAACGGGGAGTATAATTTAAAGAATAAACCGCCCTTAATCAACAAGGGCCGGTTTTTTCACTTTATTTGAGTCAAATTTCTAGTCTTGTTTCGATCATTCGTTAAAAACAATAGAATGAAAGAAAATAAGATACTGATTATACAATAGTACCAAGCTGCCCTCATGTTACCAGTTTCGATTGTAAAAAAGATGGCTGTCGGGATGGTTTGTGTGTGACCAGGTATATTGCCAGCAAACATAAGGGTAGCGCCGAACTCACCAAATGCCCTTGTAAAACTTAAAACAATTCCTGAAAAAATTGCCCGTGCTGATAAGGGAATTAACTGCCTTTGTAACAATTGCCAGTTTGATGCCCCGTCGACTTTTGCCGCATCGATAATTGTTCGGTCAATGGAGCAAAAACCGGTTTTTATTGACTGATACATCAAGGGAAATGCAATGACAGAAGCTGCAAGGACGGCTGCCGGGATGGTAAAAATAATACTTCGACCAATCAGCCATTCAAGCGCTTGACCTATCGGACTGTTTTTTCCGAACAGGACAATTAAAATAAATCCGATAACCGTCGGAGGAAGGACCAACGGCAAAAAAATGAACGTTTCAATAACCGCTCTTCCACGGAAGTTCTTAAAAATCAGCAAATAAACAGCAATGATTCCCAAAAAAAACGTAATGATTGTTGCGATCGTTGCAACAAAAATGGATAATTGCACGGGATACCAAGAAAAACTCATTTTTTATTCACCTAATTTCTAGCAGTAACGAAAAATCCAAGGCAAAAATGGATCTGGGAGCTGTCAACCATAGTATTGAAAAAAGAGCTTACCTTTCAATCGTCAAGTCCATCAAATCCGTATTTTTTAAATACTTCCATGCTTTCATCCCGAATAATAAAATGATAAAAAGTTTCAATCGCCTTTTTCTTTGCATCATCTTGCTTATTCCCATTTATCATACCAACATAGTACTTAATTGGATCATGGGTTGAATCATCAATCTGCTCAACGATTTTAATATGATCCTCACCTACTGTATCACTTACATAAACAATGCCGGCATCGACCGCCTTTTCTTTAACAACCGTAAGAACTTGCCGGACGTCTTTTGTATAAACCAAGCGTTCCTGTACATCGCCCCACATACCGAGATTTTTTAGTACTTGTTTCCCATAGGTACCGGCAGGAACCGCATCCGGAGTACCAAGGGCAATTTTTCCATTGGACTCAAGTATATCATTAAGTTTGGTTAGTTTACCATTTACAGGCTGAATTAATACTAAATGATTTTGCAAAATGGCTTGCCCCTTTTTAATAAATCCAGCTTCATCCAACAGCTTGTAATCTTGTTCTGAGGCTGAAAAAAAGATATCTATCGGTGCTCCTTGTTCAATTTGTTTTCGTAAAGTACCACTGCCGCCAAAATTATAATTAATTTTCACGTTTGGATTTTGATTTTCAAATCTTTCCTTGAGCGCTAAAAGGCTATCGGTCATACTCGCTGCTGCAGATATAGTCAATTCAACTTGATTTCCGGTATCAGCTTTTGGGCTTGTACAACCGGTAAGAATAATCAACAAACTCAATAAAAGTAAACATGCTTTATTAGCCACAATGATTTACCCCTTTTATAAATCTTTATGAATTTCTTTAACCGCATGCTTAATTTCCGGTAAAATCAGCTTTTCCATCGCTAATTTCACTGCTCCTGTTGAACCGGGCACCGAGAAGACAATGCGATTATTGGCTACTCCGGCAATGGCACGGGAAAGAATGCTTGCGGAACCAATATCAAATTGATAACTTAAATAACGAAAAATTTCCCCGAAACCGGGCAACTCTTTTTTAAAATAAGGACGAATCGCTTCTATTGTTACATCACGCTGTGAGATTCCGGTTCCTCCGTTAAAAATGACGGCATCAATCGAATCTTGATGGATGGCAGTCTCCAATATTTTTTGAATTGATGCGAAATCATCCGGAATTATTTCATACATGCCAATTTGATGGTTATCAGTCTTTAGTAGTTCAATAATTATTTGACCGCTTTTATCGGTGTCTTTATTGCGCGTGTCACTAACCGTTATCACCGCACAAGTGACCGATTTAAGTTTATCTGTGTTATGACAATGACCCATTCGTTTCCCTCCTATCGAAATAATCTTTTTTACATGTTGGAACTCCCGATTGAATGTATTTAAAGAAATCAGTTTTCTGGTTAATATTGATGAAAGATTGTTCAATGTTCCTCGGAATGTACTGAATATTTAACTTTTCAAGTAGTTGGTTTACCGATCGTTCTCCATTTTCAAGCATATATCTGATGGTGCCCTTAATAGAGTAGTTATAGATGGCAATTAATGGTTGCTTTTTCCCTGAAACGACGGGTACGATGCCGTCTATATCTTTATCCATGAAATTTATCAAATGTGCAAAGGTCGAAGCTTCTACAAAAGGGACATCAATCGGTATGACCATATACCATGGGGACGCCTGATACTCCATTGCTGAATAAATTCCGGCAAGTGGTCCTTGACCTTGAAAGTCTTTTATATCATTAATAACTGTCATATTATGTCCATCTTTTTCAAACCTTTCCTGTAAATGCGGATTAGTAACAATCACAATGGATGAACAGAACGGTAGAATAGCATTAATTGAACACTGGTAAAAAGGTACACCGTCTCTTTCAGCAAATGCCTTAGGTGAGCCGAATCGACGTGACTCACCGCCTGCAAGTACAATACCTTGGTAAAGATCGTTCATAACTGTTGTCCCACTCCTGAAATATTTTTTTACTATGACAATATTGTTAACATCCCGAACGAATTCTACCCGTTGTGATACAATATAGCTAGGTTCGAAAACAATAGTAAAGGGGGAGAACCTTGCAAACTTTGTCATATAAAAGAGAGTTGTTGTCTGATGAATTACGGCAATTGTTAAAATCTATCGGAACCGTTCGATCAATCCATGAAGATTCTTATCTTTTCCATCAAGGAATGGATGCGAAAGAAATGTATTTAATCAAATCTGGTTTGATACAAATTAGTATGCTCTCTTCAGAAGGGGAAGAGATGGTACTCCGAATTTGCAGAACGGACGATATCGTAGGTGAACTGACCCTATTTTGTGATCATCCGAAATATTTACTGAATGCAAAAATCATCGAATCCGGAGAAGTATTTGTCATCAATATTGATAAATTACAAAAGGAATTAATGATCAATCACCATTTGTCTATTGAAATGATGAAATGGGTAAGCAACCATATGAGAAAGTTCCAAACCAAATTACGAGATTTACTGCTCAACGGTAAAAAGGGTGCACTATATTCAACGCTAATTCGCTTATCTAACAGTTATGGTGTTCAAATGAACGATGGCATTTTGATTGATATGGCTCTCACCAACCAGGAGCTTGCCCGATTCTGCGGTGCAACTAGAGAATATATCAACCGGATGCTTGGTGAGTTAAGAAAAAAGGGAATCTTATCTATCGATTCTTCCGGTAAAATCTTGATTAAAAATCTACAATATTTAAAGGAAAAGAACCGTTGTGAAAATTGCCCGATTGAAATTTGCAATATTGATTGATAGCTGGATTAGCACTTTGGATAGCTTTGCCGTTGGTAATCAGATAGAATGCAAAAATCGGTAATAAAATTACTTTATACGAAGATATCTTTTTATTCATCCGGAAAAATTGTTTTGCTAATCCAATTGCATAGTTCTTCTCCTTCATTTTTCAAAAAGGTCGGCACCGATGGATGATCCAATGGAAACCAAGTCATCACCGCTAAAATATTTGTTAAAGATTTTAATAGATGCTGTTCGTTTTTATTTTTAAGTAAAACGATTTTCGGATAGTTTTCGTTTTTAAAGCCTTCTACAACTAAAATTTCCGTACCTAGATGTTGATAAAAGGGGAGAATTTGCGAAAGTTCCCAATGACCTTGGCTTGACAGTTGTAAAATATGTTCGCCGGTTACGCCGGAAATAAAGGCACCTGCTGCTCGATGTTGTTCACTATCCGTATGGGGAATTCCGCTAGGTTCGCCACCATGTCCATGATGTTTTAAGGAAGCAACACGAATTCCTTTTGTTGCGAACGTTTCGATAAGATGACGTGCAAGTGTCGTTTTCCCACTGTTTTTATAACCGACAATTTGAATGATTCTCATCGCGGTTACCCTCCACTAACAGGAGGAATCAATGCAACAACGTCGCCGGCATGGATGATGTCATATTCCAATGCATATTCTTCATTGACCGCAACCATAGTTGTCTCCATTTGCGTTAAATGATAGGATTCTGTCAGCGTTTGTTTTAAATCCTTCACGGTTATTTCTGTGATGTCGAGTTTAAGTTCTCTTTGACCGATTTCATCTTGCAGGTGAGCAAAGAGTAAAATCGTAATCATAAAATATCACCTTCTATTTCCGGCTTTTCTGTTGGGTAAGGAACATTTTCCAATTGGTCACCAATCCATGTTTCACCATGCTCCCAATGTTCTTTTTTCCAGATAGGTACGATTTGTTTAATTCGTTCAATGGCATATTCGTTGGCTTCATATGCAGCTTTCCGGTGTGGAGAAGAAACGGCAATACATACAGCAATATCAGAAATCTCGAGATGGCCAATGCGATGGGTGATTGCGACCTTTGTATCCGGCCATTTTTCTTGGATTTCATCACCGATGGCTTTTAGCATTTTCTCCGCCATCGGAATATAGGCTTGGTATTCTAAGGAAAGCGTCCGTTTTCCTTTCGTCCATTCCCGTACTGTTCCGATGAAGGTGGTAATTGCCCCGGCGTTTCGGCTTGCGACTTTACTAATTAATGTATTTACTTGAATTGGTTGATCGACGATTTCAAATAATTTTTCTGTCATCGTTTTTCTCCCTCTTGATCTTCCAGTAATAAACATGTGACTTCCATTCCTTTTGTATATCCTCTTGTCCCTCCCGGTAGTCTGATTAGCACATTTGCCTCAGCTAGCGAGGAAACGACATTCGATTTGTCCAAACCGATCGGATAAGTAATGATTCGCCCGTTTTCAAAAGATAAGCGGCCTCGGACAAATCGGTCGAACGGGTTTGGTTTCGGAAAATCTGTACCTAAAGAAGCAATCGTTTTTTGCAAAAGCAGATTTTCACAATGCAAATAGCTACGAATAATCGGACGGGTGAATAATTCAAAGCCGACATAACAGGCGGAAGGGTTCCCGGATAAGCCAAATAAAAGCTTGCCGTCTTTTACAGCTACAGTTGTGACACTACCGGGACGCATGCCGACTTTATTAAATAAAACTTCAGCGCCAAGTTTTTCGTAAATAGCTGGTAAATAGTCATAATCACCAACCGATACGCCGCCTGTTGTGATTAGAAAGTCTACTTTATCTAAGGCACCGGCCACTTGCTCAAAGCACGTATCAAAATCATCACGGGATTGACCGAAATAAACAGGTTTTCCACCGGCACGTTCAATTTGGCTAGCGACCATGTAAGCGTTACTGTTGCGGATTTTTCCGGGTTCAAGGGGTTCGTCCACTTCTAATAATTCACTACCCGTCGCAATAATGCCAATGGTTGGTTTCGTGCTAACCGGAACTTGTTTATAACCGAATGTGGCGAGCAAGGCGACAACGCCAGGGTTAATATATGTTCCTTTTGGGGCAAGGACAGTTCCTTTTTTTGTATCTTCTCCGATGAAGGAAATATTGTCACCGGACTTTACTTTCCTTCTTACTTGAATGTAGGGTTTTCCGTCTGTTTCAATTTCACGTACTAACTCGAGCATGATGACCGCATCGGCCCCTTGAGGAATAGCTGCACCAGTCATAATTCGTACCGCTTGCCCTGGTTGCATCATATGCGGAAATACACTTCCTGCTCCAATTTCACCAACGATTTCCAATTGAACGGGATTTGTGCTTGAAGCATGTTCTGTATCCGCTGCAATAATGGCAAATCCGTCATATGGCGAGCGGTCAAAGAAAGGGACATCATGGGTAGCAATCAAATCGTCACCAAGAAAACGGCCAAAACTTTCCTCTATTGGAAGGAATTCGATTGGGCCACTTTTTTGATAGGTCAATACTCGTTTGATAGCTTCGTCCACTTTAATAGGTTTCCGTTTTTCTACCATTTTTGTTCCCACCTAACCGACTAATTGATAGTAAATATTTTTAGCAATTTCTTTTGAGTTTGTACCATGGATTAAAGTCCGTCCATCGCGGAAAAATACAATGCGGTATCCCTTATATTCAACAGAAACAAGATACGGATTGGTTTTTACCGGTCCAACCGTTTGTAGACGGCCAGCCAAAGTTTCAATTTCATACGCACGGTTCGAACGGATTTGGACCGTATTTCTGCCACAAAGGATCTCTGATTTTGTTTGAGAGTCGTAGTTTAGATGTGGATAGCTCGGTTCATTTCCGCAAGTTGGACATGTATCTTTTTTTGCACGTGCAACATTGATCATGTGGTACTGGTTATTCCATAAATCAAAGGTGACTAGTTTCGTTCGTAATGCTTCTGTATCCTCAACGAAAAGTTTGAGGGCTTCCGTTGTTTGATGGGCAGCTACCATTTGTACCACTGGGGAGATGATTCCAACTGAGTCACAGGTCGCACCCATCACCGGTGTTATGTCTAGTAAACATTGGAGGCATGGGGTTTCATTGGGTAGAATCGTATAGCACATCCCCGTACTGCCAACGCATGACCCCATAATCCAAGGAATATTCATTTTGTGGGCAAGGTCGTTCAGGGTAAGGCGAATATCAAAATTATCGGTTGCATCTATGATGAGATCAACATTGTCCAAGAGCGGGAAAAGGGACTCGCTTGTTGCGTCCATTACATATGCATCAATTTCAACCAATGAATTGATGGCTTGTAGCCGGTTTTTTGCAGCTACCGCTTTTGGAATTTGCTCAAAGCAATCTTTCTCTGTGAACAAAGTTTGTCTTTGCAGATTGCTATATTCGACATAATCGCGGTCGACGATGGTTAGCTTGCCAATGCCTGCTCGAACTAACATTTCCGCATTCGCCGATCCTAATGCTCCTAAGCCGATCATGAGTACGTGTTTTTCACCAATCTTCTTTTGCCCGGTCTCACCAATCGGCTTGAACTGTTTTTGCCGAGAATATCGATCAATCATAGCCGATGTTCCTTTCTATTTTTGTCCTTTTGTTCATTAACCTAGACCACTGAAGAGCGAAGTCACCTTGTCAAACACCATATACGGAAGTTTGCTTACTATAATATTGCAGGTGTGAACTTGTTTAGAATCGTTTTTCAGTGGCTTCGTTCTTTAACCGCCAATATACGACATTTCAATTTTTTTTCGGTTTCTTGCCGTCTCTTCTGTCCGTTCATCCGAGTATCTGTCCGTTCTTGCTCCCCAAATCTGCATGATGGTTTCAGTCAATTTCCGATCGTCGGCACCGGATCTGAGTAGTTGCTTTAAATCAAAGCCGTCTGTGGCAAACAGGCAAGTGTACATTTTTCCATCCGCAGCCAGCCTTGCCCTTGTACAAGTGGAACAGAATGATTCAGAAACCGAGGTGATAAAACCGACTTCCGTATTTGTCCCTTTGTAACGATATCTTTTTGCCACTTCGCCTATATAGGACGGGTCGACAGGTTCCAATTCATAATGGCTTGAGAGAAGGGAGTAAATTTCTTTTTTCGTCATAACGTTTTTGAGGTCCCAGCCATTTGTAGAGCCAACATCCATAAATTCAATATATCTTAAAGGGATGTTGTGTTGTTTGAAATATTCAGCCATGGGGAGGATTTCTTGTTCGTTCATTCCTTTTTTCACGACCATGTTTATTTTGATGTTGAGACCGACTTCTTTTGCTTTATGAATTCCTTTTAAAATATGAGTGGAAGGTACACCACTATCATTAATTTGCTGACATAATTTTTCATCAAGGGCATCGAGACTAACATTTATTCGATTAAGACCGGCATTTTTTAAGTCGCCGGCAAATTTTTCAAGCAGAACGCCATTTGTTGTCAGCCCGATATCTTCCAATCCATCAATTTTTGTCAGCCGCTCGATTAAAAATGTGATATTTTTCCTTAGAAGCGGTTCGCCACCGGTCAGACGGATTTTTTTTACCCCAAGAGCGACAAAAATTTTTGCCAAACGTTCAATTTCTTCAAAACTAAGGAGTTGTTCTTTCGGCATAAAGGCAAAGTCCCGTCCAAAAACCTCTCTTGGCATGCAATAGCGGCAGCGGAAATTACAACGATCCGTAACAGATATTCGTAAATCATGCATGGGTCTGCCTAATCTATCAGTTAACACCGTCATACGATGATCTCCTTTAATATGACTTCATATATTCATTTTATCGTTTTTTGGGAGTTTCTCTGTAAACTACATCACAATGACACGAAAAATATGGATAAGTTCTTTTAAAGCACAACCCTTTTTATGATTAGTTTATTTTGGAATGGATAAAGTATGAGTGGGAAATGAAAAAATCATTTATTGATAAGATTGATGTTTCATTTTATACGAACAGTAAAAACCACCGGATGAATGAAATATAAAATTATTAAATTGAAATTCAATTGACATTTAAAATTTCGAAAAAATAATTATATTTTAATTTTTTATTGACAAATATTATTGGGATAAATATAATATTTTTAAATAAAAATGAATGAGTTAAATTATAAAGTTAATGAACTAGAAGAAAAGCTAGAAATAGAACTAGAAGAAGTGTCTCTTTTTGGTAATGAAGCAGCGTTGAATAGCAATCAAAACGGAAATTCCATTTGTTAATTTTTGGAAAAAAGAGTAGTCTAATCCGGACTACTCTTTTTTAAAGGAGAAATGAGCATGATGGGAATTTTAACAAATAAAGCCTTTATGCGGTTTTATTCAGGTTTTATCATTTCTGAAATCGGTACGAAAATGTTCTATTTATCGATATTTTGGTTTGTACAAGAAAAAACACAAGAACCATCTTATACAGCTTGGCTTGGACTAGCAATTACAATTCCACAATTATTTATGTTTATATTTGGAGTGTTTGCCGATCGATATAATCGAAGAAGAATTATGATTATAACAGATATTTGTTCTGCCTTAATTCTACTAACGATTACCACTTACACATATGTTATAGAGTTTTCTATTTTATTTATAGCTGTAATGTTCTCTCTTCTAAATATTTGTAATAACATATTTTTTCCAACTTCAAGAGCTTTTATGCCCTCGACTTTACCTGAGGAAAAATTGGTTCTTGGCAATAGTTTATTTGCTACCGGGACCCAAATTTCTACTATTATAGCAAGTACGATAGGTGCCTTTTTATTAAGTAAAGTAAATATTTATCTTTTTTTTATTTTCAACATAATCACCTTTTTGTTTTCTGCTTTTAATTTATTTCTATTGGGTTTCGTTTTGCCAAAGGAATCTGTAAATAGGACAGTCCAACCTAAAAACCGTAAAAAAGCAAAGAAATTATTTGCTGTTAAACAGTTCATTAATGATGTAGTTGATGGTTTTCTTGTGATCAAAAGTTCAAAAATACTATTATTTATGATACCAGGTGTTTTTTTTACGAATATTTTCTTTGTAACATTTATTTATTTAACACCCGGTTGGTCACAAAAGATCCTCCATACTGGTCCTGAAGGTTATAGTTTGCTTGAGTTGGGGTTAGGTATAGGGACATTTTTAGGGGCTTTCACATCTGGATGGTTTTCAAAATTTATCAATATCAAGCACGGACAAATTCTTGCTTTTTTATTTCAAAGTACAATCGTTCTTTTCCCAGTATTCCCAATTCTTATCATCAATGTTTTTATACTCTTTTTATACGGAATTGGTTCAGGTTTGGCAAATGCATATACAATGACTTTAATTCAACATATTATCCCGGACCACCAGAGGGGAAGAGCTTTTGGTACATTGATGTCAATAATGGGAGGCGTTGTTCCAATTGGGACATTAATATGTGGTCTTTTAGTAAATTATATCGGATTAGTTGGAGTTTTTTGGATGTCAGGAATCGTTTGCTCAATCGGTGCATTGATACTAGCATTAACATTTCAGTTTATTCCTATAAAAAAGCAAGATAATAAAAACTTACTCACACAAGTGGAATGATGATCATAATAATGAATAAAAGATATTGGTGGGGATGGCTTACAAGGTTCTCATAAAGAGAAAGGAACCGTTTAAGGCTCCCCCTTATTAAAAACGATTTCGATTTAAATTTCCTTTATTTCTCACGTATCAAAATCATTTCAACCTGACCAAATGTTTTTTGCGTTTTGTCCCAGGCTCATAAAAGTACCCTCAACTATTCTCGAATTTGTAATTTTACTAGCTTATCTTCATATAACTTCCTCTTCTTCGGTTGATTCGTACGGTTATAGAACTCAATTATGGCAGCGAGCGCCTCTTCTAAAAGCCCACTGTCATTTACCCTTTCAAGAATACGAAAACCTTTTTCATAGAATTGTTCTGCTTTCTTTACGTCCTTTTCCTCAATATGTTCATAACAATAGCCAAGACGGATATATGCTAGCCCTTTTTCCTCCCGACAACTTGTTGATACGAGTTTTTCATATATGGACAAAGCCTCAGAATAGTGTTTCAAGGCTTCGTTCAGTTTTTGTTGTTCAAGGTCGTTAAAGGCGATGGCCTGCAGCGTGTCAGCATAACTTTTAGAATATTTATGGCCACTAGCTTCTAGACGCTGTAAAAATTCTTGGAAGATCACAAAGGCATCATTATATTTTTTCTCAAAAGAGTAGATTTTCCCTAAGCCGTAGAGGAACTGCAACCGGATATTTGGGAAGTCTTCCGAAAGCCCCAAACCTTTTTCCAAATAAGATTTTGCCTCAGCTAACTTTTCCATTTTGATTAAGATCATCCCGATTTTTGCATATGTGTAAACGACGATCGCATCTTTATGTTCATTTGTTAAAATTTGTCCAAGTGCTTTTTGATAGTAGCCAACTGCCCGTGGGTAATTACCTATATTTTCATCGATTTCTCCAAGCATCATAAGCGCCCTGATTATATCTTCATGGCCTGCTGCAAACGTCTTTTCAAGGATTTTGAGTGCCTTCATGATGGACGAACGGGCTTGTTTTAGATTTGTATAATAAAAAATTTCGCCAATCTTTAATAGTGTGCTCGCCACTTTGGCTTGGTCATTTCTCTCTTGATATTCTTGCAAGAGTTTTTCGTAGAGGAGGCGAGCCTGTTCAAAATGCTCTAATTTTATATAAGCATTCGAGATCATGTTGATTACATCAAGGACGACCGGGTGAGTGTCCGGATAAATATTATGAAAATAAGCCAGTGCCTTTTCCATTTGTTTGATACCACCTTGAATATCATCATCAGCAAAAAAGATATTCCCAAGGCTGCGGTAAGTAAGCCCGTAGGCTAGGTGGTCATCCGAGCGATTTTTATCAAGCCAGTCCAACAGTTTTGCTACGGTCGTCCGTGCTTTTTTCAATTGGTTATATTCTGTTTCAAGGGCGATATATCCTAGGTGAGCATCAATGATTGTCTTAGCTAGTTCCTTTTGGTCGACAGTGCTAACTAAGTTCAACGCTTTTCGAAAACGACCGGCTGACTTGTCGTAATTACGGGCGCGCTGGTAATATTTTGCGATTGTTACGTCAGCTTGGAATTGCAAGTTGACGTTAGGGGTGTTTTGACTTAGGGCTTCTAATTGGGCAATCTCCTTTTTGCTAGAGCCCATGTCGCCATTTGCTAGATGCTTTCTTACAGAATCAATGATAGATGAAATTTGGTTGAGGTCTTTTTGCGTAGTCATGAGAAATATTCCTCCTTATCTGTCAGTCCAAAGATAAAAAGGGAGCCATATGTTTCCATAGGGCACCCTAATCCTTAAATTTCTCTAACACGTCTCTTGTAAATGACATAATTTCTTGCTAAATAACGGAGTGGGAAGCTAAAAGCATGAACCAATCTTGTAAATGGCCAAACGGTGTACAGGACAAAGGTAGATAAAATATGAATCTTAAACCAGATAGGAATTCCCGCCATTAATTCTGGTTGAACGTGGAAGGTAAAGAGTCCACGGAACCATGGTGCAATTGTTGTTCGATAATCAAATCCGTGCGCGTCAACGTTTAAAGAAGTTGCCGTCAATCCTGTTGCAATGCACAAGATGACAACCAATAGAGCAACCCAATCACCGGTTGATGTCGTTTTGAAAATTCGTTTGACATGAATTCTCCTGTGAAGCAGTAGAAGGATTCCGATAAAAGCCACAATCCCGGCCGGCATACCTAAAATGATGGCAATTTTGTGATAAATATGTTCCGGAATGCCAATTGCTTCGTAAACTTGAATGGGGACAAGAATTCCGGCGACATGTCCACCAAAAACGAAAATAAGACCCCAATGGAACATGAGGGAACCTATGCGTAATCTTTTCTTTTCTAAAATTTCACTGGATTTTGTTGTCCAGCCAAACTGATCTTTTTGGTAACGATAAATGAGGCCACCGATGAAAATGGTCAGAACGATGTAAGGTAAAATAGCCCATAAGAATAAGTCGAGTCCGCCCATGATGCTCCCTCCTTTAATGATTGATTTCAGCCATTTCCGGCATAGTGACACCATTTTTTTCCATTAATAAAATAAGCGCATCAAGAAGTTGTGCATAATAACTATGATTCTCGTGTAATCTATTTCTTATTTCTAGAATCTCCTCATAATGGTTTTGTAAAAGATCATTGCTGACATGGATCGGAACATTGCCGCAAAACTCAAGCATAAGCGGTAAGTAATCTGGCAATTCATTGTCTGTTATATCGAAACCGTGCTCTTTATAAAATTCTTTCAGTTTTAATAGTTCAATTCCTCGTTCTCTTGCTTCACCGGAATGGAAGTAAGTGATATAAAGATTCGTTGTCCTACCAAAATCAAAGTGTTCAATATAATGTTCAATTAATTGATCCTCTGGAGTCTCGGCTAACACATGCAAAAATTGTGATAGCGGAGACTGAATCTTGGAATCTTGAAGGATTTCCACTTCAACTTGCAATTCCGGCAGGAGGGTAAGCAACTCCTCGTCCGGGTATTGAAAAAGAATTGAAATCAGTTGATAAATTTCTGTTCGATTCATTTTAATATTCTCGCCTCCTTTTTTAGGGGAGGGCTCCATATTTAAGAGCCCCATGTTGAATGAAAATTAAGAGAGAACCCCGCAGCCACCAGGGCCACCGGCAAAGTCTAAGCCACAAGCACCCTGATCATCGTACAAGTCTTGAACTTCTTCTTTATGGCTTTTTGGAATAACAAAGCGGTCTTCATATTTGGCAATCGCAAGTAATCGATACATTTGTTTAATGCCATCTTCCGTTAAGCCAAGTTCATCAATAATTTCGGTATCAAAAGTTTTTCCGGTCGTTTGGGCACGCATGTAACTACGCATCACTGCCATCTTCTTCAAGACAGTCCGAATATGCGCGGTATCACCGGCAGTCAACAGATTGGCTAAGTATTCAATTGGAATCCGCATTTCATCAATGGCTGGGAAAATATCATACCAGTCTGCATTGCTTCCTTTTCCTTCAATCGTGTTCATGATTGGGCTTAAAGGTGGGATATACCAAACCATTGGCATTGTCCGATATTCAGGATGTAGCGGCAAAGCGATTTTCCAATCAATAATCATTTTATAGATTGGCGATTTTTGTGCGGCTTCGATCCAGTCCATCGGAATACCTTCTGCTAGTGCCGATTGAATGACTTCCGGATCATTTGGATTTAAAAAGATACTAAGTTGAGAATGATAGAGTTGTTTTTCATCCTCAACTGATGCAGCTTCCTTCACTTTATCTGCATCGTAAAGCATGATCCCAATATAGCGGATCCGACCGACACAAGTTTCCGAACAAATGGTCGGTTGACCGTTTTCGATTCTTGGAAAGCATAAAGTGCATTTTTCTGCTTTGTTTGTTTTCCAATTAAAATAAACTTTTTTATATGGGCAGCTTGTGACACAATAACGCCAAGCACGGCAAGCATTTTGGTCCACTAACACAATCCCGTCTTCATCCCGTTTGTACATCGCACCAGATGGGCAGGACGAGACACAAGGTGCATTGATACAATGTTCACAAATTCGTGGTAAGTACATCATGAACACATCTTCAAATTCTGTTTTAATGGATTCTTCCATTTTGACGACGTTTGGGTCGCGGAGGCCAGTAATATGTCCACCGGCTAAATCATCTTCCCAGTTTGGGCCCCACTCAAGATCCATAAATTCACCAGTGATAGAGGATTTCGCATGGGCCACTGGTTGATGTTTTCGTTCTGGACTATTCGTCAAAGTTTCATAGTCATAGTCCCAAGGTTCAAAGTAGTCGTCTAACTCCGGTTGAGCCGGATTATAAAACAAGTTCAACAAGCGATTCACTTTTGAACCGGATTTTAAAACGAGTTCACCGTCTTTGAGCTCCCAGCCGCCGCGATACTTATCTTGGTCTTCCCATTGTTTCGGGTAACCGATACCGGGTTTTGTTTCAACATTATTCCAGTACATGTATTCTGCACCCGGTCGGTTCGTCCATGTATTTTTACAGGTGACACTACATGTATGGCAGCCAATACATTTATCAAGATTCATGACCATTCCTACTTGTGCCTTAACTTTCAAGCCAGTCGACCTCCTTTAATTTTCTAATAACAACGTTCAAGTCACGTTGGTTCCCGGTTGGTCCATAATAGTTGAAGCCGTAACTTAATTGGGCATAACCACCAATCATATGGGTTGGTTTCATATGGATACGGGTTGGACTATTATGAGTACCGCCGCGATTTTGTGTTAATTTCGTTCCTGGAACATGGATGTGCCGATCTTGGGCATGGTGCATAAATGCTACTGTTCTTGGAATCCTGTGAGAAACAACAGCTCGAGCTACCACGACACCATTCCGGTTGAAGCATTCAATCCAGTCATTATCACTCACACCAATTTCCGTCGCATCGTCTTTGTTTAACCAAATGGTTGGACCGCCGCGGAACAAGTTCAACATAGGTTTGGAATCGAAGTACATGGAATGAATGGACCACTTATTATGTGGTGTTAAGTAATTTAATGTAATTTCTTTTCCTTCTTGATCTGGCCGCTTTGAGCTAAACGGTTTCTGGTTCAACATTGGTTTGTAGACCGCCATCGATTCCCCAAATTCTTTCATCATATCATGGTCAAGGAAAAATGATTGTCTTCCAGTAATCGTCCGAAACGGGATCATTTTTTCGATATTCGTTGTAAATGGTGAATATCTTCGACCATCTTTTTCCGAGCCGCTGAAAGCAGGGGAAGTGATAACCGTTTGCGGTTGTGCGGTAATTTTATCAAAGGTCATCAGGTCGCCTTCCCGGTCTAAAGCTAAGTCTTTAAGCTCGAGGTTTGTTTTCTTTTCTAAAGCTTCCCAGGCACGGACTGCCACTCTTCCGTTTGATGTTGAAGAAAGGGTAAGTACGGCTTCACAAGCATTTCTTGCATCACTGATATCAGGACAACCTTCCGCGATTGTGCCATTTTTAATCGTTCCCAGCCGATGTTTTAATTCATCGTATTCTTTTGCCAGACTCCAATTAATCCCTTTACCGCCGGATGATTGTTTTTCGACATTCGGACCAAGGGCAATCATTTTATTGTAAATTTGCTTGTAATCTCGTTCGACCACATGGATTTGCGGCATTGTTTTACCAGGGATCGGTTCACATTCACCTTTCGACCAGTCGCGAATTTTTCCAAGTGGTTGAGCCATCTCTGCAGTAGAATCGTGTTGCAATGGAGTAGCGACGACTTCTTTAATTGGGTCCAGGTCAAGTTCTTCTGCCATGTCAGATACGGCTTTTCCAATCGTTTTAAAAATTTCCCAGTCTGATTTAGCTTCCCATGGTGATGCGACTGCAGGGTTGAACGGATGAACGAATGGGTGCATATCGGTACTGGATAGATCGTGTTTTTCATACCAGGTGGCTGCCGGTAAAATAATATCGGAATAAAGTGCTGTACCGGACATTCGGAATTCCAGGTTCACGAGTAAATCGACTTTTCCTTCAGGGGCCTCTTCCTGCCAGTTGATTTCTTCGGGACGAATGCTGTCTTCATCGGAATTTAGTAAACCGTTGGAGGTACCAAGTAAATACTTCAAGAAATATTCATGACCCTTTCCAGAACTTGAGATTAAGTTTGCCCGCCAAACGAATAAGTTTCTCGGGAAGTTGGCCGGATTATCCGGATCTTCAATGGCAAATTGCAGCTGTCTTTCTTTCAGCTGTTTTGCCACATACTGACCGATTTCTTCAGTTGTTGTGTAACCCGCCTCAACAGCCTCATTGTATAGGTCAATGCCGTTTTTATTAAAAGTTGGATAGGACGGTAGCCAGCCGAGTCTTGCGGCCAAGATATTGTAATCGGCCGGGTGCTGATATCTTGCCTTTTCCACAGTTGGAGATGCTAAGTCACTGACCGGATGTTCTTCAAAGCGCCATTGATCGGTAGCAAAATAGAAGAAGGAAGTTCCATTTTGTAATTTTGGTGGACCTTGCCAATCCTTTGCCGTAGCAATTGTATTCCAGCCTTCCACTGGACGTAATTTTTCTTGTCCGACATAGTGAGCCCATCCGCCGCCGTTTACTCCTTGAGCCCCGACCAAAAGGACAAGATTAACAATCGCGCGGTATATCGTGTCTGAATGGTACCAATGGTTTACGCCGGCACCGACAATAATCATCGAACGTCCTTTTGTATCAATGGCATTTTGGGCAAACTCACGGGCGATTTTTATTACAAGATTTTTATCAACACCAGTAATTGGCTCTTGCCATGCCGGCGTAAAAGGTGTGAGATCTTCATAGGAACTTGCTGCTTCACCGCCAAGACCGCGGTCAATTCCGTAGTTGGCCAGCATCAGATCATAAACGGATGTGACGTATTCGGTCTTTCCATCCACTTCCACCTTTTTTACAGGGACATTCCGTGGAATTGCGCGTTTTCCTTGTTCATCAAAATACGGCATATCGACTGTGACCACTTCATCTTCCATACCTAAAAAGCTCAAAGCAGGTTCAATTGGTTCCTCTGTATGTTCATCAACTAAATGGAGATTCCACTTGCCTTGCTCATCCCAGCGAGAGCCCATGGTGCCGTGTGGAATGGAGAAGTTGCCGGTATTTTTGTTAAACATTGCCGGTTTCCATTCATTATGTGCAGATTCAATAGCAAGATCCTTGGCATTAAGGAAGCGGTCTGCTGTGAACTTCCCATTTATATTTTTTAAAAGAACGATAAATGGAAAATCGGTATATTTTTTTGCATAGTCTTCAAAGTATGGGGTCCTATTTTGATGGTAAAATTCGTTTAAAATGACATGTCCCATCGCCATCGCGACCGCACCGTCCGTCCCTTGTCTGACCGATAGCCATTCATCAGCAAATTTCGTTGATTCGGCATAATCTGGGCTAACCGATATGACTTTGGTCCCTTTGTAGCGGGCTTCAATTAAGAAGTGGGCATCCGGTGTTCGGGTTAATGGAACGTTTGAACCCCAAGTAATGATGTAGTTTGAGTTATACCAATCTGAGCTTTCCGGTACATCGGTTTGATCTCCCCAAATTTGCGGGGAAGCCGGTGGCAGATCAGCATACCAATCGTAGAAACTTAACATTGGGCCACCCATTAAATGCATGAAGCGGCTTCCTGAAGCATAACTAATCATCGACATCGCTGGAATTGGTGAAAAGCCGACATTTCGGTCCGGACCGTATTTTAAAGTTGTGTAAAGAGTAGATGCAGCAATGATTCTTGCGGCTTCATCCCAGCTTGTTCTAACTAAACCGCCTTTTCCGCGTGCTTGTTTGTACAGTTTTGCTTTCTCTTTATCCTCAACAATCGATTTCCAAGCGTCTAACGGATTGTCATAGGTAGCAGTTGCTTCCTTCCATAAATCGAGTAGTTTTTTGCGGATATAAGGATACTTCACTCGCAGTGGACTATAGATATACCAGGAGAAGCTTGCCCCACGAGGACATCCCCGAGGCTCGAACTCAGGCATATCCGGTCCTGTTGTTGGATAATCAAGGCTTTGGCCTTCCCATGTAACAATGCCTTCTTTTACATAAATATTCCAGCTACATGAACCTGTACAGTTAACACCATGCGTGGAACGAATGACTTTATCATGCTGCCATCTTCTTCGGTAGACATTTTCCCAATCGCGATTGCCAACTTGCAATTGACTATGATTGTCGGCGTATGTCTCTACCGGTTTTAAATATTTGAATCTTTGCCAAAGTGGAGAAGACTTCTTTTTCATCGTAATCCTCCTTTTTTATAGAAATAAGTGCATGAGTATTTGCTATTACCATTTAACCATTAGAGCAAGTGACTTTGTTGTGAAGTACATCACAGGAAAGTGGATAATAGGCGTTTGAAGAGGCGATTATCTATAAAACTTGTTTGTTAGTTATTTTTCAAAAAGTGGTCACAAAATGAACCATGTGAACGAGGCCGCTGAAAAACAATTTGAACAAGTTCATTTTCACTATATATAGTGGTAAAACCGCAAACAAGCACCTAAATATGGTGTTTTATATGATTGTTTATTACTTTTTCAGTGTTTTTATATGAACGGTGGGTATGTGATGTACATCACACAGATACAACCCTTTAACCTTTTAATATAAAGATAAATAAAATTTAACTCATTACATATAAAAGATTTTTAGGAAGGGGAGATTTTTCCGATGAGAAAACCATCGATTCAGTTGACATTACAAACAGCTTCACTCATAACCGGTTTTATGATGTGGGTTTTAATTTCATCGTTAATCCCTAGCATTAAGCAAGATATTTCATTAACAGAAAGCCAAGTTTCGATTATTACGGCTATCCCGGTTATTTTAGGCTCTCTTTTACGAATTCCTATTGGTTTTTACACCGATCGTTTTGGCGCACGCAAATTATTTATAATTAGTTTTATCGTGCTATTGTTTCCAGTTTTTTATATTAGCGTAGCAAATTCATTTATCGATTTAGTCATTGGTGGGTTGTTCCTTGGAATTGGCGGAGCAGTCTTTTCTGTTGGTGTTACTTCACTGCCAAAATATTATCCGCAAGAAAAGCAAGGTTTTATTAATGGTGTGTATGGGGTAGGCAATGCTGGGACTGCGATTACTACTTTTGGCGCACCGATTATTGCTAAATCACTTGGATGGCAAAAAACAGCACAACTATATTTAGTTTTATTACTTATTTTTATCATTTTTAATTTCATATTTGGTGACCGAAAAGAAAAGAAAGTAAAGCAATCAATGGCTGAGCAACTAAAAAGTGTATATAAAAATACGACTCTCTGGTTTTTAAGCTTGTTTTATTTTATTACATTCGGTGCGTTTGTTGCGTTTACAATGTTTTTACCTAATTTTTTGGTCAATAATTTCAATTTAGATTCAGTCGATGCTGGAATACGGACGGCAGGATTCATTGTGCTTGCAACACTTATGCGTCCGATTGGCGGGTTGTTAGCGGATAAATTCAATTCATTTATTATTTTAATGTTTACATTTATCTCGGTTACCTTGTCAGCAGTTATTCTTGCCTTTTCACCAAATATTGAATTGTTTACGGTAGGATGTTTGGCTGTAGCATTATTCGTAGGCATTGGTAACGGAACAGTGTTTAAACTTGTTCCACTTTATTTTTCAAAACAAGCTGGTGTCGTAAATGGAATTGTTTCAGCGATGGGCGGACTTGGTGGATTTTTCCCGCCGTTAGTTTTAACTGCTGTTCATAAGATTACTGGACAATATTCAATAGCTTTTATGGCACTTTCCGAGGTGGCGCTGGCCTGCTTGGTTATCGTCGTCTGGATGTACGAACAAGACCGTGCGAAAAATCGAAGTCTTTGATTTTGCCATAAGCGGCGTGATTTGGACAGTTTTTATTGACTAAGCCTCGATTTTGTCCATGAAAATCGTTCGTGACCACTAAAAAAGGATTTACGTTTAGTAATTAATGAGTACATTGGTCGATATATAGTAAATTGAAGAAGTCAATTGTCTACACATAGTAGGTAATTGGCTTTTTTTTTGATTCCCATGTGAGCCTTGATGGAATCAAGTGATATTGATAAAAGAGAATACAAATTATTGCCTATTTGTTAATGTATTTAAAATAAGGCTTAAATATAGTTTATTATTTATTATTTATCGTTTAAGATGGAGATAGGATTTTTGAAGATGTCATGTAAGGAGTAAGTATGGATAAGAAAAAGAAAATCACACTAAGTATTTTACTAGCAAATTTATTTTTAGCATTTATGGGAATTGGTTTAGTTGTTCCTGTTCTACCAACGATTATGAATGAACTGTCAATCAATGGGGCAGTTGTAGGGTATATGGTAGCTGTATTTGCTTTTGTTCAACTTATATCCTCTCCCATTGCCGGCAGATGGGCGGACCGTTATGGACGGAAGCGAATGATTGTGATTGGGTTGGTTATATTCGGCTTGTCGGAATTTTTATTTGGAATAGGAAAAACAGTGGAAGTCTTATTCCTTTCTCGTATGTTCGGTGGCTTAAGTAGTGCTTTTATCATGCCGGCTGTTACCGCATTTATTGCTGATATTACGACGACACATGAAAGACCGAAAGCGTTAGGGTATATGTCTGCAGCCATTAATACTGGTTTTATTATCGGCCCGGGACTCGGTGGTTTTTTAGCTGAATTTAGTGCGCGGTTACCATTTTATGTAGCCGGTTTTTTAGGTGCTTTTGCCGCAATTTTATCCTTTGTGTTATTGAAGGAACCGGAAAGAACAGGGGAGACAATGGTTTCAGAACATACACAATCAATCACATGGAAAGTCGCTTTTAAACCTATTTACTTCATACCATTGTTATTGATCTTTATTTCTTCCTTTGGGCTTTCAGCATTTGAGTCGTTATTTAGTCTATTTATTGATCATAAATTTGGATTTTCACCAAAGGATATTGCGATCATCATTGTGGGTGGTGGAATCATCGGTGCTGTTGGCCAAGTATTTTTATTCGATTACTTAACGAAAAAAATTGGTGAAGTCCGGTTAATCCTTTGGTGTTTCCTGTTTTCCTCCGTCGTGGTTTTTGCCATGACCGTAGTCAACCATTATTTCTCAATATTATTCGTCACGTTTATCGTTTTTGCAGGATTTGACTTAATTCGCCCGGCGATTACAACGTATTTGTCGAAAGTTGCTGGGAATGACCAAGGATTTATTGGGGGAATGAATTCGACATTTACAAGTGTCGGAAATATATTTGGCCCGATAGTTGGCGGTATGTTGTTTGACATGAATTTAAATTTTCCGTATTATTTTTCGACGATTGTGTTAATCATTGGCACAGCTATAGCACTGTATTGGAAAGGGGCTTCGGCTGATATCCAGCAAGATAGTCACTGATCCTTAATGGAACAAAGCGTTTTGAATATAAGCATGAACTAGCCCCACGGTATAATTAAGCCGTGGGGTTTCCTTGTTTTACCCGTTGCATTCTCTGGTTGAACAGAGTCGGATAGGATAGGAATCCTAATAAAACACTTGTAATAACTGCAGTAGTAAGCAAAAGAAATAAAACCAATAATTGGAATTGTACCGCTTGGATTGGGTCGGCACCGGCAATAATTTGACCGCTCATCATCCCAGGTAACTGAACAAGTCCCATCGTTTTTTGACTTTCAATCGTTGGAATTGTACTTGCCTTAATAGCTGTAATCAATTGCCGATGGATGGCTTGTTTTGGAGTCCCGCCAAGTGACAAAATAAGTTCTATTTCTTCTTCGTAAGCGTGGACTTCCGATGCGAACCGATTAAGAAACAGAATTGCTAGCACCATGGAATTGCCAACCATCATCCCGCTAATGGGAATAATGTATTGTGCAGTTGGTGGTGTAATTCCGAACCCTAATAAAATCCCTTGTGTTAGCAATTCCACAAATAGAAAGGTAAAAATTAATTTGCCGGTAATGCCAGGGATCGACGTTCCCTTTTTACGGGCATTCATAGTAGCAGCACCAATGATTAGACCAATCATGAAAAGAATATATAGAAAATCTTTAGAACTAAAAACAAAATGTAAAATATATCCCACTGCCAGAAGTTGAATAATCGACCGGACAACGGCAATAATCGTATCTTTTTCTAAACCAAGATTTAATGTTTTCGATAGAATAAGCGGTATAAGAACAAAGATTAGTGAAAGTGAAAGATTTAAATAGCTCAATTCACTTCCCCCTTTACAAACAATTTCACTTGTTCATTTTTCGGGGATGTTAATACAGAGATATCTCCGGTTTCAACAACTTCCCCGGCAATCATTACCCATGTATAGTCAGCTATTTTTATTGCTTGATCAAGATTATGGGTAATCCAAATAATTGTTGTGCCAAATTTTTTATTAATGTTCATGATTAATTCCTCAATGTCTTGTTGAGAGATACGATCAAGTGCAGAGGTGATTTCATCAAGGAGAAGAATTTCTGGTTGGTTCACTAAAGTCCTGGCAATCGATACTTTTTGCCTTTGTCCCCCTGACAACTCTTTAGCGATGTGGGATAAAAATTGCTCCTCCAATCCGACTAACTGAAGTAATCTTTTTGCCTCAGCTTCTTCCAATTGTTTCCCCTGCAATCTTAACGGAAGTGATAAATTATCGAAAACCGTTCCATCGATCATCGTAGCATTTTGCAGGGCAAGTCCAACTTTTCGCCTTAATGTTATCGGGTCATATTCCTTGATATGCTTTTCATTAATATAAATTTCTCCGGAATCCGGTGATCTCAGCCCGTTACATAGGCGGAATAGTGTAGTTTTCCCAGCACCGGACGGTCCGACAAGGGTGGTTATTTTACTTTTTGGGAAGGAACCAGTTATATTTCTTAAAATTTGTAAACCATCAACTGAATAGTTCACTTGCTCAAAGCAGATTGCTGGTTTCATACCTGCCAAATCCTTTCCTTCTCGAGTTATATATAAATAGTTTATCATTTTTTAAGGGGGAATCTTTTACTAATTAAGATTGCAAAAAACAACTGAAAATTTCAGATGGTCAAAAAAACAACTGAAAAATACTTAGGATAATCTTTCAAATCCGTATCTTATCTGTTCACTATATATTGTGTTGGTAATTATATTTTTTAAACTTCAAAAAAATTTTATATTTTGTCGAAAGAATTTTCTAAAAAGGGGTTGCGTTTTCGAAAATCTGTTATATAATAATTAAAAAATAAATATTCTGTAATAATACAATTGATGAAAGGGGATTTTATTATGAATTGTCCAACTTGTGAAGGGAATGGAGAAATGCCTTGTACTTGCCATTTGGAAAAGAAGTCAAATCATGCTCATTGTGATTATTGTCATGATTCAGGTATTGTTCAATGTTCTCGCTGTAATGGTACAGGATTCATAGACTAATCTTTGACACTAGAGATGTTGTCAAAGCCTATAAGCTATTCAGATGCTTTGTATTCCAACAAAACTTGCTTGACTAACCTAATGCGGAAAGACGAGACCACTGAAAAGATAAAATTATTTGTTATAAAACCATATTTAGATGTATTTTCTTGGATTATCTAGGGAAGTGAACGTATTCGAATTGTTTTCAGTGGCCTCTGGAAAGGCTCCTACTTCAACGTGTGAGTTTTCAAGGAAGTGTATGTTATGGAAAAGTTGCGTTGTGTACATACAGACAAATGCTCTAGCAGCGAATGGGCTTGCATCAAAGTTTCGATTGTAAAAATTATTGGGAATCTCCACTACAACATTCACTAAGTTGTTGGTGTGGATGATTTATAGATTCATTGTTCAATAGAATGCAGATGAAATTTTACTAAGTATTCCAATGTGATAAAGGGGTGTAAAAATGGAAAAAACACAAAAGAGACTGCAATTTGAAAAATCGGAAATCTTAACGGATGAAGCGGCAGCATTTTTAGAAAAATTACATGAGCATTTTGAAGGAAAAAGAAAATCATTATTGCGACTACGTGAGAAATTACAAAAGGAATTTGACATAGGGAAAAAACCAAACTTTTTAGAAGAGACGAAAGCTATTCGTGAAGGGAGCTGGACTATTGCACCAATTCCAATAGATCTGCAAGACAGACGGGTAGAGATTACTGGTCCTGCAGGGGATCCGAAAATGGTCATCAATGCTTTCAACTCCGGTGCAAAAGTTTTCATGGCCGATTTTGAGGATGCAAACTCGCCGACATTTGCCAATACGATACAAGGACAAAGAAATTTACGGGATGCCATCCGGAGAACGTTACAATTTACGGCGCCAAACGGTAAAACGTATAAATTAAAGGATGAAATTGCCACTTTACTTGTTCGTCCACGAGGATGGCATATGGTAGAAAAGCATTTTTTAATTGATGGAGAGCCAATTTCGGCAAGTCTCTTTGATTTTGGTCTATTTTTCTATCACAATGCAAAAGAATTGATCAAGCGTGGGTCCGGCCCTTACTTTTATTTACCGAAAATGGAAAATGCACAAGAAGCCCGCCTTTGGAATGACGTTTTCGTATTTGCCCAAGATGAACGTGGCATTCCACAAGGGACGATTAAAGCAACCGTTCTTATTGAAACAATTACAGCAGCATTTGAAGCAGATGAAATCTTGTATGAATTAAAAGAACATAGTGCCGGATTGAATTGCGGTCGTTGGGATTACATTTTTAGCACGATCAAAAAATTTAGAAAACACCCAGATTTTATCTTACCGGACCGTTCTCAAGTGACAATGGAAGTACCGTTTATGCGTGCCTATACACTTTATGTGGCAAAAACTTGCCATAAGCGGAATGCTCCGGCAATCGGAGGAATGGCTGCCCAAATTCCTGTTAAAAATGATGAGGTTGCTAACGCGGTTGCATTTGAAAAGGTACGCAAAGATAAAGAACGAGAAGTGAAAGATGGCTTCGATGGAAGTTGGGTTGCCCACCCGGGGCTTGTCCCGGTTGCCAAGGAGGTGTTTGACCAATATATGCCGCAACCGAACCAAATCGATCGGAAAAGGGATGACATCGAGGTTACCGCTGAACAGCTGGTGGAAGTACCTAAAGGTGACATTACTGAAGCAGGACTCCGTACCAATGTTAGTGTGGGTATTCAATATATTGAAGCTTGGTTAATGGGAAGAGGGGCGGTTCCACTGTATAACTTGATGGAAGATGCCGCAACTGCTGAAATTTCCCGAGCTCAAGTATGGCAATGGATTCGCCACCCAAAAGGAATATTAAATGATGGTCGAAAAGTTACTTTTGAGCTGGTTGAGCAAATAATCGAGGAAGAACTAAAAAAGATTAAGCGAGAAATTGGTTCAGAACGATTTGAACATGGCAGATTTGCAGAAGCAACAGCATTATTTAGAGAATTAATCGAGCAGGAAGAATTTATTGAATTTTTGACCATTCCCGGTTATGAAAAACTGGATTAAATCAAGGATCTATTATTCTCGTTTTTTTAAAAAATTAATCTTAGGAGGAAATCATAATGAGTTGTAAAACGGAACAAATCCAACAATTAAAAGAAATGTGGAATTCAGAAAGGTTTAAAGGAATTACTCGTCCGTACACGGCTGAAGCTGTTGTTCGTCTACGGGGAAAAGTACTGGTTGAACATACTTTGGCAAAAAGGGGTTCAGAACTCTTTTGGAAACAATTACATGAAGAAGATTATATTCATTCCTTGGGTGCTTTAACTGGTAACCAAGCTGTTCAACAAGTTAAAGCCGGTTTAAAGGCCATTTATGTCAGTGGTTGGCAAGTTGCAGCTGATGCAAACTTGGTTGGACAAATGTATCCGGATCAAAGCCTATATCCAGCAAACAGTGTTCCAAATGTTGTAAAACGGATTAACCAAGCCTTACAGCGGGCAGATGAAATCGACAGTATTGAGGGTCGTGACGATACGAATTGGTTAGTTCCGATTGTCGCTGATGCTGAAGCAGGGTTCGGCGGTGCGTTAAATGTTTATGAATTGATGAAGGCAATGATTGAAGCCGGTGCTGCAGCCGTTCATTTTGAAGATCAATTATCATCTGAGAAAAAATGCGGTCATTTAGGCGGTAAAGTAATATTACCAACACAGTCTGCTATTCGTAATTTAATTTCTGCCCGTCTTGCAGCTGATGTGTTAAATGTACCGACAGTGTTAATCGCCCGGACGGATGCAAACGCAGCTCAACTATTACAAAGTGATGCAGATCCTTATGATCATGATTTTTTAACAGGTGAGCGTTCACCGGAAGGATTCTATTATGTACGAAATGGGATCGAGCAAGCCATTTCCAGAGGACTTGCCTATGCACCGTATGCTGACCTGATCTGGTGTGAAACTTCTGAGCCAAATTTGGAAGAAGCAAAGCGTTTTGCGGATGCCATTCATGAAAAATTCCCAGATAAATTGTTGGCATATAACTGTTCACCATCATTTAATTGGAAGAAAAAATTGCCTGAAAAAACAATTGCCGAGTTCCAAAAAGAAATTGCAAAAATGGGTTACAAGTATCAATTTGTTACTTTGGCCGGTTTCCATACTTTGAACCACAGTATGTTTGATTTGGCATATGACTACCGTGATCGCGGCATGGCTGCTTATAGTGACTTCCAGCAAAGAGAATTTGCTAGCGAAGAAAATGGTTATACGGCTACAAGACATCAGCGTGAAGTTGGAACAGGTTATTTTGATGAAGTAGCCACAATTGTTTCTGGTGGTAGCAGCTCGACAACAGCTTTGAAAGGTTCAACTGAAGAAGAACAATTTGTTTAAGTTTGTTATGTTAGTTCCTTCCATTTGGGGACTCTCCATCCCCACATGGTTATCCCTTTTTGTTTGATTTTCATAGACACCTCCATAGCTTTGGGGGTGATTTTTTGCACAATAAGAACCCAATATGGTAAAGTCACTAAAACGATTCGAATACGTTTGCTTCGATAATAAATAGCATTAAGCAAATCTGTTCTCACCTGCGGGACCAAAGTTTGTACGTCGCGAATAGGCCGCGACTCGCGCTTTTCTAAATAACAAAAATCAGCAGAGATGTAAAATCCTTGCTGATTAAAGTTTCATTTTTTAAAGCTTGAATGTATCGATTAGCTTATTCATCTCATCAGCTAGATTTGCAAGGAGATTTGAACTTTCGGTAATAATCTCCATCGAACTACTTGTTTGTTGAGAGGATGCAGATGTTTGCTCGATGCCGGCAGATGCTTCTTGGGTGGCAGAGGCAATTTCTTGAATAGAAACATTCATTTCCTCACTATTATTGGCAATATCAGCTAGATTCATTGATATTTGTTTAATATGATTTGCCATTTCAGTAATAGCCAGATTAATCTGTTTAAACCTTTCCTCTGTCATTTTAATCTTTGAAGTGCCCTGTTCAACCTCTGTGTATCCTTGTTTCAATACATCTGTGACAGCACTGATTTCACTTTGGATATTAGCTACAATTTCTGTAATATCTTTGACGGAAAAAGATACTTGCTCTGCCAGCTTCCTCACTTCATCAGCGACAACAGCAAAGCCCTTTCCGTGTTCACCGGCTCTTGCTGCTTCGATTGCTGCGTTTAAGGCTAACAAATTCGTTTGGTCGGCAATCTCTTTAATGACGGAAACCAATCTTGATATTTTTTGTGATTCGGTATCAAGTCCTTGAACTTTTTCTACTGATTGTTTTACAATTGAATCAATCTTCTCCATTTGGGCGGTTGATGAAGACATGAACTTACCGCCTTCACTGGACATTTCCAAAATATGTTTTGAAGTTTGTTCAACCTGGGTTCCATTATCATTTGCTTCTTCTACTTTTTCATGAAAAGACTTCATAATCGTTGATAAACGCTCAGCTCGATTTGCTTGTGTTTCTGCATTAGAGGCCAAATTTTGCATGGTGACTGCTGTTTGTTCCGCACCGGATTTTACCTCATTGGCTGATTGGGTTAATTCCTCACTTTGAGAAGTAATGGTATCGGAAACGGATTTAATTTTAGCGATTAATTCCCGCATTTGCAGATTCATCTGATTTGTCGAACGGATAAGATGCCCCGTTTCATCAAGTAATGGTGTTTCTATAGGTTTCCCACTTAAATTTCCACTTGCAATCAGGTTCATTCGTTCTTCAACAAGCTTAATCGGCCTTGAAATGGACTTTCCGGTGAAAAGGGCAACAATAATACTTGTGATGATAACGATAATAGAAATAATTACACTAATTATTATACTTGTCTGCCCACTATGAATAATTTGACCACCCATATCATTTATTTCTTTTTGTCGTTTCTCGGATTGTGTTGAATAGGCGTTAACTAATTCATCCGATAATGGTTCTACTTTTTCGGATAATGTTTTTAAAGCTCGTTCCTTATTCCCCTTCGTTAGTTCCGTATATACTTCTTGCACAATAACCCTTTCCCAATTTTCTTGTTTAGCAAAAAGATCCTTTACCTCTTTGGAATCGTCAATTTTTAAAATTTGATCTTGCATCTTTTTACTCTCACCGGTATATTTATTAAACTCTTTACGGTAATCATTATCGCCATATAGAATATAGCCTCTAACGAGAGCTAATCTTTCGGAAACATTATATGCCAATTGATCGTTCGTAATAACGAGTTGAAGTTGTTGGTCGACAATGTCTTTCGTTTTTTTGTTCGTTGCATAAAAGGAGAATAGATTATAGACAACTAACAGTGAACTGATTAGGATAACAATTGTAAAACCGACAATAATTTTTCTGTTAAGTGTTTTAAAATTGAAAAATTGTTTCATATAGACACCTCTGTGACAGATTTGATACGGTTCTAATCATTCATTTCTAAAGTGGCTTTACATATTGTTTGAAATTTTAGACAAAAATAATTAGATACTCAATAGATTCTTTCCATTCGGTGATTTACAAGTCGCGATTCGTCCGGGTAAAGAATTATAATAAAAGAATTAATATGATTACCATGCAATAAGGGTTTTCGAACGGTATCAGTAAAACATAAAATATGTATTTTGAGTGAAAAGTAATAATTACTATGTTGATATATAATTAAATTTAATATAATTATACTTTTTTAATTTAATTTTGGCTAGGAAAAATCTTACAGTCCAAAGCGGGGTTTTTCTTGTAGAATAAGGAAGTATAAAAATATAAGTAAATAAGTTGGCACGAGTTTCGTGTCTAGCTCCGAGCGCCAGCGACTGAGAAACTAGCTCGCCGTTAAAGTGCTCCTGCGCCAGAGCCAATTCGAGGAAGCAAATTTGTTCTAATTGCGGGGCCAAATTTTGTACGTCGCGACTCGCATTTTTAAGGGGACTAAAATAGATTTAGTAGTTTTAGCAAAGTTGTTTCAGTGCGAATAAGTCTTTTTGGTAACATTCATAATAGGTAAACGTTAATAAAGCACTGTTTTTATGATGTGAGATATGGAGGGTGTGTAATGTCAAGATATATCGTAATTGGAGCAGGAATTTTAGGCTCAGCAACTGTCTATCATTTAGCCAAATTGGGAGCCGAAGTTGTAGTTATTGATCGAAAAGAAGCGGGTCAGGCAACAGATGCTGCTGCGGGAATGATTTGTCCTTGGTTATCCCAAAGAAGGAATAAAGCGTGGTATCACCTGGCAAAGAAGGGCGCAGCTTATTATCCCCGGCTTATTCAGCAATTACAAGATGATGAGGAACAGGAGACTGGCTATAAACAGGTTGGTGCGATTAGCATTCATACGGATATCGAAAAGTTGAAAAAAATGGAAGAACGGGCAAGAATTCGGAAGGAAGATGCACCGGAAATAGGGGAAATTACAATGTTAACAGAAGACGAAACACGAAATATGTTTCCATTGCTGAAAAAGGGATATGCTTCTGTACATATCAGTGGTGCTGCCCGTGTGAATGGACGGGCTTTACGGTATGCATTGTTACGCGGTGCAGAAAAATATGGGGCAAATATAGTAAATGGGTCGGCAGCATTAGTAGGTGGAAATGGAACTGTTCAAGGCGTTAGGGTTGGTAATGAATTAATTGAAGGTGATTGTGTAGTGATCACAGCAGGGGCTTGGGCAGATGAACTTCTTGCACCGTTAGGTATTTGCTTAGCAATTACTTATCAAAAGGGTCAAATTGTTCATTTGAAATTGAAAAATCAAGTTACTGATTCTTGGCCAGTTGTTATGCCACCTGGTGACCAAAGTATTTTAGCGTTTGATGACGGTGAAGTAGTCATCGGGGCTACCCATGAAAATAATACTGGATTCGACCTTCGCGTGACAGCCGGTGGATTACATGAAATTTTTTCAAAGTCTTTTGAAGTTGCACCGGGTCTTCAAGATGGAGAAGTTATAGATGTTCGAGTAGGCTTTCGTCCGTTTACACCAAATTTTCTCCCAGTCATTGGTGGAGTACCCGGCTATGAAGGGCTTTATCTGGCAAATGGTTTAGGTGCTTCTGGATTAACAATTGCCCCTTTCCTCGGCAGTCAGCTCGCATGCTTAGTGACCGGTCGGGAACTTGAGATTGATTTGTCGGAATATGATATCCTGGGTGCGATGAGATGAAGCGAGAGCCAGTTGAAAAGGCTATTTTGAAAATTAATTTTCGAGTTACATATTAAGGGGAGTAATGAAAAAGACTATGAAAACAAATGCAATGAGAATATTGGATAAAAATAAAATTTACTATTCCACATTATCATATGATGCAAATGATGGAAAAATTGATGGCATGGCTGTTGCAGAAAAAGTCGGACGGTCACCGGAATCAGTTTTTAAAACATTAGTCACCCATCATGAACAAAATCTTTATGTGTTTGTCATTCCGGTTGAAAAAGAACTGGATTTAAAAAAGGCGGCAAAAACAGCAGGTGAAAAGAAACTGGAAATGTTGCATGTAAAGGACTTGCAAAGATGGACAGGATATATTCGCGGCGGCTGTTCACCGATTGGAATGAAGAAAAATTACCCAACTTTTATCGATACCAGTGCTGAACATTTACCGGAAATCGTTGTAAGTGCTGGAAAAATCGGCCTGCAAATAGTAATGGACCCACACCAATTAGCGAATGTGACTCAAGCCCAATTTGCAGAGTTAACGAAATAGATAAAAAGAGAAAAGGGCTGTCCTAAAAGTACAACTTCAAAAATTTTTTTGCTAATAGAATAGGTTCGTTGATTTCCGTTTCGGTGGCAGACGCTTTCCGCGGGCACGACTCAGCCAGAGCCACTTCCTGGAATACTCTTCTTTGGCTCTTGCACCGAGGAATCCTGCTTCACTGAGTTACTAGAAGACGCAGGTGCAGTGTTGCAGGGGCTTCGGCTCGCGCTATTCCCGCAGGTCTCTGAATAAGCTCCCTCGAATTTGCATCGCACGAAGGAAAATGCGATTAGCATTTTTCGAGGGAGTCACCGCCACCTTTACTTCAATCAACCTATACAACATTGGATTAATTTTTGTCTTTCTGAACAGCCCCTTCTATGAAAAATCCGGTTATTCTTTCCCCTCTAATTTTGCTTTCAACAAATCGCCAAGACTTGTGCCAAAGGATTCATCTTTCTTCGTATATTTTTGTAAAAGTTTCCGTTCTTCCCTTTTGTTAACGGCTGTTTTCTTCTCTTCGGCTTTCTCGACAATATTGCAATTTCGGCATTGGAAATACAGACCAGCCTTTCCTTCATGAATTTCCATTTTTTTATGACATTGCGGACATCTTCGGTTGGACAGTTTCGGCTCTTTGCGGCGCCGGTATGAGCAATCCAAACTAGAGCAGACAAGGAACTTTCCATCTTTTGTATTCCGCTCTTTCAAAAATGATCCACAGACCGGGCATTTCGAACCGGTTAAGTTTGGTGTGCGGTATTGTTTGTCACTTTGTTTAATTTCCGAGACGAGGGCTTCTGTTTGTTTGCGAATATTTTTCAAAAACTGCTTTGGATTGGCTTTCCCTCGTGCAATCAGTTCCAGTTCCTTTTCCCATTTAGCTGTCAATTCTGGTGATTTCAAGTCATCATTAACTAGCTCCATTAGCTGACGGCCTTTTTGGGTTGAATAAAACCGTCCATTTTGCCGTTCAACAACCTCCGTTTCAATCAGTCGTTCAATGATTTCAGCACGTGTCGCCGGTGTTCCGAGTCCGTATTTTTCCATTTGTCCGAGTAAATCGGCTTCCGAATAACGGAGCGGAGGCTCGGTTAATCTTTCTTCCGTTTGAATGTCCTGGATGGAATAGTTCTGTCCTATTTTTAATGCATGAAGATGATTTTGTGCAGATTCTTCCTCATCATGACCTTGAATTTTTTTAAAACCCCAATCGATAATATTCCTTGATTTTGTCGTAAAGGTTTCGCCATTTGCCTTGAACTGTGCTTGGATCATTTCATATTTAAACGACGGATAAAAAATTGTTAAAAAGCGCCGTACAATTAAATCGTAAATCTTCCGCTCATCGGATGATAGGTCATTTATATGGACTTTTTCCTCAGTGGGAATAATCGCATGGTGATCTGACACTTTTTCGTTATTAAATACGCGTTTGGCAAGTACTTTACCTTTGTTTGCCAAGAGTGGTTTGACTTCCTCTTTATAGGCGGAAGAAATACCCGTTAACCGTTCATACATCGTTGCTTCCATATCTGTCGTTAGATAGCGGGAATCGGTTCTTGGGTAGGTGACATATTTATATTCCTCATATAATTTTTGTAATACGCTTAATGTTTTTTTGGCGGAAAAACCATATCGTTTATTTGCATCCCGTTGTAATTCATTCAGATCATAAGGAAGTGGCTGCTGCTCTGCTTTTTCTTTTGTATTGAACCCAGTGACAACAGCCTTTTGTCCATAAAGTTTGGTAATAATTTTTTCCGCTTGTTCTTTATCGAATATTCGCTTTTCCCCGTTCTTTTCCCATTCGATTTCAAGAGCACCGCATTTTGCCTTAATGACCCAATATTTTTTCGGAACAAATTTTTGAATTTGTTTTTCGCGATCGATAATGAGTGAAAGGGTAGGTGTCTGCACCCGGCCAGCCGAGAGCGGATCTTTGTATTTTGTTGTCAATGCTCGTGATACGTTCAAACCAATGAGCCAATCTGCTTCAGCTCGGCATACAGCAGACTGATATAGATTTTCAAACTGTTTGCCGGGTTTTAACTGTTTAAAACCGTCACGAATGGCACGATCTGTGACGGAAGATATCCAAAGCCGTTTGATCGGCTTTTTCCAATGAATTTTTTCGATAATCCATCGGGCAACCAGTTCGCCTTCCCGACCGGCATCGGTAGCAATAATAAGTTCCTTTATATCTTGGCGTTTTGCGAGTCCATCAATTGCTTTAAACTGATGACTTGTCTGCTTGATGACCTTCAAGCCCATCTTAGCCGGAATGATAGGCAGGTCCTCCAGACGCCAAGTTTTATATTTTTGGTCATAGTTCTCGGGCATTTTTAGTTCCACAAGGTGACCAAGGGCCCAGGTAATGATATATTGTTTTCCTTCGATATAGGATTTATGTTTTTCACGCAAATCGAGAACTCGGGCAATTTCTCGTGCGACACTTGGCTTTTCTGCGATAATTAATGATTTCATCTAATACTCCTTTCAACTTATGTGTTGCTGGAATAAAAAATCTCTTCCTTATTAGTATAGCAAATAATTTGTGTATCAAAATACAGATGTGCCGAATTCGGTGTCACTGAAAACGTTAAATAATGATAGGCACACTTCCTTAAACACTAGTTTTATTCTACTAAATATTGAGAAGGTAAACTTATTTGAATTGTTTTCAATGATTTCATTGGTTTCATTGTTTGTGCCTTGACAAAGTTGCATAACTATTAGTATAATTATTTCGAATTCGAGATATTATTGTTAAAGGATCTGATACGGTTGAGTATGAACAATGTGGAAAGAGACCAAGATGTTTCTTTAAAACTCTTTATCGTATTATCAAGAGCATTTGAAGCAATTGAAAAGCAAATAATCAAGAATGTCAAGGAATACGGACTAAATTTGACTGAATTTGCCGTTTTGGAATTGCTTTTTCATAAAGGTGATCAACCGATTCAAAAAGTCGGTCAAAAAATACTACTAGCCTCCAGTAGCATTACCTATGTGATTGATAAATTGGAGAATAAAAATTATTTAACAAGAAAAGCGTGTCCGACTGATCGCCGGGTCATTTATGCTTCCATCACAGATGAGGGAAGAAAATTGATGGAGGATATTTTTCCAAAGCATAAAGAGGCTATGAGTAAAATTATGGGCGGTCTCAACACCCGTGAAAAAGAACTTGTTACGGAAAAGTTGAAAAAACTAGGATTGTATGCACAACAATTATAAAAGAAAGACATTGTGGAATCTCCTGCTATAAAAAGTAGGGGAATTTTATTTATAAATAATTGAAAATGATTATCAATATCACTATAATGGAAATGGTTTGGAACCCATTGCATACAAATGGTGGAAAATACCGAAACTAGCAAAAAAAGCTAAATGTTTTTCAGGGAGGAGATGCACATGGCAAAATCAAAAGACGATCCAAATTACCAAAATGCACTGGATGATTCTGAATATGTGGAAGTATGGGAGGATTTTGTGAGCATTAAAGACCTAGTGATTTCTTTAATTATCTGCTGTATTTTGACTATCGGGGCTTATTTACTGGCTCCGAATAATCCGCCTAAACCGTTATTTTTTGGATTGTCGGGTGCATTAATTGGGTTTATCATTTGCAGTGTTATCATTAAACCAAAACGGAATTTAATCGAAACAGAGGAAGGTAAATAGATGGATTTGAATCTGCTTATACAAATGCTTATTGCCGCCATTCTTGGTACGGCAATTTATACAATTATTGGCATCGTCCCTGGTACAGACGAAACGGCGGTTATTGCGCCAATTACTTTAGCTATTGTATTGGCTGGTGTTGAACCAATTGTTGTCCTTACTTTTTATATGGCTGCTGTTATTGCCCATAAATTAACAGATTCGGTGCCGGTAGCCGTTGCTGGGATCCCTGGTGGAGTGATGGCCACACCAATGGTTGAGCATGCCCTCGTTTTGAAAAAATATGGACAATCAGAAATGAGTATTAAGAAAATGATGTCCGGTTCCGTTATCGGCACGCTCGTTTCTGTTCCGGTCAGTTTATTATTGGCAAGTGTATTAGTTCCTTTCGCTGAACGGATTAATGATTATGCAAACCCGATTCTGTTTGCTGGAGCGGTTCTGTTGGCTTTGCTTTCAACCAATCGCTGGTTGTCTTTAATAATCATCATTCCCTTTGCTTTATTGATACAAGGATTGAGATACTTATATTGGGACCTTGGCATTGTACCAAAGGACCAAAATGTGTTTATCTCTTTCTTCCTTGGTATTACCATTGGTCCCGTCATTGTCACATTGCTTGACCTATTAAATAAGGGAAAAAGACAGCAACTTGTCCGCCATCATTATAAAGAAATCATTTTTAGAAAATCAGCAAAAGAGAAGGGGCTTCCCAACCCTTTTAAAATTTTATCGAAGAAGGAAGTCGGGATGAGTTCATTTGCCTCACTCATCGGAACCATTACATTTATGTTCAGTGCGGTTGGAGTAACGACACTTGTTGGCGAATTATTTTCAAAACAAGAGAAGGAACCAGTGAAACGATCGTCCCTTGCCATAAGTTGTATGGAGGCTCTGGCAAATGCTACTTATATTGCCGGGTCATTAATACCGCTTTATGCCTTAGGTTTTCCGCTTTCTTCAGTGGCACTCGGTCCTGCCAATCCGTTATTCAATGCACCGCCTGTATTCACATTGGATCATAATTTACACCATATTTTATCATTCTCTGATTTTCTATGGGCGATTATCATCGGTGTGGGGATCTCTTTATTTTTCACATATATGATTATTATCAAATACGCTAATGAAATTTGTACCTTTGTCTTTAAATGGATTCCCCATGAAGCCATTTTGGGATTATTTCTTGCTCTTGTTTTATTGCTTGCATTTATGGATGCAGGTTGGTTAAATATTGCCGGTGTTTTATTAATTGGGATTGTTTCTGGTACTTTAAGTCGCTATGGCGTTAATTTTGGTGTACAATTTATGGTGTTATATTCTGCACCATGGCTAATATCCGTTTTAGCCGGGTAGCGGAGAATCTTTTTGAAAGTAGGGAATTGTATTGCATCACACAGAGAAACGTGCAGTCGGAACAGCTCACAGTAAAGTCATTTTAATCGGAGAACATGCGGTTGTTTACGGTGAGCCGGCGATTGCCCTTCCTCTTCCTACGTTATCGGCAACCTGTATCGTTGAGCACGCTTGTGGTAAGATTTTATTTGAAAGCGAGAAATATACAGGTTCACTGGAACGAATTCCTGAACGTATGAAGGGGCTGGCCCTATGTATCAATGAAACATTAGTAGAATTGGGACAAAAACAAGAAAATTTGAAGATAACACTAATATCTAATATTCCGATCGCTCGAGGACTTGGCTCCAGTGCTGCAACAGCAATAGCGATCGTACGCGGCCTTTCCAATTATTTTGAAACTCCATTGACTAAAGAGAAATTAAAGATACTCAGTAATATTGCTGAAAAATACGCTCATGGTAATCCTAGTGGTATCGACATGGAAACAGTGCTTAGCAATGTTCCGATTTTATTTCAAAAGGGCTCTATGCCAAAACCGCTTTTTATCCAAAGACCTTTTTATCTTGTTGTTGCCGATACGGGCGAAATTAGAAATACAAAACTTGCAGTGGCTAGTATTTTAGAAAAACGAAAACAAGACCCGATGCATACTGAGCATTCGATTCATTTATTAGGTTCATATACACAAGAAACGAAAGATGTCCTGATGTCAGGGGACCTGTTGCGATTAGGTGAATTGTTAAATTTAGCACAAATTGAACTTAAAAACTTAGGCGTTAGTGATGATCCTATTGACCACTTGGTGAACGTGGCAAAAGATGAAGGTGCCCTTGGTGCAAAGTTGACGGGGGCCGGTCGGGGAGGTTGTATCATCGCATTAGCTGAAAATGAGAAACATGCAGCGATGTTATGTAAAAGGTTACGTGAATCCGGGTCGACGGAGACATGGTTTTTTAAAGTGACACAAACGAGTGAACAGCTGTCCGCTGAAGAATGGGGTGAAAACATTGAAAGCAACCGCTAAAGCCCATACGAATATCGCATTAATTAAATATTGGGGAAAACGGGACGAGTCGTTGATTTTACCCATGAATAGCAGCCTGTCGGTTACACTCGATACATTTTATACCGTTACAACCGTAGAATTTGATGAAAAGTTGACAGAAGATGTATTTTTGTTAAATGGTGAAAAGGCTGATCATACGGATACAGAAAGGGTTTCAAACTATTTAGGGAAAATTAGAAATTTCGCGAAAAAGCATCTATTTGCTGTTGTCCGTTCTGAAAATCATGTCCCGACGGCTGCCGGCTTTGCCTCGTCCGCATCGGGTTATGCTGCAATGGCCGCTGCCGCTACAAAAGCCATTGGTCTGAACTTACATCCACGGGAGTTATCACAATTTGCCCGCCTCGGTTCCGGTTCAGCCTGCCGTTCCATTTATGGCGGCTTTGTTGAATGGCAAAAAGGGGTGAAGGAAGATGGCTCAGATTCTTTTGCCGTTCCGATTCTACACGAAGATGATTTTCCAATAGCCGTTTTGTCTGTTATGGTGGCCACGAATAGAAAAAGGGTACTAAGTCGTGCCGGCATGAAGCGGTCAGTAGAGACCTCCCCTTTTTATCAAGGTTGGTTAGATACGGTGGATCATGATTTATCAGAAATAAAATATGCGTTAGAGCGTCGTGATTTTACTTTGCTTGGTGAAATAGCTGAAAGAAATGCACTAAAAATGCATGCAATAACATTAGGGGCAAATCCGCCGTTTTATTATTGGCAAAGTGCGACCATGGAAGTGATGGAAGCAGTGCAAAACATGCGTTCACAAGGAATACAGGCGTATTTTACTATAGATGCCGGTCCGAATGTGAAAGTACTCTGTTTGCCGGAAGATGAGCAAAAAGTTTATAATCAGTTGAAGAAAGTCCCTTCTGTTAAAAAGATTTTCACCTGTCATCCGGGTCCCGGGGTTACTTTTTTACCTGCTGGAAGTGCGGATGTTTGTTGAGATAGGAAGATGATATATGGAAAAATCGGTTATTCATGTGGAAGTTCCCGGCAAATTATTTATTGCCGGAGAATATGCCGTGCTTGAACCAAATCAGTTTGCAATCGTAATCGCTGTTAATCGATATATGAAAGGAATCATTGAGGAAGATGCTATTCATACCATTTCTCTTCCGCAAATCGGTTTTCCGGATATTCGATTTGATGTGCAAGATGATCAAGTCCTTTTCAATCAAGAAGATGAAAAATTAGTTTTTGTGAAAAATGCTTTATCTATTTTTTATCAATTGTTGAAGGAAAACGGGATTGTCCCACGACCGTTTCGATTGACAGTGACAAGTGAACTTGACGATGAGTCCGGAAAGAAATTTGGTTTAGGTTCGAGTGCTGCAATTGTTGTTACGGTAATCACCGCTTTGTTAAATTTTTATAAGCTGGAAAATATTAGACCGACAAAGGAATGGATTTATAAATTATCTGCCATTATTCATTATCAAACACAAGGAAATGGCTCTTGTGCCGATATTGCCGCGTCAACCTATGGAGGATGGCTTCATTATCGAATGTTTCGCCCGGAATGGTTGAACCAAGAATTAGAAAAAGGGACAAGTTTAAGTGATTTGGTAAAAATGGACTGGCCGGGTCTTCATATAGAAAGGCTAACGCCGCCTGATGAGATGCACCTTGCTGTTGGTTGGACGAAAAAGGCGGCATCAACGACATCGATGGTAAAGACGGTTCAACGTATACGGACTGACAACCCTGCTGTTTATGATCAATTTTTAAAAGAAAGTACGGATGCTGTTACCCGTATCTTGGAAAGTTTTTTGCAAAAGAATGTGGAAGGTGTTATTGATGGGATCAAGAAAAATCGAATGGCATTACAAGAACTCGGTGAACATGTTTCTTTTGATATTGAAACAGAGGAGTTAAAGCAATTAATTGATATTGCCAATAAATATGGAGGTGGCAAGTCGTCAGGAGCAGGGGGTGGTGACTGCGGAATTGCGCTGGTAAAAAACGGTGATATGCTTGAAGCGCTTACCGATGAATGGAAGAAGTCAGGCATTTTCCCTTTGCCACTGCAAATTTCTGAACGAGGTGCCACCCCGTCTAAGTAGTTCTGCAATAAATATATTGGAAAGAAGGTGATTGGTGTGTCTCATGAAATCAATCAGCGAAAATCTGAACATATAAAAATTGTTTTAAATGAAAAAGTAACTGGAACATCAATTACCACCGGATTTGAGTCCGTTCGATTTGTTCATAATGCCTTGCCGGAAATTGATTTTGCTGAAATTTCCCTTGCTACAAGTTTTTTCGGGAAGCCGGTTAAAACACCATTCTTAATTAGTTCCATGACAGGCGGGGCGCAGATGGCAGAGACCATTAACCGGAATTTGGCGATTGCTGCTAAAGAGCGGGGGTGGGTGCTGGCGCTTGGTTCAACGAGGGCACTAATTGAAAGTAAAGACCATCGTGCTTCTTTTCAATTACGAAAATATGCCCCCGATATTCCAATTGTGGCTAATTTAGGTGCGGTTCAATTCAATTATGGTTTTTCTGTCGATGAATGTAAGCAAATTATTGAGATTACTGATGCGGATGTTCTTGTCCTACATTTGAACAGTATTCAAGAAGTTATACAGCAAGAGGGAAACACGAATTTTAAAGACCTTCTTGGAAAAATTGAAAAACTATGTTCCGGTTTGGAAATTCCGGTCGGTGTGAAAGAAGTAGGTTGGGGGATTGCCGGCGATGTAGCAAAACGTTTAACTGAAGTCGGTGTGTCTTTTATCGATGTAGCCGGAGCGGGGGGAACTTCTTGGAGTCAAGTAGAGAAATTCCGTTCCAAAGAGAAAATAAAGAAGGAAGCTGCAGAAGCATTTAGTGATTGGGGAATTCCTACGGTCGAATGTATTATGTCCGTCAGGGATCAATTACCGGAACAAACGATTATCGCAAGCGGTGGCATTCGGACCGGTGTCGATGCGGCAAAGGCCATTGCGCTCGGGGCTAATCATGTCGGCATTGCCAGATCGATTTTAAAACAAGCAACAGAATCACCGGAAGCCGTAATGGAAGTAATGGCGACACGAGAACTGGAACTACAAATGGCGATGTTTGGAATAGGAGCTGCCAACATAAAGGAATTAAGTGAAACCAATCGAATTCGAATAAACAGATAAAACCCTGTGAGAAACATGGGGTTTATTTTTTCATAACGGAACAAAGGCAAATTGAGAATAAATTACTTACCTTTTTCAACCTACCGCATCGTTCCAGTTATCAAGACTTGAGAAAAAAATTAACTAGGGGGTTCTGAGCAAACGATCATTCCTTTTATATTATTTTACAGTTGTTGCAGCATGCCTACAAATGATAATAAAAGTAATAATACAAAGGTAATAAATAAAAGTCACAAAATTATAATTATTGGGTTAGTAACTCCTGAAATTTTGCTGTATTATTTCCCTTTTTAATTGGGAATAAAGAAATATATCTAGAATCAGCGATATCACTAATCCAATTATTAAAATGAGAATGAATATATTTAAACTCAAATGTAAAGCTCCTTCCTTCCTTTCTATTTATTCAAATAAAAGATTCAATTAGATTCTATAACATAAAAACCGTTTACAATAAAATTTGATTAGAGTAAAATGCAATTAGTTTTTAAAATTTATTGTATTCAATTTTTATATTAAATTACAACATATATACAAAGGGAGCAGCGTTGAGGAGTAAAAATTCTTCGTGATCATTTTAAAGATTTTATCCGCAAAACATGCTAGATATGTGAAATTTAACTAAATAAATTAGTTAATAAGTCCACCCTTTTGACTAAAATTTCCCATATTATGGGGGAACTCCCTACAATCTAAACGAACATCTATGAAGTTATAAAAGAACATTATTAGAATTGGAAATTACCTTGAAAAAGGAATCTAAACATATTATACGAGGAGGCCGAGGAAGTGAAAAACGATATTCCTTTAAGAATTTTTACAGCTGTATTACTTATTGTAACTTTGCTTTCACTAATTTTCACAGGCAACAGTAATCTTACTCATATTTTGATGTTGGTTTTAATGGCTTTAGTTATTATCTATTATACAAAGTTCAACAATCGAAAGCGTGATAAAAATGAATGACAAGAATATTATTGTTCAACTTGACTCTGTATCCAAACAAATGGGTCAATTCTGTCTGCATCATATAAATTTAATAGCCAATCCAAATGATATTATTGCGATTATTGGTGAAAATGGTGCCGGGAAGACCACTCTTTTAAAAATCCTTTCACATCTATATTCTATTGATTCAGGAAATATTTCGCTTCCTCCTATTCATGAAATGGGGTTTGTTTTTGACAGTAATCACTTGCATGAAGCGCTATCTGTTAAGGAAATAGAAAGATTCATTCCATACCTATTTCAAAAGTGGGATGATGCTACCTTCTCGGACTATATTGATAAGTTGGAAATCCCAAGAGAGAAAGCTATTAAAGACTTTTCAAAGGGAATGAAAACAAAATTAGGTATTGCCGTTGCATTATCTCATCATGCCAAGGTTTTACTGTTAGACGAGATTACCAGTGGTCTGGACCCGTTAATCCGTGATGAAGTATTAACCGTTATAAAAGATTATGTTAATAAATATTCAGCAATTGCCATCATGACAACGCATTTATTGGATGATGTCATAAAAATTGCTAATAAAGTGACTGTAATGAACAAGGGTACCATCATTTTAAATCAGCATGTTTCAGAATATCGTAATACGGACAGCTTAGAAAGCAAGCTAAAGCAAATAATTGCAGGGAAGTGATTTACATGTTCGGGTTATTCTTAAAAGATATTTTCTTATTAAAAAAACATTGGTTGAAAACGAAATATATTTTTATCTTTTTCGTATTTCTTCTCATTGCAATCCTTGTACTTAAAGAAAATAGCTTGATTGTATCTGTATTTATTGCCATGTTATTTTTGAACAGTATCCAAGTTTTATTTGCTGATGATATAAAAACGGGCTGGCCGGAGTTTTTAAATACAACCGGTCTGCCTGTTGGAAAGATTGTCTTTGCTCGTTTTTTAGCTTCAATTATTATATCTTTATTATCAACTGTTATTTCCTTTGTTATTAATCTTCTTTTATATTTTTTCTTTGACTCTTGGTCGTTTAAGGAATTGAGTACCATTTTATTAATTATATTTCTAGTATCATTGGTATACCTATTTATTTTGTTACCGTTCATAAACTTATTTGACACAAATGGACTAACTATAGCAATCATATTGTTATTCATAGCTGCTTTCTTATTATCGAAAGTAAATAACATAACAACCAATATAATAAATTTCATAAATGATTTGACTACTACGAACATAGTAATGATAAGCCTCTTGGGTATACTATTTATTGGGTGCATCTCCTATGGAATATCGATAATTATATATTCGAACCGGTTTGCAAAAAAGTTGTAGGATGAATCTACATTAAAACTCTTTTATATACTGAAAAACGTTTTCTATATAAAATTCAAAGTTCAATATTAAAAATGAAGTTACACGATTTAGGTTGTTATTATTGTATTATGGAATTAAAATTCATTTAAATTTTTTGATATTACTGACAGACCTCAATTCTTAACATGCTCGTTAAATTACTTTTTAAAAGTGTTTAAATCAAGAGAATTCTAATCACCAATACTATAAAAATAAAATGAACAGATAAAAACCCCTTGACAGCAAAGTAATCGTATTTGCTAGCCAAGGGTCTTTGTATATTAAAAACGTATTAGTTCCCAGCAAATTGTAGAGATAATGGATAATGATGGTATAATATAATTACGAATGAAAAGTAAAGACTTTTGAGAAACTGTGAACAAACAGTATATTGGAGGTAAACAAGGTGAATAGAAAATACACCGATGATTCCTTAGCATTGCATACCGACTTGTATGAAATTAATATGGTTCAGTCTTATTGGGAAGACGGTATCCATAATAAAAAAGCGGTTTTCGAAGCTTTTTTCCGGAAAATGCCGTTTGGACACGGATATGCTGTTTTTGCTGGACTCGAGAAGGTTATCGACTATTTAAGTAACTTCAAATTTACCGAGAGTGATTTAGCCTATTTACGGGAAATCGGGTATCCGGAAGACTTCTTAACATACTTAAAAACGGTTCGGTTTACGGGAACCTTGCGTTCGGTTGTTGAGGGGGAAATCGTTTTTGGCAATGAACCGCTAATCCGTGTGGAGGCACCTTTGGCAGAAGCACAATTAATTGAGACCGCTCTGTTAAATATTGTGAACTATCAAACATTAATTGCCACCAAGGCATCACGAATTAAGCAAGTGGTCGGGGATGAACAAGTTGCTGAATTTGGGACAAGACGTGCTCAAGAAACAGAAGCCGCTATATGGGGAGCAAGAGCTGCAGTCATCGGTGGCTGTGATTCAACAAGTAATGTTCGGGCAGGAAAATTATTTGGTATTCCCGTATCGGGTACACTGGCACATTCCATGGTGCAAGTTTATCATGATGAATACATCGCTTTCCATAAATATGCCCGTACACATAAAGATTGTATTTTTCTTGTTGATACGTATGATACGTTAAAATCCGGTGTACCGAATGCAATACGTGTGGCCAAAGAATTAGGGGATCAAATTCATTTTGTCGGAATTCGGATTGATAGTGGCGACTTGGCTTATTTATCAAAAAAGGCAAGAAAAATGCTCGATGAAGCCGGTTTTCCGGATGCAAAAATATTTGCCTCCAATGATTTGGATGAACATACAATCATTAATTTAAAAGCCCAAGGTGCACAGATTGATAGTTGGGGTGTTGGTACGAAACTGATTACAGCATATGATCAACCAGCATTGGGAGCTGTGTATAAACTGGTTGCGATAGAAGAAGACGGTAAATTAATCGATACGATCAAAATAAGCGGGAATCCGGAAAAGGTGACAACACCTGGTTTGAAAAAAGTTTATCGGATTATCAATAAACAAAATGGGAAATCAGAAGGTGATTACATCACTTTAGACTGGGAAAATCCGCAAGAGGAAGAGCCGTTAAAAATGTTTCATCCAGTACATACGTTTATTAGTAAATATGTAACTAATTTTGAAGCAGTTGATTTGCATAAAAATATATTCGTAAATGGTAAACTCGTTTATGAACGGCCGACGATTCAGGAAATCCAAGATTATGTAAAGAAAAATCTTGAACTATTGTGGGATGAATATAAACGGATTTTGAATCCAACCCTATATCCGGTTGACTTGAGCCAAGCTTGTTGGGATAATAAGATGGCAAATATAAAAAAAGTAAGCCAGAAAGTAGCAAATTTACAATATTAGATAAACAAATAATCAAAAATGATGGGCTTCCAGTAAATGGAGCCCTTTTTTGAAAGATAAGAAAGTATAAAAATACAAGTAAAAAACTCGGGATTAGTTTTCGTGTCTAGCTCCAAGCGCCAGCGACTGAGAAACTAGCTCCTCTCCACGCACGATAAGTCAACATCGGCTCGTCCCTCGCCGTGTTTCCTTTTCCTTGAAAAAGCTAATCGCTTTTTCTTCGTGCGATGCCTATTCGAGGAAGATTATTCAGAGTCCTCGAAAAATGCTAAACGCATTTTTCTTCGTGCGATGCTTATTCGAGGAGGCAAATCTGTTCTCATTGCGGGGATGCCGTTTGTACGTCGCGAATAGGGTGTGACTCGCGCTTTTCTTAATACCAACCGGATCCATACATATAAATCTTCAGTTTGAATGTCCATGAAATTAAGATTGTACAACTTAAAGATAGTTGTACAACGGCTTCCAAATCATTACCTCTTAATAAACATCTGCGTCCAGTAATGTCATCCGGAACCTCCCAGCATAACCGACACCGATCTCTATAAAATTATTGCTTAAAATATTGGAGCGGTGTCCGGTGCTGTTCATTTCTAAAATTAAGCTCTAAAAAGTATTCGTCAATAATTGTCAAAAAATTTTTTCTTCAACTAGTTGAAAACCTTTTCAAAATTTGGTATTTTAGAATATAATAATATATGAACATTTTGTGAACATTAATTGGATAAAATGTGAACAAACGTTAAAAAATTTGTAAAAATGATGAACAAGGGGGAGCGAAATGGGTAAAGTATTGATGGGATTTTATTTCATTGTCAGCTTACTTTGTGCCGTTTGTGTACTCGGATCAATTATCAAGGGTGAAGTCCTGCTTGTTTCTTGGCTATTGTTAGCCGGTGGTATTAATTTCTTTCTCTTCTATATGGTTTGGAAAGGTGAAAAAGCAAAGATGAAGGAAAGAAGGAAGTTAAAATTAGTTCGTACTTACAATTAAGTAGTTATAAAATTTGAATTCCACTGTACAAACAGGTGAATCATCATTGTATAGTGGCTTTTTTATTTAATAAAAATGATTGTCAAAAGTAGCGTAAATGTTGGGATACCCAACTTTCAACATCCTAATTGTAATAATGAAGGACTGAACCCAATAAATCACTGTGTATCATTATTTTTGCAAAAAATAAATGACGCCAAGTTTGTATTCGCTTCTATATTCAAAAATGCAACAAAGTTGAAGAAGCAGGCAAAATCTTCCTTAGTTTTTTCATTCATATAGTTATAAACAATATATAAACTGTGTTAAAATGATAAACGATGAATAGTGATTGAATATTAGGTAAGGAGCGTAATACAATATGGACTATCGAGTATTGCTTTATTATAAATATGTTCCGATTGAAGACCCGGAAACTTTTACACAAGAACATTTGAAGTTTTGCAAGGAATTAGGACTTAAAGGGCGAATCCATATTGCCCATGAAGGAATTAATGGGACGGTATCGGGTACGGTTGAACAGACGAGTCTTTATATGGATACATTGAGAAAAGATCCCCGCTTTAGTGATATTGTATTTAAAATTGATGAAGCTGAAGGCCATGCGTTTAAAAAGATGCATGTCCGCCATCGGAAGGAGATTGTAAGCCTTCGTTTAGATGAAGATATTGATCCGACTGAATTGACGGGAAACTATCTTGAACCGAAAGAGTTTTATCAAATGTTGCAAGACCATGATACGATCGTTATCGATGCCAGAAATGATTATGAATATGATTTAGGCCATTTCCGTGGTGCGGTTCGTCCGGATATTAAAGCATTTCGTGAATTACCTGACTGGGTTCGGAAAAATAAAGAAAAATTCCAGGGAAAGAAAATTTTGACTTATTGTACCGGTGGAATCCGTTGTGAAAAATTTTCCGGTTGGTTGAAAAAGGAAGGATTTGAAGAAGTATATCAGCTTCATGGTGGGATTGTTACTTACGGAAAGGACCCTGAAGTAAAAGGCCAGCTGTGGGATGGTAAATGCTATGTCTTTGATGAACGGATTAGTGTTCCTGTCAATCAAGTTGAACATGTAGTCGTTGGTCGTGATTATTTTGACGGAAAGCCTTGTGAGCGTTATGTTAATTGTGCAAACCCAGACTGTAACAAACAAATTCTCTGCTCTGAGGAAAATGAACATAAATATTTACGAGGTTGTTCCCATGAGTGCCGGGTACATCCAAGAAACTTGTATGTAAAAGAACATGGATTGACAGAAGAACAAATACGAGAAAGACTAGCCGCAATTGGAGAAGAATACGACAGAAAAAAAGAAACAATAGGATAAACAGGAAGGCTGTCCAGAATGTCGAATGAATGACTGTTTGGACAGCCTCTGTTTTTAATCTTAGTTTTTTAAAAAAGGATCCAAACAAGAAAAGGGATAAGAAAAGAACTAAAGATTGCTGATAAAATCATACCTGCTGAACTGATTGAACCTATTTCGAGATTATATTCAAATGCCTTGGTTGTGCCAATTGCGTGAGAGGCGTTACCAAAAGCCATTCCGCATGCGATTGTATTTTCAAACTTGAAAAATTTAAGTAAGTACGGACCGATGATTGCTCCGGTAAATCCTGCAAGCATAACGAAAACAGCGGTTAATGACGGAATTCCACCAATCTGACCGGCTATTTGAACAGCAACAGCGGTTGTAATCGACTTGGGAAGCACCGTAAAAATCATTTCTTTGTTATAACCAAGAAAAATTAATATTAAGTAGACCGTTATCAAATTTAACGTAATGGCCAGAAAAATACTAATCAGAACTGGTTGCAAATATTTCAATAAAAGTTTTTTATACTTATATAATGGAAAGGCCAACGACACAACTGTCGGTCCTAATAATTCATGGAGCCACTCGCCTCCAACCATATATGTTTCATAAGGAATATTCAAACTTACCAAGATCATAATAATAATGATGGTCGTAATTAATGTTGGATTCAAAATTGGGCTCTTATACATAACGGCAAATTTCCTCGTTGCAAAAAATACGCCAACAGTTAATAAGCACATACCGACTCCTATACCTATGGTGTTCATGCCAAATGTTTCTCCTTCTCTTTGAAGCTGTTTTTCCCCCATTTTTCACAAATAAAAGCAGAAGCAACAAAGATGATGCAGGTACTTATGATGATCCCAATGATTAGGAGTATTCCTTTTCCGTGAAAAATATGAAAGTAATTCATCGCTCCAACTGTGGCCGGTACAAGAAACAAAGGCATAAGTGACAGCAGAAAATTCGCCCCTTGGTTCACCCAGGTTTCCGGAAGTATTTTACAAGATAAGAAGAGAAATAATAGTATTAAACCGATAATACTCCCAGGTATGGATAACCGGAACAAATTTTGTAAACCTTCACCAATGATATAAAAAATGGTAATCAATAAAAATTGCAAAAGAAACTTGATGATTTTCACTTCCCATTCCCCCTTGAAAATCTCCGAATCTGTTAGATAACAGTTATTTCATTTTACACCCTGTATTTAAAGAAACACAAACAAAATGTATTTAAAGGAAATGTTCAAAAAGTCCGCTGGGAAATCTTAAGTTTTTGTCATTTAATTTTCCTCTCCACAACTGTTTCATGTACAAAGATTTTGAAGAAACCATTGAAAAAGTGCTGAATTATCTTGCTAAACTCCAACTTTAGAGGTGTTTTTGTGGTTTATATATATTGTGAAAATGAACTCATTCGAATTGATATTCAGTGGCTTTAATTTTAACATCGAACATGTCAAATTCCTTTAAAGCATGACAAAAAACGGGTCTCGCGATGGAGGACCCGTTTTTTTACTATTTATCACTATAAGATTAATGGATTGGATGTCCGGCTGTCATAACCCAGATGGAACCTACGACAATGACAACTGCCATGAACACTGCATATACCGTATGGACCACTTTTGTATCGCGATCCTCGCCTTCTGTCATATGCATGAACATAAATAGTTGTAGTCCTGCTTGAACGACAGCGAATCCGGCAATAATAATCATCACAATACTGGCTGAAAGATTTGTTTTAAATGCAACTAATAACGTCGCAATGATTAAAACGATGGATAATAAATATCCGACAACATGCGTATAGGGGAACCCACCATGCGTTTTGCTGTTCATTTAAATTAACCCCCCTACATAAACAAATGTAAAGATGAAAATCCAAACAACATCAAGAAAATGCCAATAAATACCCCAAATATGAACTTTACTTGCCGTTATTGGTGTAATACCTCTTTGTAGCAACTGAATTATAACCATTATAGCCCAAAAGATACCTAAAGTTACGTGGGCTCCGTGTGTTCCTAATAAGGTCAACAAACTGGAAGTAAATGCACTTGTTTGAATCCCGGCACCGACATGAACATAATGGATAAATTCATTAATTTCCATGTACAGGAAGCCGCCACCTAATGCTAAAGTAATGATCAACCAAGTGATTAATCCACGAACATTTCCACGTCGCATTTCATAAATGACTAATCCGGCGGTAAAACTACTTGTTAATAAAAGCAGTGTTTGAATGACAACATCTTTTATGACAAAAATATCCTCACCGGTAGGGCCGTCAGAGGTTCTTGTGTGAAGAACCCCGTAGACGGCAAACAATGTTGCAAATAAAATGATTTCTGCTGCGATGAATATCCAGAAACCTAAAATATTTAATTTGCCTTGTTCTGATTGGTATTCTGTTGGGACAGCGTGGTCCATTATTTTGCTTTCCATTTCGAATCACCTCTCCATGTACGCTCTTTCTCGATGATTTCTTCAACCGGAACATAGTAACCATCATCATATTCAAAAGAGCGTTTAATCATTCCTGCAAAGATGAGGAGAGCAGAAATTGCTGCTAAAGGAATCCATTCAAAGACTAGGAAGAATCCCGTAATAAGGAAGGCTATCCCCATATATACAGGTAATCCGGAATTACTAGGCATATGAATTGGTTTAATTTTATTTGGATCTAGTGCAAAGTTATCTTTATTCTTTTTCATTTCCCAATAAGCATCAAGGTCGGTTACTTCTGGAATAACAGCGAAATTGTAATGCGGAACAGGCGTTGCAGTAGCCCATTCTAGTGTTCTTGCTGTACCCCACGGATCGTTTTCCGTTGTCCGTTTTTCGTAACGAATACTCCAGTAAATGTTATAGCAAAGTGCGATGAAACCAGCAGCTAAAATAATTGCTCCTACTGCAGACAATGCGTATAACGGCCAAAATCCGGATTCTGCTGAGTAAGTGTACATCCGTCTTGCTGCCCCTTGTAAACCAAGGAAGAACATTGGGAAGAATGTTAAGTTAAATCCAATGTTAAATAACCAGAAATGCCATTTACCGATGCGCTCATTTAATTTGAAACCAAACACTTTTGGCCACCAGTAATAAAGTGCTGCAAACACTGCATAAACAACACCAGGAATTAATGTGTAATGGAAGTGAGCAACCAAGAACAACGTATTATGATATTGAAAGTCTGCAGCTGCCATTCCGAGCATAACCCCTGTTACCCCACCGATTAAGAATGTAGGGATAAATGCTAATGTCCACATCATTGGTACTGTGAATTCGATACGGCCTTTACGCATCGTAAAGAGCCAGTTAAACATTTTAATACCGGTTGGAACCGCAATTGCCATCGTTGTAATGGAGAACACGGAGTTAACTGCAGGTCCAACGCCCATTGTATAGAAATGGTGAACCCATACAAGCATACTTAATGCAGAAATGACAACAATTGCCATAACCATTGACGCATAACCATATAAACGTTTCTTTGAAAATGTTGCAACAACTTCCGAGTAAATACCGAATGCCGGTAGAATAACAATATACACTTCCGGGTGACCCCATAACCAGAACAGGTTAGCCCAAAGCATATCC
>Ga0207789_1000122_pt1 | contig 63811 bp, 80 predicted proteins | sample HigsolmetaGSP12D_FD_184840 | JGI IMG/M metagenome (GOLD analysis project Ga0207789, IMG submission 184840) | High solid enriched microbial communities from the Joint BioEnergy Institute, USA - SP1-2-D (SPAdes) | ecosystem: Engineered > Bioreactor > SSF (Solid state fermentation) > Aerobic >...
TGTAAGAAGTCAAGAGACTGAAACAAAACAAACAAGCCTAGAGAAAAAATATGATGAGCAGATTGCAAACATGTCACTCGAAAATCCAAATGTTGCCGAGGTCGTTGATGCCAGAGTGTCCGGCTACGATGGACAATCATATACAACAATAGGTAAAAGATTTGATTCAGTTGATGCGCAGTTGGCACAGAACACGTCCGAAGTTGCAACAATAAGCGATAAAATGAATGCTTTACAATACGATAAAGCAAGTCAATCTGAACTTATTTCAGTTAATGAAAGAATCAGTAAAATTATAACTACTCCTGCAGAAAGTGTATCTGCTCAAGAGATTATTGATGCAAGAGATGGAGAAAACTCCTTAGGAGATAATATACGAAAAATAAAGCATCAAGGAGGAAGTGGTTTTAATAATCTCGTTAAAAACGGCAATTTCATTAACGATTCAAACTGGACAGCGTTTAATTCTGATTTAACATTTGATGGCACACTAATTATGATGGGAAATGGAACTTATAACGTTACGAGAGTTAAACAAGATGTTGGTGGAGGTTATCTTCCAAAACACAAGATATATTTAAGATTAAATATGCAAACTAATCATAATCTTAATAGCATGGGTATTGCACTCTATAAAACAGGTATTGACGAGAGTACGGAAGTAGTAGAACGAAGAATTTATTTTCCAGTAGTAGGTAAAAATTATCTACTCAATGATATTGTAGAACTTCCTATTGTTGATGGTGAATCAGATAGTTTATCAGTTGAAATAAGAGCGATATATAGCGACAGCGAATCATCAAACGGAAGGACAATACAAGCAGATAGATTAGTTCTGTTGGATTTAACCAAGATATTTGGCGTAGGAAATGAGCCTGCACTTGATGCCGTAAATGAGTTCATTGAATCTTTACCGGATAAATGGGTAGATTACGATGAAAAATCGTCAAAAATAGAAAAAGGCTTTTTTAATTACAAAGCAAACAAAAGCGATATTTTAGAAGTAAAAACCAAAATAGACACTCTTCATGAGAAAACATTCGAAGAAATTAATCGATTACCTGTTAATCGAAATAAATACGATTCAAATCTAAAAACAATGAAAGTGTTCGAGAATCATCAAGAAGCTTATATTAAAGTGAATGCATCAACAGATGTAATTGTTCGATATAATCAAAAACCAACAGTTTTATTGACGTCTATCAATGCGACAGATGCTTACGTGTATTACGACATGGGGAGTATATTAGACTTTTCCAACAAAGATTTTATTGACATTCATCTACACGTGGATGATATAAACAATTTAAACAATTTACAAATTGATTTATTGACAGGAAGTGACTTGTTAAATCGTTTTTCATATTACTATGCAGCTAATGATCTAAAGCTAGTGAAGGAGAACGGCTGGAGATTTTTGCGTATTCCAAAGAGAAAATTCGTTTCCGCACAAGGTACACCAGATTGGACAAAGATTAGATATTTCAGAGTGTTTGTTCGAAGTGTAGATGGTACAAGTATAAAAGTTAACCTTGCGAAAATGGAGACAGGCTCATTACAAAAAGGTGCTATTAGTTTTTATTTTGATGATGCGACAATTGGGCAGTACGAAAACGCATTTCCAATTATGGAAAAGTACGGCTTCGTTGGTACGATTGCTTGTCCAACAAATGACATTGGCAAAGAAGGATACGTAACGTGGCGAATGTTAAGGGAAATGCACAATGCGGGATGGTTAGTGGTCAGTCACGGTCATACCCAAAGAAGCTTAGCCACATTGAGCGAAGTTGAAATACGAGAAGAAATTGAAACATCATCAAGGATCTTGTTTGAAAGAGGATTTCATTTTGGTTCTAAATGCATCGTAGCGCCGCAAGGCTCATGGTCTGATACAGTAGATAGGATAGCGAGGGAATACTTGGTATGTTGCCGAAATTATAATTACGGTGGCGATAATAGGGTTACACCTTCTATGGAGTTTCCACAATCACACCCTAGATATCAACAGTACTTAAGTCCATATAGCACCGATTCAGTGGCAACGATGCAAGGATGGATTGACAATGTAATTGCAAAAAAGGAAGAGTTTTCTTTTGCATGGCATATCATTGAAACACCTGCTCCAAATCAATGGTCAAACACAGTAGAGGACTTTGAAGCGGTAATAGCATACGCTAGACAAAAGGTAGACGAGGGTGTGCTTGATGTGGTTACTTGGAAAGACACAATGATCCAAACACCATCACCGCAACCGATTGATAGTAATGGCAAACAATACTTTATTTCTAAAAATGGAAAACCTGCTATCTTGACTTTGCCTATTTCATAAACGGAAGAAATTGTGCGGCAAGAAAATTTAATGTGCGGTAACAAAAGTGTCCACACTGTATGGATACTTTTTATTTTTGGAGGTGGTCGCGATATTAAAAATATTTGACATCAACAACAAGCCCGTCGCCATTCTCGAAAACGCCTACGCTATTTCGTACAAAAAGGAGTTTAACGCAGTATGGTCAGCGTCTTTCACACTGCCATTAGGCGACCCAAAAAACGAGTATTGCAATCCGTTAAACTACGTCGAAATCACGGACGACATCACGAGCGAGTATATCGGTCTGTTTCGCATTATGCCGTCGGTAACGACGCGCGACGAAAATACAACCGAAATAACTTACGATTGCAAGCATGTCATTACAACGCTTACAAGTGACGTGCTTTTTCAGTACCACCAAACAACCAATTTGACGACACGCGAAAACATCGAGTACATTTTGGCGCAACAAACGACGCAAAATTGGCGCCTTGGTACATGCGATTTCACGCGGTATTTTCATTACGCGTGGGAGAACGAAAATGGCTTGCTCGGCGCATTATTCTCGATACCGGAACCGTTTGACGAGGCGTATGAATGGACGTTCGACACGCGGACGTATCCGTGGACGCTAAACTTAGTCCGACCATCAACCGAACCAACTTGTGAAGTACGGCTCGGCAAGAATCTACGCGGCATTGAGCGCGAAGTCGACCCGTCTAATATCGTTAATCGTATCTATCCGTTAGGCGCAGGCGAAGGCGTCAACGCGCTAAATATCCGCGACATAAACGGAGGCAAGCCGTATTTGGAGAACGCTGAATCTATCGCAAAATACGGACTGCAAGCGTATGTATGGGTTGACCGGCGCTTTGAAGTCGCGGAAAGCCTAAAATCTTCGGCACAAGCGCTACTGGATGACTGGAGCAAGCCAACCGTTACTTACCGCGTGACAGCTGCCGACATTTATGAACTGACCGGCAACACGATTGATAAATTCGAGGTGGGCGCTGTTGTACGAATAGTAGACCCGGACATTGGCACTGTGGACGCGCGGATATTGATCGTAAGTAAAGCGGACTTGTACGGTGGGCGGGGTTCAATCGAATTAGAAATTGGCAATAAGTCAGATAACGCAAGCACGACACAGGCGGATTTACAGCGTCGCCAAGAAATTAACGAAGTATATGCGCAGGGTGCGACGAACATGCTCGTTTATTCGTACAACGATAATGCCGACGCAAACAATCCGGCGGTCATTCGATTTTACGTGCCGGACGATATGGTGAACATAAATAAGTTGTTGCTAACGTATGAAACTACGAATTTCCGCGCATACAGCCGCGCAACTCAAGGCGGAGGTGCAACGACACGATCAACGTCAAGTGGCGGGGCGTCCACGCAAACAAGTTCGTCCGGAGGCGGTACATCAACGTCGACATCAAGTGGTGGTGCAACAACACAAACGTCAAGTGCAGGTGGCGACCATAGGCATCGCATATTTACGTATGTAGGGCCGGCGGACACGGTATCAGCGCCTAGACGATTCTTCCGCCCATACAGTGACGCCGCAAACGTTATTATTGAATCGTCATTAGGGGACGACTTATACACTGCAACATCGAGCGGCAACCACACACACAGCATAAGTATTCCGGCACATACGCACAATTTTACTGTGCCAAATCATACACATATCGTTAGTATCCCGGCGCACACGCATGACGTCACAATCCCGAATCATACACACGCGATTGAATACGGTATTTATCAGCTTGACCGGTTACCTTCCGCAGTATCTATAAAAGTAGACGGTAACGCAACGGGAATAACCGAACTGGAAGGCGAAAACATCGACCTTATTGCATATTTGTTGAAGGATACAACCGGTAAAATAAATCGCGGTTGGCATACGGTTGAAATAACGCCAAATGATTTAGGACGTATTAACGCCCAACTAACGACGCAATTCTTTATACGTTCGCACGAAGGGGTGGTAGCGTAATGACAACATTACAAATATTGACACACGACGGGAATGAGTACGAGGAAACTATTGAACAATACGACGCAATGGCGCTGAATGAGGAACTGAATAATAACGAAATAAATACGGTTGTCATTGGAAAGTTAATTATTTCGAGAGTTAACGTTAAATTGGTCGTAGAAAAAGCGTAACTAAAAACATATGAAATGATTGTCGCAACGCCACAATTGTAAGGCGTTTTTATTTTGGCTAAAAAACAGGAGGTAAATCATGAACTGGGAAGTGTTTTATAAGACTGTAACAACAGGTGTCGGCGCAATTGTCGGATATATTTTCGGGGAGTGGAGTGTATTGCTACAGATATTACTTGCCTTTGTCATCATAGATTATGTCAGTGGATTGCTTGCTAGCGGAGTTGAGGGCAAGTTGAGTAGCAAAGTAGGATTCAAGGGGATTGCGAAAAAAATAATGATTTTTGTGCTGGTGGCGGTCGGTCATCTCGTCGACAAAGCAATCGGAGATGGTAGCATGGTGCAAAATGCAATCATCTTTTTTTATCTGGGCAACGAGTTATTATCAATTCTCGAAAATGCGGGGCGGACAGGATTGCCGGTACCTGAACAAGTTAAAAACGCAGTGGATGTACTAAAAGGAAAATCAAAGTAGTAGAGCGGCGATTGTCGCTCTTCTTTTTTAATACAAAAAGGAGATGTTTATATATGGCAAACAGTATCGCAATTTCAAGCGGACATGCGCTTTATGTACGTGGAGCAAGCGACATAATCGACGAGGTAACAGAGGCAAGGAGAGTTACCAATAAAACAGCAGAATATTTAAGACAATTAGGCGTCACTACCTATGTGTTTCATGATGATACGTCACGCACACAAAATCAAAACTTAAGTACGATTGTAAATTTTCACAATTCCAAAAATCGGGAGCTTGATGTGTCTGTACATTTTAATTCGTCCGCTCGTACAAATAATCCACTCGGTGTTGAGGTACTTTACTATGACCAAAGCGGTTTAGCGGCAAACGTATCTCAAGCAATCGCAAATGCAAGCGGACTTAAAAATCGAGGAGCAAAACAGCGGAAAGAACTGTATTTTTTACGAAAAACGTCAAAGCCTGCCATTTTAATCGAAGTTTGCTTTGTATCAAGCACCGCAGACGTTGAACTCTATCGAAGAAACTTTGACGCCATTTGTAGGGCAATCGCTGAAACATTAAGTGGTAAAAAAGTATCACAACCTGTACCACAATCGCAACAACCAACAACACCATCAACCGGTAATATCGGCGTTGGCTCTATCGTAACAGTAGCTGCCCATGCTACGCATTATCAGACGGGGCAACCGATTGCCGACTTTGTCAAGGGCAACCGCTATAAAGTGATACAGGTAAAATCCGTCAACCAAAGCAACAGTAAAAAAGCGTATTTATTGGACGGTATTATGTCGTGGGTGCTGGAGCAGGACATTGCCGAAGTTGCCGGACAAGCGGCACCGACCGTACAAGCAAAGAAACGATATATCGTGTTGCCAGCAAACGCCACGAGTTGGACGGTGTACAAGCTCGACAGACCGCCAGTCAAGGCGAACAAGGCGAATATTGCAGGGACGTTGAGACCGTCAAAATTTGGTGGGTTGGAGTATGAAATCCTTGAGGATTTTGGCGGATATGTCTATAAAATCCAGACAGGCGATTTTGGTACGGTGAAAATATATGGGGCGCCTTCGACTGGGGCGCGAATTGTGGAAAAATAAAAAGAGGGGGAGAGACCCCCTCTAAAGAGAAAAACACTCTTGATTGAGTGTTTTTTTTTTAAAATGCTTAGCTTTTTTTTAAGTGCCAACCCGATAAGATAAGGTTGTCAGGCTCTTGATGGTAGGTCGTACCATCATCCGCACGAACGCCTGAACTATGTCATCCTAAAGATAACATCTATAATAAGTATAACCGATTTTTTCTTTTGTATGCAACATTTTTTTGATTTTATTTTTTAACCCTTTTCCTTCTTTCTTCCGCTCTTCTCGAATATGCCTCCACCTCTGATTTTAAGTATAGACGTACACGGCTGCGTTCTTCGCCGTGATCATAAAATGGCTTTAATTTGCCAGTAATCACTGCTTGGTCGAAAGCGGAAACGCTCTGTTTAGTTATCTCGATTGCTTCACGTTTGGTGAGCAAATTTTCATCGATATATTCTCGTAATTCATCTATGTTCATAATGTTCACCCCTTGTACTCTACGATTTTAAATCTGTATAAGTCTTTCGCCTGATAAGAGTTCTGGATTCGCATAATGTTCATGTTGTACTCCATTTCATTAACCCGTTCCTTTGATTGACGCAAACAAATTTCTATTAGTTTACGCGAAAATCGAGTTGACAAGCCGACCTGTCTTAATACCTTTACAATTCCGGTTGCACTGTCCACCGCGACAACCATCAGCGATAGACCTTGCCCATCCTCAATTTCCTTGGGCAGACATTTGATTCTATCATCTTTGTATAAGCCAAAGTGGAAGGGTGTGTCCGACAGATATAGTCCGGGCTTAAATTCGCTTAGCAAAAACATAATTCCGGCCATTTCCGTTATCGCAAACTTATATTTTCCAGACTTTAACCCTTGGACCTCGGACATAGTCATGTGTGGCATAAAGTAGTATAGTGTAAAACCGCTTTGGTCGTACTCAAGAAAGTTCCCGTCAAAATTGTACTCTCCATGGTATTTCTTTCCAACTTCTAATTTTTGCAACATATTATTTTTTCTCCTTATAATATTTAGACTCAAATTCTTCCCACGACTTACTAAATTCATGATTGGCAAATGCTTCTTTCAGTCCGCTAATCTGCTTTAACCGAACCACTTCGTCGAGCTCCATTCCTAGTTTTTTGCATATTTCTTCGTCGCTCCATCCGTCTTTTGAAAGGTCGATGACGATATCGGACATTGAACGAATTTGATGCGTTCCACGGGCACGGTTATGACGAATGGTCGAGCCCATGCGCTCATCTAGAGGCTTGTCGATGACACTGACAGGGATTACGTCGCTTTTAAAGTAGTCTTTTAAGACGGTGTAACGATGAAAGCCGTCGACTACCTCATACATGTCCCGTTCTTTATCATAATAAGTGACGACGGGCATTGTCACGCCGTCAAGCTCGATGGAAAGTTTTAATAGCTTCATTTCCGGAGTGGCGACTTTATTCGGATTGTAGTCGTTTGCCACAACTTTTTCAGTCGGAACGAGCTCCACATCTAGGCACGGAAACGTTAATTTATTCATTTTGGTCACCTCGTATTTTGATAAAATTTTTATAGCCGTTTCCTAAAATCAGAAATCGGGCTTTTTCATATTCATCTTTAAAAACAGCAGGAACAACGCTTTCTTTAACCGGCAATTCTTTGTTAATTTGTTTCAGAACGGCTATTAAATGCTTTCTATTTTCTGTCCATACGTTTTTGATTTTATTATCTTGAACAGAGACGAAAGTGTCTGGATTCCCGCGGTTATAATACACATACCAAGTTTTGTTGTCGTCATCATAAAATCGATCCCCCGTGACTTTTTGCACTTCACGGGAACCGAAGACTTTTCCAAGATGGGCATAGAAATTCTTTGATTTGTTCGTCAGTTTTAAAATCATCAACTTTCACCTTCGTTCAATTGTTCGGCAACCTGACGTAAATGCTTGTCGTCAGTGTCTTTGCCGTAAATAATATTTGCGTATTTCTTTTTAAGTTCAAACAAACGTTCTACATCGTTTTTTGTCTGTGAAAAAGACAAACGTTTCATCCAAAAATCGTTGCGCTCAATAGCCCTTGCAATACGTCGCCATGATGCGACTTTTTTCGCACTCTCAAGCTTTTTATCTGCTTCATCGGGTATATCAGCTAAACTTACGCCCTCATGTTCTTCATACCATTTCATAAACGTTTTGATCTTCTTGTAATAATGGTCACGCAGCTCCGGCGCGTACAATCCGAGACTTTCTAACAAAAATACTGCATATTGTTCCCAAGTCATACTATCGGGCTTCTCTGATTTTATGTTACCGAGCAGTGATGTACGTGCGTAAATGTTGCCGAAGTTCACGCCGTGAACACGGTTCAGCACTTTTTCCCACGTCTCCGGCTCAAGTGCGCGGAATTGATCAAGCCCATTGCGCTGATCGTCACCGTATGGTTGGCACAATCGTTGTTCATGTAGCGACAAACCGTTTTTGTACATCAACTCGTATATTTCGTTGTACAAAAGGTCTAGACGTGAAACAGCACCCCAAATATCTTCAACTTCCCAATCATAGATTGGATAAAAATTGTATACATTGGTAAACCTGTCTCGAATTTTAACACGAGTTGTCCATCCGTACCCGTTAAACCGTTCCTTTTTCTCGCTGATAATCGTTCGGAAACGGTTCAGACTTTCGTTTGTACGGATGCCGACACCGACTGCCGTGATTCCGCCGTGCTTTTGATTGTACCAATCAGCAAAATAGAGGATAAAGTCCTCAAACTCCATGCCGCGTTCAAACCAGTTCCACTCAGCCGGCAATTTCTTTTCGTTGACGACGTCATTGTTTTTCGGCATGTCTCGGACCCATTTCTTGCGATCTTTTTCGTCCCAACAAATCCATTTCGGTTGAATAACCGAAACGGCGTTGCGAAGGGAAAGGGGGAGGCATATCCAGTAGAAACGGCCAACGACATCATCTAAAGACTTTCGTAATTCTTCGATATGGCTAATTGTCGCAACATACTGTGCTTCCAGGTCGATATACAAAACATCGAACTTCTTTTTGAGTTTCCGTGCGACAATGGCAGCCAGTTGAACCATGACGGAAGAATCTTTTCCACCACTGATTGAAAAATAGATGTTATCGAACGATTGAAAAACAGTTTCCAACCGTTCGAAGGCAGCGTCAAGAACGTTTTTGTTTGTGTAGACTTTTCCCATGAATCCACGCCTCCAAGGATTTTTTGTCGTTTTTATAGTGGTCAATGTACGCTTTAAACGAATCTACCATGTTTTCCTTTCGGTATAAACATTTCAAGATTCGTTCGTCAAGCGTATTCGATGCGCAAATATCAATGATATGCACTTTTCGATTCTGCCCAATCCGATGAACGCGATCTTCTGCTTGGCTACGGGTTGCATAATCCCAATCATTGTTGTAAAAAACAACGGTATTGCAAAATTGGAGATTCAACCCATAGCCGGCAGTTGTTTTGTTTGCAACTAAAAATCTCGCATCGCTGGCAAATCGATCTAGATTTCGTTGTCTGGACCGAGTGTTTAATTCTCCATAAAAGGGGACAGCTGATCCTTCCCCATAATCTTCGTTCAAGATTTTTACGATGTCGTTGATCTCCTGCGTATATTTGCAGAAGATAATGACTTTTTCATCTGTTTGATCCAACAAGTACAGCAAGGTTTCAATACGTGGATTGTTTCGTGGTTCTTTGAAAAACGGTTCCATTTCAATGTTTTTCTTTTCAACCCCTACATAAAAACCACTTGTAACCCCTTGAAGTCCTGCGAATAACCTGTAAATTGTATGTGGTTTAAACTCATCAATTTCAAATAAGAGTTTTTCCGCCACATAGGCGTATAGTTCTTTTTGCTCGTAAGTCAGCTCAAAATAGCGAGAACTGTACGTTTTATCAGGTAGGTCAAGGCATTCATCCTTCCTAACCTGATATGTATACGGAGCAATTCGTCGTGTGAGATAATCAACGTTCACAATATCTTTGATGCGGCCGCGAACCTTTTCGTCCCACACAACGTGATTACTGGAAAAACTCCAAAAAGAGCGATAACCGAGGATACGCCAGTCAAGGATTTTCCACTGTGCGAACATATCAGCTTCATTCCTGCTGACCGGAGTCCCGTTGAGTATGAGTTTGTAACGGCAATGATCAGCAAGACGCTGAATGTTTTGTGTACGTTTGGCTTTCGGGTTTTTCACCAAGTTACTTTCGTCTACTATCAAGTAGACGTTTTTTGACTGTACCAAACGCAAACAATCCACGTTCGCACGAATGCTTGACGATAGTGTTTCAATCCCGCATATGGTAAACATAGAAGTATCGCCGGTAATATGCTTTTGAATTTCACGCCGAATCGTCTCTTTGACAGAGCACGGACAAAGCCAAAGCACATGATTGACTTTGCCCGCGTTGTATCGATGTGCAATCAATTCTAGTGCTGTCCGCGTTTTGCCGGTGCCCATTTCCATATACAGGGCACCGACTTTGATGCGCTCGAGTTTTTTGACAGCTCGGCGTTGATGTTCGTATAATTCAGTCGAGCAGGTCAGCAATGATGTCATCACCACTTTCAAGCAATTCTTTCAACCCGTCTTTCTGTTCGGGTTCTTCAACTTTTTTCGGGCTGACAACCTCAACCTTTTTCAATGACTCCAAGTATTTTTCTATCATTTCAACCGCCGAAGGTGTAAACTTGAAGTCATACAGTTCGGCAAACTCCCGTACTACTTCATAGTGTTCCACGCCGACTGTGACAAACGGACGTTCCCAACGTGAGCCTGGCAGCGACCTTGCAGTTTGATACATGTCGGACCCGTCCGTCCAACTAATAGCGAACCTTTTTTCATCTTTCAGCTTGCTGATCCAGCGCTTGTGCTCCGGTTCAAATGTGCCATCAATCGCTTTTTGACGAGTTTGTTCGTCGTATATGCGTATAGGGAATCCTGCGTGTAATAACTTGTTGCCGAGTTCGGCTGCACGATCAGACGCTGAACCTGTTCGGATAGTAATTTTTCTATCCCAAGACTTTCCGGACCATTTATAACCAAGGCTTTTTACAATTTCTTTGAAAGCCTCATTTTTTTCAGTAATAACGGTTATTTTTCCTTCTAGTACCGTTATTTCTACGGGAACATCCGTAATTCGTTCCTCCGGAAAAACTGTGCTTTCCGTCTTTAGATCGTCTAACAATGCTTTTTCTGTTTCATTGCTAACCTCTAACGCTTGTTTTTTATAGGTTTCGACAAAGTAACGAATTGACTCGTTACGATTATCAATGTAAAAGGACGCTTTAGTCTTATTTAAGATGATGTAATCTTTAATTTTTAAAACATCATCATAAATTAAGTTATCAAATTCAGGAAATAAACCTTTTACTTCGTCAAAGTCTTTTTCGGTAAATTTATCAAATTTCTCTATCAATTTTAACCTTATTGTATTAGCCCAAGCTACTTGTTTTTCTGTTCCCTGTAACTCAGGTAATTCCATTTCTTTTGCCATTTCAATGGCTTTTTGGTTTTCCTCGTCCATTTTCTTTTTCCAACATTCCGGGCAAAGCTTTGAAAATTCCTGTTTCTCTTTCCACTCCCTGTCTTTAACCGGACCATAAATTTGTACTCTACCTTCGTGACCACATGCATAAGTTCCTTCGTGCCAAGCCATTTCAATTCCTCCTTAATTTATTTGGTAGGATGGGGATTCCCCCTCCTGTCAACTATGATAACGCAGTTTTAATTAAGTCTATATCCAAAACATCTGTGTAAGCAGACGAACTACTTTTATCCCACACGAATTTAAAAATACTTCTTTCTGAGACGACAACTATGGTATCCTTTGATAAATCAGTCTCAACAAGTACTTTTTTAACACCCACTACCATGTCGATACCGACATTCCAAAAGACTTGTTCTGCAAACTTTTCTTCGAAGTCAAATTTAAGTGCTTCAAAATTTAATCCTTTTTCATCAGCATATTTTTTAGTCATATCTTTTAATTCCATCTCTTTTTCCTCCCTTTGATTTACCTTACATATATAATATAACATGTTATTTAATACATGTAAAGTGTTTTTTAAAAGTTTTTTAATTTATTTTTGCAAAAGGAAATTGCTATGTGTATGTGCTTTAGTATGTTATCACCTCGCATTTTCCTACTTGAATTTAACACTTCCTTTCCGCTTATTTCGTATCGGAATAATCGACTCCACTGGCGACGCTTTTTCGTGTATATCCTTGACTTCACTCTTGGCGTACCTTACATACCGCTGTGTCATCGCCATATCCGTGTGGCCGAGTATTTTCATGAGCGCGAACGGGTCGCCACCATTTCGTAAAAATTTGACTGCGAAATAGTGCCGAAAGGTGTGCGGACTAACCCGCGCTTTAATCGGATACCCCGACTTTTTCGCATACTTTTTAAGCATTTTTGCGAAAGTGTCACCGTAGTAACGCTCGCCGAACTGCGTCAAAAATATATGCTCGTCCGGCTCGTTGTCGTCGGCGCCAATCATGTCGAACAGTTCGCCAATCGCTTTAGCGGTCGTTGAGCTGATTGGCACAACGCGAGCCCTCCGCGTTTTCGTTATTTCCGCGGGCAATACAATTTGGCGATAGATCAAGTCAACGTCGCCACGTTTCAACGCCGTCAGTTCGCCAACCCGAACGCCTGTGTCGACAAGCACCAACATCATAACATAGTCGCGAAAACCCGTGTAGATTCGCTTGTTTGGCGCGTCAAGCAACGCCTTGACTTCTTCGTCCGTAAACACGTCAAAACTTTCCTCGTCCTCCGTTTGATAGCCGACATGTGCCGCTGGGTTATGGTCGATTAACTTCTCGCTTACTGCCCAGTTGTAAAATATTCGCATGTTGCGAATGATGTTGTTGACTGTCCGTGCCGACACGCCGATTTCGTCCGAGTGACTCGTCGGATGGTCGTCCCATTTTGTTTTATAAAACGACATATACTCGATGTACCGCTTAAAACAATCGTCCTCGGCGCCAGTCAGCCCGTGGTCGGCGCAAAACTTTGCGTAATGTTGTAGCGTCTGCTTGTACGTTTTGATTGTTCGCTCGCTGCGCCGTTGTAACCGCTTGGCGTCCAAGTATTGCGCAATGGTTTGTTCGAGGTTGAATTGCCGTTGGGCTGCCGTCGATTTTCGTCGTTTAAAGTCGAACTTTTCCATGATCATCCTCCTTGTTTATAGCAATGAATTGCCGTATAATAGGTGCGACAAATTGTCGGCAGAATGGCGGGAGTTTGTTGGAATTGCGACAAATTCAAACCGTGGTAAACCGCGTCATTTCAACGTAAGCATGTCAAAAGCAAAGCCGACAAATTCAGAGTTCATCGCGATGGTTGCAGACAAATTGCGGCTGGAACACCAAGCTTCCTAAACGTTGATATGACGGGGTTTGTGAGGTGAATTGTGCGCCACCATTCCGGTAAATTGTTCGTCGGAATTCCGATAAACTTTCCGGCGCCATTCTGACGAATATTATACCACCGGAGCGGGTAATTGTAAAATTTCGCCATGTCTGTTATAATAAAAGCAAAAAGGACAGGTGCGAAATGAAAGCGACAAAAAAGCCTTTTTATAAAAAGTGGTGGTTTTGGTCGATTATCGTAGTTTTGGCAATTATTGGTTATTTTACTGATGATTCGGAAGCGCAACCAACTAAAGAAACAGCGGCTGTCGCTGATAAAAGCGAAAAGCAACCGGCGAAAGAGGCGCCTAAAGAAAAAGCCGAACCCGAAGTTAAAAAGGATGTAGAAAAGCCGAAGGATGAAAGCAAGGCGGAAAAGGCCCCGAGGGAAGAAAGTAGAGCGGTAAAGACCCCGGAAGATATTGTTAAAAAGGTGATTGAGAAAGATCGCATAATAGAAATTAATAAAAACGACCAAAACGGACACTTATTAGTAAGATTTAAAGGTAGCGAAAACCTTACGAACGAAATGACTGTCAAAGGTTTTCTGATGGATATTCGTGACTTGCTTAAAAATCTGAAAAGCGATTCTAGCGTACAAACTTTCGCATTCAACGTCACATATCCACTAGTGGATAATTATGGAAATGAGTCGGAGGACATCGTAATTAAGGCGGAATTCAGCCGCGAAACAGTGGACAAAATTAACTTTGACAATTTTGACTTTAATAAAATTACGGAGGTTGCCGACGAATATTGGTCGCACCCGGCGGTTCAACAGTAGCTCACGCAAAATGCGTGGGCTTATTTTTTTTTTTGAAATTTTTTTCGCGAAAAATGACCCACCTACTCCGTGACTTTCGATAGTATATATGAAAGGGCCAGAAGGACAACCTTTCGAATATCGAAAAAAGCAAGGTGATTATAGTTTGGCGTTATCACTAGAAGAAAAGAAGGAAAAATGCTTTAAACTAATTGACGATATGATCGACGAAGGCATTGACGTCATGCGCTTAGGAATTAGTTTGCGTGGAAATAAAAAATACGTATACAGCGGTATAAGAAGAAGATTTCAAAGGGTGTTTGGTAGCGTAAAACAAGCATTAATAGAGTATGGTATTTACGATTCAAATGGGATACCTACTAAGCTAGAGTTATTAAGATGTTTTTATATTGACGAAAACTACAGTGTTAAAGTAAACCCTTATGAAAAAGTCATTCTTTGTGATAGTTATTTTATAAGTGAAAATGAATTCAATAGATTAGCTAAAGAAATAATGCCCGACTTGAAAAGAGACGCTGTAGATGAATTCTACCGAAACGAATTTCCGGAAAACACAAAATACACATTCTTTGAAAGTGGTAAATATAAGCATTTACAAACATACATCAAAACCGAGTATGGTGGGTTACGTGAAATGATGGAATTTTACGGAACGCCATCGCATATATTCGTTGACTATGATTATCACAAACGGAACGGGGAGTCAATAAAACAGGGGCATATTTTTGAACAGATTGTTTTAGAAATTTTGTCTGCTTTATACGAAGGTGTCCAATATCACATTAAGGTTGGCGATTGTATACCTGACTTTGTTATAGATAATCGCTGGTATGATGCAAAATTATCTCGGTATGTAACTTTCCAAAAGGATAACTCAACAATAGAACGTTACCTGAAACACACTGAGGATTTAACATTCATATATGCGAAAGACAAATGTAAGCCGTTCGGTAGCAAAGGTGCAAAATTTATACATGTTAGTTATTTTTACGATGAATTAAAAGAAATCGGTCGGCAAGATTTAGTTGACAGGTGCGAAATATTTTTACATAGTTTAGGTGAAAGTGAGGCGAAACAATGCGAGATAACAGTCTCGTGAGTGTCGAGAGCCAAACGGAATACTCTATCGACAGACAAAAGCATGAAACGAGGATATTCGTTAAAATGTATGTTGACGCGGTGCGAACTGGTCTCATTGCTGACATGGGCGCTAAGAATTGGACAACTTTATGCGTCATTGCGTCACACATGAATGAAAAAGGCGAATGTTATCCAACGCAGGATCAGATTGCGAAGGGCCTAGGCGTCAGTAGGCAGACCGCGAATAAATACGTTAATGACCTGCTTGGATATCGCTGGCAAGGTCAGCCGGTTGTGCGAGTAGTTAAAGAACGGGAAAACGGCAAATTTACGAATAATCGCTACACAGTATTGCCGGTTAGTAACCTTGAGATATTTAACCGTGTCAAGTAGTACCGACACCGTAAACGCCGATACGGCTAACTTTGACACTAAGAAGAACCATCTTTTAACAAGAACCATCTTTAAGAAGATAAATACTTTGCGCTTCGCTATTGCAAAAAAAGTTTGAAGAAAAATGACCCACTTTGCTCATATCGAACGATAGTATATATGAAAGGGTTAAAAACGCCCAAAAATCTACATCAACGGATATATAACATACAGATTAAAATTTTTGGAGGTGTAACGGAATGGAGCGAGGTGATGTCGCGGAAGTAATCGAAGTTGCAACGTCACAGTTGTCGGAGCATAGCAAACAAGCGGAATTTTCCCCGCAAATGTCGGCTAAAAAATGGCGTGAGTTTGTCGCAGGGGTTGCGAAAGAAGGTATATTACAACCGTTAATAGTGACGAAAGGTTTCCGAGTAATTGACGGCAAGCACCGCCTGAAAGCCGCAAAAGAATTAAACATCGAATATGTGCGGGTTATCATCGAGGATATTCCCGAAGATAAAATACCGGCATATATTACGGAAACCAAACTGAATAGGGACGATTTAAAAAGCGGACAGAAAGCAGCGTTGGTTATTCGGTTGTTTTACGAGGAGGAGCGGCGGAAAGCGAGGGAGCGACAGGCGACATCTACCGGAGGAACATCTCCACAGCTTATTCCAAATTTGGACGAAGCTGGTGACAAGTCGACGACAAACGAAGTCCTCGCAAAGAAGGCAGGAATAGGAAAGTCGTCAATGGCGAACCTGTTAGCAGTCTATCGCAACCGCCCCGACCTGTTCGAGCGAGTATTCAACGGAGAAATATCAATCAACAAGGCTTATACGCAAATGAAAGCCGATGAAGAACCGGAGGAAATACCGCAAGAAAATCCAATCGAATCTGAACGTAAGTTAATTGAAGAACTCCGTAAGCAAGAAGGCAGTCTGCCACAAATTGATGAAAGCAAACCTCTTCACGAATTAAATAACCGATTAGTACAAATGAGAAAAAAGGCGCTTTCTTTAACAATCGAGGTACTCGATGAAAGCGAAAAAATGGACGACGCTAAACCGGAAGTGAAAGAAAGCACTAGAAATCAACTATTAACACTTACAAGGTCTTGCGTTTTAGCATTAGGGCAAACAGCCGAAAACGATAATGACATGGAAATATTAGCGGTTATTCACGAATTATTAAATAAACTAAGTGGAGGTAATTAATATGACTATAAGTAAGGAATATAAGCAAAATGTTGGTAGTAAAGTATTTAACGGTTTTGAGAAAAAAATTACACGCGACCACTTTAAGAAAGGGTTGCATACAGCTAGAATAGTGGCGGCGGCAGAAATCGCGGAAGAAATGCCATTCGTAATGATGCCTTTACGCGATAAAGGAATACTTAGAGAAGGGGAGCGAAATACCCACCTTTTGCACGCATTTCAACCAAACTTATGGGCGCAAGACTATGCCTATGAAATCGGAAAATTAGGCAAGATGACTGTAAGTACCGCTATAGAAAGAGCGAATGCTTCAGTTGAATATGTCCTAGATACTTCGCCAAGTATAAATAAAACGTTGAAAAAGACAGGAACAACAGACTTCGATTTTTACTTAGCTATGCGTGAGGCGGCTATGATTGAATCTGCGTACTATACTCGGCTAGGTGGATGGGAAATGCCGGAGCAAGCTCGTAAGAAAATCGATATTGCGCTAATGAGAAGAGCTTTGCGAAATGAAAGTATGTTTAGAACAATCCTTCGACATGCCGGAGTTTCTGAAAATGACAGTTTAGCATTACTGCAATTTTCCGATGAAATCGATTTGACTGGAATTTTAAAAGAATTGGTAAAGGTTGACCCATATTTTAATCGTAGATCCGGGCAGGTTGAAATGTTTAACGAAATCAATTCAGAGGAAAGCATTAAACTTAACCAAATAAAATCGAACCGTTTTGCGGAGGAATTACTCGCTCGTATGGCCAAAAAGCACCCTGCATTATTTAAAAAAGTAGCGAAAATGGTTAATTTAGGAATCGCCTAAAAGGGAGGTTAACGCCAATTGACACAGCCAAACGCATATATCCGAACAGGCACGACCCGAACCGGCTTTTCGCTAATGTTCCACGAAATTTTCGATTTATACCACCCGTACATCGGCGACAAAGCGACGCTATACTACCTGTATTTGCTACGCTATCGCAATCACGACGAGGGTCGCGCATGGAAAGGTCGCGCCAGTGTTACGGAAAAATTCCAGCTATCATACTCGACGCTTCCGGTGCTTGACGCGATACTAGAGGCGTCGGGGCTGGTAACGCTCGAATATAAGCCGAGCGGGCGCGGCAAAGACCGCATTGTTTACGTCGTACACGATCCGTTAGACCGGGCAAGATTCCGCGAAAATGAGGAAAAAATACGCGAGAATATACGAGCGGTCAGGCGTAAGTATGACAATGCCGGCAGTCTGCTTGGCAAGGAAAAAGGGCAAAAACTACCTGCGTAAAGATACAATCTATGCTAGTAAAGGTTATTATCTACTAGGGCGTAAATGAAAAAGAAGTATTTAAAAAGAACTTATTAAAAAGAATAAATACTTTGCGCTTCGCTATCGCTCGCGCTACCATCCAATATTACTTATATTCTTCTGCGCAGAGTATTTTATATAAAAGATAAAAGAGATTAAGGCATAAAATCGAAGCCACACGGCGCGCCGTCAGCGCAGACGACTAAAAATGTCACGTGCGCCGCCAAAACGCCAAAACCATCGAAAAGGAGCCGATACTATGCCATTAAAAATCGAAGTCACGCCGGACTACCGAATCACGTCCGACACGCTGAATATCATCGTCCAAAAGCGCTACGCCGTCGACCCGACGAAATCGCCGAACTGGCCGCGCATGCAAGCGGAAGGCGCTGACCCAACGCCACGCACCGAATGGCGTGACGAAGGCTATTACGAAACGTTAGAAGGAGCAATCAACGGAATCATTGATCGCCATTTAAAAGAATCTGACGCGGAAAGCCTAGCAGAATTGCTTATGGAAATCCGCAAAATTCGCGACAAAATACGCGCGGTGTTTCGTTCATGAAGAAATACCCTAGGCGACGTTTAAAACGGCTATTACGCCGAGAATTTTACGGGAAAAGGACGGTGCAGTTCGGATGAACAAAGTTACTATACCGCGAGAAGTTGCGGAATCTATCGAAGAATTACGAAACGCTGGAATGTCTAATTGGGCGATAATTGCTGTCGCCAATGACCCTAGCGAATATTCCTACGTTATTGACGAGAAATGTCTCGGCGAATACTCGACGACTCTTAGCAGATTTAAAGAACGCGATAAGCTACTGGGGGCGTTAGTCAACGGATATGAGATCGAGCAAACTCCGGAGGAACGCTTGCGCGACATTTTTATCGACGTCGCCAATAAACGATTGTCGGCAAGGAGTGACGGCGAGTATTATTTCGGAATGATGGGCGGCATTCGAACCGCATTAAACACTTTAGGCATAAAAATCGTGGGAATTAACGCCTATGACGGCGACCGCGATAAATAGTCAAGCCGACGCTTAAAACGGTGCACAGGCTTTAAAAGGACGGTGAAATCGCATGAATAACGGCAAGTTGCCCGGCTTTAAAACTGCGGCGTATTACCGGTCGTTTCAAACGACAATTAAACGGTCTTTGGACGCAATTAAAACTAGGAAGGAAGGCGAAAGGAATGCTAACACAAGACGACTTAAATATGATTAAAGAACGAGCAAAAAAGGCGACGCCGGGGCCATGGTACGCAGACGACGAAAGATGGCCCGGAAACGCGAATTTGCAATATTGGTTTGATACGCATTATGACGGTGTAGGCGCAGCCACTACAAAGGCAGACGCAGAATTCATCGCCCATGCCCGTGAAGATATTCCGCGTCTAGTGGCGGAAGTTGGACGCTTACGAGAGTCGATTAAAACCGCCGAACGCGAATTGTGGTGGGGAAATCCGGAGTCTGCTTGCGTAAGAGTTGGCGAATTGTTGAAGGAGGCGATTGAAAATGGCGACTAAAAAACCGTCCCAATACGACTGGCAAGCGCGCGACATCGCGGAATGGAACGCAAATACATTCCTCGCTTTTATCAGCGACAAAACGAATGAACTTTACGGCGTTGACTATGCACCGGGTGGTCAAGGTGCCAAGTCGGCGCGGTGGAGCCGCGAGCGGGGCATGCTGAAACAGGCGATTGGCAAGTATGGGAACGCGGTCGTGAAGCGGTTTATCGAAATTTGTTGGCGCGAGTATCGGACGAATAAGCCCGATCAATTTCCGTATCCGACAGTTGTTTTCATGATTTCCTACATGGATCGTTTTTTCGCTGTTGCTCAGTCCGAAATCGCGCGGGAGAATCGACGGAAAAAAGTTGACGAAGTTGATTACGAAGAATTAGCGGATTGGTTATAAGGAGGTGTAACCGTTGAAAATTCGCATTATAAAATCGTCAGGTCCACTATATTGGTACGCCAAAGAAATCGGAAAAGAATTCGACGTGATTTCATACGATTCTATCCGCAATGAATACCGCACTTATTACGGAATAGTCGCCGGTGATGACGTCGTTTTAGTACTACCTGACTTAAAAGCGCTGAATGACGCTCAAATAGACGCTTACATTCACGAAATTAACGCGGAATTGAAAAGGCGCCGTTATGACCGCGTAGCAAAACGGAAGGAGTGATTCCATGACGAGCAATAAACGTCACCGCTGCCTACTTGCGCCATACTCGCGCCAAGCCGACGGCGAATACATGCCGACAATGACCGACGCTTGCGTAGCTTTTCACGGACTAAACGGCGACGGCGGTCGAGTTGGCGCGGCGAATGTGCCGGCTGACTACCGGTATGTGACGCTTGACAATTCGCCGGCACGGGACAGTCAGCAGTCGGTTTATAAGGCGCTTGACGCTTACGTGCGGACGTTCGAGCGACAATTCGAGGCGGACGGCGAACGTATTAAATCGCTATACCTTTTCAGCGAGTCGCCCGGCACCGGCAAAACCACGTCGGCTGTCGCAGTCCTGAACGCTTGGCTAGTCACGCATTTTCTCGGCAGTTTGCAGCGGAATAGGCAACCGTTGCAAGCGCCGGCGTACTTTTTAGACGTAAATTCGTGGCAAACGGACTATAACGAGTTTAATCGTGCAAGAGTGCCGGACTCCATCGCCGAGCCGGCGGCTAAACGATATTATTCCGCAATGGAGCGCGCAAAACAAGCGCCTTTTGCGGTGCTTGATGATATTGGTGTAAGGCAAGCGACGGAGGGCTTTCGTGGCGATTTGCATAGCGTCATTAATTACCGTGTGACAAACGCCATGCCGACCGTCTACACTAGCAACTTGCCAATCGAGAGAATGGCGACCGTGTTTGACGAGCGGTTGTACGACCGTATGCGCGACATGTGCGCCGAGTTGACATTTGAAGGCAAAAGCAAGAGGGGGCGGAGATGAACATATGCAACGGATTTTTGTGTTCGCAGGAAACGGGGGCAGGAAGGAATATAGAGGATACTTTGACGGAGAAAATTTCTGCCCGAAACTTGGCTTTTGTAAATCGCTAGAACATTTGGCGGAATTTGACTTTATCGAACTATACGGAATGAACGGATTGCTTTGTGCGACACCAACGAGGCTTTGTTCCGACATTGCCGGGCTAATGCGCAGTCAGTTTCAGAAAGAGTTCGGTGGGAGCCGATGAAGTTCAACTTTGGCGATCTTGTTACTTGCGCAGGCTATCCCGACCGCTTATTCACAGTCGACAGCTGGCGCGTTGAACAGCATTATTTTCCCGAGGCGGAGTGGACGGAAACTGTTTACGAACTAACCGACGTTTATTCGGCTGAATGGCTCGAAGCCGACGAGGAGGACCTGCGGTTAGTCGCTAAGGCGGACAAGGCTGATGAATACTTGTTGACACATAAACCGGCAGGGACCCGCGGTGATGTTGCAGTGATTTTTACGCTTGGCGATTTCGGGGGACGAAGCGGACGACCGCCAAAGGTGGCGCCAGAAATTGAACGGTATAACAAAGCACGGGAGCGTGAGCGGCGAATAAACGAATTGTTGGACGAACGGAACGATTACGCGCGGTTGTTAGCTGAGTTTGGCGACGAGGAATATAAGGCGAAAATTGCGGAGATTGATTCCGAATTAAAGGAGGTTTAGGCAATGTATAACGACATCAACACATTGAAAGAATTTCTCATCGACATGGCTCACGATGTTGAAGTTGATGACGAGGAGTTGGCAGAGGATTTACAAACGTTAGCTGAAACTCTTTCATAGGATAATAAAATGTACAAAGTTTGTTGCAAATGGTGTATTTAATGGAGGTGATCGCTTGAATTACGGTCAAATGCTATTATCGAAAGTCATCGACAATAACGACGTCGCAGCGCTCAAACGCTTCGGCGTCGACGAGTCGCACTTTGGCACGGCAGGCGAGCGTGAAACTTACCGCTTTATTGTCGACTATGCCGAGCGAAATCGCGGGCAGGCGCCGGATTTTCGTACGGTGGTTGCCGAGTGCCAAGCGTTCGACTATCAGCCAAATGTCGAGGACAGTTACGAGTTTTTAACGCGAAAAATCAAGGACAATGCGGGCAAGCGGATGTTTAACGACTTGGTGAGCGGCAAGGACTTCGAAAAATATTCCCAAACAGATTTTGAAAGTTTTGCGAATTGGTTGACGGATGAGTTAGAACGTATTACAATAAGAACAAAGGTTCGTGAAAAAATTGGGACTGACCTGCAAACGGTCGGCGAACAGTTTATGAGTGAATACGAACGGCGCAAAGCTGGTGAGTCTTTTCGCCTATGGAAGTCCAAATTCGACTTTATTAACCGAACGGTTGGCGGATATGTATCGTCCAACGTGTACACGGTTTACGGAAAGTCAGGGCGTGGCAAATCGGTCATTACGCTTGAAGAAGCGCTTGAAGCCGCAACGCAAGGCGCTAACGTGCTAATATGGGCGATGGAAATGGGCTGGTTCGAGGTGTGGGTGCGCATATTCGTCAGTTTGAGCGCACGTAAAGGTGTCACAACCGCGAGCATGCACGGATTGGACTTAACTGCTGGCTTTGACTCAAGCGAGGTTCGCTACGGCAAGTTGTCGCCTGAATTTGAAACGGCACTCCGCTTTTTTGTCGACACCGTAAATGACGAAATTGCCGGCAATATAACAGTACGAGCAGTCGATGACGAGGACTTTACCGACCGTTCACTGCGACAGTTGGAGGCGGACATTTTAGCAACCAAAGCCGACATTGTCGTATTAGACCCGTTTTACTACCTATCGTACGAGCGTAACACATCGAAAACAGCTGGCGGTGACGCGGCAGAAACTTCGAAAAAATTGCGTTGGCTTGCCGGCCGGACTCATACGGTAATTTTCGCAATAACTCAAGCGGATGAAGGCAAGGAAAGCGCCGACGAGGATGGCAACCGCGAGTTAAAACTGCCTGCGCGTGAGGACGTCAAGAAAACGAAGCAACTACTGGAGGACGCTTATTTATTGATCGCTGTCGATACGGACTACAAGCAAGGGCGCGGCTTGATTGGCGTTAATAAAGGGCGCGATGGCGGCGAGGGAGAATTCGCGGAAATCATATATATTCCGCAGGTTGGCGTTGTTCGCGAGTTAGAAACGGGCGAGTTCGATTTTTAAGGAATGGTCGGGTTGAAGGTGGTGAATCACGATGATTGACGTTGAGTCCGAATTGCGCGAATTCGAATGGGTTAAACCACGATGGACCGCGGACAAGCTAATCGCGGCCAGTCCGTTTCGGTACGATAAAACGCCATCATTTATGGTGCGCTTGCAACCATACGGCAAATATCCGGCCGGTGTATGGACGGACAGCGGCGCTTATGACGAGGAATGGCGAAGCGGAAATTTCGTCAAACTGATGGCGTTCTTGCGAAACGAAACGTATGAGGAAACCGAGGAATATTTGCGAACGAAATACATGGTCAGCGCGGATGGCGATATAATAGTCGTACAGCCAAAGCTAAAGGTTAAGCGGTATAGGCAGGCGCTTAACTTGACCTTTTCGCAGGCGCCGGTAGAATACCTAAAGTGTCGTGGTATCGACGAGGAAGTACAGCGGATGTTTGGCGTTGGGTTCGACCCGAAGTCAAACGCGGTTATATTGCCGTGGAGGTTGCCGGACGGTCGGCTGGCGAATGTAAAGTACCGGAAAACGTACGGCAAGGCATTTTGGTACGAGCGTGGCGGTTGGCCGATCCGCGAACTGGTTTACGGCATGGATTTGATTTATTCGAAGCAGATCCGCCGTGCCGCCATTGTCGAGGCGGAAATCGACGCCATGAGCATGTGGACGGCTGGCATACCGGCGGTCGCGGTTGGGGGCTCGACATTCAATTCGTTCAAACGTGACGTCATTTTGCGGTCGCCCATCGATGAGTTAGTTATCGCGACAGATAATGACAAGCCGGGCGAGCGGTTGCGTGCGGAGATTGAGCGAGAGTTGGGCGGATTGTTGCGAATTGGGCATAAGCGGTTTGTCGGCGTAAAGGACGCGAATGAGGCATTAATAAGGCTTGGAGCCGATTCGCTAAAGTTCGACAATATTTTACAAAATCAGATGTTCAAAAGGTTGCAAACGTAGCGAAGGTTGCTACGTTTGACAGTAACATAGAGCGCCAAAAGTGAGCACCTCCGCGGAAAATTACTCACGCGTTATTTTAACAACTTTTTCGATCGGTAAATCGAAATACAGACAGATAGATTCAATCGTAGATAAGTTTACAGACTCATTTCTGTTAATTCTCGCAATTGTTCTTGAGTTAAGATTGCCTTGTAAGCGCATTTCATTGAGGTTCCTGTTTAGTTCTTTTAGAGATACTTTCAGAGGATCATAACTTATCATTTAAAACAACTCCTTTTAAAATTAAATTTAATGTTTACTTTTGTACACGTTTATTATATAATAAATTCATACGAGGGGTAAAGAAAAAAAAATAAAAAAAATATCAAAAACGTGACCCACTTTAAATATTTCTAACGATATTATATATGTAGAGGTCAAAAAGGAGGAATTAATTGAATGAGTACATTGACAATTGAAGATTTAGTCGTCGAGTATCAAAGAACTTTGGATGAGCTAGTTTTTCGAGAAATATACGAAAAAGCCAGCGCCAACTGGCCTACATTAGTTCAAAAACTAGCCAAACGTTACTACCTTGATGAAGATGACGTGAGTTCGGTCGCACACTTCAAATTATATGAATTAACAAAAACGTTCGACCGGTCAAAAGGTTACTTCATCAATATGTTAGGACAAGCCATTCGACGAGGTTGTATTGACTTAGTCAGGCAGAAAAAGCGAAAAGACACAAATGAATTTCTGTTTGAGGATAGTTCGACGATTGAAAGCCAATCCGAACAGTGCGCCAACGCTGAAATGGATTGCATTGAGTATTTACAAAAAAAATACGACCAGCGCCAACTGGTCGAACAACTAATCGCAAAAGCCGACGATAAGACACGCCAATGTATTATCGCCCTAATTAAAGAAGATTTTTCTTACAAACGCGCCGCCAAACGCGTAGGTACGGATCGTAAGAATCTACGGAGACGTATCCAACAATTAGCAGGTCATTTTAATGAAAATTATTATGATTATTTTACAGTATTAACGACCTCTAAGTCTATAAGTGCCTAGGCACAGCACTTATAGACATGCTAATAGTACGTCTTGCATAGTCTTACATGATTATTATAACGTAATTCGGTACAATTAGCAATATTTTATGTCAACAAAGCTACTATTTTTATAAGGAGTTGATAACGATGTTCACTACTAATTATTACCGATTCTTCGATAAATATACGTTCATAGACGAAAAAAGTTTCACTTTTAACGAAATATTTTACGAGGGCGCAATCGACGAAACCGCCGACCCTGCCGATTACCTACGAATCAACACGAAGGCGGTGTTGGTCGCATGAATACGATAGCAAACGCGCTGACACAGACCGGACAGTTTATTTTAACCGACCATGCTCGCGAACGAATTCGTCAACGAGTCGGCATTGTGGCGGACAGCGCCGCGATTGCTTGGGTCGCCGAGCAGGTTCGACGCGCCACGGAAACAAAGCGCGACGGCAGCAAAACGCATTACACAACGGATTTGTTCGAAATTATTCTCGACGGCGCCAAGGTTGTTACGGTCAAGCCGTCGGAACATTCAAACGGATATATCGCGAAATTTAATGAAGTGCTAACGAAAGAGGCAACGAAATTGCTCGCAACATATCGGCGCGAACTGCATAAGGCTGAAATTGCAGTCGCCGAAGCGCAGTTAAACTTTTTAAAAGCGCGAAACCCGAAAGTCAAGGCGACCATTCAGCGCCGGCTTACCGACGCCGCCGACTACAAAGCGACGATTGAGGACGAGATTAAGGCGGTTGAAAAAGCCGCCGCAAGATACGGAGTGACAGTGCAGTGATCGAGTATATTTCGGCAGTATGTTTGGCGTTTGTTGCGTTCGGTTGCCGGTTGATTTGGGGCGAAGTAAATAGGCGGTAAGTGCGAGAGCGAAAGGTGGCACAGGAGAGTTGAAAAATGAAGAAGTTTGGACGCTAAATGAGGAGCAAGCACGAAAAATATTGAATACGAAACCGGTCAAGATTGAGGAATCAAAAGCGAAAGCCGATTCTCGTAAAACGATTGAGGGTATCATGCAAAGATTGCGCGGCGCGAATAAATAAAGGTCGCCCGTCCGCCAGTCGTCGCGAGGTAGCCGTTAAACATAACGCTGACTATAAAGGTCGACGGTCGGTTACTAATCGCGGCGGGTGGCGGGCGGAATTGGACGTCGTGAGTAGATCGCAGTCACCGTAGTGCGCACCAATTCCGCATAAGCCGGTGGAGTAGAACGCTGTTTGGCGACTGCTCCGCGTCGGAAGGGTTACACTAACGACTGGGGATATAAGTCGGATGGAGGCCGCATATTGTGGCGACTTCCGCTGCTTTCCACGGTAAATGCGCATCGTTAGCGTTGCCCTTCGGGCGCGGGACATTCCGGCGCGCGAATAATAAACGTAGGAGGACGATAGAATGGCGAAATATCAAGCAGGTGTAGACGCATTAAACGCGCTAAATGCAAGCGATGAGGGGGGAGGCAACGCGGAATTTGCCAGCTTTAAATCCGGCACTACTTACGTTGTTAAAGTGCTTGGCACTGCGGATCTTATTACGTTTTATTCTTACGGAATCTATAAGCAAGTAAATAGTTTTGTTGCGAAAAATCCGTCAAAGAAATCGCGCAACGGCTATCCAGTCGAAGATTTAACGCCTTGGGATTTAGCGTGGAAATACCACAAAGACCGTTCGAAAGATTTTGGCGACGAACATTCGCAAGAAGCCGCGAAATATCGCTGCAAGCAACGTTTCGCAATGGGCTTTTTCGATTTGACTAGCGGCGAGCCGATTATCGTCGACTTGTCGAAAAAACAGGCGCAAGGCGTTCACGACGTAATCAAGAAGTACGAAAAGAAACTCGGCAAGCTGGCGTTCGAACTGTCGAAAGTCGGCAATGGCACATCAACAAGCGTTACTTTGACACCAGTGCTTGACTTAGACGAGGACTTGACGCCAGAGCAACGCGCCAACTTCGACAAAGCGCCAGCGCAGTTCGACATGTCGCTATTTGAAGGCTTGCTTTACGAGGCTGACGAGGACGAACAAATCGAGTTGCTCATTAAGGCGGGCTTTGACGTTAGCTTGATCGGGCTAGAGCCGCCGAAGAAGGACGAGGGAACTGACGAATACGGATTTTAAGGAGGGGTCGCGATGGAAGTTAAGTTAATTCACGGATCTAATTACGACGATATGGCGACGTTGGAAATTCATATTAATGGTAAGCATAAGATCAGTGTTTACCCACTTAATGAGTGCCCGGAGGATGCGTACTTGGAACGCGACTTAGACTTCGCGTACGATATACCGGACTTAATGCAGCAAGCGTACGAAGCAGGCAAACGTGGCGAAGAATTTACCATCGTAGAGGTCGATGAAAGCGAGGCAGACTAATGGCAAACGAAGCAATCACGAAAGGGCGTCACGCAGAACTAATTGCGATTACTGCGCTATTGGCAAATGGCTGGACCGTAATGGAGCCAACAGCGCCCGACGTTTACGACCTTGGCATAACGCGCCCCGGCTCGACGGAGTTTCGCCGCGTACAAGTAAAAATGGCGCGACTACGCCACAAAGACGGCACAGACTGGGTTGTCGTCAATGGTACGCGGAATAACGGCGAGTATTACGGAACCGACGAAATAGACTATTTCATCGGTGTGCATGACGGCGTGGCGTATATGTTCAAAAACCGCGGCTTGTCGGAATACTGGTGCAAGCCGTCGGAACTTGACGAACGATGGACGAGGTTGGACGCAAGCATAACGAACTTATCGGAGGCGATCTGAGTATGAAAATGAATATTGCCGGGGTAGAGTACGAAGGCAGTCCGCAAGAATTGAAGGAATTGTTCGATTTGTTGATCGGTAATGAAGCCAAGGAAAGCAAAGAGGAATATCGCAAAGTTGTTCGTAGTCCTCGCGCAGGCGACTACGTGAAGTTTAACGAATCGGACGACGATGATATTACCGTCGGAAAATACTACGAAATTACCGCTATTGACGACGATGGCGACGCAGTATTTATTGACGACGGTGGCTCGGTTAACTGGGCATTAAAGGCTTTATTCGATGAAGGAGAGTTCGAGTTTTTCGAAAAAGTTGCGCCTGACCCGAAGAACGCCATATTTACAAAGTTAGGACGCAAGCCGAATGAGTTTAAGAAAGGCGATATTGTGCGAGTGATTAGTACAGGTAGTTCTAATCATAAACGAGGTGACATCGGCGAAATTACTGAATTTTCACGTCGTTCACATTTCAGAGTAAAAACCGCGAGTATTGACTCGGTAAACTGGGTTAATGCCAATGACGTAAAACTAATTGCACCGGTCGAAAGCCGTGTTGACATATGAGCGAACAACATTGCGCGTCATGCAAAGCGACAATCGCCGATGGCAAGTCGGCAGTCTATGACGAAAACACCGAACAATACTTTTGCAATCGGTATTGTTTCGAGGATTGGGCGGACGACCACTTCGGCAAGGTGCTGGAATATTATGCAGAACTGAACGTTAGCGACGTTTGTCTATAGGAGGTGGCGCATATTGCAATTAAAGCTACGCCTAAACAACGAGGACAGCCCAGTGGCAGAAAAACGTGTCAAGCAGGCGGTCGAGCGTAAAAAGGCGGTAACAGAAACAATGGATGAAGCGTGGCAACGTATCTTCGCAATGAAAAACTCGGAAACGGATAGGCAGCGTTTAACCGAGGTAAAGGCGGCAGTGGCGTCGGGTGTGATAGGCAGACACCCGGCGGACGTTGGTCGTCGGTTTAGCAAAGCGGAGGCGTTGCGGCTGTGGCGTGAATTGCAGGACAAGCAACGCGAGGAAACATTGCGCCGAATGGTCGAGCAAACGCCGCCGAACTATTGGCTGATTACGGACGAGAGAAAGCTTGACGAATTGCTACGGTTACTTGACGGCGAGGACGAAATCGTGTTCGACGTTGAAACGACAGGCACGGACGTTTGGAAAGACCGCATTGTCGGGCATGTCATTACCGCAGTCAAAGCCGACATTCATGCATATATTCCGACGAGACACAAAACGGATCATCCGCAACTTCCGAATGACTACGTTGTTCAGCGGTTAAAGCCATATTACGAGAATGAGTCGCTTGGCAAACTTGCCCATAACGCGAAATTTGATATACACATGCTGGCACGTGAGGGCGTTGATCTGCGCGGCTTAACATGGGACACGCAAGAGGCGATGAAAATTTTGAACGAAAATGAACCATCATTCGCTTTGAAGCGCCTAGTCACGAAATACCTTGGCATTCAGTCCTATACGTACGGTGACTTGTTCGGAAAAACCAGCTTTGGCGATGTTAGTGACTTACGATTGGCACTTGCGTACGCGGCAAAAGACGGCGACGTCACGCGGAAACTTCGCGACTTTCAACGCAACCATTTGCGGCGATTTCCCGAAATGCTTGCGTATTATGAATCCGTCGAAGTTCCGCTAATAAAAACGATAGTCCATATGGAGTCGACCGGCTACGACATTGACACTGAATACGCGGCGCGCTATGGCAATAGGCTAAAAGTGGAAATCGACCAGTTGCATAAGCAATTAACCGACGTACTTGGCGACATTAATATCGACAGTCCGCTGCAATTAAAGCCGGCGTTGAGCCGAGCCATTGGCGAGCGACTCGAATCTACTGACGCTAAAAAGGTATTAAAACCGTTGGCGCATAAGTATCCGATTGTTCAAACGCTACTTGACTATAAAGCGAAGGTCAAACTTTACTCGACGTACATCAACGTATTGCCTGACTTAATTGACGAGCGTACTGGAAAATTGCACGCCAATTTTAACGGCAACGGCGCCAAGACAGGGAGAATGTCAAGCGGCGGTGACGGTGGCGACGGTGGATCGGTCAATTTGCAGAACCAGCCGAAAGACGCCCGCAAGCTATTCGTTGCGCCGCCGGGCTACGTAATCATTGGCGCTGACTGGTCACAACAAGAGTACCGGTGTTTAGCGTATTTGACCGGTGAGCCGTTGCTGGTTAACGCCTATCGCGAAGGTAAAGACGTTTACTCGTTCATGGCGTCGCGTATTTTCGGTGTGCCATATGAGGAGTGCGGCGACGGCACGGACTACCGGAAAAAGGCAAAGGTTGGCTTGCTAGCAACCGTCTACGGCACGTCAAAATATACACTCGCGCTACAATTAGGCGTTAGTGTTGACGAGGCGGACAAGTTTTTAAAAGACTTATTCGCGTCCATGCCGGTTGTTGTGAAATGGATTGAAGGAAATAAGCGATTTGTTCGAAAAAACGGCTACGTTTGGATGGATAAAAAGCAACGCAAACGACGTTTGCCGGACGCAAAGAATCCGCAGGCGGAACGTTGGCAACGAAGCCGTGCCGAACGACAAGCGACAAACGCCATTGTTCAAGGCAGTGCTGCGATTCAAACAAAAGTGTCGATGAACGCAATTTACCGTTGGTGCATGGAGAAACAAGCGCAAGGGCGCGACTTTAAAATGTGGTGTGTCGTCCACGACGAGTCGCTTATATTGGCGCCCGATGACGTAACACGCGAAGAAGTGCAAGAATATGAACGATTAATGCTTGAGTCATATAAATTCGGTGATATACCCCTAAAAACCGATGTTGAAATGATGTATCGGTGGGGGCAATCGGTAACGGTCGACGAGTGGTTTCGCGGAATCAGACCGGAAAAATAAGGAGGCTAAGGTGTGCGAAAAGATATAATGGTCGACATTGAGACGCTTGGAAATAAAATCGATTCAACGATTATTCAGATTTCCGCCGTATCGTTCAATTTACAAACCGGATCAATCTACGAAACTTTCAACGAAGTGGCAGACATTTCAAAAAATGAATCCGAAATCAGCGTAACCGGCAGTACGTTGCAGTGGTGGGTAAACACAAATACCGAATTGTTCGCGAAACTATTAACGGGCGGTATGTGTTCTAGCGAAGATGTATTACGTCATTTTCATCGGTGGTTATCGGGTGAAATCAGTAGTGCAAAATACGTCTATTTGTGGGGCAACGGTATTCTATTTGATAACGCAATGATTCGCCAACAATTCGAAAGTATCGGTTTAGATTATCCGATATTTTACCGAAATGACCGCGACGTTAGAACAATTTTAGAATTGGCGTCTATTAAACTAGGAAAATCAGAGAAAGAATTGCGCGAAGAAGTTTACGATAATGAACTCGTAGCACATGACGCATTTAACGACGTTGCTAACCAAGTGAAGTTAGTGTCTTTCTGTTATAACGTACTGACCGAATACGCTGACTGCCGGTAGGGATGAAGAATTGCTGGCGATACGAACAATATAACTAAAGGGGCGATCATTTGATTAATGAAATTGCGCAAGAATTCACGGACTTTTTGAACGAATGGCACTCGTACCCGGAACCGTACGACGACAAATTGGACGCATGGCTTTATGGAGAATACGCCAAAGCGAAAGCCAAGCGGAATTTTATCGACTGGAAGTCGGTATACTTCTCGCCGTCAAGCGCCAACAAGGACGACCGCGAATTGTACGTCAAAGCGTTAAAGATGCCGAAGGACACCGACGAAGTCAAGCCGTGGCAACGGCGCTGGACAGCACAGGGCACCGCAGTTGGCGACTGGCTGCAACGTGAAATATTATTGGCGGAAAAACATTTCGAACGTTACACGCTTGAAAAACCGCCGTTAGTGATGGCGCGCACAGCCGGCGGGCAACCGTTTTTCGAGGACTTCGTTCATGGGCAGTTCAAGTTCGAGCACGACGGTCAGCAGTTTTCGATTATTGGCACTTGCGACGGCGTGTTGATTCACCGACCGACTGGCAAGCGTATTGGGTTGGAAATCAAATCGAAGCAAACGTCATACAGCGAAACGAGTGAATCACGCATGAAAGCGCCGAAGGACGACCATATCGCGCAAGTGACGTGCTACTCGCTTATGTACGATTTAGACGCTTACTTGATTGTCTACGTCAACACGTCCAAAAAGGCGTGGTTTATGACGGACGACGAGTTCGCCAAGTCGCCGGACTTTCGCGTGTTCGGCGTTGACGTGACCGAAGAAATGAAACGGCAGGTACTTGACAAGTTCGCAGGCGTTGCACGGGCAGTGCGTGAGCAAACGCCGCCAAAGCTAAACCTTGACAAATTTCGATTTAATAATTTCAAACGGTCGTGTGCGTTGTCGTTAACGGACGACGAATTTAACGAAATTAAAGACGAAGTGAAGCGCGTCATGAGGTCAGGCTTGCCGAACTGGAAAAAAGAGGCTTACTACGAAGCGTTCGAGTTTATCCGCGACGTGCGTGAACAGGAGGCGAGTTGATGGCTTTTAAAGGCGAAATAAAACGCACAGCACTGGTTTCGCAAGACGACGCAAAAAGTTTTTACCGCGGACTTAATGACAAAATTAGCGAATTTGGGGACTTGTACGTTGAAGTTCATTATCAAACGACCATGCAACAGGACGGTAGGGCGCTATTTTCCGCATTATTAATTGGAAGGGCGCGGCACGATGACTAAAATTCTAGCGTTCGATACATCCATGTCGTGCCCCGGTGTTGCTGTCGTCGAAGTCACGCGTGGCAAACCAATCGTTGTCGCCGTGTCGCACGTCGTGACTGACAGCAAGCAACCGCATGGACTTCGCGCCGAAATCGTCGAGGCATGGGCGACTCTATTCATCGCAAAGCATGGCGCCAAGTTCGATACGATTGTTCGCGAGGATTTTCAGGGGCGGTCAAGTCGGCAAAATCATCCTGTCTTTAGTGCATGGGGCGCAATTGACCAAGCGCTAAACAAGTTTGGCTTGGTGTTTACCTCGCCGGCAATTTCCCAGTCGGACGTCAAGAAAACGGTAGTTGGCAAGGGGAAAGCGGAAAAGGACGAAGTTGCCGCGGCGGTGCGCAGGCTGACCGGTTACAAAGGAGAGTTCGCGACCGACGACGAATCGGACGCAGTCGCCATTGCACTTGCTTGGGCAATTAAAAACGGGCTAATAAAACGGGAGGGTTGAATGCCTTGAAGGTGCTAAATGGAATACTTGCCTTATACTGGTTTCTACTATTTGTCGGTTATTGCTACGGCTATGAAGTAGGGCGGTTTACAATCGGCGGTTCGCTGTTAATAACGGCACTACTTTTCGTTATGCTTACATTTGATTCGGAGGTGTAAACGGATTGCAACTATTTTTCTTGATGATTGGATTCGCACTACTTGGCGGGCTGTCCATGTTAGTAACGCTTGGTGTCCTCGCCATCATCAGCACAGCGTCGACGCCAGTTGTCGTATTAGTTAGCGTGATATGTACGTTCGTGGTGACGTATGTTATCGCGTCCGTGGCGGAGACAAAGCGATGAGTACGCGACTTGTCGAGCGCAACCTTCGCCATATGCTCGCCGATTTGGAGCGCCAGCTTGCCGAAAATAGCGAGGACATTTGGCAATTAAATGACCGAATAGAGAGCTTATATCGCGAGCGTGTGCGAATATATGATGGCATGGTCGCAATTGAAAACGAATTGAAACGATTGGAGGGCGAGGATTGAATAAGATACAATTGCTAACTGATGATTTCATCGCAAAATATCCGGATTTTCCGGCACATATGAACGAGTTGGGCAAGTTCGTATATTACCGCACGTACTCGCGGTACTTGCCGGAGAAAAAGCGACGTGAAACGTGGAAGGAAACCTGCCGACGTGCAACGGAATACAATGTCGGCTTGGCAGTAAAGCACCTTGAAAAAATCGGGTATACGGTTGACTACGAAAAATACAGGAAAGAAGCCGAGGAATTCTTCGACAGTATGTTTAATTTACGTCAATTCCTTAGTGGTAGAACGCTTTGGGTAGGCGGCGCTGATGGCGGAGTTGCCGAGAAATATCCACTTTCTAATTTCAATTGCAGCTACGTATCTATTCGCAGTTGGGACGACTTGGGCGACCTATTTTACTTGCTGCTCGTCGGTAGACTTTTAAGGTTGTGCCGACGTTAAACCCGGTGAACCTCGCCAGAGGGTGTCGCAATTATTAGCGGCTAACGGTGGAGGCTAAGGCTTAAAGCTATGCTAATACCGTGCCAAGTGTCAATGAGCGCCTTTGCGTGAGAGGAGGGCGTTAATATGGAAGTTTGGAAACCTGTAAGAAATTACGAAGAAAACTACGAAGTTAGCAATCTAGGACGCGTGAGAAGTAAGGATAGGTATACTCCGACTTGGAACGGGCGGGTTTTCAAGAAAGGCGTGTTAAAGACGTTGAAAGAAGATAAGGACGGGTATTTCAAGGTGTGGCTATCGAAAAACAGTAAGAAAAAGCCGTTCTTTGTACACCGATTAGTAGCAGAAGCATTTATAGATAACCCGGATAATTTGCCGGTAGTGAATCATATAGATGGCGACAAGAAAAATAACCGTGTTGAAAATCTCGAATGGTGTACGCGATCTCAAAACGACAAACACGCTTTTAAGCTAGGCATTAGAAAACCCACGGATGGGGGTACTAGTAAACGCGTTCTTAGAATGAGCCCGAAGGATGGCAGTGTAAAAATATACGAATCAATTAGCGCAGCAGCGAGAGATTTAGGAGTATCTGTCCAGTCAATATCGATGTGTGCTAACGGGCATACGAAAACAGCTAACGGATTTCATTGGGTGCTTATTGACAAAGGTGTAACGACTAACCGAAAGGAGTAGGACGTGAGATAGGCACACGTCCGAAGCGCCGGGCGGTCAAATGACCGAAGATATAGTCTAGTCCGTCGGGAAACCGGCGGGGAACTGACAGGAGTAGGATTTAAATCGACGAAAAAAGACGCAGCAAATATGGCGCCGATTCGCACGAATGTAAAAATCGTCCATGAGCCGTATGTTCAACGCTATCCAATCGTTAAGCAGCCGGACACGCAGTATTTCGATATTCAAAACGAAGAAGGGCGTAAAGTCGTTATACATGTCGGAGATTCGAAAGAAGGATGGGTGGAGGCATTACGCTTATTCTTCCGAGTTTTAACTACACGAGAGTTTGAGGACGTCAATCAAATCGGAATATTCTACGATTATATTCGTCCAAAAGGCGCTAGATTACACACATTCGGCGGCACTGCGTCAGGTCCGGAGCCACTTCGCGAAATGTTCGAAGGAATCGAAAAGGTATTGCGGAATGAATTAGATCCGTCACTTGAGCCGCTAGAGGACGTTGGCGACGGTTATAAACGCGTAAGACCGATTCACATTCTCGACATCGGAAACTTAATCGGAAATAACGTTGTCGTCGGTGGTAAAACTTATGCCTCCGACGTAAATAAAAATCCCTCTTTATCGGTAGAAATCTAAACGCGTAATGGCGTAGACAATACCGAGCGAAGCTAGTTCAAATGATTGAATTAGAACGTGTAACGACTAGCCGAGAGGCGTAGGGTGCAAGCGATTGGCGCTCGAAACGGGGGACTTAGAAGATATAGTCTGATCTGCATAGAGATATGCAGCTGCGCGTAATGGCGCGGGCGGTACGTAGCGAATACCGCTGAACAATAATGGTAAGAAGAACGGCGGAAATATTCTTATTTGACGCGGACGACTACGAGTCGATGTTCGCGAAATATGGTATTAACGGAATTTGGGACGAAACAAAACACCGCGCCGTTATTGAAAAAGCCCGCGAAAATAACCTTGGCCGAATTGCCGATTGGCTCGAAGGTTTACCGTTGAATGACCCGAATGTACGTCCACTACATCACCGAAGAATGTCAAACAATTCGATTGCATTCGAAACAAAGCCGTCGCGCAAATTAATCGACCTTGTATTTACGATAATGCAGGCGGAAGGCGAGCCGGGATTAATTAATTTGGAAGAAGCGAAACGGCGCCGGCCCAATGCGGAAGGCATTAACCCATGTGCCGAAATTTTGCTCGACAGTTACGGTGTATGTAACTTGACGACCGTTAACCTCGTTCAGTTCGTAAAACAAAAGGAAAATGGCGAATATTATCTTGATTTACAGGCGCTAGGGAAAGCGCAAAAAGCGTCAGCACGGGCAGGCCTTCGCATGACTTTGGCTGAATTAGAACTACCTCATTGGAACGCCGTTCAACAACGTGATAGATTACTAGGAACGTCGTTGACTGGGGTTAAGGACGCAATGGCACTCATTGGATATAACGAACATCAAGAGGCGTTACTATTGGAACAATTGCACAGAGCGGCTAGACAGGAAGCCGACCGTTATGCGAAGGAATTACGCGTAAGTGCGCCACTATTAGTCACGACTGTCAAGCCCGAAGGAACTATTTCGCAAGTTGCCGGCGGAGTATCAAGCGGTCTACATTACTCACATGCACCATACTACATTCGCCGTATCCGTATTAATGCCAATGATCCGTTAGCAAAAGCAGTACAGGCGATTGGTTGGTCAGTTCATGCGGAAGTTGGTACGGAAGGCAAACTCGACCCTGCCGAACTAGCCAAGCCGGAATTAATCGCAAAAGCAAGGACGCTTGTCATTGATTTTCCGGTCGCAAGTGGCGCGAATAAAACAAAGGACGACGTATTTGTCGAAGAGCAATTCGACACATACTTCAAGTTCCAATGGTACTATACCGAACATAATTCGTCCAATACGATTCACGTTCGCCCGGACGAGTGGAAACAAGTTGCCGACATTGTTTATGAAAAATGGGACGAATTTGTAGGTGTATCGTTTCTTGCCTATGACGGCGGTTCATATACGCTTGCGCCTTATGAGGCAATCACTGCGGAACAATACGAGCATATGGCGTCAACAATGGAGAGATTTGACCCGTCGATTCTTGAACAATATGAAACTGGCGATGACTTCGACCTCGAAGGCATGGACGGGTGCGAAGGCGGCGTATGTCCGATTCGATGACCCGCCGCCACAATCTCGAACGATATTATAAGTAGAAGGGTGGCAACGATATGGCACGAATTAGAAACGGACAATTACGGCGCGATTTCAAGCGGTTGTTGGCGATTATCGCCGATAGCCGCGAGCCGGACTATGTAGAAGTAGAGCGCATTGCCAAGCGGCACGGGCTTTACTATGACGAAAAAGGCGAGGTAAAGGAGGAACGCAAATGAGCGATTTAAGCGTAAAAATCAAGCGTCTACACCCCGACGCAGTCATTCCGCAATATGCCCATGAAGGCGATGCCGGGTTCGACTTAGTCGCGGTAGCCGACGTCATTATCGAGCCGGGCGAAACGGCACTAATACCGACGGGCATTGCGGTCGAACTTCCGCCAGGTTACGAATTGCAAGTTCGACCACGTAGCGGAATCACCTTGCGCACAAAGTTACGAGTACAGCTAGGCACGGTCGATTCAAACTATCGCGGAGAGGTCGGTGTGATTGTCGATAATACCGACGAATATATTGCGGACGCACGATACGAAATAAAAACAATAAATGACACTAACACTAAAACGGATTGGCCGCGATTAGTTGGTTCGTACATCATTCGTAAAGGCGACCGCATAGCCCAAGGAGTTATCGCACCAGTAGCTGCGGCAAACTTCGTTGAAGTGGACAAATTAAGTGACACAACACGCGGCAAAGGCGGATTCGGCTCGACTGGAGTGATTCCATCGGTTACTTAACGCAAACCATTCTCATGACAGCGATTATTACGCCGCCAACATATATTGAATTGCCCGCGCCAGCACCGCCATTCATCGTCGGCGAGCCGTTAGCACCAACATGGCAGGAATTCGAACTTACCGCCTATACGTCCGGATACGAATCAACGCAGAAAAACCCGGGCGAAGCAGGCTATGGCATTACGGCGAGTGGCGAGCAGGCGCAAGAAGGCGTGACGGTCGCATGTCCGCCAAGCATGACGTTTGGCACAGTCATTGAAATAGATGGCTTGGGCGAGCGAATATGCCAAGACCGAGGCGGTGCTATTACAGAAGGGCATATTGACGTGTATATGGACGAATTAGAGGACGCAATTGAGTTCGGAAGGCAAAAGCGAAATATACGAATAGTGGGGGAGAGTGATTGAATGGACGGTTTAAAATTCCGCGTTGGCGCCGTTGATTATATCGTTAGTGAAGTCAAGGGCTTGCACGACCGCGGTCAGGAATTGCTCGGTTGGGTAACGTACCATGATACGACGATTCGCATTGAATCAGATTTGAGCGTTGACCGTAAGAAAAACGTACTCGTTCACGAGTTGGTTCATGCGATACTCTACGAGGCAGGTTACGACGAGCAGGACGAGGAATTAGTAACGCGGTTGGGCAACGTGATGACGCAGGTATTACGCGACAACGATTTCGAATTTATAAAGGAGGAGTCGAAATGATGTACGTACTTATAAACGAAAACGGCGTATCGCGTGAGTATCATCAAGTTGAACGGAAAGCAAAAGCCGGAGACTACATCGTGTTTACACACGACAACCTTGATATAACTGCGAACAGACCATACAAAGTTGAGTACGCTAGTAGCGAAGATGTGGAATTCATCGACGACGACAACGAAGAGCGCATTTGGCATAGCCCTAGCGCTGATTACAACGTATTTATGCCGACCGATTTCGTCCACATCGACGGCGAGCGTTACCGCATGGTCGACCGCAAAGCAAAAGTTGGCGATAAGGTTATCATCGTTAAGGCCGATAGAACATTCGGAAAGTACGAAAATGGCTCGGTAATATTCGTGGAAGATGTGGATGAACTCGGAATATATAACGATAGTGTGAAAAAAGCGGATTTGAATAACGAAGGTCTTATCGCGCATAGAGAGTATCACGTACTTGAGCCGGTTGAACGGGTTGATCCCGTGCTTTCAACATCGGACTTAATCGCCAACCTAGCGAAACGGGTCGTCGAACTCGAGCAGCGACTAAGCGACATAAACGCCGACGTAAGCGAAGTTAACGAGAGAATCGACCGACTTGCGTATACGTGCGAACAGTCGACCATTAGTATAGCGCGCGATGTGGAGCGAATTGACGCGGACGTGGAACGATTGAAACAACCGTCTACTGTCACGATTGACGCGTCTGTTTTAGCGAAACTAATTGCAAAGGCGGTGGGCGAATGAGTATTATCAAAATCGCACTTACCGGAAAAATGCGGTCAGGCAAGGACACAGTCGCCTTACACTTGGCTTTCGAACATGGATTCGAGTATCCCATCGCGTTCGGTGACAAATTAAAGCGGACTTTCCACGAGTTGTTTCCGTGGGTGTCCGCCCAAAGCAAGCCACGCGAAGGTTATCAGCGCTTTGGGCAACTGATTCGCGAAGAATTCGACGAAAATGTCTGGGTCAAGCACCTTGCGGAAACGGTCGAATTTCTCGAAGATAGCCGGAAAACACGCGGAATTGTAATAACTGACCTGCGCCAACCGAACGAGTACGAATGGTGCCGCGCCAATGGCTTTATTATCGTTCGGGTAACGGCGCCGGACGAACTGCGCATAGCACGGGCAAAGGCGGCAGGTGACGTATTTGCAGAAGAGGACTTGGCGCATGACACCGAGTCACATGTCGATAAGTACAAGGTAGATTACGAGATTCATAACGATGGGACAATTGCGGATTTAGATACGAAAGTTGATGAGATGATGGCAGAAATCGGAGGGTAAGCGTAAGCGCAAATGTTGAACGTGGAATGCGTAAGCGGAATGAAATAGGCAATCATTCCGCGCTCTCAACTAACTCAAACGCATACCAGCGCGTCCCACCTTCGTCGACCGGTCCGACATATTCAAACGCAAGCGGCGCGCTGTCAATTTCAAGCGCCAATTTGTCTGCAATGCTACGCCCAAGTTTCTGCACATAACCGCGCTCATTGATTTGTGCGGGCGTTGCGTTCGGCACTTTCGCCAGCTCTTGGCGTGCCAATCCAATGCGCTTTAAGTCAACGTCGACGCTAACCACGACCTGCTGGAACGGTTGCCACTTCAACTCGTGCATGGCCGCACGGGTGATTCGTAAGCGATAGTATTTGTCAATAGTGATGGTCGGCAAAGTTGTTCCAGCGATTTTAATCGGTTCAAACGGCATAAAAACACGCTCCAATCGTAGTATATACGATTAGTATACGCGATTATTGGTGGCTTTGCAACACATACCGCACGGCAAGCGCATATTGGTAGATTTCTTCGGTGGTTTCACCACGCGGAAACGATTCGAGATATTCGATGTAGTGGTCGATTGCACAGCGCAAAACGGCGAGTTCTTCGCCAGATTCAATATTAAGTTTCACTGTGACGCACTCCTTTACTATTTACGCTGTCTACATTATACGCGATTATAGGCGACATGTCAACGAAAATCAAACGGAAGGGTGACGATATGGGAAAAGCAGATCGCAAACGATGGGAAGGCAACGTTAAGTCGATGGAAATTATTGCAAAGCCGCGCGAACAAATAACGGAAGCAGACGTCGAGTTTCTTCGGCAGAATTATACATCAGCAGGCGGCTTATTACCGAATGCCTTTAGTGGAGGTGCTTTCTTTACGCCGACACACGTAGCGAAATTTATATGGCAGGTATTGACGCCACGACTGCCGGCCAAAGCGAAGGTTTTAGAGCCGTCAGCTGGCTCCGGCGTGTTTCTTGAACACGCGCCAAACGACGCGAACATAACCGCACTGGAACTCGATCCGACAAGCGCAAAGGTAACGTCGATACTTTATCCAAACGCCGAAGTTATCGAAGGGAATGCACTTGACCACGGTCGGCGCGACTATTACGACGTTGTAATCGGAAACCCACCGTATGGCATAAGCGTTGAATTCGACGATACTGGCGAAGAGTGGGTGTCGCTAGGCAAGGCGAAGAAGGGCAAACGAAAAGGCAAGTCGGAAGTGGCATTTATTGAACTCGCAATCAAATGTGCTAAGCCTGGCGGCTATATTGCGTTCGTACTTCCGTTAGGACTTGCGTTTGGCAATTATGCCGGCAAACTTCGCAAGTATATGCACGAAACATGCTGGCAGGTTGCAACGATTATGCTTCCTCCTGAAACATTCGCGCACGTGGGTACATCGGTAGCGACGCAGATTCTAATACTTCGCAAAGCAACGCCAAACGCTCGCATGATACCGGCAGTCGAGCGCAAATGGGGCAGTAACTTCCGCAGGTCAGACTATGCCGACATAACACAATGGGGCGCGCATTTTCTTGAGGGACAACCGCCGGCATATTTCGCCGTTGTGACCGACATCGGCTATGACAAGGATGGCAATTCAACGGACAAGTGGGGCGACGGACTAACGCAACTTGACGAGTTGGCGGACGACTTTACTGATTCGTTGGTTCGTGAAAACTTATACCCACATTTGCCAAGCTGGCACGGCGTTGACAAAGGAAACGAGGCTTTCTTTTTTATGCACGGCAACAATACTTGCGACGGCTATCGCGACGCTAGTTATACGGGTGGTGACGGGCCATACCGGTGGAATGAACTGACACTTGGCGCAGGGCGTGAAGTCGAGTGGAAGCGCGCCGATGGCACAACGGTAGAACGATCGACGTATGACTTCGGTTGGCAGGACGAGATTGTGGCGGAATGGCAAGCCACGAAGGAGGCGGAAACAGTATGACAGAAGATTAGCGAAAGAGGATGCGCTTGAAATTACGATGCTGGGAGGCGATGGAATGAGCGATAAACAGTTACTTGGCTCGCTTGAGATTAATCGTATTTACCAAATGGATTGTCTTGAAGGATTTAGTCGAATGAGTGACGGAAGCGTTAGCTTGGCGGTCACTTCACCGCCATATTATAACGCCCGAGATTATTCGCATTGGAATAGTTTCGAGGAATACATGCGCGATATGCGGTCGATATTTGCGGAGACTTTCCGGGTTTTACAGAATCATAGATACGCCGTGATAAACGTAGGGGATGTGACGGCACAAGTCGGCAAAGCAAAGTGGGCGGTGAAAAAATTACCTCTCGGCGCTTATTTCACCGTGATGATGGAGGAAATCGGCTTTCAATTTGTAGACGACTACATTTGGGATAAAGGCGAGCCACAAAGCAAGCGCCACCTCGGAAACCCGCCTTTTCCTTTCTATCAATACCCAGTTAATTGCTACGAACACATTCTCGTTTTCGTTAAACACGTTAAAGAAACGGAAAAAATCCCATGCCCGGTCTGTAATGAAACGATTACTCAATCGAACAGTCAAACCGGTATTGGAATTCAGTCGTGGGAATGTAAAAACCCGAAATGCTCCGAAAAATCAAAATCGGGACGCGGTAAACGATTCAGCAAACGGAGCGTAATGATGCAAAGCTACCAAACTGAAGAAAACCGCATTGATGACGGGTTTATCAAAAAATGGCGACGCGACATCGTACGCTTTAACCCAGTCATCAAAATCAACAGCAAAGGCGAGAACACCATCGGACACCCAGCACCTTTTCCCGAAGACATTCCCGAAATGGCAATACGTTACTTTTCCGGTGTTGGCGACGTTGTTCTCGATATGTTCGCCGGAAGTGGTACAACGTGCCGAGTTGCGAAAAGGCTTGGCCGCAACTATATCGGATTCGAGCGTGAACCAGAATACGTCCGAATCGCCAACCAGCGCCTCGAAAACGTGTACGACGAAATAGCCGGGCGAAAATTGACGATTGAAACGGAAAGGGAGCGATAGGATGGCGAAAAAATACATGGTTTTAAAAGGCGACTGTCTCGATCGATTGAAAGAGTTACCAGACAATAGCATAGATAGCGTCGTAACAGACCCGCCATACGGCTTATCAAAAGAACCGGACATCGTCGAAGTGCTGACTAAATGGATGAACGGTGAGCCTTACGATCACGGGCACGGCGGTTTCATGGGCAAGCGCTGGGATTCTTTCGTACCACACCCGGACATTTGGCGCGAAGTGCATCGAATGTTAAAGCCGGGCGGTCATGCGCTTGTGTTTGCCGGCACACGAACGCAAGATTTAATGACGATTGCGCTAAGGCTTGCGGGGTTTGAGGTGCGCGACGTCATCGAGTGGCTTTACTTTAGCGGGTTTCCGAAGTCGATGGACGTAAGCAAGGCGTTTGATAAGCGAGCGGACGCGGGGCGTGAGAAAATTGGCGAATACACGATTAGAGGAACCGTGGATATTCAAGGCGGAAATTATAACAGCGGAAAAACTGCGATAAAAACGCTAAATATAACCGCCCCAGCAACTGAACTCGCGAAGAAATGGGACGGTTGGGGCACGGCACTAAAACCAGCACATGAACCGATTATTGTCGCCCGCAAGCCGTTAGAATGTACGGTATGCGACAACGTAGAGCGCTGGGGCACGGGCGCGATTAATATTGACGATTGCCGGATTGGAAGCGATGAAATGAAATGGAAGCCTAGAGGTCAAAGTGTGACTTATGCAAAAACGACTTACGACGCTTCAAGGCAGGGCGAATTAAATATAGGTCGATTCCCGGCTAACATCGTTTCAACCGAATCGGAAGATGACGGCGCTTTTTGGGCAAAATATGCGACGGTTACGCCGAAAGAAATTTCGAAGAAGGCGTTCAAAAAAGACCGTAATAGCGATTGGCGCGGAAATCCTATTGACTTAGAAGAAAAAACTACAGACGATGGTCAGAAAAAACCGATTGACAATCCGTTTTTAAGAGGCGAAACAAAACGCGTCAACTCACACCCAACCGTTAAACCGACCGATCTCATGGCGTGGCTTGTTCGCTTAGTTACTCCGCCTGGCGGCACCATACTTGATCCATTTGCAGGCAGCGGAAGTACGTTAGTAGCGGCCAAGCGCGAAGGTTTTGGATTTATCGGAATTGAACGCGAGCCGGAGTACGTTGAAATTATCGAAGCGCGAACAGGAGAGGTTGCACAATGATAAAGACAACGACTAAAAGACCGACCTAATGGCGCAACAATTAACGTTAAATTACGCGAAAGGGGACGATTACTTGACGCAAGAAGCGGCTTTGGGAAGTCTCGAATTAAACCGTATTTATCAGATGGATTGCGTTGAGGGGATGCAATTGTTGCCTGATGATAGCGTCGACCTTATCGTGATTGACCCGCCGTACAATATCGGAAAGGACAAACGCTGGGACAAATGGCGTAGCGTTGATGATTACGTGGCATGGATGACGGAAGTGTTTCGCGAGTGTGAACGTGTATTGAAGCCGAACGGTTCTTTTTACTGGTTTCATAACGATTTTGAGCAGATCGTCGAGTTGCATCGGGCGCTTTGCGAAAATACAACGTTTGTATTTAAACAGTTTATCGTATGGAATAAACGGTTTGAAGGCGCAAAGTTAAAAGGTTATTTAGATGGGCATATCGCCGTTGGTGGATTACGGAATTATAAACAAATGGCGGAATATTGCTTGTTTTATACGTTTCAGGACGATTATGGAGTGGATAAAGAAGGATTCGGATTTCAGTCACTACGAAACTACTTTCGCGAATTACAAGAGGCGCTCGGTTTAACGAAAAAAGCGATCATCGATAAAATCGGACAGCGCGCCGATCATTGCTTCCGTTGGAACTCAACGCAATGGGATTTGCCTACGCCTGAAACATACGCCGATTTATTAAAACTGCCGCGAAAGGCTGATTTCGAGCCGCGCGAATACGAATCACTTCGTGCGGAATACGAAGACTTACGCTACGTATTCAACAATCAAAAAACGCATCATAGCGTCTGGAATTACGAAGTGGCGCCGAAAATCGGCCATATCACGCCAAAACCCGTTGAACTAATCGAAAATATCATTCGCCATAGTTCAAACGAAGGCGCGATTGTGCTCGATTGCTTCATGGGAAGCGGAACGACAGCCGTCGCAGCCGCCCGAACTAATAGAAAATTCATCGGCTTTGAAACGGAACGCGAATATGTAGAAATTGCTAACAAACGACTTGGCAACGAATTGAAGGCTGGTTGAATGATTAATGTAATCGAAACAACGACGCGTGGCGACCGAAAAGTGGTGAGGTATAACGGAAGCTACCTCGACCATTCGCCGTATGTTGTTAGTCGGATTGTGGACGAGGTTTATAACTACGGAGGGAGACGATTAGATGAAGGACTACAACGCAAAATTATATGAAGATTACACGAAAATAAAACGAAAAGTCGAGCGCGGCATGTTACCGTTAGTAGCCCGCAATCCGGCAATTGGTCGTGCAACGACCGATTACGCGGTGGCACTTGCGGAACATTATCACGCCGACAAAGACGCCGGTAAGAATCCGCCAGTGCCGCTGAAAAATGCCCCCATGCTCGACCGATTTAGCGACCTTGTTATGTGGGAGGAGTTGAAGTGGTCGCACCCCGACAAAATGTCAATCGTCGAATACCCGGTCATGAGCGAAACTCAAAAAGAAGTCCGCAATGAGAAACAGACACTGCGCGACGACATCCTGTACGGCGACAGACGATATACGGGACGTCGAAAGACGCACTTTACCGACGAGGATGGCGCGCTGCAAGTGAGAAATACGCGGATGGCTATTCCGAGCGACGTTGGGAAATATATCGACTTATATGACGCGTTAGAAAACGCAGGCTTGACGGATAGGCAGCGCCAAGTAATTGACCTTGTGTTTTTCGAGAATTTAACGCAAGAGGAAGCAGCGGCGGAAATGGGCGTGAACAAATCGAATGTTAACGCGTATTTGAGCGCAGCATATCGAAAATTACGCGAATATTTGACGAAAGAATAGTAACTTTTGGGTAATTAGTTACCTATATAAACGCCGAAGGGCTCTTCAAGCCGCAGAGGACGGAAAGGTTCCCGTCGCGCTGGCACCTATCGCCAGTTAACAGAGATGAAGGAGTGCCACCCTTCCTGCGGTTTTATGTTTATCCGCCTAGTCGCGGAAAGAGAGACGCAGAGGACGGAACAGGCAGCCGTCGCCCTTGTTGGAGATGTCGGAATGTCGACCGACCTGCGTTTTGTACGAAGGAAGTGAAATATCGTGCTTAAGCACGAAGAAGTCGATTGGGGAACGCCGGTCGGCGATGAGCTAATATAACGACCTAATGGCGCAACTAAACGGTGCGCCGAATATGCAGCGGTTTACTCAAAGTAGACCGCCTACAAACGCTTTGAACGTTGGGCGCGATAATCAACGTTCGTTACATAGCGTCCGGTTTGGGCGCTTTTATTTATTTTAAATTCAACGAAAATCTAATGAAATAGGAGGAAATTTAATGGTACTAGATTTATTATATTGTCCTTATTGCGAAATTGAGCATGTACCGTCAAAAACAGTAGATAATCAAGGTAATGTTGTTGGATTATTTTGCGATTGTGCAAGACTTTTGATTCGTGTAAATACTCCGTATTGGAATGGCGAAAGTATTCTTCCGCAATTAAATCGTTTCTTAAAAGCTAGTGTTCACTTGAACTCGCTAAAGAACATGGATAATGACGCCATACGCCGTCTTTCGAAAAAGATGGCTTATTTATTTTTGCAAACAAAATACGGTAAAGAACGAAAAATAAATTACGCATTTGTTGAGTATCATGCCCGCGACATTATTTATAAACTGCAAGAAAGCGTGGTAAGCGCCAATGAGTAGTTTACGTGTTATAGACATCGAAACAGGCGAAGATAGGTCGAGCGAATACACGTTAAGACATCGCAATCAAGACAATGCTTATCGTAAATTAAAGGAAAAACGCGGTAGGCAATCGGACTTTACCGCCTCGAACATGCGAAATCTACACGAAGTTTATTCCGTACTGACAACGGCTCAGTGCGGTTATTTAATGCGTTTACAATGCAACGTCAGTTATGACGGAGGAACGCTAATTAATTCCGATAAATCGCCGATGACTACGGCCGATATGATGAATGCGTTGCAACTTACGAAAAAGCGCTCAACGTTCTACGACTTTTTGGACGCGTGCATTGAACACGGAATTATCATCGAAAGCGACGGCGCATATTCGGTTAATCAGCGCTACCATTTCCGCGGTGCATTTAACGGCGAGTCCGTCGTGAAGGCGTACACTACGAAAATTAAGCAAGTCTACCGCGAAGTAAAAGCGACCGACATCGGACTTATCTATCGTATGTTGCCGTACATTCATCAGGAAACAAACGCGTTATGTGCGAATCCTTACGAACAAGACCCGACAAAGATTCGTTGGTTCAATCGGAAAGAACTGGCGGAAGCGATCGGCGTTAACCCTGCGACACTTAGCCGCCGACTACCGAATATGAAGTTCGGCGATGAGTACGTTGTGGCACGCATTAAACTCGGCAATGAGCCGGAAAGATATACGTTTAACCCTAACGTGTTTTACCGGAAGGATAGCGAGCCGGATAAAACGTTGCAGGCGATGTTTAACGTTACTTCGTCGTAAGAAGTGTGACTTTATTCGGACAAAATCGCAAAAAGTGTGACTTTATTCGGACAGGTTCGAATTCGAGATAAATCAATAGATTGTGATGTTTTTTCTACTTAACGCACTATATATTGTGTTTTTTGTCAAAAACAGTCCAAAATATACTGCGTTTCTAAGTTAAATTATTTCTTAGTCTTTGTTATAAACCTTTGCGCCTTCGACCTTGAAAAACAGGTCTCGGCGCCATCAATCATTACTAATTAATTTTCGCGGAAGGAATTAAAATATTGGTAGCGACGACGAGCCCGAAGGGCGAAGTCGGCGCAAAGGTTTAGGTTTATATAAACGAACGACATTAGCGGGGAATGTGGCTTACGCCCTGACATTCCGCGTTATTATTACGGAGGTGAAACGAGTGGCAAAACGCTTAAGCGAAAAACAAATCGCAGCAATCGAATTATTGGCGCGTCCCAAAATGGACGGTAAGACATACGCACAGATTGCGGAGGAGGTCGGCATTAGTGAGCGTCAATTGCGGAATTGGCGAAATGACGATTATTTTAACGACCAATTGAAGCGGAAAATTGTCGCCAATACTATCGATCGCCTGCCCGAAGTCATGCAAGCAGTGCCCGACATTATTATAAATGAAGGCAACGCGGCAATGCTACGGACATTGTTGCAGGCGCACGGAATGCTGACCGAGAAATTAGAAGTCGATAATAAGGGGAATAATGACGCAGACACTAGCGCAATTAAAGCCGAGATTGAGCGGATGAGAAAGGCGAAAGCGGAAACGAAGGACTCATAACGGACATTATATAAGTAGGGACGCGGAAACGCAGGATTCCGATTATTGCCGAATAGGGTACGATTCACTAGGCAACGGGCGCTTGCGCGTGACCCTGCCAACGTTTTGGCAAAACACGAACAATAACGCCCACAGCCACTGAATCAATCGTGCTTGACGACAAAAGGCGGACAAACCCCGTCAAATCAACGTTTATAGACGTTTTAGTTGACGCTAGTTAACATAACGTAAGTTCCGGGAAGTAGAAAAAAGCGTAAGAAAATCGGAAGAATGACGGTGAATGTTCGGATTTTAAAGGGGCGGGGGAGGTCGAACGGGTTTTCGCCTTTCCAAGCGCTGTTTTAACGCGCGAAATAAAAAATCACTTTGGACTTTAGCGTACTAAAGCACGGAAAGGAGGCGATATACCATCGCATGGATTGACGGTCGCTGGCTCGACCACGACGAACGCGAGGAACTATTCGCAGTCTACGACGAATATTTTCGCGAGATATTCGACATCTACGGCGACGACCCGACGAACTGGCCGCCCGAAGCCCGCGACCGATTTCCGATTTACAGCCGGCTGGAACGTGTGCGCCGTTGTGAAGGGGACTTGCTCGAATTTTCTCTGGAGTATTTCAGTGAAGCACGTAACCCCGGTAACGACGGCAACTGGGAGGGGTTCGACATTGTTGACGCCGACCAAGCGGCGGACTTTCACAAGGAAATCGCGGAAATCATTGACGACGTGTCAACCGTTCACACCAACGACAAAGTTGCGGTTGCCGCGCCGCGGTCACACGCCAAGTCGACATACTTGTCGAAAGCGTCGCCCATCCGTGAGGTCGTCTACCGTCTCCGCAAATATATCATTATCATTTCGGAAACGCCGACGGTATCGAAGGCGAACATGGAATGGATTCGTAACCAACTGAAATACAACGCCAAACTACGCGCCGACTTTGGACCGTTATTGTCGCCGAAAGACCAAGCGAACATTCGCGACAATGGCGAGGGCTTTATCGCATGGCATCCCGACCCTGACAATCCGGAAGTACGCAAGCAAATAGCGCTTGTTGAAGCGGCGTCGACCGGTCAGGCGTTGCGCGGTCGTAACTGGAACGGGACGCGACCGGATTTAATTATCCTAGACGACCTAGAGGACGCACGCCCGGGTGGTAACGCCAGCACGCCGGAACAGCGGCGAGCGCTGAAAGATTGGTTCGCGCAGACGGTCATGGCGCTCGGCGACCCGAAAGGCAAGCGAACGGCTTTCATATACATGGGAACGACCGTGCATTACGATTCATTACTAATGGACGTGCTTCACCGTCGGTCAGACTTTAAGTCGAAGGTTTACCGCGCGATTATTGAGCAACCAGAACGGCAAGACCTTTGGGATGAATGCCGGCTAATCTACATTGACCGCGAAAACCCGAACCGGCTCGATGACGCTAGGAAATTTTATGAAGCCAACGAGGCGGAAATGTTGCGTGGCGCAAAAGTGTTATGGCCGCAAGTTCAGCCGTTGTGGAAGCTGATGACGTGGAAATGGGACAACGGTTCGAAGGCGTTCAATACCGAGTATCAAAACAATCCAATCGACGAGGAGTCGCAGATTTTCAATCCGGAAACATTTACGTACTGGGACGACGGTGAAAAAACATACGATTTTCACTCAGCCGATTACACGCTGTCAATGGGACTTGACTTCGCCTTTGGTCGAGAACGCGGTGACTATTCGGCGTTGCATGTAGTCGCTAGACATAAGGAAACTGGCGTTATATACGTCGTTGATTCATATATCGAGCGATTGCCCATCGACGCTTATTTCGAGGTTATCGTCGATAAAGTGAAGTACTGGCAACCGGACAATATTGCCGCCGACGCCAACGTGGCACAGGAGTTTATCGCGGCTAAACTGACTGAACGCTTGGATTCGGAAGGTTATCCGGCAACTACTCGACTAAAACAGATAAAAAACCGTACTAAAAAGGCACTGCGGATTGAGTCGATGAAGCCCGACATCGAAAACGGAACAATTCGTTTTAGCCGGCGACATAATATGCTACTCGAACAGTTCGAGCGCTATGGGCAAGGAGAGCATGACGATGGACCGGATAGTCTCAACATGGCAGTCACAACCGTTGTAAAAACGGCAAAACGTAAAGCCGGGTACGCCGGTTCCTATCGCTATTAAGGGGGTGAGCAACATCACAATTGACCGCAATTTTATCAATGAAATTGTTATTGAAAATCCAATGAAAGAAGCGCTAGGCGAAAAGGAGTGGGAGCGCCTAGTCGCCGAAGCAAAACTGTATGACCGGTATTATGGCGCTTATAACGTTTGGACCGACTATTCCAAGCCGCCGGAACTTGATTATGAGCCAACGCAGCTGGCTATCAACCGCCTGCGAAAATTAATTGATACAATCGCGGCGTGGCAGTTTGAGAAAGAGCCGAAAGTCACCGTGCCGCCTGACATTATTGACGACCCCGCATTGATGGCACAACCAAATTACGCGCCAAGCGCCGAACAACAAGCAGAAAACAGCCGTGCCAAAGCGAAAGAACGTTTGTTGCAGTGGGTTTGGGATGACAACCGCATGCACGAAAAATTACTTGCCGCCGCTAAAGACCGAGCAATATCGAAAACAGGCGTTTATGCAAGGCTACACTACGACACACGTCGCGGTGAAATCCGTATTTTTTGGCACCCGTCGACCGAAGTTATCGCGATTCATAACGATTGGGACGTCGACGAGTTAAGCGAGGTTCACTTTATTGCGTATATCGATCCCGACAAAACGCGACTATGGAAACTATCATACTTTCTAATATGGCACGAGGACGCTGGTATATATGACTGCGAGTTGGAAGAGGCGGTATATGACGAAGAATTCAACATCATTGAACAGCGTGTGCCGCGTCAATCAATGGGCCTTGATTTTATTCCGGTTGTGCATGTGCCGACCGACAGACTGTCAGGAGAAGTCGAGGGACAATCGGAACTTGAAAAAATGATACAAGCAAACGACGAAATTGACCGTAAACTAAGCGATTATTCGGACGCCCTACGGTTCGAAATGTTCGCCATAACGCTACTAACCAACGTCGACGAGGACCCGAAAAATCCGCTGAAAATCAGTCCGTCGGCGAAGTGGAACTTAGGCGACGGCGACGAAAACAGAGAGCCAAGCGCCAAAAAGTTGGAAAGTGGCTTTAAATTCCGTGAGACAATCGAAAGCTACCTCGACCGGGTGTATGCAGAGTTACACGAAGTAAGTGAGGTGCCAATTGTAAATACTGCCGATATGCGGACCGGCGGCATTAATGATATGGCATTGCAACTATTATTTTCAGCCATTATTTCAAAAACGCAACGGGCGTGGGTCATTTGGCAATCACGACTGCAAACGTTGAATGAATATATACTTCGATACATGAAGGCGCGGCAAGAACATCCCCGTTTTAAGTATGACAAAGAACTGCTTTCGCAAGTTGACGGCTATTACTACAGCGAAATTATATTCGGCTTACCACTGCCTAAGGACCAACTAGCCTTAGTAAATCAACTTAGCGAAGAAATCGCGTCAAATATGGAATCAATAAAAGGCGCAATTACCCGTAGTGGCAAGGAAAATGCCGAAGCGAAATTGATGGAGATTATTTCTGAACGCAATTTAATGCGGGCAATGAGCGACCCATATAGTGGCGCTGAATAATTTACTGACCGATACGTGAAGTCGTTAAAAGCACCGGAAAAACAAAGCCGACGGGCTAAAAACGGGAGGAATACCATGAAAACAAAAACGTTACAAGATATATTAGAACAACCATTACGTCATAAAATGGATTTACAATTTTTTGCGGAAAATGATGAAGATGAATTACCGGAAGGCGGAAAAACCACGGTTGAGGAACCGGAAAATAACCCGAAAGAACCTAGCGAGAAACTGTTAACACAAGAGGAATTTGAAAAAGCGTTAAAAGCGCGTCTTGAACGTGAGAGGAAAAAATACGCTAATTATGACGAATTAAAGGCAAAATTAGCTGAACTTGAAAGAGCAGAAGAAGAACGGCGAAAAGCCGAAATGACCGAAGCCGAGCGCTTGAAAGCCGAAAAAGAGGAGGCCGAGAAAAAGGCACAAGAGGCGGCGGAACAAGCGAAGAAGGCAAAAGAATCCGCACAGCAACGAATCATCAACACGGAAATTCGGTCGGTTGCTCGCGTACTAAATGCAAACGATCCGAACGATGTACTTGCGCTAATTGACAAGTCGGGCATTGAAGTAGACGACGACGGCAACGTCAAGGGCGTTGATGAAGCGGTCAAAGCATTAAAGGCGGCAAAGCCGTGGATGTTTAAGCAAGCAATCGGTGTGGATGCCGTCGGTGGGGGAAATCCACCGAAAAATCCGAGTGTTGACGAATTGTCGGCGAAAGAGAAGGAACTTGAAGAAGTTAAAAAGCAAGCGGCGCGTAACCCGCGTTTATTAGGTAAAGTTACGCAGTTATATAACGAAATCATAGCGTTAAAACAACGCAAATAAAAACATTAGGGGGAATTTTGAATGCCAGCATTATCTTATGACTTTAAGGATCAGGTACGCCAATTACAGGCGAATGTAGACGTCATTTTAACAAAAGCACCAGTTTTATTCGGGTTAGTTGGGCAAGGTGACGCACTAACACAAACGAAATTCGAGTGGATGAACGATTACTTGAACAGCGATACTGCGGTTGCAGCGTCGGCGGTTGATGCCGTATCAACTACTGTCGCACTAGCGGAAGGAGACGCCCGCAAATTTGCGGTTAACGCGCTAGTACAAAACGGGTTGGAAGTATTACAAGTTACCGCGGTTGACGAAGTAGCTAACACAATTACGGTAACTCGTGGATTTGACGCAACAACTCCGGAAGAAATCGCAGCAGGAGCCGAGTTAAAAATCATTTCTCGTCCGCGTCCAGAAGGTGAGGACACATTCCGCAAAAACGAAGTCAATGACCGTTTGGTGTCATTCAACTATTCGCAAATTTTTAGTCGTTACGCTTCCGTGTCTCGTACACAACAAGCAATTCAAACTTATGGCGTAGAGGACGAGTTAAATTACCAAGTAAACCTTCGCCTGCAAGAAATGATCCGCGAAATGAATAACGCATTAATTTATGGTCGTAAATATGCAGGGTCGCAATCTCAACCTCGGACAACTGGCGGAATTTTTGCATTCGCCGGAGAGCAAGGTTCATTTAACCAAGACTTTGGCGGTGCTGAAATTTCCGCAAAAGGATTGAACGACGCTGTTGAAGCCGTATTTACTCGCGGAGGAACTGTGAACACGATTCTTTGTGCGCCGAACGTTGCCCGACAAATCACAAAACTTGGCGGAGATACTATTAGAACAACTCGTCAAGATAACGCGGTCGGCTATCAAATTCTATCGTTTGTATCAGACTTACCTGGCGGTGCAATTTCCAGCGTTGTTGTCGATTTGAACATGCCAAAAGACCGTGCATTATTGCTTAATGTCGATAACATTAAAACTCGTTATTTAACTCCGACTTATGATGAAGACGCAACACTGCCGGGCGGCGACTATGTAAGTCGTGTTATCCGCGCCGAACTTGGCTTCGAAATCAAGAACGCAAAAGAATCTGTCGCAGTGTTATCTAATATCTCGAAAACAATTGCGTAATTGATGGGGCGTAGTGCCCCTCGAAATCTTTTAAAGGAGTGATTACACAATGGCACTTAGCGACAGAGACGCACAACGAATAAACTTATCCTTTCCGGTTGCCAACGACGTCAAACTTGGCGATATTATAAAGCAACTTGAGGAGGCGACCGGTGAAACTGTAAAAGTTTCTTGGTCGGATGTTACCGGAAAACCCTCGACTTTTACTCCGCCAGCGGCAACAACATCGACAATTGGAGGCGTTAAGAAAGCGGCTCATGTAGACCCTGCGTCAGGAACAGCGGCCGACATTATTAATGCTCTTATTGCGGCAGGTGTTATGGCATAATGGCGAAGTATAAGGCACTGCCAAATTACGAATTAATTCGTCCAGGTATTCATGTACAGTTTAATTCGATGGGCATTTACGAAACAAATAACGAAAAAGAAATTACGGTTTTAGACGGCGCAAAACCGTTTATTCAACGAGTAGATAAGCCAGAACCAAAGCCGGCGACAAAGTCCGCAGCAAAATCGAGCCAAAAACCGAAAAAATAACGGAGGTGACGCCGAGTGTCGGTGTTTGAACGACTGAAAGAACGACTTAAAAACGTACCGGGCGTCACAGACGCCGACATTACGGCGTGGGCTGACGAATCGGTAGCTGAATCAGGTATCTCGGAAGAAGAAAACGATAATGCCGTTCTTTATTTGGCTTTGGCAATCGCGTATGAATCCATTGCCGGAAATGCGGCAAGATTCTTTAAGTATACGGACGGCGAAGAATCGGTCGATAAGACGAATATATTCGCGAACTACACGCAACTAGCGAAAGACGCACGCAAACAATATCGAAAATATCGGCGGGGCAACGGCGCTAGTCAATCGCATGTAGCGAGGGCGGATAGACGATGACTAAGCAGGACGAACTAAACACAATATTCAAACGTATCGCCGGCGAACACGGCAAACTAACCACCAAGCAAATCGAGTTTGCCATTCGCGAAATTGGCCGTATTCGTGGCGATATTGCCGACATGCTTGCCGATTATGCAGGCGCTGACGGCACGATTAAACGGTCGCGACTCATGCGCCTATTGCGTGAGCTGGAAACGGTCGAACAGTACCTGCGCCAGTATGGCACAGACGCGCTGAACGGAATTATCGAAGAATCGGCTGACATCGCCATCGAACAGGTGCGGATAGCGTTTCACAAAGTTCTAAGTGAGTCACTTGATACGGTATCGCTTAACCAAAACGTCATTGATTATGTGGCAACACGGTTTGGCGACGATGGTTTAGTACTGTCCGACCGCATTTGGTCGACGTCGGGCGTAATTCGCGACGCTATTGCAACGCAGTTGCGCTCGGATATAATCAAAGGCGAATCGGTCGGCACAATGGTTCGAAACGTGCGAAAAGTCTATGATAATCAAACGTGGATGATTAAACGGCTAGTCGTGACCGAATCAAATACGGCATATCGGACAGCGAGTTGCATGAGTGTCGAACGTAGCGAAATCGCGGATTGGGTTCGTATTGTCGAACAGGGCAGTCGGCATCCGCGACATAAAGAACACGCTTGTTATAAATTCGCCCACGAAGATAGATACGGAATGGGAAACGGAATTTTCAAGCCGACCGACTCCGAAATTTATTCGCCACACCCGCAATGCAGTTCGTACATTGTACCGGTCTTAAATCCGGAATACTTATAGGAGGTGATTGCCGGAATGTTAACGCAAGCAGATATCGAATTTATCAAGGCTAACCGCGGAGAACTGACCGCCAATCGCACGTCAAAAATCATCGTAAAATATTCGGACGTCACCGAGCGCGATCCGTTCACGGGCGAGCCAATAGGCGAATTAGAAGTTACTCGCCAAGTTGACGCGGTAGTCACCGAAATAAGTACTGGTGTTGACCGTGAAATTAACGGTGGAATTGAGGTCCAAACTGGCGACTTGAATGTTTCTATATCGCTTGAGCAAATCGCCGATATTGCCGATAAAATCACGGCTATTTTGTATGGCAGCAAAAACTATGAAATATTGGCGTTGGATAAAAAAGGAATTGGCGTTGACAATCGCTACGAAATAATTGCGAGGTTAATAAGCTGATGGCGAACTTTAACGTAAAAATAGACGGATTGGGCGACGTGCTAAAAATGTTCGACCAAGTTGGCGGACAGCAAGCGGTGAATGACATAGATAAGATTACGGAAACGTATGCGCGTAAAATGGCGAGCGAATCCGCGGAAATGGCGCCGGTTGATACGGGGGCACTCAAAAACTCGTTGGCGTCGTCGCCGCGACAGGCGACCGAGCCGCACACATGGCAGTGGGGGTCGGACAAAGAGTATGCGACGCGCCAAGAATACGAGCACAAAACGAAAAAAGCATTTGTGCGCAAGGCAATTTGGAATAACGAAAATGATTATGTTGACGCTGTGAAGCGCCGAATAACGAAGGGGTGACGGAATGGCGAATCTATACGACATACAAGCGTCACTCAAAACGTTTTTGGAGCAACAAACGGGTTATACGTGCGTTTGGATTTATGATGGCGTTAAGTTGCCAACAACCAAACCGTTTCTGACAATCGAGGACTTGCAAACGCAACACACCACGCTCGATAAAATGCGCGAGGTTGCCGAGTCAACTTACCGGTTTCAAGTTGGCGTGTATGCGTCGTCGAGTGCGCAAAAAGCGAAGTTGCCCGAGGAAATCAAAAGGGCGCTAACGTTCAACCAAATACCGCTATTAAATACGAGTCAACCCGGATTTCCTGCAGCTGGCTTTTTTGTTGCGGACATTGAACGAATAACTTCGATACCAAACGAAGATTTGGCGCAAAGCACGAACAATCACCGCGTTTATCTCGATGTAACGGTCGAGGTAACGCTCTACAAATAACGAACAAAGGGGCGAATTGAATGGCAATTTTAAAGGGGAAGGACATTGTTTACGCCGTGCGCGTGCCTGACGAGGGCGGCACATCAACCACACTGCGCGTCCTTTATCAGACAAGCGGTGGTCGGTCAAAGGAACGCGACGAAGTTGACGTTAGCACAAAGGATATTAGCGGGAGTGCTTACGGGCTCAAGACGGAAACAATCAGTTTTGAAGGACTTATGTCCGTTGATGACCCGGCACTGCAAGCGTTAGAGGACGCAATTGACAACGCCGAATATCCGGAAATTCTTGAAATCAACGTGAACACTATGAAGGCAAAAGTCGGCAAATATATGATTTCTTCGTTTGAAGTCGAGTATCCGGGCGATGACAACGCAACGTATTCGTTTGAAGCGTCACTTGTCGGCGACACAACCGAGGAAACATTAACGACTGTACCTGCTGGCGCAGACGAAATTTAATTCAGGCGGGCGACTTTGCCCGCTTAATTTATGAAATGGAGGAACTGCGGAATGGCAACATTTGAAATAAACGGAAAAGAGTACGAATTAAAACTGACATTTAAAGCGGTAAGGCACTTGAACGGACTTTACGAAGGTGGTGCATATGCGCTCATTGGCAAGGCAATTATGGGCGACCTTGACGCGTTTGTGAACATCGTTCACGCCGCACTTTTGCATACCGGCGAAAATTTCGCATTAAAAGACATCGAAACAGCAATTGAACAGCTATATGAGGCGGAAAAACTTGACCAAGATTCCGTCACGAAAATTTGCAACGAAGTCGTAGTCAACAGTTTTTTCTACAAGAAAACCGTCGACAAGCTATTGAGGGACAACCCGCAAGCGAAAAAAGCACTCGAAACCCTTATGGCATAACAGACGAATGTGACGTTGCAATTGCGGACGGATGGCGGTATCTCCGTCTCACACCGCATGAGATAGAATCGCTGACACCGCGCGAGTTTGCGATTCTCATGCAAGCGGAGAGTGAACGTCGTTTTGATGAGTATGAATTGATGGCAATTCAAGCGATGTGGAACCGTGCAGCGTATCACGCAAAACGGTTGAAAAAGTCGAACTTGTTCAAGCGACCAAGAGACGATGAGCAAGTCGACCCAAAAACAATCGAAGAACGACGCAAGGAAGTTGACGAAATGAACGACTGGCTTGCGACTTTAACGGTCGAACGGAAGGGGTGAGACGGTGGAAGAAAACATTCTCGTCAAGGTTGGTGCGGATATAAGTGATTTGAGTAGCGGAATGGCAAAGGCAGGTAAAGAGGTTCAAACATTTAGTAGCCGTATGGAAGGCTTTGGCAAAAATATGCGCGACATTGGCGGAGGAATTGCGCTTTCATTTGGTGCAATCGCGACTGGGATCACCGTTCCGTTAAAACAAGCGGTACAGACTTCGGTCGACTTTGATAGTGCCATGCGACGTGCGGCAACGATTGCTGGGGCGACAGAAAAAGAATTTGACGCGTTAAAAAGGACTGCGCTTGACCTCGGAGCAAAAACGACCAAGTCGGCGCAAGAGGTTGCAGTAGCGATGTCGGAGATGGCCGCGAAAGGCTACGATGTGAATCAAATAATTGCGGCTATGCCGGGCGTTATCGCCGCCGCTGAAGCGTCGGGCGAGGACTTAGCGCTGACGGCGGATACCGTATCTAGTGCGATTAATGCATTTGGACTTAAAGCGGAGGATGCTAGTAGGGTGGCGGATATACTGGCGCAGTCAGCTAACGACACCGCTGCCGGCATTGCGGACTTACAATATGCTTTTAAATATGCGGCAGGACCAGCCGCACAGCTAGGGTACTCGATTGAAAGTGTAACAGCGGCAGTCGGGATTATGGTCGACGCAGGACTCGCCGGAGAACAAGCGGGTACATCATTAAGGGCGGCATTATTACGTCTAGTTAAGCCTCCGAAACAAGCAGCGGACGAACTTAATAAATTAGGTGTATCCATCACCGACCAAAACGGAAACATGAGGTCGTTGAGTGATATTATTGGCGACTTAAATAAGAGCATGGACGGCTACACAGACGCACAAAAAGCGTCGGCACTTGCTGCAATTTTTGGTACGGAGGCAGTGTCGGGCATGATGGCGCTCGTTGCCGCTGGTCCCGATAAAATCGACGCCATGACGAAGTCTCTCGAAAATTCGGCTGGCGCGTCAGCGGAAGCGGCTAAAAAGATGATGGGCGGACTTGGCGGAGCCATTGAGCAAATGAACGGTGCGTTTGAAACAATGCGAATTATCATCGGCGACCATTTATCTCCGATTATTCAGCGGTCGGTAGAATGGATAACCAAGCTGATTGAGGCGTTTAATAATGCACCGCCAAAATTGCAAAAGTTTATATCGGTTGCGGCGTTAGTGCTTGCGACGCTGACTGGATTTATTGCATTTATAGGAACTGTGACAGCAGGCATTGGTTTATTTACAATGTCAATCGCGTCTGCAATACCTGTACTCAAGAAACTTGGCGGTTTGTTCGCATTTCTAACGAGCCCGATTAGTATTGCTGTCATTGCGGTTGGCGCATTAGTCGCCGGGTTTATTGCGCTATACAAACACTCGGAACCATTCAGAAACTCGGTTAATCAAATCGGGTCGACGCTTAAAGGGGCGTTCTTTGTCGGCGTAGAAAAAGCAAGCGAAGTACTGACGAAACTAAAAAACATATTCATCGAACTTGTAAACACCAAAGTTGCGCCATTTTTTGAAAGTGTAGCCGATGTTATATCGCGAGCATTTAGTGGCGACTTTAGCGGGGTGGCGCAAATGTTCGGACAGCTAGTGCCGACCATTATCGGCTTTTTAGTTGGCGGCATTCCGGCGTTGATTTTGACAGGTGCGAAATTCCTTCCGGCAATCGCCGAAGGTATACAGCGGAATTTGCCAGCATTACTAAGCGGAATCACAGCGGTTGTTAACGGCATTATTACCGCCATAACCACATACTTGCCGATGTTTGTACAGTCAGGCGTCGACGTGCTGACGAAATTAATTGAAGGACTCACGAATGCAATCCCGATAATTTTGCCAGCGATTCTCACGATTGTAACAACGCTGATTACAACGATTGCAAAGTTTTTTCCGCAGTTCGTTCAGGCGGGCGTAACCGTCTTGACGAACCTGTTAAACGGAATTGTTAACGCCCTTCCGTTGATTGTAGGCGCAATTCTAACGTTAGTCACAACGATTTTAGGCGTGATTACCGATAACTTGCCGCTGATTATTACGGCGGGAGTTACGATACTAACGGCGCTCATAGAAGGAATTATTACGCTATTGCCAGCGATTATTGACGCTGTGTTGTCGATTATTTTGACGATTGCGCAGGCGGTTATCGACAATCTGCCGAAAATTATCGACGCAGGAATTAAAATACTGGACGCTCTCATTAACGGTATTATTTCGATTTTACCGCAATTGATTGACACCGGAATTATGCTGATTTTTGCTTTATTTGGCGCGCTAATCGCTAACTTGCCGAAGATACTCGACGCAGGCGTCAAAATTTTAGTCGCTTTGATTGACGGAATCATGAAGATTTTGCCACAACTTTTGCTGGCTGGCTTAACGCTTATCGTCAAATTAGCTGGCGCTTTAATACAAAATTTACCGAAAATCTTGGAGGCAGGCGGGAAAATTTTATTGGCGTTGCTCGACGGTATCGCGAAATTAATTCCGAAGCTGCTATCGCTTGGCTGGGATTTAGTTAAGAAATTGGCTGGCGCTATTGATGACAAAGTCGGCGACATGTTCAATGTCGGAGCGAATTTGATTAAAGGGCTGTGGAACGGTATTAATTCCGTTAAAGACTGGATCATCGGAAAAATCGGCGGATTTACGGACAGCATAGTAAAAGCGGTCAAGGGATTTTTTGGCGTGCATTCGCCGTCTAAGGTATTTCGCGACGAAATCGGTAAAATGCTCGGACTTGGGCTTGTCGATGGTATAACGGCTACGCAAAGCGATGTCATCGGTGCCGCCCGGCAACTAACTAAGTGGGCAACGCCTGAACCTCCGGACGTATCGCTCGCGTATGCAACGCCAGCTGGCACATACGGAACACTATCGTCGGCAGTAAGTGGCACGGTTGATGTTAACTCGCGTGATGACATGATTGCGTCGGCGGTCAACCTGCTTGCGCAGAAACTGGACGGCTTGGCGGTCGAAATGGACGGAAAACAAGTCGGCAAATTAGTCGCGCCAACGGTAAGCCGCGAAATTAAACGTGAAACCGACAACGCAATTATAGGAGGTGGTCGCCGTGCAAGATTCTAATTTGACGGAGTCGTCCGTTTATGTCGACGATTTTCGCCTGCAAGACCTCGGTTTATCCGTGCGCTTGTCATCGAGCGAGCCGGCACTACCTAACATACGAAATCAATCAGTCGTCGTGCCAAATCGGCACGGCGCTTTTGATTATGGCGGATGGTTGGACGCTCGCGAATTCACGCTAGATTGCGTTTTTGACCGTCGCGAAAGTTACGCCGAATTAAAACGCGCGATTCGCAAACTAAACGCGCTATTTATCGACGAATGGGGACGCCCTAAAACGGTCAAGCTACGATTCGGCGACAATCTGAACGTGTATTTCAACGTAAGGCTTACCGGCGGCGTACCGATGGAACGACGAGCCCATCATGGCATATTTTCGCTGGCATTGACCGCGTTCGACCCGTTTAGCTACTCGAACGTAACGAGCGACGAGATAACGTGGGGCAGCGAGGACATTTATTTTACCGCGACTTATCCGCTAGGGCATAACGGGGGCAATGCAACGCGGAAAATAACGGGCAATACGACATTTACTACTTACGTGGACGGCGACGCTTTGCGGGCGGTTATGACGCTGGCTGGCTCGGCGTTAAACGTAACGATTAGCGCTAACGGAAAGGCGGCGGCATTGGGCGCATTTAACAACGCAAATATAACGATAGACGGCGAACACTATACGGTCACAAAGGACGGCGTTAATTCGCTTGCGCTAATGACCGGCGACTTTATCGAGTTATTGCCGGGAGACAACGAAATAACGATTACGGGAAGCTACATGAACTTTGATTTAACGCTTAGATACCGCGATAGATACGTATAGATATTGGGAGGGCGATAGAATGGCGGTTGAGAAAATACAAGCAACGGACAGTTTAAATGATGGTCGCGTCAAGTTGAACGCAGCTATTGAACAATCGAACGAGGCAATTACGAAGGCGACGACCGCGGATGAAAACGCGAGTCAGGCGGTTACGACGGCAAACAGTGTACAAGAACAATTTAATCAGGTAGTTATCGAAGGGGATTCGTCGGTGGAGGCGGCACAGGCTCGTGTCTCTTCCACAGGGATAGCTTATACAACTTTGAAGGAAAGATTGGACCAAGAACATGAGTCAGTTACCACGCAGTTGGCAAGAACAAGTAATGAAATAGTAGAAGCCCGCGGCGGAGAGACAGTTTTAAAAAATAGATTAGATAAAGTAGACCAGAAATATCAAGACGTTACCACGCAGTTGGCACAGAACACGACCGAAGTTGTGAATCTAAGCGATAAGGTGAATGCTTTACAATACGATAAAGCGAGTCGATCTGAACTTATTTCAGTTAATGAAAGAATCAGTAACATTATAACTAATCCTGCAGAAAGTGTATCTGCCCAAGAGATTATTGATGCAAGAGAAGGCGAAGACTCGTTAGGTGATAATATACGAAAAATAAAGTATCAAGTAGGAAGTGGTTTTAATAATCTCGTTAAAAATGGCAATTTCATTACCGATTCAAACTGGACAGCGTTTAATTCTACTTTAACATTTGATGGCACACTAATTATGGCAGGAAATGGAACTTATAACGTTACGAGAGCCAAACAAGATGTCGGTGGAGGTTATCTTCCAAAACATAAAGTGTATTTCAGGATAAATATGAAAACTGATAACGATCTAAATAGTATGGGTATTGCGCTTTATAAAACAGGGGTCACCGAGAGCGAAAAAGTAATTGAACGAAGAATTTATTTTCCTGTAGTAGGTGAAAATTATCTACTTAATGATATTGTGGAACTACCTATTGTTGATGGTGAATCAGATAGTTTATCAGTCGAAATAAGAGCGATATATAGTGACAGTGCATCATCAAACGGAAAGACAATACAAGCAGATAGATTAATCCTGTTAGATTTAACCGAGATGTTTGGTGTAGGAAATGAACCCTCAATTAATGATATAAATGAGTTCATCGAATCTTTACCGGATAAATGGGTAGATTACGATGAAAAATCGTCAAAAATAGAAAAAGGCCTTTTTAATTACAAAGCAAATAAAAGCGATATTTTGGAAGTAAAGACCATAATAGACACTCTTAATGAGAAAACATTCGAAGAAATTAACCGATTGCCTGTTAATCGAAATAAATACGATTCAAATTTAAAAACAATGAAAGTGTTCGAGAATCATCAAGAAGCTTATATTAAAGTGAATGCTTCAACAGACGTATTTGTACAATATAATCAAAAACCAACAGTTTTATTAACGTCTATCAATGCGACAGATGCTTACGTGTATTACGACATGGGGAGTATATTAGACTTTTCCAACAAAGATTTTATTGACATTCATCTACACGTGGATGATATAAACAAT
>Ga0207789_1000123_pt1 | contig 63244 bp, 41 predicted proteins | sample HigsolmetaGSP12D_FD_184840 | JGI IMG/M metagenome (GOLD analysis project Ga0207789, IMG submission 184840) | High solid enriched microbial communities from the Joint BioEnergy Institute, USA - SP1-2-D (SPAdes) | ecosystem: Engineered > Bioreactor > SSF (Solid state fermentation) > Aerobic >...
ATGGTCGAGATGGAAGGCGCGCATTTCCTGGATTTGTAGAGCCAGTATTTCATTTGATCGACCGTGCAGTCGTGGGCCGCGCACCAGGCTTTCAAGGTCAGGCCGCTGGCCCGGTACTCGGCGATACACGCATGCCACTGCTGCCGCAGCTGTTCTTTTTTCGTCATGGGGCAACCTCCTTGGGAGTTCGATTGCCTTCATTGTCTCATGCGGCTTCGGCCGGTTGAAGGTGGGGACTGTTTGACGCTCACTTTTTATCGAAATCCCTTTCGGTCAGGTGAAGCCCCTCATTCGACCCTGCCTACAGTTTGAACCACTTGTTTCTCCTTTTTATCGAAATCCCTTTCGGTCAGGTGAAGCCCCTCATTCGCACCTGCCTCCGGCTCGAAACCACCTTATTTCCCTTTTTATCGAAATCCCCTTCGCTCAGGAGAAGCCCCTCATTCGACCCTGCCTCCGGCTCGAAACCACCTTGTTTCTCCTTTTTATCGAAATCCCATTCGCTCAGGAGAAGCCCCTCATTCGACCCTGCCTCCAGCTTGAACCACTTGTTTTTCCTTTTTATCGAAATCCCTTTCGGTCAGGTGAAGCCCCTCATTCGCACCTGCCTCCGGCTCGAAACCCCCTTGTTTCTCCTTTTTATCGAAATCCCTTTCGGTCAGGTGAAGCCCCTCATTCGACCCTGCCTCCAGCTTGAACCACTTGTTTCTCCTTTTTATCGAAATCCCCTTCGGTCAGGAGAAGCCCCTCATTCGACCCTGCCTACAGTTTGAACCACTTGTTTCTCCTTTTTATCGAAATCCCCTTCGCTCAGGAGAAGCCCCTCATTCGACCCTGCCTACAGTTTGAACCACTTGTTTCTCCTTTTTATCAAAATCCCTTTCGGTCAGGGCTGCATCCTAAGCTTTGGTACGATACGGCCCCCCTTTGCCCACACCGCAAACGAACCTTTACTGCTCGATTTATTTTCCGCTGAACATACCCAAATGCAGCCAAGAGAACAAAGGCAACAGCAGGGCGGTGTCTGACCTGCCGAACGACCGATTCCGAAAAAGTTCCGGGTAAAGAACCCTCCTACGGCTAACCTGAACAAACGGGATTTCGGTCAAAAGAGTTGAAGCGAAAACAGCAGCCGTCGGGCCCTGAGCAAATGGGATATCGATCAAAAGAGAGAAAACGTAATCTGCGGCCGGCGTGCCCTGAACGAGCGGGATTTCGATCAAAAGACACGAAGTGAAGAATAGCAGCCGACTGGACCCTGAGTAAACGGGATATCGATCAAAAGAGAGGAAACGAAGTCTGCGTCCGGCGTGCTCTGAGCGAGCGGGATTTCGATCAAAAGGCATGAAGTGAAGAATAGCAGCCGGCTGGGCCCTGAGCGAATGGGATATCGATCAAAAAGAAGCAAAAGCGAGCACAAGCGAACGGCGTACGGAGAGGAATGGACAAAGCAACAATGAACCCGGGCTTTTCCCGAATCGGAGAAGGCCGGGCTGCGGCATTGCCAGCCGCTGTTGTGTTGCCGGCCGCGCTGTTGCGTTGTGTCCGTCCGAGAGAGCATGTCGTCCCGAGCGTTGTTGCGCTGCGCGTTCACGGCATTCCGCTTCTTGTTCCGGATTTCCTTGTGCGTCGGTATCGCTTTCGGACATCATGTCGGAGATCGGCAACGGGCGAGCAAAGGCTTTTGCTCGGATGCGGCGAGGGAAGAATAAGGCTCATGTCCGAGTGCGGCAGCGGATAGGGGAAGGCTAAGGTTTGGAAAGACAAGGTTCGACTGCGGAAGCCGATCCTCCGGAACAAAAAAATTTTGCCTTGCTCGTTGCAATATGGCGATTTAATGTTATATTTAATATGTCTAACATAAACATATTTTTTTGATAAAGGAGCATCCCATGATGGAACGTCCTCTCCGGCCTCCGGCTGTTCCGCTTGTTACCGTCGATCCGTATTTTAGCGTCTGGTCGATGGCCGACCGTCTGACCGACGACTTCACCCGGCATTGGACGGGACGCCGGCACGCGATGACCGGACTGGCCCGCATCGACGGCGAATCGTGGCGGTTTGCCGGGCGGGTCGAGCCCGATGCGGAGGTTTATTATACCGAGCCGGCCCCGATGCGACAGATGGAAGTGAAGGTGACGCCCCTGACGACCCGCTACGCCTTTGAAGCGGGGGGCGTAGAGTTGACGGTGCGCTTCACGACGCCGCTGCTGCTTGACGATCTGGAGACGTTGTCCCGCCCGGTTTCTTACGTATCGTTCGAAGCGCGCTCGACCGACGGGCGGCCGCACGACGTCCAACTCTATTTCGACGTGTCCGCCGAATGGTGCGTCAATACCGCGGACCAACGGGTGGTCTGGAGCCAACAAGCGGAAAACGGCCTTCACCTCCTTCATTTTGCGCATGAAGACCAGCGGCCGCTGACCCGCTCCGGCGACGACCTGCGCATCGAATGGGGCCGCTTCTATCTGGCCGTTCCGCAAGCGGACGGCACGCCCTTCATCGGCCCGGCCTCCCTGCGCAAACGGTTCGTCCGCGGCGAGCCGTGTGCCGTGCCGGACGGCTTCGCCATGCCCCGCGCAGCGCGCGACGGCTATCCGGTCATGGGCGTCGAGCTCGCTCTCGGAGCGGTCGGTTCCTCGCCCGTATCGCGTTTGCTCGCGCTCGCCTACGACGATGTCTGGGCGATCGAATATTTCGGCGATCCCCGGCCGGCGTATTGGCGGCGGAACGGCGACACCGCCGAGGCGACGATCGCGGCCGCCATCGCCGATTACGCGGCGCTGAAGGAGCAGTGCGACGCGTTCGACCGCCGGCTGCTGGCCGACGCCGAGCGGGCCGGCGGCCGCAAGTACGCGGACCTGCTGGCGCTGACCTACCGGCAAGCGATCGCGGCCCACAAGCTGGTGACCGACGCCGAAGGCAACCTGCTGTTCATGTCGAAGGAATGTTACAGCAACGGCTGCATCGCGACCGTCGACGTCAGCTACCCGTCGATCCCGCTCTTCTTGCTCTACAATCCCGAGTTGGTGCGCGCCATGATGCGGCCGATCTTCCGCTTCGCCGCGAGCGACGGCTGGACGTTCGACTTCGCGCCGCACGACGTCGGCCAGTACCCGCTCGCCAACGGCCAGGTGTACGCGCACGATCTGGCCGGCCAGATGCCGGTCGAGGAGTGCGGCAACATGCTGATCATGGCCGCGGCGGCGACGCTGGCGGACGGGCGGACCGCGTTTGCGGAGGAGCACCTCGGCGTGCTGAAGAAGTGGGCCGACTACCTCACCGTTCACGGGCTCGATCCCGAAAATCAGCTGTGCACCGACGATTTCGCCGGCCATCTGGCGCGCAATGCGAACCTGTCCGTCAAGGCAGCCATGGGCGTAGCCGCCTACTCCTTGCTCTGCCGGGCGCTCGGCCGCGAGGAAGAGGCGAAGCGTTATCTGGCGACGGCCCGCGGCATGGCGATCGCGTGGGAGCGGCTGGCCGCGGACGACGGACATACCAAGCTCGCCTTCGGGCAGGACGGCACCTGGAGCCTGAAGTACAACCTGATCTGGGACGTGCTGTTCGGAACGGAACTGTTCGACCGGAGCGTCCGGAAGCAGGAAGTCGCCTGGTATTTGAAAATAACCGAGCGCTACGGCGTGCCGCTCGACAACCGGGAACATTACACCAAGTCGGACTGGCTCGTCTGGTCGGCCGCGCTCGCCGATGGCGACGCCGATTTCCGCGCCCTGATCGAGCCGCTCTGGACGTATGCCGACGAAACGCCGGACCGCGTACCGTATTCGGACTGGCACCGGACGGACAACGCCCGGCAGATGAACTTCCAGCACCGCAGCGTTGTCGGCGGCCTGTTCATCAAGCTGCTCAAGGACCGGGGGCTTGCCCGTTCCGCAGCGGGCGAGCCCGGCCGGATCGGCTAAACGGGAAACAAGCGGAAGGATTCTGGAAGGACGATCAACTGAAAAAAAGGGCGGCTCAGCCCATCAAACAGCCTCACCACAAAAACAACCTCACCGGCAATCGGTGGGGCTGTTTTTTTGGGGGAGAGCGCGCTTCGAATAGGCCGTTCGCCCTTCCGTTGCAGGCGGAAGCGAGATCGAGGAGCAAGTTGTCCCTCGTCCTCGCCGCGCCGCACGATGGGAGAGCAAGCTTGCGACATCCGCTTCCGCACCCGTCGCAGCCGCTACATGAGCAATAGGACGCCGGCTACCGCCGGCGTCCCCGATCGTGCTCTCACCCCGCGACCGCGATCCGCACGCCGCCGGGCCGATGCTCGTAACGCAACAGCAACGTTTGCGTCGCCGCGTCCCATTCGAACGGAACGGGCCAGGCTTCCGTTCCCGCTTCCGCCGCGGCGGAAGCCGGCTCGAACGGGCAGCGGATCCGCGCCACCGCCGACAGGCCCGTCGGGCCCTTGGCGACGAACCGAATCGTCCGATCTCCCGTCTCGAAATCCTCGATCCGCGACGACGCGGCGATGACGTTGCCGCCGCCGGCGTCCTCGGCCGTCAGGTCGTACAGCAAGCTTTGCCGACCCGGAAGCACCACCGCCTGCCGGACGATCGGCAGCCCCGGATCGAGCAGGTCGACGAACAGTCCTTCCAGCTTCAAAGGCCGGTCGTGAACCGACTCCTCCATGACCGCGGAGACGACGTACGGCCCCCTTCGCAGCGTGAACGCATTGCCCGGCTCCCAGCCGAGCGCGCGTCCGCCGCCGGCCGTCGCCAGCAGCTCGGCGGCCGCCCGCCGCAGCCGCTCCGCGCCCTCCCGGCTTTCCGCCAGGCGGCGGGGCGCTTCCCTAAGGTGAACGACCGCGCCGTCGCCCACGCGCGCGACGCCGTCGATCCCGGCGGCGGGAAGCCCGAGGCATTCGAACAGATGCTCCCGCGGGCTTCCGTATACCTTCCGCCCGCCGTTCCACCACTCGCGCACGCGATGGTACGGGTCGCCGTCGTCGCCCACGTACAGCAGCAATCCGCCTTCCCGGACCCACTGCGCCAGCGCGGCGTGAAGGTCCGGATGCTCGGGCTTCATGAATTCGTAGCTGAGCACGAGCAGCCGATAGTCGTCGAGATAGCCGGGGAAGCGCCGGACGTTGTCGAGCTGGACCGGGCGCAGCGGCAGCCCGTGCTTGACGAGCGGCAGCGCCAAACCGTAGAAATCGGAGAAATCGAGCAGTTCCAGCGCGTCCCCGCCCGCTTGCTCGCCCTCGTTCGTGCCGTCGTACTTGAGCAGGAACCCGGCCGTCTTCTTGCCGATGCGCATCCGCTGGAACATGGCCGAATCGGCCAGCAGCACGCCCGCCCGCGCGCCGGCGGCTTCCTCGCACGGCTGGCTCATATTGCCCAGCGTGTGCATGAGCGTGAGCAGCATCGTCGCGTAGTCGCGAGGAATGCGCGTCTTGACGCCTTCGTCCCCGGCATACTTCCCTTCGAAAATCCGTCGCGGCCACGGCGCCACCTCGTACCGGTCCACGCCTGGATGCAGCAGCGAGGCGATCAGCGTTTTCACGTAATTTTCCCGGTAATCGCTCCACGTCCGCTTCGGATCGTCTTCGATCGGATCGTGCAGAAACCACATCGTCCGCCCCGTTCCCCGCACGAGCTCCTGCATGATCCCGTACTCCAGGAACGCCGTCTCGAACGTGCGCTCGGCCCGCCGCCCTTCGTACACGTTCGCCGTGCGCGACGTGCCGGTCCATACCTGGGCGATGTAGCCGTCGATCGACGGCACTTCGAGCAGGCGCGACTCGGGGCTCACGATTCGCCATTGCGTGTAGTTGATCAGGCTGTGCGTCGGGACATAAAAGCGCAGATGCCGCCCGTACCGAACGAGGGCGTAATCCTTGAGCGCCGAGCAGATCCGGTCGAGGCACCTCGCATACAGATACGCTTTCAGCTTCGAGGCCCGGTACTGCGCGTCCTCGGAAGAATGCGGCGGCCGCCAATCTTCCCCGTAATAGATCCGCCATTCCCGCTTGAACGCTTCCGAGTAGCCGTCCTCCGCCCAAATTTCCGGTTCCTCGAGATGGATCGCGTCGACACCGGCGTCCACCGCGGGACGAATCCGCTCGATGAGAAATTGGGCGTAGCTCAGCGTGGGGATCATGTACGGAATGTGGGCCGACGTGCCGTGAATGATTTTTTCGCCGTTTTCGTACGTTTGGGCCTCGTCCCAGTGGGAGCGCCCGTCGAATCGGCCGTCCAGATAGTCGCCGTATTCGCCCCATGAGACGCCGGTCATCAGATGTACGACGTAGCCCGCTTCCTTCCACTGGCGAATCCGCTCCGGCATCGTGCCGCCGATCCCGTACACCATGACGAAGTCCGTTTGCAAATCATAAGTGCTTCCGTAAAACCCGCCTTCCTGAAAACCGGTCCTTTCCCGCTTGCGGCTGCTTTCCGGCATCCTCTTCCCCTCCCGTCTGTCATTTCACGCGAATGCGAAGCGTCTTGATCTCGAACGGACGGAAGGCGAGCCGGACGGCGCCGTTCTCCGCCGGCAGCGGAGCGAGCGTCTCCTCCAGCAAGTTCGTCTCTTCCGCCGCCAGGCACGGCAAACCGAAGCGGATCGTCGCTTCCGCCCGGGCGCCCGCGCTCTCGTAGAGGCGGATGACGACGTCGTCGCTGTCCTCCGCTTGCTTGACCGCCTCGATCATCACGTGCGGATGGTCCGGGACGATCCACGCCAGTCCCCGGCCGGCCTTGCCGCCTGCCGGAGCGATGCCGGACGGCGCGATGCCGCTCCCGTGTTCCGCCGCCGCTTCGTCCGCTTCCATCGCCGTCGCCTCGCGGCTGTCGCGGCTCTCCAGCCCCGCGGCCGTCTCGCCGGCGCCCACAGCTTCGGCCTGCGCCGTCCCGCTTCCCGCAGCGTCCGTCGCCGCGCCCGCTCGGCCGGACGCCATGACCGGCGGCACGTTCAACTCGTACCCGTCGCGATAGACGCCGGCCCGGATGAAGTCTCCTTCATGCGGCAGCAGCGCGTAGCGGAACCGGTGCGCCGCCCGGTCGGCCTCGGGGTCGGGAGAGGACGGGCTGCGCAGCAGATGGAGATCGAGCTCGCCGTCCGCCGCGCGGTGCCCGTACTTGCCATCGTTGAGCAGCGCCACGCCGAAGTCCGGCTCCGACAGGTCGATGTAGCGATGGGCGCACACCTCGTCCCTCGCCATCTCCCCGATCGTGTTGCGCGTCGTCGGGCGCTGCAAGTATCCGAACTGAATCTCGCAGTTGGCCGTCTCCGTCTTGACGGACGTGGGGAACGACGTGCGCAGCATTTTGCCGGACTCCCGCCAGTCGACCTCCGTGTCGAAGACGACCGAGCGACCGTGCTCCGTCACGGACACGCGCTGCGTCAGCGTCGACGCGCCGAACCGGTAGCGGTGCTCGGCTACGGCCCTGTGCCCTTCCACGAAGTAGGACGCCGCTTCCAGCCGCATCTCCCCGGCCGGCATGTCGCGGTAGTCGCGCGGGAAGTCCCAGGCGTCCCCGTCGTCATGGTAGACGGTCAGCACGTTGCCTCTCGCTCCCGGACGCAACGCCTCCCGTCCCGTCCGCTTGTCGACGATCGACGCCACGCTCCCGTCCGGCGCGAACGCGACGCGCAGGCGCGCGTTCTCGATGACCGCCTCGCCGGCGCTGAGCCCGCTCAGATCCGGCCGCCGCAGCGCCTGATCGAGCGGGATGCCGCCCATCGCCGGGAGGCGGACCGGATGCCAGACGCCGTCCCATTCCACCCAGTCCTCCCGCTCCCAAGGCAGGGAGTTGAAGACGACGGGGCTTCCCGGCGTCCCGATTCGGGCGGCCGCCTCCGCGTACGCCTCGTCGCGCAAAGAGCGGACCTCCGCCAGCAGTTGCTCGTACCGCGCCAGCGACTCCTCGTACACGCGCCCGATCGACGAGCCTGGCAAGATGTCGTGGAACTGGTAGAGCAGCACTTCCTTCCAAATCCGCTCGATGCGCTCGGCCGGATAGCCGTCGCGGCCGAGGGCGAGCGCCAGCGATGCCGCGAACTCCAACTCCCGCAGCTCCGTCTCGAGCAGCCGGTTGTACCGCTTGTTGCGCGCCTGCGACGTCAGCGTTCCCTGATGCTTCTCCAGGTACAGCTCGCCCCGGTAACGCGCGAATCCGGCTGCCTCCTGTTCCAGCCGGCGGAAGAAAGCCGACGACTTCTCCTGCACGACCGGCGGCAGGCCGGACAAATTTTTCTCGCGCTGCAACCGCTCCAGATGTTCCTCGCCCGGACCGCCGCCGCCGTCGCCGATGCCGAACAGCATCAGCGCGTGGCCGGACACCGCCTTGTCGAGGTAGTCCCGCTCGATCTTCGCTAGCGAACGGGGAGCCGCCGGACTGTTGTACGTGTCCTCCGGCGGCAGGTGGGCGAGCACGCCGGTGCCGTCGATTCCTTCCCAGATGAAGCTGTGGTGCGGGAACTTGGTGTACGTGTTCCAGCTCAGCTTCTGCGTCATCATGTAGGAGACGCCGGAGGATGCCAGCAGCTGCGGCAGGCTGGCGGTGTAGCCGAACACGTCGGGCAGCCACAGCGTCTTCACGTCCTCGCCGAACTCCTCGCGAAAGAACCGTTTGCCGTACAACAGCTGCCGAACGAGCGCCTCGCCGCCGGAAATGTTCGTGTCGGGCTCCACCCACATCGCCCCTTGCACTTCCCAGCGGCCTTCCCGCACCCGCTGCTTGATCCGCTCGTACAGCTTCGGATGGCGCTCCTTCATCCACTCATAGAGCTGCGGCTGGCTGGCGCCGAAGACGTAATCCGGGTACTTCTCCATGTTGCGAAGCGCGGTGGCGAACGTGCGGGCGCCCTTGCGAATCGTCTCCCGGATCGGCCACAGCCAGGCCAGATCGATGTGGGCATGGCCGATCGCGCTGACGCGCAGCTCGGCGTCGCCGCCCCGGCGGGCCAACTCCGGCGCGAGCAGCTCCGACGCCCGGCGCACCGTCTCCGGCGTCACCTCCGCCAGCGCGTTCGCCGCCTCGTACAGCTTGCGCTCAATGCGCGCCCGGCGCGCGCTGCTCTCCGGAACGTGATCGGCGAGCTCAAGCAGCACTTCGACGTCGTAGTAGAGCCGCCGCACGTCTTCGTCGCAGATCGCGATGTCGGCTTCCTTGAGCGTCCCGCTCCGGTAACGGCCGAACAGGTCGTTGCAGCCCGCGTCCGCCCACAGCTCGATGCGCTCGCCGCCGGACGCGCGCGGCGTCACGTCGACGACCCGCTTCCCCGGCAGCCCGAGCTCGTAGTCGAACTCCGAGTTGACGTTCGTCAGCCCCTGCTGCGGCTCCCCTTCCTCGTCGACGAGGCACAGCTCGCCGTTGACGTCGATGAGCAGTACGACCTTCTGCCCGGCGGCCGCCTCGGGAACGACTCCTTCGAAGCGGAACCATGCGCAGTCCCACAGGTTGCCCCAGCGGTCCCCCGGCGCCAGGCGCACGTGCCTGCCCTGCATCCGCTCCGCGTAGGGTACCGGCTCCGCCGTCACCCAGGCCTCCACCGCAAGCGCGCCCACCGGGCGGTAGATCGCGTCCCGCAGCTTCTCCAGCATGCGCGCGGCCTTGGCTTTCATCACTTTGCTCGTTTCATGCGGCATAACGTTCTCTCCTATCCGTTCGTTTTCTATCGGTTCGCCCAGACCGGGAATGGAAAAGAGGGCTGGCGAAGATCAGCCCTCTTCTCCGGATCGGCGATCGATTATTTCAGGATAGCCTCCGCCTTGGCTTGCGCGTCGTCGAGGATGGCCTTGACGTCGCCATTCGTCATGATCGCCTTGACGACGGCCTCGCCGAACGTTTGCCAAACTTTGGAGTCTTCCTTCTGGAACGTCGGGAGACCTTGAACGTTCCCGTTCATCGCCTGATAGTGAAGGTACATGTCCGGATGATCCTTCTGGAAATCCGGCGATTCGGCGATGGCCTTCTTGACCGGCGAGCGGACGCCGGTGTCGGCGATCAGCTGCTGGATTTCATCGCTATACATCGCGCGGATGTATTCGAACGCCGCCTCCTTGTGCTTGGCGTCCTTCGGAACCGCGTGGAACGCCGCTCCGATCGTAATGTTGCCGGCTTCTCCTCCCGGAGGAAGCGGAATCGGGGACATGCCGTAGTCGATGCCGAGCGACGCGCTTTCGGACGCCCGCCACGGGCCGTCGATGATGTACGCCGTCTGCTGCTTCTTGAAGGCGTCGAAGTACGTGCCTTCGGTCTGGTTGACCATCAAGCCGGGCGGGTGGTTCTTGCCCAGTTCGCGCAGGAACTCGACCGTCTTCACGTTCGCGTCGCTGTTGAACGCCGGATGGCCGGACGCGTCCGTGAAGCCGCCGTGATTGACGACGAGCAGCGGGCCGTAGCGCAAATAGCCGCCGGCGTTCGGTCCGGCGTACACGCCCCCGCCGTAAAACTTGCCCTTGCCCGCTTCCGTCACCTTCTGGATGTCGGCGAGCAGCTCATCCCACGACTGCGGCGCCTTGTCGGGGTCGATGCCCGCTTCCTTCACCAGCTTCTTGTTCCAGAACAAGCTGTTGACCCCCGGCTGAGCGGCGAAGCCGTAAATTTTGCCGTCGACCTCCATCGGCTTCCAGGCGGCCGGAGCGATGTTCTCGCGGATTTCCGCGGCCATGTCGTCGGGGAACGGCTCGAGCAGCCCCTGCAGCGCGAAGCCCGGCATTTGCGTCTCGCCCACGATGATGTCCGGAATGTTCTTGGCGAGGAAGCCGGCCGTCTCCTTCTGAATGAGCGGCTCCGCCCAGCCCCAGTCTTCGGTCTTGACCGTGATGTTCTTGCTCTTCAGCTGATCGTTGATGATCTGCTGATAAAAATAAGGGAATACGTTCGGGTTGATCGGCTGGCCGGGCGTCCGCGCAAAGTCGCTCTCCTGAACGCGCGGCTTCAGCGTCTCGTCGGCCATCAGCGATTTCTTTTTCTCCGGCAGCAACTGATCCAGCGTGCCCACCCCGATGGCAACCGCGCCTTCGTTCAGCACCGTGATGGTGACCGGACCGGAAGAACCGGAAGCGGACGCGGACGACGCCGGCGCTTCCGAAGCCGCTCCGCCGGACGAAGCCGACGGCGACGGCGACTCGCTCGAGTTCCCCGCCGATTGGCCGCCCGACGAGCAGGCCGCGAGGCCGAGCACGGCGGCCAGCGGCGCCGCGATCCAAAACGTTTTTCGGTTGACCCTCATTTGAACTCCTCCTCGAAGACTGCATCCGATTTCATTTTTACTATAACATATATAATGTATATATTCAATATGTCTTATCTTATTTAATTTTTATCCTTTGATGCCGGTGTTCGCCAACCCCTGCACGATGTACTTCTGGAACAGGAAGAAGATGATCAGCGCCGGGATCGTAATGCCCAGACTGAGCGTGATGATCAGCGGGTAATTGATGACCGCCCCCGGGCTCGCCGCGACGGAAGACAGCCGGGTGATCGCGGCTGGCAACGTCTGCAGCTTGTCGCTGTTCGTGTAGAAGAACGGCGTGATGAAGTCGTTCCACGCGCCGAGCGCCGTCGTGATGGCGATGTAGGCCATCACCGGCAGCTGCAGCGGAAACAGAATCTGAAAGATGATGCGGAATGAGCCGGCGCCGTCCATCTTGGCCGCCTCGTCCAGCTCGATCGGCACTTTCTCCAGCGACTGCTTGACGAGAAACGTCCCCATAATGTTGATCGCCGGACCGCCGATCAAATAGACCCACCACGTGTCGAGAATGCCCTTGCCGCCGGTGAAGACGTGGTTGCCGCCAAGGAACGGGAACCGCGCGAACTCCAGATACGTCGGGATGATCGCCAGCGTCGTCGGAATCATCTGGGTGGCGAGCATGAGCAAAAACAGCGCATCGCGTCCCTTGAACCTGAGGCGGGCGAACACGTAGCCGCCCAGGAAGGAGGTGAGCAGCGCCCAGAACGTATTGTAGACAGTCCGCAGCACCGAATTGCGGAAGTAGGTCGTCACCGCCGCGTCCGTCGTGCCGACGATCAGCGCGCGGAAATTTTCCAGCGTCGGCTGCTTCGGTATGGGGATCAGCGAAATGACGGTCGACGTGAATTCCTGCTTCGTGAAGAACCCCGCCAGCACCATGAAGATGAGCGGATAGAGCAGCACGAGCCCGAAGACGAGCAGCGTCGCGTGAGCGAGCAACCGGCTCGGCTTGAACATGGATTTGGCGCGGGTCGTTGCGTTGGCTGACATGTCGGTTCATCCTCTCTTTCCCGGCGATTTGACCGGAATGGTCGTACGGCGGTCGGACGCGGTCGACCAACTGTAATAGGCGACCGTAACGACGATGACGATGACGGCCATGATCAGCGAGGACGCCCCCGCCATGCCCAGGTTGAAGTCCCAGAAGCCGTCGCGGTAAATGCGGAACACGAGCACTTCCGTTTTCCCGTAGGGACCGCCGTTCGTAATGAACAACACCTGCTCGTAAATTTGGATGGCCGCGATCAGACTGGTGATGAAGATGTACGTCGCGATCGGCTTCAAGCCGGGAATGGTGACGTGGCGCAGCTTGCCGAAGCTGCCGGCGCCGTCCACCTCCGCGGCTTCGTACAGGCTATGGTCGACCGATTGCAAGCCCGCCAGCCAGAGCAACGCCGCCCCGCCGACCCCTTTCCAGACGGAATAGACGACGATCCAGAAGACGCCCCAGCCGACCGAATACTGCCAGACGATCGGCTCCTTGCCGATCGACTTCAGGAAGTTGTTGATGACCCCGTTGTTCGTATCGAGGAACAGGTTGAATATTTGCGTCGTCGCAACCGTCGACGTGACGGCGGGGACGTACCAGATCGCCCGGTAGAAGCCTTTCGCCTTGAGCGGCATGTTCATGAGCAGCGAGGCGCCGAAGCCGGCCAGCAGCGTGACGGACGTCACCAGCCCGCCGAGCCAAATCGACCGCCACAAAGCGCCGGTGTACACCGGATCGCGGAAAAAGCGGACGAAATTGTCGAGCCCGGTGAAGGACGGCGAATCCGCAAGCCCGATCCAGCGGAAGAAGCCGAGGAAGAAGCCGAACAAAGTGGGGAAACCGGACACGATCAGCCAGAAAAAAAACATCGGCGTCAAAATGACGGCGGCGAGCAAGGCGTCGCGGTGCCGAACTTTGAAGCGCTGCCATGAGCTGCGGGCCCGAACGTCCGCCCCCGTCACCGCCGCCGCATTTTTCATACGACTCATCTTTTTTCTCTCCCTTGATTTAAGCGTTCATTGCTCGCACCTACACTATAAAACAGCAATAAACAATATGTCAATGTTTAGACATATCAAATATAACAAATAAAAGCCTGCCGGGAACATTCCCGGAGGCCTTCATTGGTGTTCGTGCGGCCGGCGCCGCAAACGTTCAGCGGAGCGGACCGGTGGATTTGCGGACGATGAGGCGCGGTTCGAGAATGACCTTCTCATAATCGACGGCGTCCCTGTCTCCTTCGAGCATGTCCAGCAGCATCCGTCCGGCCCGTTCGCCCATCTGGCCTTCCGATTGCGAAATGTGGGAGTATCCGCCCTCCTCGCCGAGCCCGGACGCCGGATCGTCGAACGTAAGGATGGACACGTCCCCGGGGACATCGAGCCCGAGCTTGCGGCAGATGCCGGCTATGTGGACGCCGAGCCGCCCGTTCAGCGTAATGTAGGCGGTAGCCATCCGGTTTTTGACGAAGCGGTACAGCGGATGCTCCTCGTCGCTGCGGTTGTAGTCCACCTTGAAGTCGGTCAGGATCAGGGCGGGATTGATCAGCGCCCCCTTCCGCTTGAGTCCTTCCATGTAGCCGTTGATGCGGTCCTCGACCGTGATGGTGGGCAGCGGCGAATCGGAGCAGATCGCGATGTCGCGGTGGCCGAGTTCCCACAGGTAATCGACCGCCATTCGCCCGCCGACCAGGCCGTCGCTGCGGACGACGTTCGTCTCGATGCCCGGCAAGTAGCGGTCGACGAGCACGAACGGATAGCCCGCCGCCTTGAGCGACAGAATTTCCTCGTTGTATGTTTCCGCATCGCACGGGAAAATAAGCAGCCCGTCGGCCCCGGCGGCGAGCATATGCCGGATCGCCTCCTTCTCGCGCTCGATCGAGTTGCTCGTGACGATGATGTGAAGCTGGTAGTTCTTCTGGTGAAGCACCGAGATGATCCCTTGCACGAGCCGCAGCGCGAACGGATCGACCAGTTCGGGGAGCAGCAGCCCGACCGTCCGGACGCCCGAGCCGGCGTCCGCTTCCCGGCCCGCAAGCGCCGCGTTCGGCAGCCGTCCGCCCGGCGCCTGCGCCGGACGCGGCTCGGAAGCGCCGGCGTCCGGCTGGCCGGCCAGCAAGCTCTCGATATTTTCGCTGACGAAGCTGCCGCGGCCCGGAATCCGGTAAATCCACCCTTCCTTGGCCAATTGGACGAGCGCGTTGGCCACCGTGATCCGGCTCACGTCGAACTGCTCCATCAGCTCTTTCTCCGAAGGGATCTTGTCGTTGCCCTTCAGCTTCTCCTGCGCGATCAAATCTTTAAAGTAGCGCTGAATTTGCATATACAACGGTTGTCGTTCGGTTTGCATCGACAGTTCTCCTCATCCATAAACTACCCTTAAAATATATCATTTATGTCATTTAGTCAAACCCCCCTTCCTTCGAGGCGCCGAACCGACGGCAGTTGCGCATTTTTTGATAAAAATTATTAATCGACTCAATAGAAAAGAAAAGATTTTAATGATCAAGGAATCTTGCTATGCTGATCGTACCAAGATGGCTAGGATCCCAAAAGGAGAGTGCATGGATGGCAAAAGTGACGGGATTGGAAGGCGTGGTGGCGGCCGAGACGGATATCGGCCTGGTGGACGGAGAGCGCGGCCGGCTCGTGTACCGGGGATATTCGGCGCGGGAGCTCGCGGTTCGGCACGGATTCGAGGAAGCGGCCCACCTGCTCTGGTACGGCTCGCTGCCGGACCCCGGCCAATTGCAGGCGTTCCGGGCGAAGCTGGCGGCCGCCCGAACACTGACCCCTCGGCTGCGCCGGCTGCTCGACGCGATTCCGGAGCGGACGCCGCTGATGAACGTTCTGGAAGCGGCGGTAGCGGCGACGGCCGGAGAGGATGCGGCCTGGCCGCCCACGGCGGAGCAGGCGATTCGGCTGACGGGGCTCATTCCCGTCGTCATCGCCTATCGCCATCATCAAACGAACGGGACATCGTGGCCGGAAGACGCCCGGGAACCGGACCATGCGGCCCACTACCTGCACCTGCTGTTCGGGCGGCCGCCGCAGCCGGCGCACGTGCGCGCCTTGAACGCCTACATGGTGCTGGCGATGGAGCACGGCTTGAACGCCTCGACGTTCGCGGCCCGGGTCGTCGCCTCCACCGAGTCCGATCTCCACTCGGCAGTCGCCGCCGCCATCGGCGCGATGAAGGGGCCGCTGCACGGCGGAGCGCCCGCAGGCGTCGTCCGGCAGCTTGAGGAGATCGGCTCCGGGGAGCGGGCGGAGGCGGCGCTGCGCGCGATGCTGGAACGCGGCGAACGGCTGATGGGCTTCGGCCACCGGATCTACAAGACGCTCGATCCGCGGGCGGAAGCGCTCCGCGCCGTGGCCGCCGAACTGGCCGGAGACGATCCGTGGCTCGATCTGGCGCGGCACGTCGAGCAAGTCGCCGTGCGGCTGCTGGCCGAATACAAGCCCGGGCGCCGGCTTCATACGAACGTGGAGTTTTACGCCGCGGCCGTCATGCGCGCCGTGCGAATGCCAGCGGAGCTGTTCACGCCGACCTTCACGGCGGCGCGCGTCGCCGGCTGGACCGCCCACGTGCTGGAGCAGGCCGGGCACAACCGGATTTTCCGCCCGCAGTCGGTGTACACGGGACCCCAGCCGGCGAACGAAGAAGACTGAAGCGCGCCTTCCTCCTCTGCGGCCGCTTGAGCCGCGGCCGCCCCTGGGCTCGTCTGGATCCCGGGAACCGCTTGCTCCGGTCGGAGCAGCCCGAACGCGGGCCGGCGTTCGAACCGGGCGGTTCAAGCGCCGGACGGACCGGACGGGCATAAGCCTACTTCACGGTCAGCCGGTACGTGCCGCCCGGCTGCGTCGGGAACGACAGCGTTCCGGACGCGTCCGTCCGAACCGGAATCGGCTGTCCCGCCTCGTCCGAAACGTCCGGCAAGGCTGCGGACCTCAGGCGGCAGACACCGCCGAGCGGGGAGACGATTTCTCCGCTGCGAAGCCGGCCGTCCGCCCAGGTCAGGCTTACCGTGAAGCCGCCCCGGGCCCGCAGCCCGGCGACGCGGCCGTTCGGCCAAGCCGCCGGCAGGGCGGGCAGCAGTTCGAGCGCACCGGCATGGGACTGCAGCAGCATCTCGGCGATGGCGGCGGTAATGCCGAAGTTGCCGTCAATTTGAAACGGCGGGTGCGCGACGAACAGGTTCGGGTACACGCCGCCGCCGACGAAGTTGTACCCGCTGTCGTCCTCCGCAGGCGTCAGCAGCCGGGCGATCAGCCGCAGCGCGCGGTCGCCGTCGCGGAGGCGGGCCCACAGCGCCGTTTTCCACGCCAGGCTCCAGCCGGTGCCCCCGTCCCCCCGGCGCTCCAACGAGACGCGGGCCGCGGCCGCCATTTCGGGGGAGCCGTCCGGCGTCCATTCATTTCCCGGGAAAATCCCGTACAAATGAGATACGTGGCGATGATGCGCGTCCTCGTCCTCGTAGTCCTCCCGCCACTCCTGAAGCTGCCCGAACCGTCCGATCCGCGCAGGCGTCAGCCTGGCCAGCGCTTCTTGCCACAAGCGCCGCTCGCCGGTGTCCTCGCCGAGCCGTTCCGCCGCCTGCAAACAGCAGCCGAACAGCTCGCGAATGAGGGACAGGTCCATGGTCGCCGCCACGCCGAGCGCGTTCGCGCGGCCGTCCGGCGTCACGAACCGATGCTCCGGCGAGGTGGAAGGAATCGTGACGAGACGGCCGTTATCGTCTTCGACCAGCCAATCCAGGCAGAATAGCGCCGCCTCCCGCATTACCGGATATGCGAAATCCCGCAAATAGCCGAGGTCGCCGCCGAACGCGTAACCTTCCCACAGATGCCGGCACAGCCAGACGCCGCCCATCGGCCAGTTCGCCCAGAGCGGATTGCCGTGTCCATACTCGCCCGGCGGCGCGGACTGGCGCCACAGATCGGAGTTATGGTGCGCCGTCCAGCCCCGGCAGCCGTAGTTCACGGCGGCCGTCGCCGCCCCGTTTGCGGCCAGTTCGCGCGTCCACCGGAGCAACGGCTCGTGGCATTCGCTCAGGTTGCAAGTTTCCGCCGGCCAATAGTTCATCTGCGCGTTGATGTTCAGCGTGTAGTTGCAGCTCCACACCGGCCGAACTTCTTGGTTCCAGATGCCCTGCAGGTTGAGCGGCTGCGTGCCCGGCCGGGAGCCCGCGATCATCAGGTAGCGGCCGTATTGGAACAGCAGCTCGATCAGGCGCGGATCGCTCCCGCCCCGCTCGGCGATGAGCCGGTCCGTCGGCAATTCGGCCGAAGGCGCGTCCGCCGCGCCGGCTTGCGGACGTTCGCCTGGGGAGCCGGCGGCCGAAGCCGCTTCCGCAGGGGCGGGCTTCGCACCGGCCGGCGAGTCCGGCCTGTCGTTCGCGACAGCCGGCGCCGCCCGGCCGGAACCGTGCGCCTCTCTTCCCGCGCCATCGCTCGCCCCGCCGCCGAACAGCCGGAAGCCGACCCGGCTGAACAGCGAGCCGTGGTCTTCCCGATGCCGCCGCAGCAGGCGGTCGTAAGGAACGCCGGACGCCCGGTCCAGATCGGCGATCGCCGCCGCGCTCGGGTCGCGGCCTTCCGTCCGCGGGTCCGGCTCGCGCCGGAAACCGTTGAAGCTGGTGGCGGCCGCCAGCAGCAGCACCGCCTCCGTCGCCCCCGAGACGCGCACGCCGTCCGCGTCGTACGAGACGGCCGCCCCGGCGTCCGTGCGAACGCGCAGCCGGGCTTCGAAGCGGATCGCCCGGCTTGTCTCCGCGTCTCCGTATCGAACCGGCTCGTCCGTCTCATAGTAGTTGGGCGCCACCCATTCGGGACAGCGGCCCTGCAGAATCAGAGCGCCGGAGCGGGAGCGGAATCCGGAGACGGAGTCGCCGCAGCCGGGCTCCGAATCAGAGCCGGGTTCGCCGCAGCCGGGCGCGGAAGGAGAGCCGGAGCGCAAGCCCGACCCGGGAAAAGAAGCGGAGCCGGCAACAGGACCGCAGCCGCAAGAGGAGCCGGAGCCTATGCGCGGGTCGGAACCGAAACCGGAACCCGGGTCGGAACCGGAGTCGGAACCTGCGGCGGAAGCGCAACCGGGTTCGACCATCAGCCGGGAATGCAGCGGGCTGTCGAGCGACGCCTTGAAGGCAAGCGCTCCGCCCCGGCTCGCCGCCAGCCGCATGACGAGCAGCCGGTCAGGGAACGAGACGAACGTCTCGCGCTCGTATTCGATTGTGCCGATCCGGTAGCGCACGCTGGCGATCCCTTCGGACAGATCGAGCTCCCGCCGATACGCCTCCGTCCGGTTGCCGTGATAGAAGTTCAGCCGCAGGTCTCCCAGCGGCAGATACGTTTGGGTATACGGCCCCATCATCGCTTCCCGGCTGAGCCGCTCCGCCTCCTCGTACGCTCCGGCGGCGATCAGCCGGCGGAGGCGCGGCAGAGCCTGCCTCGCCAGCGGATTGTTCCCGTCCCGCGGGTAACCGGACCAGAGCGTGTCTTCGTTCAGGGCGAGCCGCTCCCGGTCGACGCCGCCGAACACCATGGCGCCGATCCGCCCGTTGCCGAGCGGCAGCGCCTCCGTCCACAGCCGGGCGGGCCTTGCGTACCAGAGCTTCATCGCCTCACCCCAAATATTCGTCGGCGATGTCCTGAATGCGGACGAGCCGGCCGCCTTCGCGAGCGCTGCGCTCCATCGCCGCCATCACGGCCAGCGTGCGGACCGCCTCGCTTGCGTCGGGCAGCGGCGTGCGTCCTTCGTCCAGGCATTCGGCGAAATCTTCGATATAGTTCTGGTACTCTCCGGCGTGATGGCTTCTGCCCTCGAAGCGGAAGTAGTAGCCGCGCAGATGTTCCAGATCCGCCGTCGCCGGCTGTTCGCCGGCGAAACGGGTATGGTAGCGCAAGTTCGGATATTCGGCGCGCGATACGCCCGCCGCCCCCCGGATGACGCAGCCGATCGACGGCTCGACGTCCTGGCCGAGCGCCGGCAGCGTATACGAGCCGGACACCTGGCCGATGCGGCCGTCCGCGTCCCGCAGCAGGAACCGCATCGTGTCCCACGAATCGACGCCGCCGGCGCGGTTCGCTTCGCTGCAGAGGCCGAACCCCATGACCTCCGTCACCCCGGGCAAATACCACCGCACCAGGTCGACCGCATGGATCATGAACCCGTACATCCAGCTGAACCCTTTTTGCCGGCTCCAATCCTTCTCGAGAAACCAGCGCCCGTCCGTGATATAATGCGCTTCCACCGTATGAACGTCGCCGTGCCTGCCCGCTTCGAAGTCCCGGCGCTGCCGCCGCATCGGCTCGAAATAGCGGGTGCTCTGCCCGACGAACACGTGCTTGCCGCTTCGCTTCTGCGCCGCCAGCAGTTCGGCCGCCCCGTCCAGCGACGGCAGCAGCGGCTTCGTGCAGATGACGTGCTTGCCCGCTTCCAGCGCCATCTTCACATGCTTCAGATGAAGCTGGTCCGGCGTATAGACGGCAATCGCCTCGATCGCCGGATCGCCAAGCAGCTCGCCGTAGCTCGTCGTCCAGGCGGAGAAGCCGAACTCCTTCTCCCGCGAGCGGCACAGCTCCTCGTTCAAATCGCACATCCGGATGAGCTCCCATCGCTCGCTGGCGAGCGCCGCCGACAATATGCTGCGGCCTTCGCCCAATCCGACGACGCCCAGCCGGTAGACCCGTTTCGTCATGATGATCATCCTTCCTCATTCAAATCGATACGACCATTCGCTTCGGTCCCGCCGTCTTGCCGGTTCTCTTCTTCCTATGGGCGGACGAACCGGCTGCCGGCCCTGGCGCGATAACCCTACCCCTTCACCGAGCCGGACGTCATGCCCGAGATGATGTACTTCTGGCCGAGCAGATAGATGACGATGACCGGCAGCGTCGTCAGCACGATGTCCGCCGACACGAGATTCCAGTTGACCTGGAACCGTCCGAAGAAGTTGTACACCGCCAGCGTCATCGGCCATTTGTCCGAGCTGTTGAGATAGTAGAGCGGCAGCACGAAGTCGTTCCAGCCGCCCATGAAGTTCAGAATCGCCACCGTCACGAGCACCGGCGCCAATAGCGGCAGCACGACCGAATAGAACAGCTTCAGCGGCGAGCAGCCGTCGACGATGCCCGCCTCGTCGAGCTCGCGCGGCACCGAACCGACGAAGCCGTGGATGAGGAACACGCCGAACGGAACGGAGACGACCGCCAGCAGCACGATGATGCCGAGCCGCGTGTTCATCAGGTGCGTCATCTGCATCACCTTCGTCGTCGTCACGAAGTTGATCGGCATCGCGATGCCGAGGATGACGAACAGGTACATCGCCCGGTTCAGCCTCGTCCGGTTGCGGGCGAACACGTAGGCGGCGATCGCCGCGAGCAACAGCCCGAGCGCGGTGGAAAGGCCGGCGTAGAACAGGCTGTTGAAGAAGGAGCCGACCAGCTTGCCTTCCTTGATGACGACGGAATAGTTGCTCCATTCCGGCTTGTTCGGCAGACGCATGCTCATCGCATTCGCATGCACCCTGTCCTTCAGCGAGTTGACGACGATGAGCAGCAGCGGCACGAACATGAACAGGCTGAGCAGCCAGGCGAACGCGTTGCGCAGCAGCGCGACCGTTCGTTTGCGGATCATGCTTCCGCCTCCTCTCGGGCCATCAGGCGAACGACGAAGTAGCCGGCGACCGTCATGACGAGGAACAGCAGCGACGACAGCGCCGTGCCGACGCCGTACCGTCCCAGCGAAAATTCCTTGAAGATCGCCGTATACAGCACGTCCGTCGCATAGCCCGGGCCCCCGTTCGTGAGGACGTACACCGCCTCGAACACCTTGAGCCCGTACAGCAGGTTGAGCACCGTCGTGACGACGAGCGCCGGCGCGAGCAGCGGCAAGGTGACCGCACGAAGCTTGTGCCAGGCGCCGGCGCCGTCGATTTCCGCCGCCTCGTAATAGGTGCGGGAGATCGACTGCAAGCCCGCCAGCAGGATGATCATGATGTAGCCGACGCCCTTCCACGTATCGACGCCGATGATCGATTTGAACGCCCAGTGCGCGTCGACGAGCCACTTCTGCGCCAGGAAGTCCAGCCCGACCGCCCGCAGGCTCTCGTTCAGCAGACCCGTGGCCGGATTCAGCACCGATTTGAAAATCAGCCCGACGACGAGCATCGGGATGATCGACGGCATGAAGATCATGACGCGATGGAAGCCTTTGAGCCTGATGCCCTCGTTCAGGGCAAGGGCGAACAGAAGGCCGAACACCGTCTTCAGCACGACGGTCGCGACCGTAAATTTCAACGTGTTGAAAATGTAGCCCATGTAGTTCTCGCCGGAAGAGAACAGCGTCCTGAAGTTGTCCAGGCCGATGAAGCGGATCTCGTCGGAGTAGCTGTTCCAATCAGTCAGCGCATAGTAGAAGCCGATCAGGCCGGGGACGACGAAGAAGACGGCGTACAGCAGCAGCGTCGGCCACGTGAAGTAATACGGGTACGTCTTGTTTCTCAGCATGCAGCTTCATCTCCGCTCGCATTTTGATCTCGGCGCCGGGCGCCGCCGACACGGCCGCCCCGGGTCCGTCCGGGGCGGCCGCTTCGCGCGAGCCGGGTCAGCCGTTCCAGGCCGGGTCCTTGGCGACCTTGGCCATGTCGGCGCGCCGCTTGTCGATGCTCTTCAGCACGTCGTCCACGCTCATCGCTCCTCCGAACATGGCGACGATGTCTTTGCCGATGTCCATCCATTGCGGGTTCACGTAGTTGACGTAGTCCTGGATGTCGGTTCCCTTCTCGGGGTACATCTCGTGCAGCTTCTTCTGCTCGTCGGTGTACTTGTCCTTGAGGCCCGAGAAGTTGAGGTTGGAGACGGTCGGGTCGTTGTCCAGCATGTACTGCAGGTTTTCCGGCTTGGCGAGGTAGGCGAGATACTGCTTCGCTTCCTCGATGTGCTTGCCTCCGGAATAGACGAACTTGCTCGGGCCGCCCGGGTTGATGTAGTAGATCTGGTTGTCGGCGATCGGGATCACGAAGAACCCGAAATCGGTCGCCTTCAGGTCCGGATTCACCTTCTCGATGTCGGTGACGAGGCTCTGGTTCGCGAGCGACATCGCGTACCGGCCGCTCGCCAGCTTGTCCGCCGATTCCGCCCCCGTGTCGGACAGCGCATTGTCGCCGAAGAAGCCGAGGTCGTACATCTCCTTGAGCTGGGTGAGCGCCGTCTTCAGCGGAGCGCTGTCCGCGAACGTCGTCTGGTTGGCGTTCAGATCGTCGTACAGGTTCGGCTGCAGCTTGTCGTACTGCGGCCCCGGCTCCGCAAACCAGAGCGTATGGTGCCAGCCGTCGGCGATCGGCTCGTACAGCGGCGTAATGCCGGCTTGCAGCAGCTTCAGACACAGGTCCTTGAATTCGGCGTACGTCTTCGGAACGGTCAACCCTTGGTCGGCGAAAATCTTCTTGTTGTACACGACGACGAAGCTGCTCGACGTGTCCCAGATCGTCTGCGCGTATACTTTGCCGTTCAGCGACAGCTGATCCAGCGTCAGCGGGTCCTCGCGCTTCGTCCATTCCTGGTCGCTCAGGTCGACGGCGTTCTTCTCGACGTTGTAGTTGAGGCTGATTTCGCTCTTCCCGCTCTGGCCGCCGAACAGATCGGGCCCTTCGCCCGCGTTCAGCTTCGTCTTGAGCACGTTGAAGTACTGGTCCGCCGGAATAATCTGATAGTCGATATGGATGCCCGTCTCTTCCTCGAACTTCTTCGCCAGCTGCATCTCCGCGTCCTTGATCCAGCCTTGGCTGGCGATGTAGGTCAAGGTCACGTCCTTCTTGCCCCCCGCGGAAGCGGAGCCCGAAGCGGCGGTCGACGGAGCCGGCGCCGAGGCGGAGGAGCCGCCGTTATTGCCGTTGCCGCCGCCGTTGTCACCGCCGTTATTGCCGTTGCCGCCGCCGCATCCCGCGATCAGTCCTCCTGCCATCGCCAACGCGACCGAAGCCGAAAGCCACTTTTTCACAAGATCAACCCCCCACTGAAATGGATGCGCTGTCATTTTCATTATAGAGTTCGTCCGCTGCAAGCTACCATGGAGAAAACGGTTGCAAATCATGTCTTTATTTGACCGAACCGCATTTTTACTTTTGACAAACAGCCGAATGGCCCGCACAATGTGATTGTAAGCGATCTCATCATGAGCCGGAGGAATCGCATGCCGGGCAAATTCCGCAACATTCGCACGATTCTGTTCGCGACCTATTCGCTTATTATCGTCGTCGTCTTCTCGATTCTGGTCGGCTGGTTTTACGGGTGGACGTCCGAACTGCTGAAGCGCAACGCGACCGCCTCGCTCGAAAGCATCGGCCAGTCGGTGCAGGACCAGACCGACTCGGAACTGCGCAAGATGAACGACGTGTCTCTGAACGTCATGTATTCCAATCTGGTCAAGGACCATTTCAAAAAGTATTTGTCCGATCTGGAAAACCGCACCATCGCCGAGGAGGATCGGGTGGAAGTGCCGGGCAACGTGCCGGGCGCGAGCAGCATCGAGAGCGCCAAGGAGCTGGCGGACATTCTGACCGCCGCGATCGGGCCGTCACGCCCGGTCGAACAACTGTACCTGTACGACTTCGAGGGCCGGGTGTACGGCAACGGCTTCGACAACGGCGAGCGTTCCTACGACCCGGCGAGCAAGCCGTGGTACGGCGCCGTCCGCAGCAGCCCGGGCAAATACATCAACCTGCCCGTCGCGGACGCAGACATGTCCAAATATCTTTCGTCGAGCGAGGAGCAGTACTCCGTTTCCCTGTTCCGGCTGTTCTACGACAACTACAACGTGCCGATCGGCATCGTCGAGGTCAAGCAGTATGCGAACGATATTTTCCAAAGCATTCTGAACCTGGCCAAAAACGGCGAAGACGTGCTCGTTTACGACAGCCGGGGCCGCATCGTCTATCCGTACGCCGCCGACGCCGGACGGTACGCGCCGTACATCCGGTTCGGCAGCGAGCGCTTCGGTCCCGGCCGAACGTCGCTGACTGCATCGTTCCGCAATCCGGACACGGGCGAGAAGGAACTGCTGTCGTACCACCGCTCCGACTTTACCGGCTGGAACACCGTGCTGATCGTGAGCGAACGGACGCTGCTGAAGCCGCTGACCGCGTTTACGAGAACGACGGCGCTCATTGCGGTCGTCATCCTGCTGCTCGCCATCTTCCTGTCGTTCGCGGCGGCCAAGCGAATTACGCGTCCGATTCTCAAGATTCACCGCAAGATCCGCGCCATCCGCCTCGACGATCTCGGCTCGGGCCTTGTCGCCGCCAAGGAGCTGAACAGCGGCCTGAGCGAGCTGGACCAGTTGCACGAGTCGTTCGTGCAGATGAGTTCCCGGCTCCGGCAATCGATGGACCAGCTGCTGCTGTCGCAGGCGCAGGAACTGCAAGCCAAGATGGTCGCGCTGCAGGCGCAGATGAACCCGCACTTCCTGTACAACACGCTGGCGACGATCGGGGCGATGGCCGAAGAGCAGATGAACGAGCAGATCGTCGCCGTGGCCGACAACCTGTCCGACATGCTGCGCTACATCACCTCCGACGAACCGACCGCGGAGCTGGCGACCGAGCTGGAGCATACGAGCCGATACCTGGAGGTGAACCGGCTGCGGCACGGCGCCAAGCTGCAATACGGCTTCGACGTCGACGAGCGCTTGCTCTCCCTTCGCGTGCCGAAGCTCATCGTCCAGCCGCTCGTCGAGAACGCGCTCAAGTTCGCGACGTCCCGCGAGCCGCCGTGGACGATCCGCGTCGCGGGCGCCCTGGAAGGGGACGAATGGCGAATCGAAGTGGCCGACAACGGCCGCGGCTTCGACGAGGCGGCGTTGGCCCGGCTGCGGGCGCGCATCGCGGAAGTCGAGCGGACGGGCGTTTTTCCCGCGTTGAAGCTGGACGGCATGGGGCTGCTGAACGTGTATATCCGGATGAAGCTCGGCTACGGCGGCCGGTTCCGCTTCGAAGCCGCCAACCGCCCCGAGGGCGGAGCCGCCGTCGTCATCGGAGGAACCATCAGGCTGGGAGGCTGAGAACATGGCAACGAAGCTGCCGATCCGCATCGTCGTCGCGGAGGACGAAGAGCTGATCCGCAACCATCTCGTCAAGAAGATCGAGGCGGCAGGGCCCGATCTGGCGGTCGTCCGCGCGGCCCAGGACGGACGCGAGGCGCTGGACTTCGTGCGGCGGGAGCCGGTCGACCTCGTCGTCACCGACATCCGCATGCCGATGATGGACGGCCTTGAGCTGATCAAGTCGCTCCACCATCACTTCCCCCGCATCCGCACCATCATCGCGACCGGCTACGCCGACTTCGAATACGCCCGGCAAGCGCTGCGCTACGACGTCAGCGAATATTTGCTGAAGCCGGTCAAGCCGGCCGAGCTGAAGCAGGCGCTCGTCCGCGTCCAAACGTCGATCGAGCACGAGCAGCAGCGGGCGGCGAAAAACTTGGAGGGGGCGGCCGGACGCGCCGACCGGCCGGAGGCGATCGTCGAGCTCGTCCGCCGCTACTTGAGGGAAAACTTCGCGAAGGAACTCAGTCTCGAGGAAATTTCCCGCAGCTTCAACTTCACGCCTTCGTATTTGAGCAAAATTTTTATGAGGCACACGGGCGAGCCGCCGTCGAAATATCTGATCTCGCTGCGCATCCAGGAAGCGAAATATTTGCTCGCCCGGCACCCGGAACTGACCGTGAAGGAAGTGGCCGAGCGCGTCGGCTACGCCGATCCGTTCTACTTCAGCCGCCTGTTCAAGCAGATGACCGGCGTCGCGCCGACGGAGTTTCAGAAATAAAGCGGAAATGAAGCTGATGGCCGGTATGCCGTCGACCGCCTGCTCGGGCCGAACCCGACGGCAAGGAAGAAGCTGGGTCCGCCCTTCCTTCCTACTTCCGGCTCATCCGCTCATGCAGAAAGTCGACCAAGTGGGCGACCCGCATGCTTGCGGGATCGCCGTGCCGCTCCACGCCGAGCTTCATCTGCAGCAGGCAGCCGGGGTTGCTCGTCAGCAGCACCTGCGCGCCCGTGGCATTCGCCTTCTCCATCTTGTGCTCGAGAATCCGCGCGGCCATCTCCGGCTGCGTCACGTTGTAGATGCCCGCCGAGCCGCAGCAGCGGTCGGCTTCCGCCATCTCCACGAACGCAGCGCCCGGCACCTGCCGCATGAGCTTGCGGGGCGCGTCCGAGGCGCGCATGACGTTGCGCAGATGGCACGAGTCCTGGTAGGTGACGCGGACCGGCTCCGGGACCGGCTCGGAGTCGGCCCGCCCGTCAAACGCCGGCACGCGTCCGAACCGGACGAGCAGATCGCTTGCGTCCATCACCCGCTTCGCGAACCAGGCCGCGTCCTCGCGCCATTGCTCGTCCTCGCGCAGCAGATGATCGTACTCCGTCAGCATCGCCCCGCATCCGCCCGCGTTGGACACGATGCAGTCGACGCCTGCCTCGCGGAAGGCGCGCACGTTCCGGCGGGCCAGTTCGCGCGCCCCTTCGGCTTCGCCGCTGTGGGCGTGCAGCGCGCCGCAGCACGTCTGCGCGTCGGGGATGAACACCTCGAAGCCCGCTTCCGTCAGCAACTCCACCGTGTGGACGTTCGTGTCCGTAAACAGAATGTCCATCAGGCAGCCGCGGAACAGCCCGACCTTGGCGATCGGTTGTCCCTTCGCCGGATGGCGGTCGCCGATCCGCCGGATGACGCCGTCGCCCGACGCCTCCGGCAAAATGCGCTCCATGTCGCACAGATACGCGGGAAGCAGCTTCAGAACGCCCGTTCGCCGCGCCGCCGTGCGCAGTCCGGAGCGCTGGTACAGCTTGAGCGCCCCGCCGAGCAGCCGCATCCGCTTCGGGTGGGGGAAGAACGTCTTGAACACCGAGTGGCGGATCGGCTTGATCCACCAGCGGTGGCTGTCCGTATGGTCCTCGATCGCGTCCCGCGCCTGCTCGATCAGCTGCCCGTACTGCACGCCGGCCGGACAGGCCGGCTCGCAGGCGCGGCAGCCGAGGCAGTGGTTCATCTGCCGCTCGAACGCCTCGTCCGGCTCCAGCAGGCCGTCCGCCACCGCCTTCATCAGCGCGATCCGGCCGCGCGGCGACTCCGCCTCAAGTCCGGTCTCCCGGAACGTCGGGCACGCCGGCAGGCAGAAGCCGCATCGCATGCAGTTCGTCAATTGGTCCTCGTCGAGCCGCAGCTTCAGCTTCTGCGCGAGCGCGCTCCGCCGCCCAGTTCCCGGAGCGGCCGCTCCGGCCGCCGTCGCTCCGCCTGCCGAGTGTGCAGTTCCGGCAGCATCCGTTGCCGTTCCGGCCGCCGACCCCGTTTCCCTTCCGTCAGCCACGGTCGATCACCACCCTTCTGCGCGCCGATCTCGCGAACAACTTGCCCGGATTGAGCAACCCCTGCGGATCGAAAGCCCGCTTGATTCCCTTCATCATCTCGATGCCCGCAGGGCCCACCTTCCACTCCAGGAACGGCGCCTTGACCACGCCGACGCCGTGCTCGCCCGTGATCGTGCCTCCGAGCGCGATCGCCGCTTCGAAAATGTCCTCGAACGCCGCCTCCACCCGGCGCACTTCCTCGGCGTCGCGCGCGTCCGTCGTCGCCGTCGGGTGCAGATTGCCGTCGCCGGCGTGCCCGAACGTGCAGATGTTCACGCGGTGCTTCTCCGCGATCCGGTTGATCGCCAGCACCATATCGGCGATCTTCGACCGCGGCACGGTCGCGTCCTCGAGAATCGTCGTCGGCCGCAGCCGCGCCAGCGCCGTGAACGCGCTGCGCCGTGCCGTCAGCAGCTTGAACGCCTCTTCTTCGCTCGCCGCCACCTCCACGCGCTCGGCGTTCTCGCCGCGGCAGATCCGCTCGATGACCGCCATGTCGCGCTCCACCGTCTCCCGGTCGCCGTCCTGCTCGATGAGCAGAATCGCCGCCATGTCGCGCGGCAGCCCCAGCTTGGCGAAGTCGTCGACGACCCGGATCGTCGGGTTGTCAAGAAATTCGAGCGTCGCCGGAATGATCCGGTTCTCGATTATTTTCGAGACGGTGCGGGCCGCCCCGTAAAGATCCTTGTACATCGCCAGCATCGTCTTCTTGAACTTGGGGGCCGGAATGAGCTTGAGGATCGCCTCGGTGATGACCGCCAGCGTCCCTTCCGAGCCGACCAGCAGCTTCGTCAGGTCGTAGCCGGCCACGTCCTTCATCAGCTTGCCGCCGGTGCGGATGACGTCCCCGTTCGCCAGCACCGCCGTCAGGCCGAGCACGTAGTCCTTCGTCGTGCCGTACTTGAGCCCGCGCAAGCCGCCCGAGCATTCCGCGATGTTGCCGCCGATCGTCGACACCGCCATGCTGCTCGGGTCCGGCGGATAAAACAGCCCGAGGCTCTCCACGTGCGCAATGAACTGCTTCGTGTTCAGGCCGGGCTGGACGGTGGCCGTCAAATTTTCCAGATCGACTTCCAATATCCGGTTCATCCGGTGCATCACCATGACGACGCCTCCCCGCACCGGAACCGTCCCGCCGCACAGGTTCGTCCCCGAGCCCCGGCTTACCAGCGGAATGCGATGGCGGCTCAAGATGTTCAGAATCGCGGACACGTCCTCCGTACTGCCGGGATAGATGACGCCGTCCGGTAACGCCTGCCGCATCGGCGTTCCGTCGTAGGAGTGCGTCACCCGCGACTCCGGATCGTCCTTGAACCACGCCTCGCCCACGACCGCCCGCAGTTCCCGCTTGACCGGCTCCGTCAGCTCGCCGTACGCTGCCGCCGATTCCGCGCTCTCCGGGACTGCCGCCGATTCCGTGCTCCCCGGGACCGCCACCGATTCCGCACTCTCCGGAACTGCCGCCGATTCCGCACTCTCCGGAACTGCCACCGATTCCGCACTCTCCGGAACTGCCGCCCTTTCCGTTTCCATCCGCCTTCTCTCCTTTGAATAGATCAGGTCATCTGATGACTTTTCCTGAAGATCAGTATACACTAAGATAAAAGAGCTGGAAATACGTTCGCCCCAAAAACAACCTGACGCAGAAGGAGCCGAAGCTGCATGCCGGACGGCCGACCGTTGAAAAGTTCCGAATGGGTCCTGAGCGACCTGCGCCGACAAATTGAAGAAGGAGTGCTTGTTCCGGGGCAGAAGCTAGCGTCCGTCGTCGAGCTGTCCGCCCGCTACGGCGTCGGCCGCTCCACCGTCCGCGAGGCGCTGAGCGCGCTCAAGGCAATGGGCATGCTGGACATCCGCCAGGGCGGCGGCACGTTCGTGCGCGCGTCCCGGCCGGCGAACGCGGCGGTTCACCCCGGCGCGGCCGAGCCCGAATCATGGGTCGCGCGGGCGCAGTCGCTGCGCCACATCCTCGATGTGCGCCGCATTCTCGAAACCGGCTGCGCGGCGTTGGCGGCGAGTCGCCGCACCGACGAAGACCTCGCCCAACTGGCGGAAACGCTGGCCGTCATGGAGCGCAGCCTCGACGACGAGCGCGCGAGCGAACAGGCGGACATCCGCTTCCACCAGCAGATCGCCGCCGCCGCCCGCAACCCGGTGCTGGCCGACTGGATGAGCTCGCTGTCGCTGCAGCTTCACGAGAGCATGCGCGACACGCGCGCGCTGTGGTTCTACGCCGAGCGCGCCGACGCCGAGCGGCTGCTCGCCGAGCACCGCTCGATCTACGAAGCGATCGCCGCGCGGCAGCCGCAGCTCGCCTCGGAGCGCATGACCGCCCATATCGACAAGGTCGAGCAGGTGCTCGAGCGCCACGACGCCAAGCTGTGAGCGCTGCGGGTCACGTTTCCGCCAAGACGCGCTCCAGAAACGCCCGGAACTCCCCGACGGTCGCAAAATAATAGTCCGGCCCCAGCGCCAGCAGCTTCTCCGGCTCGGCCGTCCGGGCCCAGGCCGCCGAAGCGATCGGCACCCCCGCTTCCCGGCACGACACAATGTCGCTCGGCGTGTCGCCGATATACAAGCTGTCCTCCGGAGGAATGCCGAAATGCTTCAGCACATTGGCGATGCCTTCCGGTTTTCTCGGCCCGTCCGGGGACCCCGCCTCGACGATCTCGAAGTATGGTCTCAGGCCGAACTTCTCCAGCGTAATCTCCGCGCTGCGCGCCCCCTTGCCGGTCACCATCGCGATCCGCGCTCCCCGGCTTTGCGCCAGTTCCAAGATGTCCCGAATCCCCTCGAACGGAGCCTCGCACATCCCGTGCAGCTCCCGGTAGCGCCGCAAGTAGTCCGCGACGCCTTGCTCCTCATGCTCCGGAATCAGCGCCCGAATCGTTCCTTCCTCCGACGGCCCGAACGTGTCGATAATCTCCCGGTCGCTAACGCTCCGCCCCGCCAGCGGTTCAATGGCCATCCGGAACGCGGCGATGCACAGCGGCAACGTATCCCCTACCGTCCCGTCGAGATCGAAAATCAAACCTTTCAACACTTGCTTCTCCCTCCCACTCCGGACCGCTCTGCCGCCGTTCGCTTGCGTCGGCCTTTTTTTCCCGCTCTATCGTATCATGATTCTCCTGCGGGAGGCGAGAGAGAATATTCCGGGTCCTCCCGGAACGCAATACGCAGCCGCGCTCCTTCCGCCTTCTCCCCGGCCGCCAATCCGTCTTTTTTCCCGAACCGACCGTTTTGCCTGATTCGTAAGCGGGTGCTCCGCCTTCCCGCCCCGTCAGCCTTGCCCCTCTTCCTTCGCGGCTTTTGATCGAAATCCCCGTTGCTCAGGCAGCTTCGTCCGCGCCCCTTTTACTCGAAATCCCCGTTGCTCAGGCAGCTTCGTCTGCACTCCTTTTACTCGAAATCCCCGTTGCTCAGGCTGCTTCGTCTGCGCCCCTTTTACTCGAAATCCCCGTTGCTCAGGGTCGACGAAATGCTAGGCAGATGTTTCATTGGTAAGGAAACGACCGCGTCTCCTTAACCCGCAGACGGGCAAGTTAAAACCCGTCCAGCAAAGAAACGGGAACAAAAAACGCAGCGCTGCTGAGCGAACGGGATTTCGATCAAAAGACGTCCAACGTCACAATCGGCCCCTGAGCGAGCGGGATTTCGATCAAAAGACGTCTAACGACGAAGTCGCTCCCCCATGAGAGAATCCGATTTCAGGCGAAAACAGCCGAAGCGAGAGGCAAACTCGCTGCCGGACCAAAATGTCGGCCGCCTTCAACCGGCCGGATGCGCACGGCGAACGTCATCGGCTCGGCGGGAAGCAAATACTTCTCCAGCGTCGGCGCATAGCCGCAGCTGTGGTTGCCGAGACCGCTGTGGGCGGCGTCCAGCCGGACGACGGTTTCCTTCAGGCGTGTGAGCCGATGAACATGCGTAGCGGTCGCCAGGTCTTCGGTTGCGTAATGGGAGGCTCCGAAGCCGAACTGCCGTCCTGCCACCGCTTCGAACCGCAGTCCGATGTCTGCCGCGCCCGTCAACTCCGCCCAGCGGACATCGGCTTTGCGGCCGTTTTCCTGCGGCTTGATGTAGGGAACGAACTGCTCCTGGACGGTGCCGCCGTACACGCCCAGCTTGCCGCTATCTTGCCGATCGGGATAACATTCGTGCGGTCCCCGACCGAACCAGGCCATCCGTTCGAAGCCTTCCGGCATCCGCAGCTCGCAGCCGAAGCGCGGAAGCGGCGGCAGCCCCTTGCGCGGCTCGAGCTCCGCCTCCAGCAGTAAACCGCCGTCCGCGGACAAGGTATAGCAGACCGCACAACGAAAGGCAATCGCTTCGCCTCTGGCCCCGAGCGCCAGTTCGGCGCGAATCTGCACGCCGCCTGCATCCAGGCGTGCCACCGCCACTCGCCGAGGCAGGGCGAGAAGCCGGTCATAACCGGCTTGCTTCCACTGCTTCGCCAGATGGACGTCGTTGTCGACCGGCGCCCGCCAAACGCCGATCGCAGGGCCGGACCGCAGCAATGGCCGCCCGGCAAGCTTCCACTCCAGCAAAGCTCCGGTCTCCAGACAAAAGATCAGTTCGCGGTCCCCTTGGCTCACCCGCAGCCGGCCATCCGTTTGCTCCCACTGCAGAACCGGCCCGAGCCGGCTCGGGTTCATGTCCGCCGCCGGAGCGTCGGAGCCGGAGAGCCTGGAGTTTGGGCTCGGCGCCGGAACGTCGAAGCCGGAGCACCCAGAGGTTAGGCCAAGCATCGGAACGTCAGCGCTGAAGTGCCCAGGGTCCTGGCCCGGCGCCGGAACGTCGAAGCCGGAGCACCCAGGGGTTAGGCCAAGCATCGGAACGTCAGCGCTGAAGTACCGAGGGTCCTGGCCCGGCAGCGGAACTTTGGAGCCGGAGAGCTCAGGGGCCGCAAGCCCGAAAGGTCTGGCTTCGGCGGATTCGCCTTTCCGGGTTGAGAGCGCCGGCTGCACGACCGCCACCGGAAGGTCCGCCCACGCCGTCTCGTGGCAGGTCTCCGCCCAAGGCTCCGGCTCGCGCGTCGTCCAGCGCACGTGCACCCAATATTCACCGGCAGCGGGAAGCGATTCGTCGGTTGCGGTCTGCGGTTCGCCGATTACGACGGACAACCATTCGCCGGCTACAGTCTGCGGCTCGCCTGCTATGGTCGGCGATTTGCCGGCAACAGACAGCGAATCGACGGCTGCGGGCAGTACGTCGGACGGCGGCGGCGCATCGGACGGCGGCGGCGCATCCGAAGGCGGCGGCGCAGCCGCTGTCTTCGCTCCGGCCAGCCCGGAGCGGCCGGCTTCTCGGTAACGACCCGGCAGCGTCACCGGCACCGTCAGCGTCTCCGTTTCGCCCGGCGGCGTCCGCAGCGCCGGGAGCTCCCCTCCGCACAGCTTCTCTCCGTCCCGCAGCAGCGCCCACTCGCCCCGCAGATGAGCCAACGTTCGAAAATCGTAACGGTTTTCCACGGTCAACCGCCCGCTTTTCGCGTCCCATTCCTTCACTTTCACCGGCTCGATCGCCTTGGCCAGCTCCAGCATCGACGCCTTCGGCGTCCGGTCCGGGAACAGCAAGCCGTCCAGGCAGAAATGGCCGCTGTGCGGCTCCTCGCCGAAGTCGCCGCCATAGGCGTATACTTCCTGCCCGTCTTCCCGCTTGCGCAACAGGGCGAGATCGGTCCACTCCCACGTGAGTCCGCCCAGCAGCCGAGGGTAAGCGTAAATCGCGTCCCAATATTCGCGCAGGTTGCCCGCGGAATTGCCCATCGCATGGCCGTACTCGACCATCAGGTACGGGCGCGGATCGTCCTTGCGGCCCTCCGCGATCAGCATGTCCACCGACGGGTACATCGAGCTGACGATGTCCGTCACCGGCGCTTCGTAGGCCCGCTCGTAATGGATCGGCCGCGTGCCGTCGGCTTGCCGAACCCATTCGGCCATCGCATCGTGGTTCGGCCCGTAACCCGATTCGTTGCCAAGCGACCAGACGATGACGGACGGGTGGTTTTTGTCGCGTTCGACCATTCGGCGGGCCCGGTCCACGAACGCCTCCCGCCACTCCGGCCGGCACGCCAGTTCCCCTTCATTGCCGGCAAAATGAAACCCGTGCGTCTCCAGGTCCGCCTCGTCGATCGCGTACAACCCGTACCGGTCGCACAGATCCAGCCACCGCGGGTCGTTCGGGTAGTGGGCGAGTCGAACGGCGTTGAGGCCCCAGCTTTTCATCAGGCGGATGTCCCGCTCCATGCTCTCGTACGCAATTGCGGCTCCCGTGCGAGGGTCGAACTCGTTGCGGTTGACTCCCTTGATCGTGATCGGCCGGCCGTTGACGAGCAGCCTCCCGTCCTGAACGGCCACACTGCGAAAACCGACCCAAACCCGCTTCACTTCCAGCGTCTCTCCGTCCGGGCCTTCCAAAGCGAGCAGCAGCGCATACAGATGCGGCGTTTCCGCCGTCCAGAGCAGCGGCGAAGCGAGCTTGACCCGATAGACGACGACCGTCTCGTCCCCTTCTGCCGGCGCGTTCGCAAGCTCTTCGAGCCGCTCATGCACGACGCGGCCTTCCTCATCCGCCAGCGCAAGCCGCAGGCGAACCGATCGAAGGGAAGCTGCCATGGCGCCGCCCGCGATCCGGACGGTTGCGTCGAGCTCGCCCGCATCGAGCCCGGTCGGTTCGGCGCGAACAGCCGCGTCCCGGATGTAGACGGGGGGCAGCGCCAGCAGGTACACATCGCGGAAAATGCCGCTGAGCCGCCACTTGTCCTGACTTTCCAAGTAGCTTCCGTCCGACCATTGGTACACCCGCACCGCCAGCACGTTGCGTCCCGGCCGCAGCAGCCGGGTGATGTCGAACTCGCTCGTCAGGTGGCTGCCCTGGCTGTAGCCGACCTGCTCGCCATTCACCCACACGTGAAAGGCGGAGTCCACCCCTTCGAAAACGAGATGAACATTCCGGCCCCGCCATCCTTCGTCCGTTTCGAATTCCATGCGGTAGCACCCCGTCGGATTATCAAGCGGAACAAACGGCGGATCGATGGGAAAAGGATACGGACAGCTGCTGTAGTGAGGACGGCCGTATCCGTGCAGTTGCCAATGGCCGGGGACCGGGAGCGTGTCCCAGTCCTCGTCCGGGCAGGACGGGGAGGCGAAATTTTTCGGCGCCTGCGACGGGCGCTCCGCGTACCGGAACCGCCATCGTCCGTTCAGCAGCAGAAAGTAGGGGGATTGCTCGCGAGGCTGCGTCCGCGCGCTTTCCGCGTCGGCGTAAGGAATGAGGTCTGCGTGCGGAGGCTGCAGGTTCCGCCCGAGCACGCGCAGGTTCATCCAATCCGGCCGCTTGATGTCGTGGTCCGGCATCCGCATGCTCAGCCTCCTTCTCGCACCTTGGTGAAAAAATCGTCGCCGCCCACCTGGCCGCCCTTCAATACCAGCTCGAGCCCGTCGACTCCCGGGTCGGCGGCGGACGCCCGAATCAGCGGCGCGCCGGGCGCCAGCGCGGACACGCATTCCAGCGCCCGGGCGCCGAGTTCGCGGACGACGTAGCCGGACGTGTCGCCTCCGGCGACGAGCAGCCGCTTCAGGTTCATTTCGCCGACCAGCGTGCGGCTCAGGCGGCCCAGCTCGGCGCCGAGCAGGCGGCTGCTGTCTTCCGGCGCCAGCCCGAGGCCGCCCAGCGTCTCGCGCAGCTCGGCAATGGCCGGGTCCTCCGGCCCGGACGCGGAGTACAGGACGACGCTGCGGCCGGCGCGCAGCATCGCCCGCGCTTCGTCCAGCAGCTCGGCGCGGGCTTGTTCCGCCGTCTCGGGCCGGGCCAGCCGGGCGGCCGGGATGCGGATGCCGGCGAAGCCCGCGGCCAGCGCGCGTTGGATTTGCCGGCTCGTCGCCGGCGAACAGCTGCCCGACACGACGAGGAGGCGGTCGACGGAGGCGATGCGGGCGGAGGGCGGCGATGCCCGTCCCCGTCCGCCTCTTCCCCAACAGGCGGCCAGCGCGTCTTCCACGCCGGACGAGCCGACGACGAACAGACCCCCCGCCGTTCGGAGCGCCTCCCGCCAGATGAGATGACCCGCCGTCTTCATCCCGGCTTCGTCCAAGGCGTCGAACAGGACGAGCGCCGGCTTTTCCGATTGCAGCAACGTTTCCAGCCGGTTTTCCGCCTCCTCGTCCGTCCCCGCAAGCGCCAGCACGTCCAGCAATGAAACAGTGAGTTCCGTCTGTTCGCGAAGGTGTCGGCGCAAATCCGCTTCCGTCATCGGCGTCGCCGGATGCCGCGCCATCGTCGGATGGCGGTCCAGCCGGTTCACCTCGCCGCCGGCCGCCGCGAAATGGTTCCCGAACACGGTGTAGCGCCCCAAGTAAGGAGCGCCGGCCAGCACCGGAACGAACCGGCCGCCGCTCCAAACGTTCCGACCGAGCGCCGCAGCCTTGCCGATGCTGCCGACGCTCGGGGACGAATCGAACGTCGAACACACTTTGTAGTGAACGAGGGCCGGGCGCAAGCTTTGGAGCCTGCGCAGAATCGGGGGCAGCTCCCGCTCCATTGCCTCGGGCGAGAGCGAGCGGCCGACGCCGGCCACGCCGATCGCGTCGAGAGCGGCGAAGCGCCCCGTCAGCCGCTCCTCCGCCGGCGGCTCCAGGAAGAGCGCCGCCGCAAGGCCGGCGTGGAAGAGCGCCTCCAGCACGTCGGTCGATCCGGTGAAGTCGTCGCCGTAAAAGGCGAGCAGCCGCCGGCTGCCTGCAGGCAGCGGAATCGGACCGGACGCCGCCGTTTCGCGGCCGGGGCGCCGCTTCGGCCCCCGCCCGAATGGGTTCGTTCCGTTCATTCGCCCATCAACCTTTCCCGAATTTCTCGATGGCCCGCCGCAGCGCCGGATAACGCTCGGCGTGGCGCTCCAGCGGAATGCCGGCGACGGCCGCTTCCCAGGCGAGCTTCATGCTCTCGAAGCCGGCCGCCGGACCGTTCGGATGCGCCAGCATGCCGCCGCCGGCCAGATGCATGACGTCGACGCCGCCGGCCGCCTCGTATGTCGGAGCGGCCGTGCCGGCCCATTGTCCCGAGGAGACGACCGGCAGCGTCCGGCAGCCGCCCGGCAGCGGCTCGCCGCACGCCCGGATCGAGCGCGCGACCGACTCGTTCGACTCGTAAAACTTGCTGTTCAGCCCGTTGACGTGAAGGTGGTCGGCGCCGGCCAGCCGGCACAGCTTCTGGAAGGCGGCAAACTCCATGCCGAGCAGCGGGCTGCGGGTAAGCATGCCCCACTGGTTGCGGTGGCCGTGGATCGGCAGCTCGCTGTAGCCGTTCAGATGCGCAAGGCCGGCCAGGCCGACGCTCAGCACGCTGACCATGACGCACGTGCCGCCGGCCCGCACGACCGCATCGTGGCGGCTTCGCAACTCGTCGATGTCGCCGGTGATGTTGAAGGCGTACATGAGCTTCCGCCCCGTTTTGTCCGCCGCCCGCTCCACCGCGTCCGCCACGGCCTGCAGTTTTTGCTCGAACGGGAGGTAGGGCGGGCTCGCGTTCAACTCGTCGTCCTTGATGAAGTCGAGCCCGGCCAAGGCCAGATCGTACACCAGCCGGCCGAGCTCTTCGGCGGACAGGCCGACGCTCGGCTTGACGATCGTGCCGAGAATCGGCCGGCCGTGCACGCCGGTCAGACGGCGGGTGCCCTCCACGCCGAATTTCGGCCCCCGATAACGCTCCGTGAAGGCGGCGGGCAGTTCCAAATCGATCAGGCGCAAGCCCGACAGCTCTTGCAATTCGTACAAATTGCCCGCCACCGCCGACAGCAAGTTCGGAATCGACGGCCCGAAGTTGAGCAGCGGATACGAGATCGTCACCCGGCCGCGCCGGAACGTCCCGTCATGGCCGGGCGGCAGCTTCGCTCCCGGCAGCGCGGGAGCCGGCGCTTCGTCCAGCGCCTCGATCGCTTCGACGCGCGCGCCGTGGCGCCTCTTGAGCGCCTCCGTCTCGCCGGGCACGGCCGTGAACGTCCCGGTCGACTGCTCGCCGGCGATGACTTCGGCCGCCCGCTCCAACGAGTAGGGCGTCTCGACCAGGTAGACCGCCCGCACCCGGTCCGCGTCCGGAATGGCGCTCGCGCTTGCGTCCCGTGCAGCGCTTATGGTTATTGCTGCCGCGCTTGTGTCTCGCCCGGCGCTATTGGCTGTTGCTGCCGCGCTTGCGTCCCGTCCGGCGCTATTGGCTGTTGCTGCCGCGCTTGCATCCCGTCCGGCGCTATTGGCTGTTGCTGCCGCGCTTGCGTCCCGTCCGGCGCTATTGGCTGTTGCTGCCGCGCTTGCGTCCCGTCCGGCGCTAGTGGCTGGTGCGCCTGCGCTGATGGCTGTGCCGCCGCTGCCGCTGGAAACGGCCGGCTCCGCCGCCGTCCCTGCCTGATCTCCCGTCTTCGCCCACGTATCCCGCCCGCTCATGACGGCTCGTTCCCTTCGCTCGTCCGCTCCCGCTTCCGCCGCTCCTGTTCTATCCGCTCCTTTTCCATCCGCTCCCGTTCCAGCCGCTCCAGCTCCGCCTTGACTTGCGCGACGCCGAAGCGCGGGCTGGACAGCACCGGCTTGCCGGTCGCCGCAGCCAGCGCCTTCTCCATGCGGGCCATGGAGCCTTGGGCCAGCACGATGGCGTCCGCTTCGTCCGCCACCCGGACGGCCGTCTCCAGCAGCAGCCGGTCGTGCTCCGCCGGCCGGCCGTCGGCCAAGGCGTCGAACGCGCCTTCGGCCAGCCCGCTCACGATTTCGACTTGTCTGCCGGCGATCTCCGCTTGCCGCTCGATCAGCCGCATCGTCGGCCCAAGCGTCGACGGCAGCGTCGCCAGCACCGCCACGCGGCCGTAACGCGCGGCCGCCTCCGCCGCCATCGCCTCGTCGATCTTGACGATCGGCACGCCGATCAGCTTGCGCGCGTCGTCGGCCACTTCGCCCACCGACGAGCAGGTGTTCAAGATGACGTCCGCCCCGAGCTCCTCTCCGTTATGGAAATACTGCACCAGCCGTCTCGCCACGCCCGGAGGCACTTGCCCGGCCTTGACGACGTCGCCGATCAGGCTGTCGTCGATAATGTTGACGAGCCTTACGTCCGGAAGCATCTCCCGGAACGCCTCCTTCAACGGTTCGGCCAGCCCCTGGCCGGTGTAAACGGCTACGACCGTTCTCATGACGGTTCCTCCCCCAAGTCGCTTCATATTGTTCGGTTCGAGTCCCGCCGCTTGCGCGGCAAGCCCGGCCCCCTGCTTCCGCCCCGCAGCGCGTCCGGACGCCTGCTTGCGCCCGCGCCGCCCCCTGCGGAGGGGCGGAGGCCTCTACCAGACCAGCTCCGGGTCCGGCCGGCGATAGTCGCCCTCCCGCATCGGCGCCTGGTCGTACACCTTCCGCCCGCTGTAGAACGGGTGGTTCTCGCCGCGCGGGGAGATGCCGACGACATCGTCGCCCCTCCACTCCGTGACGAACGTCTGGCCGACCGCCGTCTCCACTGTCGTCCGGAAGGACAGCGGGAACGTCACCGTGACCGTCTCCCCGGCCGACGCCGGGCCGAGCCACAGGAAGCAGCCTTTGACGAAGCGGCTCGGCTCCGTCCCGGCGCCCTCCGTGCGCTCTCCGTCCCGCTCGCGGACGAAGCGCACCTTCGTGTAGCCGGCCCATTCCGGAATGCGGACGAGGAGTTCGCGGATGTCCCGGCGCACGTGCAGCGCCACCTTGCCCTCGTGCGGCAAGTAGCTGTCCACGTCGAGCCATTGCGAGCCCCGGCTGAGCAGGAAGTTGACGCTGACCGTGCCGGCCCGCTCCGTGATCGTGTTGCTCCACCCCATGAACAACCCGCGCGTCCCCGACCCGAGGCAGCAGAGCTGCAGATCGTTCACGTGCCCGCGGCCGTGGTTGACGTTGCAGCAGAAGTCGTTCGGCGCCGAGTAGCCCGCGAATGCGCCGCGCGTCCGGGCGGCGACGTTCGTAAAGGAGATGCGGCCCGGCACGTTGCGCGAGCGGTCAGTCGTCTCCTTCACCCAGCTCAGGTCGAGCAGCTGCGACTCCGCCAGATGGTTCCGCAAAAAGCGCTCGACCGTCCCCCAATACGACGTGTAGCCGCTCTTCGCGAGCGTGATGCCGGTGGAGATCAGGTCGACAAGCGAGCACGTCTCGTGCTCGTACGCCTGCTCCTTCAGGTCGCCCGGCGTCCAGCCGAAAGCGGTGCTGATCGTCAGCGCCCAGGCGTAGCTCTTCTCCACGAAGGCGAGCAGCGACGCATCCCCCGTGAAAACGCCGAACCGAGCCAGCGCGTCCAGCGTGCCGACTCGCGTGTGGAAATGCCCGCTCCGGTAGGCGAGCGCGTCGTTGAAGCTGCCGTCCTTGTTGAACACGCCGCTGCGCTCCACGATGAGCGCCGCGAAAAAGCGGCACAGCTCGAACGCGTCCGCATTGCCCGTCACTTCATGGTATTTGAGCAGCGGCATGATCAGCCGCCCGCAGAACGCCGCCGGATCGGGCGCGAGCCTAAGCTGCACCGCGTTCGACGACGGCCAGCCGCCCTCCTTGTACTCCGATGCCGGGTAGTACCACACCTCCCGCTCCTTGACCGCGATCCGCTTCAGCGCCGCCACATGGCGGTCCGCCGCCTCCTTCACCCTCGGGTCGCCCGTCGTCATGTACCACGTCGTCAGCGACAGGATGACCGCGCGCTGGTCGATCAGGTTGGCGTTCGGCTCCCAGTTGTAATTCGGGTTCGTCCGCCGGTAGCTCAAGCCGTCCTCTTTGAAAAAAGACAGCAAGTTTTCCCGGTACCGCCTCTCGACGTCCTCCCCTTCCGTCGAACCCGACATGTGCCGGGCTAGGATCATCGCGTCGACCATCCGCCCGTGCGAGGAACCGTAATCCCAGTCCCCGTGCGTCACGTGGGCGGGGTCCGCCATCAGGTTGGCGGCAAAAAACGGGATGCCCCCGAATTCCTCGTCCGCCATCCCCCTCATCGCGTTCAGCGCGAATCCGGCCCGCTCTTCCAGCAGCAGCGTGTCCGGAATCCGTCGTTTGCCCATGCTTCATCTCTCCTTCGTTCCTGCGCCGATCCGGCTGCGGAATTGTCCGATCGTCTGGCCCGTCTTCCTCTTGAAAATTTGGCTGAAATAGCGGTAATCCTCGTAGCCGACCTTCTGCGCGATTTCGTAGTTTTTGTAAGTCGGCACCTTCATCAGCTCCACCGACTTGCGAATGCGGACGTCGGTCAGGTAGTCGACGAAGTTGCGGCCGGTCGTCTTCTTGAACAGGCGGCTCAAATAGTCGGGATGCAGGTAACGCGTCTCGGCGATCTGCTGCAGCGACAGCGGCCGGTCATAATGGCTTTCGATCAGCTGCTCGATCTCCCGGACGATCCGCTCGCCCGAGTGGGCACCGGCCGCGGCCGCCCGCTCGCGCTCGGCGAGCACGGCGGGCAGCAGCTCCTGCCGCAGCAGCTCGCGCACCGAGGCGGCGTCCCAACGCCGGCGAAGCCGCTCGACGACGGCCAGCGGCGGCTTGCCGCAGGCGGCCTCCAGGCTCGTACCCGCCTCCTCCAGCTGCTTGGCAATCGCGTGAACGAGCGTCGCCGCGCAGCGATGGAGCCGCTCGACGGTCGCGTCCGGCCCGGCGGCCGCGGCGAACCACCGCTCGAACGCCGCCAGCGCCTGCTCGCGGCCGAGCTGCAGCGCGAGCAGCAGCGCGTCCTCGCTCGCGCGCGGATACGGCCCGGCCGGCGGCGCCTCCCCGGGCCGCAGCAGCGCCCCGGCGTCCGCCAGCCTGCGGCCGCCGAGCGCCGCCCGGGCCTGCCGGAACGCTTCGCGCAGCCGGCAGGCGTCCGCCCCGGCCGCTTCGCAGACGCCGAGGCTGAGCGTCGCGCCGCGCCGGTCCCGCCACGCGGCTTGCCATTCCGCCAGCGCCCGGTTCACGCCGGCTTCGTCCAGCCGCTCCGCGGCGATTGCGCCTGCCCACTCGGCGCCGCCGCCGGGCCAGGAGACGACGGCCAGCCGCCAGTCGCCGCCGAAGTGGAACGCCCGGTTGCGCGCCATCCGCTCGCGCAGTTCCGCCAGCGCCGCCTCGGCATCCGCCTCGTCGCGCCGGAAGACGTCCTCGCGCGCGACGAACGCCGCGCACGGCTTGCCCCGCCAGCCCGGCGGCAACTCCCCGCCGGGCTCCTCCCCGGCTTCGACGGCCGCCAGCAGCCGCCGCAGCCATTCGTCCGGCGCGCCTGCGGAGGCGCCGCTCCGCCTCTGCTCGTCCCGGCGGTCGAGCTCCGCCAGCGCCTTCTCCAGCACGGCTCCGAGCTCCTCCTTCTTCACCGGCTTCAGCAAATAGTCGAACGCCTGCTGGCGGATCGCCTCCTTCGTGTACTCGAAATCGGAATAGCCGCTGACCACGACGGTCAGCAGCTCCGGAAGCTCGCTGCGCAGCATGCCGAGCAGTTCCTTGCCGTCCAGCCCCGGCATGCGCATGTCGAGAAACATAACGTCGGGCCTGCGCTCCTTGGCCAGCTCGAACGCGTCGCTCCCGTCGCCGGCTTCCCCGGCCAGCCGCAAGCCCATCGCCTCCCAGGGAATGAGCTGGATCAGGCCGCGCCGGATCCACTTCTCGTCGTCGACCACCATCACGCTTCGCATCCGCTCCCTCACCCCTTCACCGAGCCGGCGGTCAGGCCGTCGATAATGTAGCGCTGCAGCAGCAAGTAGACGATCAGCACCGGCGACACGACGATGACCATGAAGGCGAACACGACGCCCCAGTTCGTGCTGTACAGCGTGACGAAGTTGAAGATTTGCAGCACGATCGTCCACTTGCGGCTGTCCGTCACCAGATAGAACGGACCGAAGAAGTCGTTCCACACCGACACGACGACGACGATCGTCACCGTGACGAGCACGGTCGTCAGCAGCGGCAGCACAATGCGCCAGTACAGGCGGAAGTAGCCGCAGCCTTCCAGCAGCGCCGCCTCGTCGAGTTCCCGGGGAATCGCCCGCATGAAGCCGACGAGCAGAAACACCGAGAACGGCAGCAGCACCGCCGTATAGTACATCACGATGCTCAGGTACGTGCCCTGGATGTGCAGCAGGTCCATCAGGCGGATCGTCGGCACGATCGACACCGGCACGATCAGCCCGACGATGAAGGCGTAGAAGACGGTCTTCATCGTCCGGTCGTCGCGCCGCTGGATGACGAATGCGGCCATGGAGGCGCACAGGTTGACGCAGACGACGACCAGGCCGGAGATGAGGAAGCTGTTCTTGAACCCGCGCAAGATGTTCGCCTGCTCGTAGACGTCCTTGTAGTTGCCGAACTGCCACTTGCCGCTCGGCAGCGACAGCCCGAACAGCGCCGACTCGCGGATGTCCTTGAAGGAGTTGACCAGAATCATGAAGAACGGGATCAGAATCAGCAGCGCGCAGACGATCGCGACCGCCTCCAGCAACAGCAGGCGGGCCCGGGTTCGCCGGTTCATCACAGGTCCACCTCCCGCTTCTTCATGAGCATCAGCACCGGCACGCCGACCGCCGTCACCAGCACGAACAGCACCAGGTTGATGGCCGTCGAATAGCCCATCTGCCCCATGCTGAACGTGCTGCGGATGTACGTATAGAACACGTCCGTCGTGTAGCCCGGGCCTCCGTTCGTCAGCACCATCACCATCTCGAACACCTTCATCGAGCCGATCAGCGACAGCAGCACGTTGACCGTGAACGACGGGGCGAGCAGCGGGAAGACGATGCGGCGGAAGCGGCTCCAGTAGCTCGCGCCGTCGATCGCCGCGCACTCCGTCAGATCTTTCGGAATGAACTGCAATCCGGCGAGATAGACGACCATCGCGAAGCCCGACACACGCCACAGATCGGTCGCGATAACCGAGAACAGCGCCCACTTCGGGTCGTTCAGCCAGTCCTGGGCGAGCGCCCCGAGGCCGAGCTCGCGCAGCGCCCGGTTGACGATGCCGTGGTCGGGATGGTAGATCGCCCGGAACACGTAGCCGATGACGACCGGCGCGATGACATAGGGCATGAAGAAGACGAGGCGAAGCACGTTGCGCAGCTTCAGCTTCTCGTTCAGCACGAGCGCCAGCGCGATGCCGATGACGTTCTGCAGCACCGTCACCGACGCCGCGAACACGAGCGTGTTGGTCAGAGCCTTTTCCAGCCGGGGTTCACGGAAAAGGGCCGCGTAATTGTCCAGCCCGATCCAATGCACCGATTGCGCGTGCACGTTCCAGTCCGTAAAGCTGTAATAGACGCCGACCAGGGTCGGAGCGATGAAGAACAGCAAGAAGACCAGCAGCGCGGGAAACGAAAAATAGAGCGGATATTTGCGGCTGTCCATCCGATTCTCTCCCTTCGGCGCCGAAGCCCGGGAAGAGGGAGGCGGGCAATGAGCCCGCCCCCCGCCCCTCGCCGGCCCCCGTCAGAAGCCGGGCAGCAGCTTCGCCTTGCCGTCCTTCTGGTAGTTGTCGCTGAAATCTTGGATCGCCTTGTCCGTGTCGCCGTCGATGAAGAAGTTTTGCAGCGTCTTGTCGAAGTTCACGAACGAAGCGGTCAGCCGGTTCTGGATGTTGATTTGCGACTTGCCCTCGTCGATGTACTTCTTGATGTCTTCCTGCGCCGGGTACAGCGTGCTCGTCGCTCCCTTGAAGATCGGAATGCCCGGGTGGTCGGCGTAATAGGAATTGACGTTGTCCGGCTGCAGCATGAACTTGACCAGATCGATCGCCGCGTCGCGATGCTTCGCCTTCTCCGGCACCATCAGCTGGGTCGGCGGGGTGATCATCGCGGTGCCGCTGTCGGTGTCGGACGGGAACGGGAAGAAGCCGAGGCTTGCGCGCACGAAGTCCTTGCCGAACTTCTTCTCCAGCTGCGAGATGATGCCGTCCAGCATGAACGCCATCGCGACCTTGCCTTCGCCCATTTCGTTCTGCAGTTCGTCGTACGTGCCGGCCAGCACGTTCTTCTGCATCAGACCGTCGTCCTTCAGCTTCTTCTGCTTCTCGAACAGATCTTTAAGCTGCGGGATGTCGGTCAGCTTGAGCTGGTTGGCGTTCAGCTTCTCCACGCCGTCCGCGCCGATCGCCGGATCGACGTCGGACACCCAGCCGGTGAAGTAGAAGATCTGCGTCGGCCAGCCGTCCTTGACCCCTTCGTAGAAGGGCGTGACGCCCGCATCCTTGATTTTGTGGGCGATGTCGAGCAAATCCTGGTAGTTGCGGGGCGGCTGCACGCCTGCCTTGGCGAACACGTCCTTGTTGTAGAAGATGCCGTAAGCGCCGGTGGAGCCGTAAGGGACGCCGTAAATTTTGCCGTCCTGCACCTGCGCCTGCTTGATCGTGTCGACCATGTTGTCCCAGACTCCGGACTCGCCGGACCATTCATGCAGCGTCTCCTGCGCCCGCAGCTTGACGTACTGCTTCGTGCCCGGCTGCATCAGGAACAGATCGGGCAAGTCGCCGGTGGAGAAGCGGGTCATGATCAGGTTGTCGTAGTCGCCGCCGGGCAGCGACTGCAGCTCGACCTTGTTGCCGGTCTTCTTCTCGTAGGCGTCGAAAATTTTCGTGTACGGCGCGGTGTCCTCGGTGTTGGCGATGAGAAACGTCAGCGTCACCGGGTCCTTCGCCTTGCCGTCGGCTTGCCCGCCGGCCGCCGAGTCCGAAGGCTGGCTTGCGCTTGACGCAGCACCGCCCGCATCGCCGCCGCTCCCGCCTCCGTTCCCGCCGCCTCCGCACGCCGCCAAGCCGGCCGCCGCCAAGGCGAGCGCGACGGCCAGCGGAATCGGGCCTCTCTTTTTCATGCGTGTCACCCTCCTGTTCGGAATCGCTTGCAATTTCATTTTACGGAAGCGTTTGCAAAGGCAATATTCACAATCCTGACCGATCGTGTTGAAGATTCTTACCTCCGCTCTCGTCCGGCAGCAGCAGCATCGCGCGCGTTCCGGCTCCTTTGCGGCTGTCGATGCGCATGTCCATCCGCTCGCCGTAGCGGATCGCGTATCGGGCGAACACGTTGCGAAAGCCGATGCCGCCCTCGGAGGCGGCGTCCGGCAGCGGCTCCTGCAGCAGCGGCGCGCGCAGCTTCGCCCGGATTTCCTCCAGCCGCCGCTCCGACATGCCGACGCCGTCGTCCTCGACCGCCAGCTCGACGCGCCCGTCCGGGACCCGCCGCGCGACGATGCGGATCGTCCCCTTGCCGCGCTTGCGCTCGATGCCGTGGAACACGGCGTTTTCGACGAGCGGCTGCAGCGTCATCTTGAGCACCGGGAAGTTGTACAGCTCCTCCTCGATGTCCAGTTCGTACGCGATTTTGTCGTCGAAGCGGATGCCCTGGATTTTCATGTAGGCGTCGATCTGCACGACTTCCTCCTGCAGCGTGACGACCTCGTCGCGGTTGCGGGTGTTGTAGCGGAACATGTCGGCCAGCGCCTGCGCCATCTCGCCGATCTCGGGGACGCGATGGTAGTCGGCCATCGCCCGGATGCTGTCGAGCGTGTTGTACAGGAAGTGCGGGTTGATCTGCGAGTACAGCATCGCCAGCTCCACTTCCTGCAGCTTGATCTGGTTCAAATATTTCGTCTGGATCAGCTTCTGCAGCTCGTCCTGCATCGCGTTGAAGTTCGCCGCGATCCGGCCGATCTCGTCGTTGCGGGTCACCTCGACGCGCTCCGAGAAGTCGCCGCGCTTCACCCGGTTGACCGTCTTGTACAGGTTCAGAATCGGGCGGGTGATGGAGCGGCCGAACAGCACGGAGATCAGAAACGTCACGACGAACACGGCGGCCGCCGTCCAGACGACCGTCGTCTTGATCCGCTCGAGCGGGCCGAAGATGTCGCTGCGGGGGGTGATCAGCACCGTTTTCCAGCCGGAGTAGGAGGAACGCGTATAGGAGACGAGCTCGTCGTCGCCGCCGCTGCGCAGCCAGAATTTGCCGCTGTCGCCGGCGAGCCTCGCCAGCATGTCGGCGCTCACGCTGAACGCCGAACGGTCTCCGGAAGCGTACACAAGCTTGTTGCGGTCGTCCAAAATGACGATGCGGCTGTTCGCCGACAGGTTGTCGTTTTGGCCGATGTTGCGGAACAGATCGTCGCCGTACTCGACCCTTGCGATGATGAACCGCTCCGGGCTCGCGAACATGCGGATGAGCAGCGACGAGGAATAGGCGGTGTCCTTCGTGTCGCGGTGCCCGTCGCCGTCGTTCGGGCCGCTGAACAGCACGAAGCCGTCCTTGGCGACCGTGCGCAAGAACCAGTCGGAGCTGCGGACCCGGGCGGCGCTCCACGGCTTGTAGTCGTCGGAGGCGCCGAGCATCGTCCCGTCGCTGAAATAGATCTGGAAGCGGATGAAGTCCTGGATGGGCGTGATGTTGAAGCTTTTGAGAAACAGGTTGACCAGCTTCTGGCGGAACAGAAATTTCTGCTGGTCGGTCATCTCCGGATAAGCGCTGATGCCGTCCGTATACTCGGCCTCGAAATACGGCGCCAGCAGCATGTTGCGCTTGCTGTGGAAGTCGTTGTCCATATTGTTCTGAATCTGCTGGACGATCTGGAAGCTGGCCGATTCGACCCGCTGCGCCATGGAGCGGTTGGAGATGTAGAACGACACGGAGCCGACGATGGTGATGCACAGAAGGATGATGACGAAGTAGCTGAGGAACAGAACCGTCCGAATTTGCGCGAAGAAGCCGCGAATCCGCCCCGCCGCGCGCCGGGCCATCGACTGGTTCATGACGCGGATGCCTCCGTTCTGAACGAATGCCGGCTGCCGAGCCGGCGGGCTTGAAGAAGCGAACGCTCCGGACACGGGCGGATGCCGGCCGCACGGACGGATGCCGGCCGCACGGGCGGATGCCGGCCGCACGGGCGGACGCTTGGGTAGCCTGCGAACAAGACGTCGTCGACCGGCATTCGGCGCTTCCGGTCGGCGCCGGGGAACCGTCCTTCTGTGCCGGTTTCGCCGAAAACAGCGATTCGTTCGCCCGCCCGGATTGGAAGCGCATCCAATTGTTCGGTGTCTTTTTTGCGGGGCAAGGGAGCCGGTCGGCTTGCGCAGCCCGCAGCCATTCGGCCTTTTGTTTGACGCAACCCCATTGTAACCGACGGCGATCGCGTCGTCATCTGCCACATTTTCGCAGCCAACCTCGTCAAAAACATTTGAACGTATGTTTCCAGAATTGATTGCTGCAATCGAGGGACATGGAAATCCTTCCGGTTACTTGTACGGTCCGTACACCGGAACTAATTATGAAACCATCTATTATGTCCAATGATCCCAGGATATTGCGTGATCTTGGCCCGGAATGCAAGAGAGGCGTCTTCACGGCCTCTCTTGCGTTTTTTGGCGGAAAACTCCGGTCAAGCCTCTTGCTTCCGCGGCGAATCCGCGAATGCCGATGTTACGCCAACCGGCTCTCGAACACGTACTTGCCCGAGCCGACCGCGAACACGGCCGCCTCCTCCCGCCGGCCCCGCAGCGTCCAGCCGTCGCCGGCGGCTCCGTCGGCCGGCGCCGGAACGCCGTCGACGCGCACGGCGTCGCCCGGCACGTACACGTCCGCGGTCGCGCCCGCCGGCACCTCGACCGCCAACCGGAACGCGCCGTCCGGCCGGACTTCCCAATCGACGGCGATCGGGCCGTGCAGCGAATCGTACTCCGCCCGGACGGCGGTCAGCCGCCCGCCGACGCGCGGCCGCACGATCGTATGCCGAAACCCCGGCCGCGCCGGATCGGCTTCGATGCCGCCCATGTAGCGGAACATCCACTCGCCGACCGAACCGAGCGAATAGTGGTTGAACGAATTCATCGACGGATTCTGGAAGCCGCCATGTTCGGTCCAGCCGTCCCAGCGCTCCCAGATTGTCGTCGCCCCGTGCTTGATCGAGTACAACCAGGAAGGAAACTCCTCCTGCGTCAGCAGCTCGTACGCGACGTCCAGGCGGCCGTTGTCGGTCAGCGCGGGCAGCAGGTAGCCGACGCCGAGGAAGCCGGTGGACAGGCGGTTGCCGCGGGCCCGAATGTCGGCCGTCAGCCGCTCGATCGCCCGCGCCGCAAGCTCGTCCGTGAGCAGGCCGAACTGCAGCGCCAGCACGTACACCGTCTGCGTGTCGCCGCGAATCCGGCCGTCCTCGTCCACGAACGCGCGCCGGAAAGCGGCCGCGATCGCCGCGAACAGCTCTTCGTAGCGGGCCTGGTCCCCGGCGCGCCCGAGCACGCCCGCGATGCGGCCCATCAGCTTCGTGCTGTAGGCGAAGTAAGCCGTCGCCAGCACTTCGTTCGGCGTGTCCGCGCCGATCGACAGCCAGTCGCCGTAGTTGGCGTAGTCCGGCCGGACCAGATCCATGCTGTTCGCGCGCAAATAGTCGACCCAGCGCGCCATCGCGTCGTAGTGCGTTTCCAGAATCCGCGTATCCCCGTACATCAGGTACAGCGTCCACGGAATGATGACGCCGGCGTCGCCCCACCCCGCGTTGTCCGGCGCGAACCAGTTCAGGCGAATGTTCCACATCTTGTGCCGAATCCAGCCCGCGTCCGGCGCCACGTCCGTAAAAGCGCCCGAAGGCTGCTGGCAGTCGACCATGTCCTGCACGAACTTGGTAAAGAAGCGCGACACGTCCATATTGTAAGAAGCGGTCCGTGCGAAAATTTGCGCGTCCCCCGTCCAGCCGAGCCGCTCGTCCCGCTGCGGACAGTCCGTCGGCACGGAGAGGAAGTTGCCGCGCTGCCCCCAGGTGATGTTCGAGTAGAGCCGGTTGACCATCGGGTCCGAAGTCGCAAGCCGGCCCGTGCGCGGCGTGTCCGAATGGATCACCTTGCCGGAGATCGTCTCCAGATCGGGCTCCCCGGGATAGCCGATCAGCTCGACGTAGCGGAAGCCGTGGAACGTAAAATGCGGCTCGTACCGCTCCTCGCCCCCGCCCCGCAAGATGTAATGGTCCTGCTGCACGGCCTGGCGCAAGTTGTCCAGGTACAGCGAGCCGTCGGGGTTGAGCATTTCCGCATGGCTGAGCGTCACCTTCGTCCCCCGCGCCCCGCGCACTTTCACTTCCGTCCACCCGACCATGTTTTGCCCCATGTCGAAGATATAGCTGCCCCGCTCCGTCCGCCGCATCGAGACCGGCTTCAAAATCTGCGTGATCCGGATCGGAGGCTCGACCGCCGCCGTCAACAGTCCGTTGTAGCCCGGGCGCACGTCCGGCCGTTCCCAGCCGGAATCGTCATAGCCCGGACGGTCCCATCCGTCCAGTTCCAGCCGCGCGTCGTACGTCTCGCCCTTGATCAGATCCGAGTAGACGATCGGCCCTTTGGCCGCGCGCCACTCCCCGTCCGTCCGCACGCGCTCGCGGCCGCCGTCCTCATATTCGATATGAAGCTGCAGCAGGAAAAAGGGGCGTTCGCCATAGATCCGGGAACCGAGAAAACCGACCGTGCCCGCAAACCAGCCGTCGCCGAGCACCGCTCCGATCGCGTTGTCCCCTTCCGTCAGCAGGTCCGTCACGTCGTACGTTTGCGTCTGAACGCGCTTGTCGTAGTCGGTGAAGCCCGGCGCGAACAGTTCGCCCGCCCGGTGTCCGTTGACGCGCAGCTCGTACAGCCCGAGCGCCGTCGCGTACGCGGTCGCCCGCTTCGGCCGGGCGCGCAGCCGGAACTCCTTGCGCAAGTATGGCGACGGCTGCATCGCGACGTTCGGCTCCGGTTTGCGGCCGATCCAGAAGGCTTTCCACTCGGCGCGGGTCAGCAGCCCCATCGTCCAACAAGCCGGTTCGCTCCAGTCCGAAGCCCGCCCGTCCCCGTCCCAAACGCGCACCTTCCAGCAATAGCGGCCTTCCGATTCCAGCGGCTTGCCTTCGTACACGATGTGCGTCATCCGGTCCGACGCCACTCGGCCGCTGTCCCAGCAGTCGCCTTCTTCGCGCGCCAGCGCCTCGGGCGACGAGGCGACCAGCACGCGGTAGGCGGTTTGGACCGCCCCCCTCTTTTCCGATTCCAGCCGCCAGAACAGGCGCGGCTTCCGCTCGTCCAAGCCGAGCGGGTTGCGCAAGTATTCGGTTTTCAGATCGGTCACTCGCAGCGTCATGGCGCATGCCTCCCGTTGTTCATGATGTCTGCCGGCGTCCCGTCGCGAACAACTCCAGCTTGGCGTACAAATCCTCGAGCGCGAAGCGGGCGTCCACGCGGCGGTACACGCGGATCGGCCGCCCGTCCGGCCGCGGCTCGTAGCGCATGTCGCCGCGGATGAACGGCGCCGGAACGACGTCGCAATCGTACGGCTGGTCGTCGATCAGCAGCGAGACGGCGGGCGTGTCGCCGAGCGCCCACATCTCGCCCTTCGGCCACGCCGGCCCGTGTTGCGGCAGCCGGTTGAATTGCTCCAATTGTTCGAAAAGGTACCGGCCCAGCTCGCCGTGCGGCCGGACCTTGACCGCCAGCTCGGCGAGGCTCGCCCGCATCATCGTGTACACGTTGCGCGGAACTTGCCACAGCTCGATCGGCGATTGGAACACGACGTTGGCTGCGGCGATGTCGTTTTCCAGATTGAATTCCCGCTCCCCGTCGGGGTAGGCGCCGCCGCCGATCCAGACGGCGGTCAGCCGGCCCGCGATGCGCGGCTCCATGAGGTAGGCCGATGCCAGGTCGGTCAGCGGTCCGAGGAAAATGGCGTACAGCGGCAGCGGATCGTCCTTCATCGCTTCGCAGACGATCAGCTCGGCGCCTTCCGACGGCTGCGGCGTCCCGTCGTCCGGCAGCGCCCTGGCGGCCCCGCGATACACCGCGACGTCGCTCGTTCGCTCCGCGAGCGCCACCATTTTCACGATTTCCTCGTACGATTCTTCCATCGACCGCTGCGTTCTCCGCTCGCCGAAATGCGCCGCCACGATTCCCGCGATCTGAAAACGCGGCGTCAGCAGCGCATGGGCGATGGCATATTGGTCGTCGGCTTCGTTTTTGGCGTCCGTATCGACGATCAGCCGCAGCCGCTTCGCCTCCGGCACCCGGTATGGGAACATGTTGCGATCCGCTCCTTCCATTTGATATGTGCCATTTGCCGCCCCGGCCGGGACGCGGCTTCCTCGCGGCATCCTTGGCCGCTGAAGCTCCCGTTTGCCCGTCATGGGGAACGTTCGCGCAAGATCAGCCAATCCGGCTTCGTCTTCCGCACGCTGCGGCGCAGGTCAAACGGCGAGGGGAATCCAGCTTCTCTCTTCTGCACGCCGCAGCGCCATTCCTGCTGGACGGCGATCCGGGTCCTCCTCTCCGGCGCGCGGGCGGCGGTCGGACCGACCCGGCGGACACGGGCGAGCGCGCTCGGCGGCGCAACGGCTGCCGCCGACGAGGCGGCCGCTGCCGAGGGCGCTCAGCCCGCCGGCCGACGGCGCGACAGCGCGACGGCCGGCGGCGACGGCGCGGCAACGCCTCAAGTCGCCGCGCTCGCGGACAGGCCGGCGCGCTCGGCGGCCAGCACCGCTTCCACCGCCGCATGCCAGCCGGCCATGCGCCGCTCCCGCTCCGCCGCGCTCATCGCCGGCGCGTACGATTGCTTGCGGCGGTCGAGCGCCGCCAGCGCGGACGCGTCCGGCCACCAGCCGAGCGCCAGGCCGCCCATGTAGGCGGAGCCGAGCGCGGACAGCTCCGCCGCGTCGGAGCGAACGACTTCGGCCGCCAGCAGATCGGCCTGCAGCTGCATGAGCATCGCGTTGGCGGTCGCGCCGCCGTCGACGCGCAGCTCCCTTAGCGGCGTGCCGGTCGCCTCCTCCAGCAGCCGGACCGCGTCCGCGACCTGGTACGCGATGCTCTCGACGGCCGCCCGCAGCAAGTGGCGGCGTCCCGTGCCGCGGCTCAGCCCGACGATGGCGGCGCGGGCGCGGGCGTTCCAGTGCGGCGCGCCCAGCCCGACGAACGCGGGCACGAGATAGGCTCCGCCGCTGTCGGCCACGGCGGCCGCTTCCCGCTCCAGTTCCTCGTAGGTGTCGAACAGCCCGAGCTGGTCGCGGACCCAGTTGAGGCAATCGCCGGTCGCGTGAATGATCCCTTCGAGCGCATACTGCACCTTGCCGCCGATGCTCCAGGCGATCGCCGTGGCGAGCCCGCGTCCCGCCTCGACCGGGCGATCGCCCGCCAGCATCATAACCGACGTGCCGGTGCCGTACGTGCCCTTCGCCATGCCCGGCCGGAAGCACATCTGGCCGAACAGCGCCGCCTGCGAATCGCCGATGACGCCGGCGATCGGCACGGCGCGGCCGCCGAACAGCTCCGGATCGTCGATCTCTCCGTAAAAGGCGTCGCAGTCGCGAACCTCCGGCATCAGCTCGAGGGGGACGCCGAACAGCCCGGCCAGCTCCGCGTCCCAACTCCGCGTATGAATGTTGAACAGCTGCGTCCGGCTCGCGTTCGTGCAGTCGGTAGCGTGGACGCGGCCGCCGGTCAGCTTCCAGACGAGCCAGCTGTCGACCGTGCCGGCCAGCAGCCTATCCTTCGGCACGCCTTGCGCCGCATGGTCCAGCAGCCAGCGCCACTTGCCGGCGGAAAAGTACGGGTCGATCGGCAGCCCCGTCAGCGCCCGAACGAAAGGCTCCCGCCCTTCGCCCTTCAGGCGGTCGCACAGTTCGGCGGAGCGGCGGCATTGCCAGACGACGGCGTTCGCCACCGGCAGGCCGGTCATCTTATCCCACAGCACCGCCGTTTCCCGCTGGTTCGTAATCGTCACCGCCGCCACGTCGGCCGCCGCAGCGCCGCCCGCCTCCATCGCGCCGCGGATGGCCGTCCGCACGTTCCGGTACAGCTCCATCGGATCGTGCTCCGCCCACCCCTCGCGCGGATAATGCTGCGCGTGCGCGATTGAGAAGCGGGACGCGATCCGGCCGCTGCGATCCGTGAGCACCGCCTTCGTCCCGGCGGTGCTCTGATCCACCGTCAGCAGAAAGCTCATTGCGGCGCACCGCCCGCAGCCGGCCCGGCCGGGGCCGGGCGGAACACGCGCACGTCCGCGCCTGCGGCATCCGCCGCCTTCATGTCGGCGGCTCGTTCATCCGCCACCCCGCCGGCCGCCGCTCCGCCGCTTCGCGCGGCGCCGACCGCCCCTCGGCCGCGAAGCAGCGAGACGACCTCATCGGCCGCGCGCTCGGCCGTAATGCCGTAATGGCGGAAAATCTCCGCCGTCTTGCCCGCGATCGCCGGCTCGTCGGGGATGCCGAGAATGCGCACCGGCACCGGGCAGCGGGCCGCCGTCACTTCCGCCACCGCCGCGCCGAGCCCGCCGTACACGCTGTGCTCCTCCAGCGTGACGATGACGCCGGTCTCCCGCGCCGCGGCGACAATCGCCTCCTCGTCGAGCGGCTTGATCGTGTGCATGTTGAGCACCCGCGCCCGCACGCCCCGGCGGACGAGCAGCGCCGCCGCATCCAGCGCGACGCGCACCGTCTCCCCGGCGGCGATCAGCGTCGCGTCGCCGCCTTCCTGCATGACGACCGCCCGGCCGATGACGAATTCGCGATCGTCGTCCTCCCCGTACACGTCCTCGACCGGATTGCGCCCGATGCGGACGTAGGCGCCTCCCTGATGCGCCGCCAGCGCCTTCGTCATCTTCTTCGTCTCATGACGGTCGGCCGGCAGCAGCACCGCCAGGCCGGGAATCGCCCGGGTAACGGCGATGTCCTGCAGCGAATGGTGCGACATGCCGAGCGCGCCGTAGCTGACGCCGCCGCTGATGCCGATCAGCTTGACGTTCGTGCCCGAATAGGCGACGTCCACCTTGATCTGCTCGATGCTCCTCATGCTCAAGAAGCAGGCCGGCGACGTCACGAACGGAATTTTGCCGCTGTGCGCCAGCCCCGCCGCGATGCCGACGATGTTCTGCTCGGCGATGCCCGTCTCGACGAAGCGCCCGGGATGCGCCCGGGCGAACGGAGCCATCGCCGCCGACCCGCGCGAATCGCTCGCCAGCACCACGATGTCCGCATTCGTCTCCGCCAGCTCAAGCAGCGCCTCGCACATCGCCTGCCGGTTCGGTATCGTATTAGGCATGCTGCCCGCTCCTTTCCAATGAAGCCATCGCCGCGTCCAACTCCGCCAGCGCCAGCCGCAGCTCCTCGTCGTTCGGAACGTGATGGTGCCACTCCGGCGCATGTTCCGCGAACGAGACGCCCTTGCCCTTCACCGTGTTCGCGATGACGAGCGTCGGCTTGCCCGCCGCCTCCGGCGCCGCCTCGAACGTTCGCAGCAGCGCGGCGTGATCGTGGCCGTCCACGACGACGACGTGCCAGCCGAACGCCTCCCACTTGCGGTCGAGCGGATCGAGCCCCATGACGTTCTCGGTATTCCCGCTGATCTGCAGCCGGTTGCGGTCGATGATGCCGACCAGGTTGTCGAGCTTGTAATGGGCGCCTGCCATCGCCGCTTCCCACACCGAGCCCTCGGCCTGCTCTCCGTCTCCCATCAGGCAGAACACCCGCGAATCGCGGCCGTCCCACTTCGCCGCGAGCGCCATGCCGACCGACACCGACAGCCCGTGGCCGAGCGCGCCCGTATTCATCTCGATGCCCGGAACCTTGTTGTTCGGGTGTCCGATCAGCCGCGTGCCGAACCGGCAATACGTCGCCAGCTCCTCCTTCGGAAAATAGCCGAGATCCGCCAGAATGCACCAGAGCGACTCGACCGAATGCCCCTTGCTGGCGATGAAGCGGTCGCGCTCTTCCCATTTCGGCCGCTGCGGATCGTGCCTCATGACGCCATAGTACAGCGTTGTCAGGATGTCCGTGTTGCTGAGCGAGCCGCCGGTATGGCCCATCTTCGCGCCGTGAATGAGCCGCAGCAGGTCCTGCCGGATCTGGATCGCCTTGCGCTGCAGTTGCTCCACCGTCGCCATGTTCACACCCTCCCCTTCATCCTAGCGCGGATTCGTTTCCCGGCCGGGCGGACCGGACCCGGCATACGCACCGCCCGGCGCCGCTCTTGATCGGCCGCCGCCATGTTACACGCTCCCCCTCAGCCAGGCGCGGATTTGCTCCCCGGTCGGGTCGACCGGATCGGGCGTCAACCCCGGAATGTACGCGCACGCCTCATAGAGCGCGGGGATGACGTTGGCGTGAATGCCGACCGAATGGTGCACGTACGGCCCCTTGACGAGCTTCTCCTCCCACAGCGGCCAGTCGTTCACCTCGACCCACACGTACGAGCCGCGCGTGAACGGACCGGGAATGCCGCGGGCTTTTCCGAGAAACAGCGAATATTCCCCATGGTCCCCGTCGAACCGGGCCAGCGTCATGTCCCCGCCGCGAATCTCGCCTTCGTGCGTGCCGGGCGAATGGTCGTCGAACAGGAAATGCCGGCGCAGCTTCGGCTTGTCTTCGACCGTCAGCGACACCGGGAAGTTGCCGCAGTGGAACAGCAGCTCGCCGTTCGGATGGTCCGGGTGCCGGATCGTCAAATCCGCGAAGAACGTCGGCGCTTCGTTCATCGCCGCCGCCTGCACCATGACCGAGGTGATCGCGCCGTGAATGTCCGTTTCGCACGTCACCGGAATTTGCTCGTCGGTCAGAATGGCGTTGGCCAGGCACGGCATGATGCCGATCGCGTCCTGCAGCGCCGACCAGCACTGGATCGCGATCGCCGTGCTGCCGGTGTCCAGCGCGTACTTCTTCATCGCCACCTTCAGCGCCGCCACCCGGCGAACGTCGTCGTCCGTCACCTCCGACACGTCCAGCTTCTCGCGAATGTACGCGACCGCCTCCTCCAGTTCGGCGCCGCCTCCTTTCTCAACGCGCTGGGCCGCGCGCGTCATCTCGACCAGCGTGATCGGATGCAGCTCGATGCCGAACCGCTCCAGCAGTTCGCCCTCGTTGCAGATCATCGTCCAGAACGAGGCCGGGCGCGGACCGATCTGCAAAATGCGCAGCTGGCGGAAATGCCGCACGACGTTGGCGGCGGCGATGAAGTTTTGGAAGCCGCGCTCGAACACCGGGTCTTCCACCCGGCTGTTCGTGACGTATGTGAACGGAACGTTGAACCGCCGAAGGACCTTCCCGGTCGCGAACAGGCCGCATTGCGTGTCGCGCAGCCGCATGCCGTCCTCAAGCGGCGCCTCGTCGCGCGGTCCCCATAGCAGCACCGGCTTGCCCAGCGCCTTCGCGACGCGGGCGACCGTGTCCTCCGTCCCGAAGTTGCAATGCGGGAAAAACACCGCGTCCACCTGCTCCCGCCGGAACCGCTCGACGATCTGCTCCGCGCCGATCCGGTCGTCGTACAGCAGCCCTTCTTCGTTCAGCCCTTCCAGATCGACAACGTCGATATCGAGGCCGAACGAATCCATCTTTTCGCGGATCAGCACCTTGTACCGGAAGGCGTCCTTCTCGCTAAACACGAACCGCCGGGTTGGCGCATAGCCCAGCTTGAGCTTTTTCATCCCGGATGTCTCCTCTCGCAAGTTGATAAAATTTTTTAGTTATTTTATATAAAATAATCCGTTTTCACCCCTATCCTAGCACCGTTTGGCGTTAGCGTCAACAAAATAGCGGCTTAAAGTCTTTGGATCTTTTAGCTTATTTTAAATACAAATAACTAAAAAAATTTATATAAAAGTTGCCGAGCAGCACAAGCGAAGGCGCGGAATGCCCGTTTTTAACTCTAACCCCGCCTTCGCTTGACGAGCGGATCGCTGAAGCCTCTAACGACGCAGTTCTCGAAGTATTCGTTGTACCCCGCCGCCTCCAGGCAAACGATCTTCTCCGCCGCGTCCATGCTGGTGAAGCTTCTCCTCGGACACAATCAATTGCGGAGGAGCCACTAAGCCCGAAATCAAACTTATTTCGTCGCATGGGGAGGACCGAGGAGCCCGCTAACCAAAATTCCCCTGACCGGCTCTGCAGACCGATCGGGGGAACGCTTTGCACACATCGCGAATCAGTTGATCGCCGCCATCTCCCGCTCCTGCCGCCATTCCAGCAAACAGTAGGGATAGTCGGACTGTTTCACTTCGAAGCCGAGCCTGAGGTAGAACGCCACCGCCGGATCGCTCTGCAACGTTCGCACGCTCAGGGGCTTGCCCAATTCCCGCGCCGCCGTCTGCAGGCTCTGCACGAGGCCGGTGCCGATGCCCTGGTTCCGGTAAGCCGGCAGCAGCGCGATGTCCACCAGCACGACTTCGTCGTGCGTAATCGCCGTCGTAATTTTGCCGGCCCGGTGCGGCCCTACGCGGATGAGCAGCGTGTCGGACAGCGGGTAGCGCTTCGAACAGGCAAGCTCTCTCGTCTCGTATTGCATGCGGATAAAAGCATCGATCTCCTCGCGCGGCCATCCGAGCCCCTCCAGTTCGGGCTTTCTGGCCGTTGCGTACACGTCGTAAAAAAACGAAGCGTCTTCGTCGCACGGAACTTGCAGCCCCACCTTGTCCAGCATTCTTGTTTTTCCTCCCCCGTCGGGCTCCGCTTGCCGGCTTGCTGTCGATTGCGAGTCGTTTGCCGAAAATAAACGCGGTTTGTACGACATTGTAACGATCGAAGCTGAAAAAACGCTGAACAACTTGAGCCGAGCGATCCGCCGTCGTATCATAAGGTTCTGATCGCTTTTTTTCGGAGGACTTGCGCGTGAAGGCCCTGTGCGTCCGCTACGAAACTTACGGAGATCCGTGCGAAGTGCTGAAGCCGGCGGCCATGGACGTGCGGCCCCCGGCCGAGGGGGAACTGCTCGTCCGGATCGCTGCCCGACCGATCAATCCGTCCGACCTGATCCCCGTCCGCGGCGCCTATGCGCACCGGCTCCCGCTTCCCGCCGTTCCCGGCTACGAAGGGGTCGGCGTCGTCGAAGCGGTCGGCGGGCGCGTCTCCCGGACTTGGCTCGGACGGCGGGTGCTGCCGTTGCGCGGAGAAGGCACCTGGCAGCAATATGCCCGCGTCCCCGCCGTTTGGGCGGTTCCCGTCCCGGCGGCCTTGGACGACTTTGCCGCCGCCCAACTGTACATCAACCCGCTGACCGCCTGGGTAACCTGCACCGAAACGCTGGGCCTGCGCCCCGGCGACGTTCTGGTGCTGAACGCCGCGGGTTCGGCCCTCGGCCGCCTCTACGCGCAGTTGGCGCGCTTGCTCGGCTTTCGGCTGCTCGCCGCGGTGCGCAGCGCCGTCCACCGGGAGGAGCTTGTTCGGCTCGGCGCCGAGCGGGTCGTCGTGGAACGTTCGGAGCCTCTGTTGCCGCAGGAGGACGCCGGCAGGGGGGGCAGCCGTGCCTCTTCCCTGAAGCGAGCCGTCGCCGAGATGACGGGCGGCCGGGGGGCCGCGGCCGCCGTCGACTGCGTCGGGGGACCTGCCGCGGCGGAGCTCGCGGGCTGCCTGCGGCCCGGCGGTCCCTTGCTGTCGCTCGGCCTCCTCTCCGGCCGGCCGGCCGACGCGGCGGCCGTCGTCCGCGCCGGGGCCGTCCCGAAGCTGTTCCACCTCCGGCATTGGAACGAACAGGCGACGCCGGCCGCCTGGCACGAAGCGTTCGGGCGGCTGATCGAGCTGGCCGGCGGCGGCCGGCTCGAGCTGATGCGGCCGGGCCCCGCTTACGGCCTCGCCGACGTGCGGACGGCCGTCCGCGCCGCCGAGAGCGCCTCGCCGAACCTGGGAAAAACGATGCTGGTCGGATAACCCGCCCGCTCCGCTCCCAACAGCAGAAGAAGCCCTCCGCTTCCCCGCCGGGAAACGAAGGGCTCCTTCCTGCGCCCGGACCGTTCACCGCGCCAACGCTAACAAAGCCCCACAAATGTGGAGCTCGGCTACGAAGCTTACTTAAGTACTTTGCGGGGACAAATGCGGATAGCCCCCGCCTCGCTCGCAAGCTCTGGGGGGCGCCTGCGCCGGCTTCGTCCGGCTCAAACGTCGTAGTTGACGATATAGTCGTGCAGCTCGGTGTTGTAATGGCCGACGCTGTACTCCATCACCCGGCCGTCCGCGTCGTACGAATACCGCATCCGCCTGAGCAGCGGGACGCCTTCGGGGACTTCCAGCCATTTCGCGGTTTCGGCGGAGGCGGGCCCGACCGAGAAGCGGTCGCTGAAATTTTCCAGGTAAATCCGGTTCTCCTCCAAAAAATCGTACAGCGAGCGGATTTCCGGCTCCTCCGCCGCGGCGCCGGCCACGGAAGCGGGCAAGTAGTGGAAGTAGTGGATATAGGGCGTCTCGTTCAGCAAGTACAGCCGCTCGACCCGGAAGCAGCGCGCGCCGAACAGCCGGTGCAGCTGCGTGTCCGGATCGCACTCCACGATGCCGAAGCCCAGTTGCCGCTTGCGGATTTTGTGCCCTTCCTCGACCAAAATTTCGGTGAAGCGCTTGCCCTTGGACAGCCGGGAAAACGACGTGTTGCGAATGACCGTCGTTCCCACCCCGCTCCGCTTGTCGACGTATCCTTCCTGCGCCAGCTCGCCGATCGCGTTGCGCACCGTCATCTTGCTGACCTGAAATTCCTTCTCGAGCTGCGGTTCCGACGGAATGAGCGAGCCGAGCGGGTATTCCCCGTGCAAAATCCGGTCCTTGATAATTTTTTTGAGCTGCAGGTACAGCGGTCCTTGCTTGCGCGTAATCGGCATCGGCTTCGTCCTACCTTTCCACGTCCAAACCTTGTTCTCCCATCGCCCGAATCACTTCCGCCTCCGTCGCGACCGGCGTGTCGCCGGCGGTCGTGTGCGCCAGCATCGCCGCCGCAGCGGCGAACGCGACCGTCCGCTCGGCGGGCCAGCCGCTCAGCTCGCCGTGCACGATGCCGGCGGCGAACGCGTCCCCGGCCCCGATGCGGTCGTACACGGGAAACGCAAGCGTCCGGGAGAAGGCGAAGGCGCCGTCCTTGTAGACGTACCCCCGCAGCGAATGCGTTCCGTCCCGGTTCACCGTCCGGCGCGTGCCGGCGACAACCCGGATGCCATACTGATTCGCCGCGCGGGGGACGAGATCCTGCAATTGCGCGTCCGGTTCCGCCGCATCCGTCCGCATGCCGAGCGTCAGCATGGCGTCCTTCTCGTTCATCATCGCCACATCGCACAGCGCCAGCATGTCCTCGTAGTGCGGCCGCGCTCGCTCGTGGCCGTCCGGCCCCCACAGCGACGGGCGGTAGTTGCAGTCGAACACGACCGCGGCGCCCGCCCGCTTCGCTTCCCGCGCCAGCGCCTTCATGTGGCCGCGGACGGTGTCGTTCATCGCCAGCGCGATGCCGCAGAGATGAACGACGTCCGCGTCCCGGACGGCCGCCCGGAAATCGTACGCGTCCGCCGCGGCCGTGTTGAAGCTGCTGCCGAGCCGGTCCGTATATGTGACGCGGCTGGGCCGGGGGCCGAACCCGTTCTCCAGAAAATACATGCCGATGTGCTTGCCGCCGCGGCGAATGTGATCCGTGCCGATGCCCAGCTTCCGCAAATAGGCGACCGCCGCCTCGCCGAGCGGATGTTCCGGCAGCGTCGTGATCAGGAAGCCGTCGTGGCCGAGCCGGGACAAGGCCGCCGCGAAGTTGACCCCCGTGCCCGAAAACGTGTAGCGAAGCGTGTCGGCTTGCGCCAGCGTTTCGTATCCCGGCACCTGAAGGCGCATCATCACTTCGCCGAACGCCGCGATTCGCCTACGCATAGCGGTCCACCAGCGCCGTCAGCGCGCGGTGCAGCTTGCGCACTTCCGCCACGATCGTATCGCCGCTCGCCGGATCAACGATCGAGGAGTAGACGTGCGGAATCACTTGCGGCACGCCGGCCTCCAGCGCGATGCGCACGATCGCCTCGAAGTTGTCCGGATCGATGCCGCCGGTCGGCTCCAGCGCGAAGCCCTCCTCGGCGCACGCCTCGGCGACGGCGCGGTATTCGTCTTCGAGCTTGAGCCCCTGCATGGGGAAAAACTTCAGCGCGTTGCCGCCCATGTCGCGCACAAGCGCGATCGCCGCCTTCACCGGCACGATCGCCGGCTCCGGGCACGCCGCGCTCGCCGGCCCCGTCGACAAGTTGACGAAGCCGGGCTTGCCGGACGGCGACACGAGGCTGTTGATCCAGCCATCCCGCCCCTGCAAGTTCGCCCGGGTGGCGCCGACGGCGGGGAACACCTGGTTGATGTGCGCGCCGGCGTAGCTTCGTGCGATTTCGGCGACGACGGCCGCCTGCCGGTTGTCGCCCGAGCCGAGGCCGATCGACACCGCATCGTCGATCGCTTCCCCGTACGCCTTCATCGCGGCGGCGGCGGCTTCGGCGCTCGGGTAGTTTTTGGACAGGACGCCGACCAGCACATGGCCTTCCGCCGCCTCGAACACGTCCCGCGCATTGCCGATGCCGCCCGCCAGCACGTTCAGCGCCGCGCGGCTGCGGTACAGTCTGTTGCCGATGCCCGCCATTCAGATTTCCTCCTTCCCGGAGACGTTATCGCCGGCCGCAGGCCGGCGCTGCGGTTGCCGGTCCGTCACGATGCGGCGAAACGCGTCCACGATGACTTGCATGTCGTCTCCCTGCAGCGAGCGGGGGTCGATGTCGAAGTACCCTTGCTTCACGCCGTAATCTCGCGTGTAAATCGCGATTTCCCCTGCGCGCAGCCGGTCGGCCGCCTCCTGCGCGGTCACGCCCGCCTGCGCCGGGTCGAGGCGAATCCGTCCCCGGCTGATCTTGCGGCCGGCTTCGTCGCGGACGATCGCCACCTCGACGCCGGGCAGTTCCGCGAGCGGCAGCAGCGCCTGCAGCGCCTCCATTTCCCGCTCGTGCGTATCGGGCTTCGCCCAGTACTCGTCGATGGCCTTGAGCAGGCCGAACGTCGCTTCCTTGCCGACCTTCATGCTCCGCCCGATGCCGTGAAGCTGCGCCTTGACCCACTCGACGTACCGGCGCTTGCCGGCAACGATGCCCGAAGTCGGTCCTTCGATCGCCTTCGAGCCGCTGTAGATGGCCAGGTCCGACACCCGAACGTACTTGCGCAGGTCCTCCTCGGCCGCCGCGTCGACGATGAGCGGCACGCCGCGCCGCTGCGCGACTTCCCAGGCGTCCTCGACCGAAATCATGTTTTTCTGCACGCAGTGGTGCGACTTGACGTACAGAATCGCCGCCGTCCGCTCGCCGATCGCCTCCTCGATATGCTCCTTGCGGCCTTCGTTGGCGTAGCCGACTTCGACCAGTTCGCCGCCGCCCAGATAGATCATCGTCTCGACCGGCGCCCCGTATTGCACGTTGTGGCCCTTGAGCATGACGATCTCGTTCCGCGCGATCGGCTCCCGGTGCAGGCGCAGGCTCAGCCGCCGGTCGCCCCGCGTGACGATGCCGGCGACGGACAGCGCGATGCCGCTGGACGCCGAATTGACGACGACGGCCGCCTCCGCGCCGAGAGCGGCGGCGATATGGTCGCCGGCCTTGTCCGCCAGATCGGCGATTTCGACGTAGCGCTGTCCGCCTTCCTTCATCGCCTCCATCACCGTGTCGGTCGGCGCCGACACGCCGATGACGCTCATCCGGCCGCTGGCGTTGACGACCCTTTTCAACCCGTACTTAGCAAGCAATGAATCTCCCATGGACATACACCCCTATCGCTTCGATATACCGGTCCGCCACCCGCCGCTCGCCTTCCGAATCGATCAGTTCGCACGGGCCGGATCGGACGGCGAACAGCGTCAGATGGGCCGGCTCGCCCTCCCGGATGCGGCCGAGCTCCGGCCGGCCGAGCCAGGCGGCCGGCC
>Ga0207789_1000124_pt1 | contig 62919 bp, 58 predicted proteins | sample HigsolmetaGSP12D_FD_184840 | JGI IMG/M metagenome (GOLD analysis project Ga0207789, IMG submission 184840) | High solid enriched microbial communities from the Joint BioEnergy Institute, USA - SP1-2-D (SPAdes) | ecosystem: Engineered > Bioreactor > SSF (Solid state fermentation) > Aerobic >...
GAGTGGGACTCCCGTCTGGTCGAAAATGTGGAGCGCAGACGCTTTAATCGAGACCCAGACTCCTATCTGTCCAAATTGGAGCAAGAATGGGCCGAATTATCTTGTTAGCTAATCTTGCTGTCGTAGAAAAAAAATTAACATCTTTCTGCTGCGCCAACCCGTGAGATTGCATCCGGGAGCGGGACGACGAACGCCGGCCGCTTCTCGGACATGCCGGGAAAACGGCGGCGGAAAACGCGCCAAACCGTTTTCGGCGGCTGCCGGCGCTCATATCCTATCTTATGGACGATCAATCCGAAAAGAGGGGAAACGCATGGGAAGGTGGCTTCAATGGAAAACGGCAAGCGTCGAGATCGAGAGGAGTCCGGAGGAAATTTACGATTACGTGGTGAATCCGGAGCATTTCCCGGAATGGGCGACATCGTTCTGCCTGGCGGTCCGCAAAAGCGGCGACGGCTGGAGCATCGATACGACCCGTGGGGAGATGAACCTGCGGTTCGCCGAGCGGAATCCGTACGGCATAATGGACCATTACGTGAAAGCGGCGTCGGGGCCGGAGCTGCTGACTCCGGCTCGGGTCGTTCCGAGCGTGTCGGGCAGCTGGGTCATCATGACCATGATCCGGCCGACCGACCGGGAGGACCCGGTCTTCGCCCTCGATTTCCGGGACCCGGAGCGGGACTTGCAGACGCTGAAACACGTGCTGGAGCGCTAGGCCGTGCGCTTCCGCGCCCCGTCGGGCGGTCGTCCGCGCGGCGCCGACGGCCACGGCCCAACCTCCGGAGCCCGACGGGCCGGTCAGGACGACCGGCTTGCGCTTGGGGATGCTCAGCGTCACGTTTTGCAGGCTGTTTCCCGGGCGCTCTGGATTTCGATCGCGTCTCTCATCGGCGGGCCTCCGTGCCCCGGCGCGGTCTGCTCATGCCGTACCGTTCGGGATGCGGACGTCGGCGATCCGCCACTGGGAGCGGGAAGGGCTGATCGTTCCGGAACGGGACCCCGCGAACGGCTACCGGCTGTTTATGCCCGTACACGTCCGGCAAATCATGCTGATCCGCACGCTGCACCAATCCGTCTATTCCCTGGAAAAAATGAAGAGGATCGTGCAGGCGCTGGAGCGTCAAAGCGTCGAGGAGGCGCAAAAGGCGGCGGAGGAAGCGCTGCGGAGGATTAATGAACGGAACCGCAAGCAATACGAGGGCGCATCCGAACTGGCCGCACTTTGCCGGGAGCTGGGGCTGCTCTGACGGACAGCGATGCCCGAACCCGGCCGCAGGCGACGCTGTAAGCCCTAAAATGGGGCTTACACGCATCCGGCCTCGGGACAGAGACGCTTCGGCGGTCAATAGGCTCCGCGAATATGGCCGTGCACCCGTTCGGCGTAAAAGGCGCGAAGCCGGGCATGTTCCTCCTCGGTAAACGGAGGCACATCCCGCGCGCCCAGGTTGTCCTCCACCTGGCGAACCGACCGGGCGCCGGGAATGACGCACGAGATTTGCGGGAAGTCGAGAATCCACCGGAGCGCCGCGCGGGCCATGTTGCCCCGGCCTTCCGCAATCCAGGCCAGTTCGCCGGCCAGTTCGACGCCGCGTTCGAACGGCAGGCCGGCGAACGTCTCGCCGACGTTGAACGCTTCGCCATTGCGGTTGAAGCTGCGGTGGTCGGACGGGTCGAACGTCGCATCGGGCTTGAACTTGCCGGTCAAAAGCCCGCTGGCGAGCGGCAACCGGACGATAAGGCCCACGCCGCGCTCGTGCGCCTTCGGAAGCAGCTCCGCGATCGGCTTCTGCCGGAAAATGTTGAAGATGATCTGCAGCGCCTTCACGCCGGGCTGTTCCAGGCAGTAAAGTCCTTCCTCGACGGTCTCGACGCTGACGCCGTACGCGCGGATTTTGCCTTCGGCCTGCAGCTTGTCCAGCACTTCGAACACGGAACCTTCCTTCAGCACCGCGAGCGGCGGACAGTGGATCTGGTACAGGTCGATCGTCTCCCGGCCGAGCCGCTTCAGGCTCGCCTCGCACCAGTCGCGCACCCGGGCCTCGGAATACGTCCGCAAATCATGGATGTCTCCGGCGCGGCAAAACTTGGTGGCGATATGGATGCGGTCTTCTTTGCCCTTGGTAGCCTGGGCGAGCAGCCGTTCGCTTCTTCCGTCGCCGTACACGTCCGCGGTGTCGAAAAAGTTGACGCCCTCGTCCATCGCCCGCTCCAGCGCGCGCAGCGATTCGGCGTCGTCGGTCTGCCCCCACGCGCCTCCCATCGCCCACGTGCCGAAGCTGATCTCGCTGACGCTCAGGCCGGTCGTTCCCAACGGCCGGTACTTCATGCTACTCTCTCCTCCCAAAGCGGCGGACGGACTGCCCGCCTGCCGCATAAGCGTTATCCTCTCCATTCTAACAGATCGGGGGGCTTTCCTTCCTCCCCCGATTTCGGTTTGGCGGTCGGACAAACGATGACTTTCAACATTCTGCAGGCCGACGAAGGAGACAAGCGCCTGCCGCTGAAACTTGCTGTGGTCGGCCAGAATGACCACCTTCTGTCCGCGGCGATCATCGCACCGAGCTGGTGGACCCTTTGCGGAGGGAAATGCCGGGCGTCCCGAGAAAGACGTAGTGCGCGTTGTATTTCTGCAGTTCCAGTTCGGCCTGCGGGCCGACGACGCTTAGCGATTTCGTGATCAGTTTGCCGCCCAGCACGAAGATGGAAGCCTCTTCGTTGTCGCTGCACTCCTCGGCGACGTTGATGCCGTTCGTGACGACCGTCAGGTCGCGCACCTGCTTCAGATGCCGCGCCATGCACCAGGTGGTCGAACCGGAATCGAGGATGATGATCTGCTGCCCTTTGACGAATTCCGCCGCCTTCTTGCCGATGGCGACTTTTTCCTCGTATAATTACAGCTTTGAGATGCGGCCGAGGATTTTCGCCTGCTCCATCGGTGGATAGCTTTTTGCGCATCTCCAAGCAAAATATGAGGCCGAAACGCCTGCAAATCGGTTCTTCGTCTTAACTGGGAGAGAAAACGGCTACTTGACGATCCGGCGGCGGAGGGCCGCAACGACGGCCTGGGTCCGGTCTTCCACGCCCAACTTGGCCAAGATTCGGTGAACGTGCGTCTTGACGGTGCCTTCCGAAATGTACAGCGCGGCGGCGATTTCCGAATTCCTTTTGCCATAGGCCAGCAGTTGCAGAACTTCGCGCTCCTTCTCGGTCAGCGGCTCGAACTCGGCCGTAATCTCTTCCGGATATAGCGTCAACTCCTGCTTCAGCGTTTGGGTGATGGCCTTGGCCGCCGTCTTGCTCTGGTATAGCGCGGCGCCCTGGTGGACCGACCGAATGCCGTCGAGCAGCACCTTCGTTTCGGAGTCCTTCAGCAAGTAGCCGATCGCCCCGGCGCGAATGCCGTCGGCGACGTATTGCTCGACGTCGAAAGTGGTCAGCAGCATAATTTTGGCCTCCGGCAGCTGCGCCGTGATCTCCCGGGTCGCTTCGATCCCGCTTCGGATCGGCATCTGGATATCCATCAGCACCAGATCGGGCCGGGCCGACAGGACGACGGAGACCGCCTCCTCCCCGTTGCCCGCTTCGCCGACGACTTTCATGTCCGGCTGGGCATCGATCATATATTTCAGGCCTTGCCGGATAATCGGCTGGTCGTCGGCAAGGACGATGCGAATGGCGCCTTCGCCACGCGCGTCGGTCATGATGCGTTCGCCTCCTTGGGCAGCGGAATTTCCGCCCGGACCGCAAACCCTTGCGGAACGTTGGATGCAAAAGAAACCCGGCCTCCCGCCGCTTCGCAGCGTTCGATCATCCCTTTCAGGCCGAAGCCGGGCGTGAAGCTTTCGCCTTCCGTAAAGCTCCCGTTGTCGGTGACGGTCAGCACGGCGCAGTCTCCTTCCATCCCCAGGCTCACCTGCACGGCGGTGGCATCGGAATGCTTCATCGCATTGGTCAGCGCTTCCTGCAGGACGCGATACAGGACGACGCCGATGGACGGGGGAATTTCCGGCAAACGGTCCTCATCCGCCGCAAAATCGACGCGCAGACCGGAATGGGCCGCCGTCTGGCCGGTCAGGCCTTTCAGCGCAATCAGCCCGGCGCCCGATTCGTCCTCGCTCCATTCCCGGACGGCGTGCCGAACTTCCTTCATCGCCTGGCGCGCCACTTCCAGCATGGCTTTCACTTGCTCCGAAGCCGCTTGCGGATCGCCCGGCAGCATCATTTCCAGCGCTTGCAGCTGAATGATCAGCGACGTCAGGCGATGGCCGATCCCGTCGTGGATGTCCCGGGCCAGCCGGGTCCGCTCGCTGAGCGCCGCATAGCGCATCGAATCCGCCGCCGCTTCCTGCAGCTGCTCGTGCGCCCGCCTAAGCCGCTGATGGGCTTCGTCCAATTCGGCCAGATGCTGCGCGCTGATCCGGTACCCTTCCCTGACGAAGGTGATTCCCCGGCATCCCAGATACAAGCCGACAGCGCCGACAAGCATGTTGCCCAGATTCGGCTGGTCCCGATCCAGCATGGCGGCGGCGGCGACGAGCAGCGCGGCCAGCGCGATCGAGGACTTCATCCGCTTGCGCGGCATGGAAGCCAGCATCCAGAGCATCGGCCACGCCAGCGGCAGAACCGCGTGCCCGTCCGCGGCGGATCCGGCATAGGCGGTCCATGCCGCGAACACGGCTGCGGCCAAACCGGTCACCAGGGCGTACGGCCGCCAACTCCAATCGCTTCTGCGATAGCGGATGAGAAGGCTGTACGCGAGCAGCAGGCATGCAAGCGCCGCGAGCAGCGCGGCGTTGCCGGCCGCGGCTTTGGCATAGGGAACGAAGATCAGAACGGTCGCCACCCAAGCCGCGACGCGAATATGCAGCGGCCCCATCGAAATCGGGTCTCTCCTTTATTTTCCACAGTTGATTTTGCACTTAGTGTAACGGTTCCGCCGCTTTCTGTCTATCGGGAAACGCAACGGTCTGGCGCAGGAAGGATGCGCGCGTTCGAGGAAGCAAAGCCGCACGAGCGGAAGATTGCAGCGCCGGAATTGCGGCGGATAGCCTAGCCTGCCGGTTAGATGCGGCCTTTTCCAAGCGATTCGGCCGAACGCCGAATAACTGCGTCCAAACGGGTCATGCTAACGGTATCCAGACGAAGAAGAAAGAAGCGCTACCGGTCGTTCACGACGGCAATCCGAAGGAGAAAGCCCTTCATGGCGGCACGCCTGTGGAGCACATCGTTCGTGGCGAAGGGCTCTCGTTATCAAACTTTCCTTAACCTTCAAGCAAACCGGTACATCCAAAACCAACCAAATGGAGTGAAACGTGATGAAAAAAAGAAATTTGCTGCTGCTGACGGGCGCCATTTCCCTGATGCTGATTTTGCCGGTTTCGGCCTCGGCGGAAACAGGTCCTGTGAGCCGGGGCTATGCGCACAGTCATACGGTGACCACGGACGGCACGGGCACTGCCGGAACGTCCCTGAACGCCGATCATACGGGAACTGCGGTGAACGCCAACGCGACCCGGGCTTATGCCACCACCAACAACGGTTCCAACTGGGGCTGGCTCGGTCTTCTCGGTTTGATCGGCTTGGTCGGCATGCGCGGCCGCGACCGGGAAAAATCCTGAAAGCGCGACGATAGCGGCTGTTCCCCACCTTCCAAGACGCCTCGGCTTTTGCGGCCGGGGTGTTTTGTTTCGAGCGAAGCCCCCGATCGGTTATAATGGAAAAAACGAACTCGGGAAGAGGAGCGGTCGGTCGATGGAAATCCGGGAAGTGCTGAGGCTCGTCGCGATTTTCCGCGATCTGAACGCCGAGGAGATGGATCGGGTGGCCGGGATCGCCGCGACCCGTCTGGCCAGGAAGAAGTCGGTTCTGTTTATGGAAGGAGACGACAAGGAGACCGTTTATTTTATTCAGGACGGACTCGTCAAAACGTACAAAACCGACGCGAACGGCAACGAGCAGATCGTGTCGATTCTGCAGACCGGGGACATGTTTCCGCATACCGGTTTTTTCAATCAGACCCCTTATCCCGCTACCGCGGAAACGCTGGTCGACACGCAGCTTGTGGCCATTCCGATTCGGGCGTTCGAACGGCTCATTCTGGAGGTGCCCACCATCGCGATGAAAGTCATCGACGCGCTGGGCGCCAAAATCCGCGAGCTGCAGCAGAAGCTGCAGCAATTTGCCGGCCGCGACGTCCATGAGCGAATTTTGTCGCTTCTGCTGCAGCTTGCGGACAAACACGGCTTAAGGAAAGGAACGCGCATCTGCATCGAGCTTCCGGTCACCCATCAGGAGCTGGCCCATTCCATCGGGACGACCCGGGAGACGGTGAACCGTCTGCTGAGCCAGCTCAAGAAACAAGGCATCCTCGAGACGAATCGGTCCGAGATGGTCATCCGTGACCTGGAAGCGCTGAAGCAATGGAAAGATCTTATACAGAGAGGAGCGGCGCGAAAGTGAACACAGTGAACGGATCGAACCGCATCCGGGTGAAGCGCGTCTACGACCCGCCTTCGCCGGATGACGGCGTGCGCATCCTCGTCGACCGGCTTTGGCCGCGCGAAGCATATCCCGGGAGAAAGCGGCCATTGACGCGTGGATGAAAGTTCAATCACCGGCCGGAGCTTTTTGCAGACTTCAGCGCCGAATATGAGCGGGAACTGGCGGAAGATCCGGTTCGCAGCGAGCTCTCCGGGCGGATCCGCGGCCTGGCGGCGGAGTGGAACGTCACGCTGCTGTATGCCGCCCAAGATCCCGTCCATAACCACGCCGTCGTTCTGAAGCGCTGGCTGAATCGCCGGCGATAGCCGGTTGTCGGCGCTGCCGCGGTCAGAGCGCTTACGAGAATGGCGGCGACGCCGTTTTCCAGCACCTGCGGGCAAACGTTTCTTCCGGCAGAAAAGGCCAGGCTTTCATGGGCCCGTCCCCAATCCGAAAGCGCGGCTCAATTCGGCCTTCTCCTCCGCGTTCAGCATCTTTTCCGCCATGGGGAACAGCACGTTTTCTTCCTTCATGAAATGGTCCGTCAGGAGCGCCTGCGCCCGAAGCGCATAGGAGGCGATCTCCTTCGCGCGCTCGGCGGTCACCGTCTTCCCGGCCTGCTCCACCGCTTCGCGGAAACTGCGCAACCATTGCTTGGCCTGTTCGTGCTCGTATTCCATCACTGCTATCGGCCCCGCCTCGCGTCCGATGTATTTCGCCATCATCGGGAACAGATGTCCTTCCTCCCGTTCGGAATGAGGATCCAACTCTCCGACAAAAGCCGCCACCCGCTCGTCCAGCGCGGTTAACGGAAGAGCCCAGTCCCGAATTTCCGGCGATGCGCCGATCTCCTCCGCCTCCCGGGCGAAAGCGTTCATCCGCTCCCGGAGCGGCTCGTGCTGGCGCTTCAGCTGCGCCAGCGGCTCGCAAAGGTCCGTCTGGCTTCCCGCCATTTTCCCGCCGCAAAAATGTGGAAGTTCACGCATCTTGATCGCTCCTTCGGTTTGTTTTTCAGCAACCCGTCTACAACGCCACCATCGCAAGCACCGTGCAAGCCGTCAGCGCCGAATAGCCGAATTCGAGCATGCCGCTTTTTCGGACCGGAAGGTTTGCGAGCGGCGTCCAGACGGCCCGGATCAGCAGCACCGCCAGCGGAACGAGCAGCGCCGGATGATGCCACAATGCCGCAGCGGCGAGCAAAGCGAGATGATAGCCGACGGAAAGCCGGTAATAGTTCGCGTTGCCCTTTTCCCGGATGATCGTCTTGACGTAAAACACGGTGCCGGTAAAATAAAGGACGCTGAACCCGAACAGCTCGGCCGCCACCCCCCAATCGTTCCCCCTTCCCGCCGCATACGCGGGAAAGACGATCAGGCTGAACTGGACGACGGCCGCCAGATCGTTGACGAGCGCGCGCTCCCGGTTCCTTTTGGCGTAGAAGACGTTGATCAGAAACAGCGGCGCAAACAGCGGAGCCAGCCGCGCCAGACCGGGTTCCGCCGCGACGAGCGCAGCGCCGGCCGCCGCCAGCAAACTGCCGTACAGCAGCACAGGCCTCTGGTACGCGCGTCTTCTCCCAGTGCGGATCCATTGCAGAAGCGGATAGGCCGACAAGTACGAAAGCAGCCAGACCACAAACAGCAAAAGGTGCAACGGCCCTGGCCGGGCCGCGAACATGCCGAACAGAAACGGAAGGATCAGCATCGCCCAGGCGCCGTGTTGCTGAGGGACGTATCCTTTTTTCATCCCGGCCACCTTCGATCGGTTTTGTTGCCCCTATCGGAAACCAAGGATTGCCGTCTGACGGTTCCTGCCTGCAGTGTATCCCTGCCGGCTAGGCGGTGCAGTGATGTGCATCACACTTTGACGAGCGTGAGCGTTGCTTCTCTTCTTCTTGTCTTCCGACGCGTATTGAAAGAAAGACGGAATCATGAATAATCGACAAATCCTTACCTTAAAATGGAAATTCGTGCCAATCTGCGAAGCTTGACGAAGGCGTGCCTTTTTTGGACAACCGGCGGGGATCGCTTTCGCCGAACAAGAGAACGGTAAATGGAAAATTTCCAACATCAAGAACAACATCAAACTCACCCAATATTTGGAAAATGCCGCGAAGCAGTCGGCTCCATCGGACGAGGCAAAACTGGTTTACGATCAGGTATACGGTCTATATGCTTTGGAAGTCAAGTCGTTATCCGGAGATCGGACGGTACTTTCGTTGCGAGACCCTATATCCGTCGATTTCCCAGGAGGTCCGGTTCGTCCGGCGGAACATCCCTGATCGCAACCCCTTTGTTTGTAAAACTTCCCGTCCGCGCGTTCGGACGATTTAGGACATTAGGCCGGCAGAATTCGGCCCGCCGTGTGCTATGATGGACGTACGCAAGATTGGAAAGGGGAAAGTGCCGTTGCATTCCAAGAGCAGCAACACCACCTGGCAGCATTCCTATCTCACCCGCCGCGACCGGCACAAGCGCAACGGACATGGGAGCTGCGCTTTGTGGTTCACGGGGCTGTCCGGCGCCGGCAAATCGACGCTGGCGTTCGCGCTGGAGAAAGAATTGCACGATAGGAAGATCGCCTCCTACGTGCTGGACGGGGACAATCTCCGGCAGGGCCTGAACCGGGACCTCGGATTCACTGCCGAGGACCGAACCGAGAACATCCGCCGTGTCGGGGAAGTCTCTAAGCTGCTGGTCGACGCCGGCCTGTTCGTGCTGGCCGCCTTCATCTCCCCGAATGCGCAGGACCGCCGGATGGTCCGGAGCCTGTTCGACCCCGGAGATTTTATCGAAATTTACGTGAAGTGCTCCTTGGAAGAATGCGAGAGGAGAGATCCGAAAGGCTTGTACAAAAAGGCGAGAAGCGGCCTCATTCCCGACTTCACGGGGATCGGCGCCCCGTACGAAATTCCCGGGTCGCCCGACCTCGTCATCGATACGGAGCGGCTCACCGTCGAACAGGCGGTCGCTTCTCTCGTGCGGTTTTTGGAAGAGCAGAGCTATTTCACCAGCTTCTGAGCTTCCTCCCGGCGGACGACGCGGCCCTGCTCCAGCACGATCACCTGATCGGCGTTGCGGATCGTCGACAGCCGGTGGGCGATGACGATGATCGTCATCTCTCCTTTGAGCCGGTCCAGCGCTTGCTGTACGATCGCTTCATTGGCGTTGTCGAGGGCGCTGGTCGCTTCGTCCAGGATGAGAACGGCCGGCTTCCGAAGCAGCGCCCGGGCCAGCACGATCCGCTGGCGCTCGCCGCCGGACAGCCGGACGCCGCGGTCGCCCACGACCGTGTCCAGCCCTTGCGGCAGGCGGCTCACGAATTCCTCCGCGGCCGAGAGCCGCAGCGCCTCCCGCATCTGCTCCTCGCTCGCCTCGGGCGAAGCGATCCGCAGGTTGTCCCGGATGCTGGCGTGGAACAGGAACGGGTCTTGCGGCACATAGCTGATGGACCGCCGGAAGGCGAAGCGGCGCACGGGGTCCAGCGGGCGGCCGTCCACCAGCACTTCCCCCCGCTCCGGCTCGACGAGCCCCATCAGCAGGTCGATCAAGGTGCTTTTGCCCGCGCCCGATTTGCCGATGACGGCGGTCATGCTGTTCACCGGAATCGTCAGGTTAACGTCCTGCAGCGCGTAGGCCGGCGAACCGGCGTCGTAGCGGAAATAGACGCCCCGGCACGCGATGCCTTGCGCCATGCGCAGGGGCGGAACGGCGTCCGCATCGGCCGGCCGCGCTTCCTGGGCGGCGGCGCTGCCCCGCTGAAGGTCCGCGAGGCTTCGGAAGGCGGGAATCGATTGCGCGATCTGCTCCCAGTTGCTCTGCAGCGTCTGGAATTTCGGCCACAGCCGGGAGAAAATGACGATGATGAGCACGAGCTGCTCGGCTCGTACATGGAACGCTTCAAAAGACAGGAAAACAAACAGCGATATGAAAACGGCCGACGCCAGTTTGTAAAAGGCTTGCGAGGCGGACTGCATTTTGCCGAACCGGACGAGGTTGAGCTCCATCTGCCGGCAGAGGCTGCGGAACCAGGCCAGGTGCTGCCCTTCCGTCATGTTGCTCTTGATGTCCTTCATCCCGTTGAAATGCTCGGTCATTCCCGCCAAATAACTTTGCGCCAGCTCGGAAGTTTCGTCCCCCATCTGTTTCGACTGTCGGATGTATTTTCGGGCGTAGAGGGCCAGCGCCAAGCCGCTGATCAGCACAAGGGCGGTCAGCGGAGCCGACAGCCACAGCGCGAAGCCGATCTGGATCAACGTGAACAGAAGCGTCGTCGCCAGCCGCAGCACCAGGTACGTTCCCGAACTGACGCGCGAAAGCTCGAACGTCATGACGTGATTGAAGTCCGATTTGCGGTTTTTCAGAAAAAACGCCCAGTTGGCATGAATGAGCGCTTCGTAGACTTCGAGCCGCAGATGGCGGATAAACCCGTGCTGGATCTCCAGGTTCAGATCCGTCATCTTGCGCTGCAGCAGCGCCTGCCCGGCGATCAGCGCGATGAACGCCCCGAGCAGCGCCGGCAGCTTCAGCCCCTCCGGCATTTCCTGCAGCGGCCGGGCCAAAGACGATACGAGCGGAACGGTTCCGCCGCTTCCCAGCAGGCCGATCACGCCGAGCGCGGGAACGAGCATCAGAATGCCGATGCCCTCCAGCAGGCTGATCAGCATCATGCCGACGACGTTCACATACAGCTTCACGCCCGCGAAACGGTGCAACTTGTGCATGTACAGCAGCAGATGCGCCAATCTCCGTCGCTCCTTATCCGTTCAATTGGCCGGATGCTTCGGGCAAAGCCGCGCCCATAATCCGGTCGACCAGATCGTCCACGGCAAAGCCGGCGGACGGCCGGCGCAGCCGATACATCCGGATGCGACCGGCGATCGACGCGGCCGTGGCGAAATGCCACTGCACCCGACCCATCCGGGGAATCAAAAATTGGCGGTACGTGTGATATTGCAAAATCGGCAGCCGCTCCAGACCATCCAGCCGAACCATCTCCGCCTGTTCCCGGTCGGATTTCACCAGTTCGAACACGCCGGCAAGCGGAATCGGTTCGTTGCAGAACCGCGACGGCACGGGAACCGCGTATTTGGAATCGTAAATGGGCGAATAGCGGCTTTCGTTCATGCCCAGCCGTTCGAGGCTTTCCCGCCACAGCTTCTGCTGCGGGTAGGCGGGAAGGACGGCGGGAACCTGTCCCCGCGCAACGGAGACGGGGATCACGTCGTCGCTGAGCAGCGGATAGCCCCGCTTCACGAAGGCGGCGGCCAGCGTCGATTTGCCCGCTCCGGACTCGCCCACGAACGCGTAGGCTTTCCCGCCGATAACGACGGCGCTTCCGTGCAGGGGAAGGATCCGGCGCTGAATGAGCAGCGCGCCCATGCAGGATCCGAGCAGGTACAGCCGGACGGCGGTCCCTTGCGCTCCGGCCGCCGGGTCGTAGCCGATCTCGCTCCCGCTGCGAATGCGGTAGACAGCCACCTCCGGGATGTTCAGCCAGCATTCGCTTTCGTCTACGGCGTGAAGGCGTTCGCCGTCCCGGCGCTCGCTCCAGGCCGCCGCCAGGTCTTCGCGCCGGATTTCCACGTCCGCGCGGCCTTCCCGCCCGGCGTCCGGCAGCAGTTCCGGCAAAGCGATGTCGCTGGCCAGCCGCAGTCCGAATCCGGTATAAAAGGTACGTTGAACGACCGGAATCATCTTCCCACCTCGCTCCTCGCAAAATGCGGAAAAGCGCCCTTGTGCGGACGCGTCCGCACAAGGGCTTTTCCAAAGACTATCCCTCATGTTTACGAATCGATTTCACCGGTGTGATGGCCGTTGTTGTGCCCTTTGCCGTTCTTGTCGGGATAAACCCCGTTCGGGCCGCCCATCGTGCTGCTGACGTCCAGCACTTCCAGCGCCGGCTGCTGCCACTTTTTCCGCTTGTCCATTCGTATCACCTCCTTTCAGGCGGGGTTCAGGCGGGCGCCGTTACGCCCATGGCCTGCAGAAACCGGTAAGCGATGAGGCCCCGCATCAGCAAGGTCGCATGCGGATCGAACGCCTGGTCGGGCCGGGGGGAAGGCCCGATGAGCGCCAGCGACTCCCGGATCTGCGGCACGTTGAGGTATTGGGAAGCGGCGGGATCCCGGCAGAGCCGGCGCAGTTCGCCCAAGAAAGCGGGCCACGACGGCTTCATGCGGTGGATCCAGTCCGCCCCCTGCACCCCCCGCACGCACTGATTGAGCCGCACTTCGTCGGGCAAACAGCCCTCCGTCGCCCTGCGGATGAGCGAGCGGTCGACGCCGTTCTGCACGAACTGACCGGCGGGCAAGGACAGGCAGAATCGGATCACCCTCGGATCGCCCGTCGGATCCCTCTCCCACACGCCGTAGCGCAGCGAAAGCTTCGCGATCGACGTCCCCTGGTGGTTGGCGTTCGCCAAATTCCGGAACTGGTCGTCCCTGGCCGCGAACTCGTCCCAGGCGGCCGATTCGTCCAGCCCGACGTCGAAGCCGCGAAGCTTGTCCATGACGCCGGTGCGCCGCGCGAATTCCGGATGGATGAGCTGCGGCTTCGGCGGCCCGCCTCGCGGCCGGGTCCAGGGAAACGCCATCCGGCCGATGACCGGCAGCAGCCGGGCGCGCCTGGCTCCGACGCGCTGCCCGTAGAGCTTCAGCTCGCGCCAGAAGCGAACCCAGCGCATCGTTCGGAGCAGGCGGGCGTAATAGTCCAGCGCCGGCCCCCACGACACCGTGTAATTGCCCCGCGCTCCCGACAGCAGCACGCCGACCCCGTCCTGCCGCGCTTGCTCGAGCATGCCTTTGATCCAGATCGCGTTTTCGAAAAATTTGTACGGGCCTTCCATCACGTCGATCAGATCGTCGATTTCCCCGTAGGCGTCCCGGTCCGGCAAGACCAGGAAATGTGCCGAGAGGTTGCCGACGTGCCGAACGATGGCGCGGATATAAGGACTTTCGTCGGCAACCATCCACTTCGGCGTCCAATCGGCAAAATCCGGCGGAGGGACGTAGCTGTAAGCCCGCAGCGTTTTTCCTTGCGCGCGCAGCGGGCCTGCGGCAAAGCCGGCAACGGCTCCCGAATCGAGGCCGCCGCTCAGGCTTATGCCGACTTGCCGGAACGTCCGGAGCCGGCACGTTACGGCCTCCCGGAAAACGTCGCGAAACGCCTCCTCGTATTCCGCGTTCGATTTCAGCTTTAGCTGGCGCGCGGGGATTTCGAACGCGTCATACGGTTCCAGCGCCATTTTCCCGTCCGCGACCGTGACGGAATGCCCCGGCGGGACTTGGCCAATGCCGCGGTAAGCCGTGCGATGAACGTCGATCGTATCCAGAATGACCGGAATCGCCAGAAACTCGGCCAGCCACGCTTCGTCCAGCTCCTTCTCCACGCCGGACAGCCGAAGCAGGGGCCGGATCGCGGTGCAGAAGGCGAACCGCCCTTCCCGCCGGTGGTAGTACAGCGTCCGGTTGCCCAGCAGATCGCGCGCGGCGAACAGTGTCCGCTCGTTCTCGTCCCAGATGGCGAAGGCGTAATCGCCGATCAAATATCGCGGCGCCGCCCTTCCCCATCGGCGGTACGCCCGCAAGATCAGCTCGCTGTCCGTCATCGCCTCGCGGATCGCCGGTTCCACCCCCAGCCGGTCGAACAGCTCCTTCCGGTTGTCGAGGATCGCGTCGGCGGCGATGACCAGCCGATGGGCTTCGTCGTAATACGGCAGCGTCTCGCGTACGGATTCGGGGGTCATCCATTGCGCACGGCACCCCAGAAACACCGAGCCGTTCGTCCAGGTATCCGTCGCGTCCGCCGGGTATCGGCGCAGCGCTCCCATCAGCCTGCCGCTGTCCAGGGCCGATACCGGCTCGGGGCTGCGGCAGACGATTCCGGCGATGACGCTCACCCTTGTCCCTCCTCTCTCATGCCTTCATATGCCTCCATAACCAGATGAACGGCCGGAGCGGAAAGTACAGAAAATGCCATCTGCGGGGCAGCGGCAGCGCCTCGGCGTCCCGGAAACTCGGGTACAGCATGCGGGCCAGGTGGATCAGCTTTTCCCGATTTGTTTTCAGCTCGAACAAGTACCGCTTGTAATCTTGCGCCAGCTCGGGGGAACCCGGTTCGGTCGAGAGGGAGACGGGAGTCCGGATAAAACGGAGCGAGCGCTGCGCCAGACGCCGCGCCCGCCGGTCGGCCAGAAGCGGCTTCATCCCGTCCGTCACGGGCGTGCCCAGCAGCCGGGAAGCCAAAAGCAGCGCCTGTCCGCCCAGATGCAGGCAGCCGTAGCGCCGCAGCAGCGCGGTCAGCTCGGCCCCATTCAGCCGGGTGCGCGCGAGGCGGTCGATGTCCGCCAGCCACCGCAGCCGAAACCAGCCGTGCCGGGCGCCGTGCGAGACGAGATACAGAAACAGGTGCTCGCTCCCCAGCATATGAACCGGGCGGCCGGCGGCCGGACTCGTCCCTCTCCGCTCCCACAGCTCGTCGAAGGAAGGTTCCTTGCCCATGTTGGCGTTCAATCGCCAATGGATCTCCACCTGGATCCGCTTGCGCGGATGCACGAAGGACATATGGTGCACCTTCCATTTCCAGTCCTTGAACACGCGCGGCACTTTGTGATCGACGGCGTAGCCGAGCGCGGCGACGGTCTCCTCCGCTTTCTCGACGTCCTCGATCGGGATCAGAATGTCCAAATCTTTGGACGTGCGGAGAGACAAATCCCCGTACAGGGCTTTGGCCAGCACCGGCCCTTTCAGAACGAGCGGCCGCACGCCGCGCTCGGCGAGCGCCCGGCAGACGCTCTCCATCTCCGCGCTCAGCGCGAGCATTTGCAAAACGTTGCGGCGATAAGCCTGCTCCAAAGCTTGCCGGACATCGGCAGGAATCAATTCCCGGATTTCCGCTTGCGCGTGCAGTTGCGGGTAGACGCGGTGATGCATGGCCAGCTCCGCAAACTGATTCCAATCGATGTCCCGAAGCGACTCCCGGATCCGTTCGTCCGGATTGCCGCTATGAGGCCGCATGCAAGCGAGCATCGCCTTCAGTTCCTCCGGCAGCGCGCCCCAATCGGGCGAAAACGCGTTTCCCATGACCTTTCCCCTTCGCTGGCGTTATCGCTTCGTCTCCGAACCAAACGCGGCCACCGGCGTAAACAGGTTCATTTCTTCGGCGCCGGTCACGTAGATGCGGCCGCATCGCAACCAGGCATGCGCGATCATTTTCCCCGATTCGTCCCTTGCCGTTCCCAGATACAGCGTGCTTTCGATGCCGCGCCGCCGCAGCATTTTCTTGGCGGCAATGGCCCGGACGAGGCATTGGCTTTCCCACAAGGTGTGGCGGCTCATGATGCGGACGGCTTGCGCCACTTGCCTGATCCGCTTCTCATCGGCCGGATCATGCAGCAGCGGGGTTTCCTGCTGCCGCGTCCCAAGCGCGGGCGCGATGCGGGAGAAGGGCATCGCCTTCAGAACGCGCGCCCAGCCCAGGTACACAAGCGCCTCCAGCAGCAGCAGCCGGCCCGCGGGAGGCCGCGCGAGAAACTTCCCGATCCGTCTCCACAAGGCGCATGCCCCTTTCCGGATGGTTGTTGCTTAAGAGACTATTTTCCCCGAACGTATCCTTCGTGCGAACTCCGGCAGCAAGAATGCGACTTTTGATTTGCGGTTCCAGCACCACTTGTGCGAAATAGCGGAACACCGTTCCCTTATTTCGCCGGAGCGCGGCTGTTGTGGCGAAATAGCGGAACACCGTTCCCTTGTTTCGCCGCCGCACGGCTGTTTTGGCGAAATAGCGGAACACTGTTCTCTTATTTCGCCGGAGCACGGCTGTTTTGGCGAAATAGCGGAACACCGTTCCCTTATTTCGCCGCCGCACGGCTGTTTTGGCGAAATAGCGGAACACTGTTCTCTTATTTCGCCGGAGCACGGCTGTTTTGGCGAAATAGCGGAACACTGTTCTCTTATTTCGCCGGAGCACGGCTGTTATGGCGAAATAGCGGAACACCGTTCCTTTGTTTCGCTGCCACGCGGCTGTTTTTCGGCCCGTGTCCTGAAGGTTCGTCATGCTGCCAATTTTCATACCTGCGGTACCCGTTAGCGGCATGGGAGTCCAGGCCTCCATTGATCCTCGGCCGATCCCGGCACGACGTCTCGCCGAACCCCCCACCCCCCGGCCGAACCCGGATTATCCCGGCACGGCGGCGTTCAGCACTCGGATCAGCTCTTCGCCGCGCAACTGATCGAGGAAGGCGGCCACTTGCTCCTCGCAGACCTCGCGGCTGACGTCGTATTCCGCCGTCAGCAGGTCGATCATATTGCCCACCGTCGTCGGCTCGGCCATCAGCTCCCAGATGCGGCCGCCGACTTCGCCGAGATTGTAGTACTTTCCCTTGCTGACGCTCATCATGACTTTCTCGCCGTTCATATCGCTGACAATGGCGTCTTCGGCCTGAACGACGATTTGTTCCAACGCAATGCGCGGTGCGGACATCCTGCTTCCCTCCTTCGCTTATGTTCCGGACTTGGATAAGGCAGATAAGGCCCGACGGTCGGCAGCCCTTATACAACGGAGTCGCATCAGGGCTGCCGATCTCATGCAGGCAGGCCGCATCAGACTCAGCTCGGTTCCGTAATGTCCATGTCGTCGGTGGTGACGAAATCGATGTACGTCTTGCCTTTGCCATACATCGTTTCTTTGACGTTCAGCGTTTCAAGCACCGGGGACTGCCACTCTTTCTTGGCCTGATTTTGCATTGTTATCACCTCCTTTCATGAAAATCGCTTCAGAAACCGGTAGACGATCAGGCTGCGCATCAGCATGCGCAGTTCCGGATCGAACGCCTGCTCCGGCCGGGGCGCTTCGCCGATCCGCGCAACGGCAGCGCGGATCCGCTCGACGTGGAGATAGCCGGCGGCGACGGGATCACCGCACAGCTCGCGAAGCTCGTCCGCCAGCGCCCGCCATGCCGGCCGCACCCGGTGGACCCAGTCCGCCCCCTGGATGCCGCGCACTCGCTGGTTCAGCCGCACCTTGTCGGGCAGCAATCCCTTCGCCGCCCGGCGGACGAGCGCCCGGTCCATGCCGCTTCGGACGTACTGGTCGAACGGAAGCGAGAGGCAGAACCGGACGACCCGGGGATCGCAGGTCGGATCCCGTTCCCAAACGCCGTAGCGAAGCGACAATTTCGTCGCCGTCGCGCCGTTCTTGTTGGCGGCGGCCAGGTTCCGCAGCTTCTCCTTGCGAAGCGCCAGCGGATCGCTGGCGGCGGGGGCGTGCGGCCCGCTCCGACGGTCCCGCAGCCTGGCGAACACCCCGGTCCGTCTGGCAAAGTCGGGATGAATGAGCATGGCCGGAATGTCCGCCCCGCGGTCCGGCTTCGTCCGCTGCGCCAGCAGCGGCAGCGCCTGCCGGCCGATCGCGGACATCAGGCGCGCCCGGCCGATGCCCCGGTTGGCGCTGTACAGCCTTATCTCCCGGGTGAGACGCGCCCACTTCAGCCTGCGCAGCAGCATCGCGTAATACGGAATGGCGGGTCCCCACGAGATCGTGAAATTGCCTCTGGCTCCGGTGAGCAGAACGCCCGCTCCTTCCCGGGCGGCCCGCTGGTGAATGCCTTTCAGCCAGAACGAATTCTCGAAAAATTTGTACGGCGCCTCCAAAATGTCGAGCCATTCGTCGATCTCCGACCAAGGGCTGACGCCGGCAAAATCCATATACCGGGCTTCGATGTTGCCGGCATGCCGGACGGTCGCGCGGATGTAAGGCCGCTCGTCGGCCGCCGTGCTGCCCGGCGTCCAGTCGGCGAAATCGCGGGGCGGGACATAGCTGTACGTATGCAGCTTCTTCCCTTCTTCCCGCAAGGCGCGGGCCGCGAAGCCGGCGACCGCTCCCGAGTCGAGGCCGCCGCTCAGCGTGGCCGCCACCTGTCGGAACGTGCGGATGCGCGCCCTGACCGCCTCCCCGAATACGGCCCGGAACGCCTCTTCGTACGCCGCGTCGGATTTCAGCCGGAGCGTTTCCTCCGGCTCCAGCGCCGAAGAGCCGTAATCCGCCAGCGACAGCCGTCCGTCCGCGACAACAAGCGCATGCCCCGGCGGCACCTGAAGAATGTGCCGGTAAGGTGTGGCTTGCACGTCCGTGCACTCGAACATTTCCGGAATCGCCAGAAATTCCGCGAGCCACGGCTCGTTCAGCGCCTTGACCGCGCCCGGCAAGGCCAGAAGCGGCGCCATCGCCGTGCAGAACGCCAGCCCCCGTCCGTCCAAGCGGTAATAAAGCGACCGGTTGCCGAACAGATCGCGCGCCGCGAACAATATCCGCTTGTCCCGGTCCCAGAGAGCGAACGCGAAATCGCCGATCAAATATTCCGGCGCGCGGCGCCCCCATCGCCGGTAAGCCAGCACGATCAGCTCGCTGTCGGTCGTCCGGCTCCGTCGGTCCGGCGGCACCTGCAGCCGGTCGAACAGCTCGCCGCGGTTGTCGAGGATGGCGTCCGCCGCGACGGCCAGCCCGCTGTCCGGATCATAGCCGGGCAATGGCTCGAACACCGATTCCGGGGTAATGCGCCTGATCCGGCATCCGAGGAAAACCGGCCCGCCCGACCAGGTGCGGACCTCGTCGGCGGCATACCGTTCCATTGCTCTCATCAGCGCCTCGCACGCTTCCGGGTCGGCAAGCCCGCCGTCCAGGCGAAGCAGGCCCGCGATGGCGCTCACTTCTTCTCACCGCCGTGGATCAGGTACGCCGACGCCAGATGCGACAGGCGGCTGCCGAACGGAATGATCGATTTGAGCCGGTCCACTTTCTTCCGCATCTCGCCGAGCTGCGCCTTGAGCCGCCGCTGCTCCGCCGCGCTGATCTCCAGCCGCTTCTCCAGCGCGCGCAGCGTCATTTGCAGCTGAAGCACCTGCGGATCCGGCCCCCGATCCGGCTGCTCCGCCGCCGTCCGCCGTGCCGGCGCTTCCGGCCCGACCTCCGGCCCGACCATCGCCCGGCCGGAGGCGGAGCCGGTTTGCATTTCATAGCCGTCCGCCCACCGGAATCCCGCGGCTTCCGTCAGCTGCTTGGTCCGCATCGCGATAAGCTCCGCATCCGGTTCCATATCGAAGCGCACGCCCGTCCACTTCTCGGCCTCGGCCAACGGCTCGCCGTACCCGAGCTCGTGGAAAATCCGCGCTCCCAGCGCCCGGCCGTACATCTCAACCTCCTGCCTGTCCAGCACTTCCTTCCACAGGTTCACGGAATTCAAGTGGGGCTCCGCATGATCCGCCAGAAACGGATCGCCGACCCCCATGCTGTAGAACAGGCCGGTTTTGCCGGGATTCCGTCCGTCCCCGTATTTCTCCATCCCTTCCTCGTACGTCGTCCCCAGAAACCGGCAGACCCTCGACAGTTCCTCCCGGGGATCGGCGACGAGCTTTTCGTAGTGCAGGCGGCAGGCGTAAGGACTGTTCCCGGCAAAATAGCGCAGGTAGCGGAACCACCCGACCGTCAGATCGGCGATCTTCATGTTGAAGGCCGGATTCCGCAGGTCCTCCTTCAGGTCGAACCTCGTTCCCCTGTGCCGGCTCACCTTTTTGTACGACGCGAGCACGGCGAACGGGTTGCGGATCAGCCAGATGCGCCGGGACTGCGGGAACAGGGCGTCCAGAAATTCCAGCACGCCGTAGTACCGGGGCGACTTGTCAATGACGATCTCCGCGCCGCCGCTGCTGCGGAGCAAGCCGTTGTAGACCTCGAGGGCGAAAGCCCGGCACGCCTGCACGAACGTGTCGTCCGGCAGCACGCCGTTGAAAAATTGATTCAGAATGCCCGCCCCGCCGTACGGGCGGTTCGTCGGCGACCGCAGATCGCGCAGGCTCATCAGAAACCACATCTCCTGCGTCGCGAACATCCGGCTGTGATTCTGCAGCATCGCCGTCGCGAGCGAACTCCCGCTGCGGGGCGTACACAGCAGGAAAACCAGATTGTTGCCGTTCGCCTCGACCACCCCGGCACCTCCTTACCCTTTGCTGAAATCGTAGTAAAATTTCGGCCGCTGGCCGAGCATCACCTTGTAAATGTCGTCATTGGTCGCCATGATGCCTTGCAGATAATCTTTGTACGGCGTGTCCGTCACGTTGACGAGCCCGGAGTTGTAGCGCTCTCCCCAATCGCCTTGCCAGTAGCGCCCGAGTCCGGCCTGATCGACGTAGTTGAACAGATGCGCGCCGACGACATAGGGAATGGTGGCCACGCCCTCGACGTAGTTCCGGTAGCGCATGCCCCGCTGAAACTGGTTGAAGGCGGCGTTCTTCATCAAGGGGGTCAGCCCCTGCTCGTCGGTGCCGTAGCCGAATTCGCTCATCAGGATCGGCTTGCCGCCCGATTTCAGATGGACGTCGTCCAGCAGATCCGTCTCGATTTTGTACGTGTAATAGTTGATGCTGATGACGTCCACGTACTTGCCTTCCGCTTCGGACAACATGCCGCGGATTTTCTGGTCGTGGAATGTCGTCGTAATCCAGCGGTCCCCCAGCAGCAAATGGTTCGGATCGTATTTGCGGAACAACTGCGATACCGTCCGGTAGAACGTATCGAGATAGTAAGTGAAAAACGAATCCATATCGTGCCAGGCCTGCGACGTTCGCAGCGGCAGCGCGGCCTCCTTCAGCGCATCGAACGATTGGAAGCCCGTTCCCCAAGCGGAGTTGAAAGCGCCGATCGTCTTGTATTCCTGCTGCAGCCTTTCGACCAACTCCCGTTTGATCGCCGCCTTGCTGGCTTTCAGCGCCGGCACCTGCTTGTAGAACTTGTGGTATTCGTATTCGTTGTCGATGAAGTAGCCGATCAGCATCTTGTCGTCCTTGTGCGCCGGGAGCGCTTGGGCAAACGCCTGGTCGATCTTGGCCGCCGCATCCGGGGCGAAAATGTCGAAAATCGAGATACCGTCCAGTTTGGCCCAGTTCATGCTGGCGAGCGGCAGCATTCTGACGTACGGAAACCGGCCTTCTTCGCCGTATTTTTCCGGCGAATAGGCCCCTATGCCGTTGAAGCCCCATTTCGCAAGCCGCGAAATCGCCTCCGTATAGATGGAATGCTCGGTCGGGAAAACGCCCGTCTTGCGGTATTTGTTCGCCACATAGAACGAGAAGTTGTCCTTGCCGAGATAGGCCGGCTTGTATTCACCCTGATACGGAGGGACGTATTCGAATTTCTCCTCCCGTCCGGTCACCTGGGTGTACGTTTCCTGCGCCGTCACGCCGTTGACCGCAAGGCTGAAATAGATGTTGCCCTCCGGCGTCGTCATCACCTGGCGGTCACCCAACTGCTGGATGGCGAAATAACCCGTCGCCTTCAGGCCGTATTTCTGCGCGCTGCCGGCCAGCCCTCCGTAGCGGTCGCGGTCTGCCGGCGGCGTCAGGCCGGCGAAATAGGCGTCGTCCGCTTTCGCTTGCGCGGCCAGCTGCTCGTCGCTGGTCACCTTGCCGGGGAAATTCGCCGAGACCACCTGACCGTACTTGTCGATCTGCACGTCGCGGCTGGCATTGACCGTATATCTCCGGATCGGACCGGGTTCCATGCCGTCTTTCACCGCGTACGTCTCCAGCACGTTGTACCCTTGCAGCCGCAACGGCTGCGTATACGGCAGGAAGTCGTCCCCTTTGTTCAGGCGGTAGTAAATGCGCGCGCCGGGCGTCGCCGACGACAGGACGGCCTGCGCCGCTTCCGCGTCCTTTGTGACGGACAGGTTCACGGAAGCGGTGTTCCGGTTGATGACGACTTTCATCACTTGCGGCGACCACGCTTTGGCCGAACCGAGCAGCTCGATTTTCAAATACCGGGTATTCTCCGGCAAGTCCCGTCCTTCGTAGGCATACTGCTGCCAGTTGCCTTCCGGATAGCCGACGGGATACGATTCCGCGTCGACTTCCCGGTACGTCTTCCCGTCCTCGGAGGCGAAGACATGCATCTTCTCGACCGGCAGGCCCGTATAAAAGCTGCTGTACACCGTAAAGGAAGTCATGTCGGCGTCCGACCGGTAGACGATCCATCCCGGCGCAGCGGTGGCGCGGACCGCACGGCCCTTATCGTTGTCGAAGTAGCCGGGATTGTCCTTCGCGATGTACAGGTTGGCGCGTCCCGCGGCCTGGCGGAAATTGTCCAGCGGGTCGTCCAGACCGGCCGGCGGCGGGTCGGCTTGCTCCACCTCGTACCGGTAAGTGGAGACTCTGCTGGCGGCCGACTTGCCCGTGCCCGAATGGTTCACGGCCGCCACCTTCAGGACAAAATCGGACAGAACCGGGATCGGCGAGCTGTAATGCTTGCGGGTCGGCGAATTGCGCGGGTCGCTGCCGTCCGTCGTGTAGTAGACCGTGTCGCCGTCCGCCGTCCGGTTCAGCATAATCATCCGGCCGTAGGGAACTTTGCCGGACGGCACGCTGGCGCTGGCGCTGGTCGGGCCGTTCAGCACCACCTTCCCGATGGAGGACGACCTGGGGCCTGCGTTCGGAAAGACGATTTTCAAATATTTCGTCCCCGCCGGGAATCCCCGGGACTCGTACGTTACGGCGGCCTCCGGCCCTTCTTCCTCATGCACGTCCGGCGCAATCTGGCGGAAGGTGGACCCGTCGCTGGACAGATAGAACGCCGGATGATCGTAGCTGCCGCCCTTGGATCCGTAGGCGTAAACCGTGAATGACCGCAGCCCGAACTTTGTCCGGTAAAGCAGGTATTCGCCCGCTACGCCTCCCCGCTTCACGCGGGTCGGATCTTCGGCGTCGCCCGGAATCGACTGCAGCATCAGCGTATCCGAATGGCGGTACACCCGGCTCCAATCCCGCAAATCGTCGGTTTCGATTTCATAGGAGAGCAGCTCGTGCTTTTCTTCTCCTCGGGCGGCAAGCGGCGTGAGCAGCAAGATCAGACCGTACGCCAGCAGCAGCGTCCATTTCATCTTCAAAAAGCATCCGTCCTCTGCGAAGCCTTTAGTATTGCAGGACCGGCATTTCTTCCCTGACACCCTGATTGAGCCGCGGCCTGCCCACGGAATAGTAGATGAATGCCGTTCCCGCCAAGTCCTCCTCCTTGAACACATTGCGGCCGTCGATCAGAATCGGCTGCCGCATTCTCTTCTGCAACAGCCCGAGATCGATGGCGGCGAACTCGTCCCATTCGGTCAGCAGGCACACGGCGTCCGCGCCGTCGGCCGCCTCCAGCGCCCCGCTGCACCATTCGACTCCGTCTGCGCCGTACGCGCTGCGGAAATTCGGCATGGCGATCGGATCGTACGCTTTGACGCGGGCTCCGCTATCGACCAGCCGCCGAATGATCTCGAGCGCGGGCGATTCCCGCACGTCGTCGGTGTTCGGTTTAAAGGAGAGCCCCCAGACGGCCACCGTTCTCCCCCGCAGATTGCTGCCCAGAATCGACTCCAGCTTGCGGATGACGTTGAACCGCTGGTCCTGGTTCACTTCGACGACCGACCTAAGCAGCTTGAATTCGTAATCGACGTGGCCGGCGATCTGGATCAGCGCCCGCGTATCTTTCGGGAAGCAGGAACCGCCGTAGCCGATGCCGGCTTTCAGGAACGCCGGGCCGATCCGCCGGTCGCTGCCCATCCCTTCCGCAACCCGCGTGACGTCGGCGCCCACCTTCTCGCAGATGTTGGCGATTTCGTTGATGAACGAAATCTTCGTCGCCAGGAAGGCGTTGGAGGCGTATTTGATCATCTCCGCGGTGCGGATGTCCGTGATCAGGATGCGGTCGGTCAGCGGCCGGTGCAGCAGCGCGATCGTGTCGGCCGCTTCCCGCGCGTCGGCGCCGATGACGACCCGGTCGGGATGCAACGTATCCTGCACCGCCGTGCCTTCGCGCAGAAACTCCGGCAGCGAGATGCTGTCGAAAGGCTCGCGGGTCCGGCTGCGGATCCGGTCCCGCACCCGTTCGTTCGTGCCGACGGGCACCGTGCTCTTGACCGCGATGATTTTGTAGCCGTTCATCGCTTCCCCGATTTCGGCGGCGGCCTGGTCGATATAGGCGAGATTCGCTTCGCCGTTCGGCAGGGGCGGCGTCCCGACCGCGATGACGATGAAGTCCGATTCCCGCACGGCACGGCCGAGATCGCACGTATACGACAGCCGGCCGGCGGCGGCATTGCGCTCGGACAGCTCCTTAAGCCCCGGTTCGTAGAACGGGATGCCGCCGCTTTTCAGCGTGGCGATTTTGCCCGGATTGTTGTCGACGCAGATGACGCGGTGGCCGAGTTCCGCATAGCATACGCCCGATACGAGCCCGACGTAGCCGGTGCCGATGACTGCAATTCTCATCGTTTACGCTCCTCCTCCCGGCAGAGTTGGACGATTTCGCGCCAATCGTGCTCAAGCCGGACGATATCTTCCTCGATCAGCTGCGAGCCGGTCTGCACCTCGATGATGACCAGGTCCGTGTTCGCCCGCAGGCTGTGCCTGCGCTCTTTCGGAATCGACAGCACGTCGCCCGCCGCCACGGCCATCCGCCGGCCGTCGACGACCGCCTCTCCTTCTCCGGACACGATCGTCCACACTTCGTCCCGGAGGCAGTGGTACTGGTAGCTCAAGTTTTTGCCGGCTTCGATATAGATGCGCTTGGTCAGCACTTCCCTGCCGTCCGGCCAGGTCAAATAATCGAGCACCCGGTAGCGCCCCCACCGCCTCTCCTCGTACATCGGGCGCTGATCCGCATGCTTCATCACGTCCTTGATCCGCGGGCTGGCCTCCTTGTCCGCGACCAGGATGCCGTCGGGGCTCGCCGCCACGATCACGTTGGACAAATTCATCAGCGTGATCGGCACCTCCAGCTCGTTGATCACATGCGCATTGCGGGAGCCTTCGGTGATGATTCCTTTGCCGATCAAGGGCGTCTGAATTTCCTCCGTCAGCGTATTCCAGGTGCCGAGGTCTTTCCAGGCTCCGTCGTAGCGGATGGCGGCGATCCGGTTCGCGCGTTCCGCCACTTCGTAATCGAAGCTGATTTTCGGAAGGCTGCCGTACCGTTTCCGCATTTCTTCGTACTGAATCGGAAGCCCGTGCGAAATGAGGATGTTGATCATAAAATCGAGCTTGAAGGCGAAAACCCCGCAATTCCACAGCGCTCCCTGCCGAATCAGCTCCTCCGCCTCTTCCTTCCTTGGCTTCTCGCGGAAACCGCGGATCTTCACGAAGGCGCCATCGGGATCGCCGCTTGTATTCGGCTCCGGCACCATGTACCCGTACTTCTCCGAAGGATAGGTCGGCCCCACCCCGACCAGCGCCAGATCGGCGCCGGAGTCGGCAAGCACGCGGTCCAGCCGCTTCAGCTGATGGAAAAACGCGCTTTCGACATAAGGATCGACCGGCATCACCACGATCGTTTCGCCAAGGCCGACGCCTTCCACCGAATACAGATAGGCGGCCGCCAGCGCGATGGCCGGGAACGTATCCCTTCGCTCCGGCTCGACGATCAACTGCACTTCGCTGCCGAGCTGGCTGTAGATCATTTCCACCTGCGGCTTGCTCGTCGCCACGCAGGCCTCATTCCGCAAGCCGGCTTCGCCGAGCTGCCGCCAGACGCGCTGAATCATCGATTCCAGACGGCCGTCCGGGCCGTTCAATATTTTCAGAAACTGCTTGGAACGGGAATCGTTCGACAGCGGCCACAGCCTTTTCCCCGAGCCTCCCGATAGCAGCACGAGCTTCATACCATCCCTCCATTCTGTCGGTTCGCCGGCTCCTCCAGCAAGGGCCTGCGGCGAAATCGGCACTTTATTTCGACGTTTGCCGGCAAAGTCCAAGGAGCTTTCATGAGCGGTGTCCTTTCGCCACCGTGCCCAACTGCGTGTTCGCGATTGCATAGGTCCAGGTATGATAGTAGCTGGCGTTCTTGCCGTAAGCGTTGTCGAGCAGCACGTTCGGCTTGTCCATCAGACAGGACAGAATGTGGCCGTGCAGCCTGGACGTCTGCACTTGGCGGTACCGGCTGAACCGGCGCACGGCTTTCCTCACCAGATAGTCGGCGTACCCGGACCATGCTCGGCCCACGGGCAGAAAACCGGCGCTTCCCTTCCGCAGCAACGCGGTGAACGCCCGGATCGACTTCTGTTCCGTCCGGTTGTACAGCACCGGCCAGTCCAGGTGGTCGCCCAGGCCGGACGCTTCCAAGAGCGCCTGCTCGGCCGTCTTCTCGATATCGGTGCGCAGAAACAGCAGCAGATCTTTATCCGGGACGTTGCGGCACCGGATCGGCCATAGCTGGTGCGCCATGTCCGGGGACAGGCTGACGGCGCATTTCCGGAATTTGTCCCTGGCCGTCGCCAGCGAGACGTTGTCCCGCACGAACAGATGGAGATCCGGATGACGGTTGAAAATGTCCGCCGTCCGTTCCAGTTCGGACGGATTCCGGTAGAAAATCGTCTGCGGGAGCATGACCACCCGATTCCCGGGATAGCCTGCGACGATTTGCTCGCGCAGCCTCTGATGCGCCGGGTACAGGTCGCCGAAGTTGCCGCCGCCGTGCAATACGATGATGTGATGCCGCGGAATGGACACCCCGCTCGGGAAATCGAGCACGCTGTAGCGGGCGTGAACCCGGATGCGGTGTTCCTTGAAAAAGGCTTCGGTCCCTTTCATGATCAACAGATCGCCGCCGTTTCCGTGCACCGGGTAATCGATGTACCAGATGTCGGAGCCGGGCGGAATGACGCTCAAAATGCGGCGAAGCCGTTCTTTCAGCTCGCTCATCGGATGAGCGGATTGCGCCGTGTCCATGATTTCGTCTCCCTTGCGCCTTTCGTACATGATCATCCCGTCACACGCTCCATCGGATGTTCTGTTTGATCGGAACCGCCGGCACGCCCGCCACCAGCGTATGGGCGGGAACGTCCCGGGTCACGACCGATCCGGCCGCGACGACCGCTCCGGTGCCGATCGTAACCCCCTTCAGGATGATCGATTTGTTGCCGATCCACACGTGGTCCCCGATGATGGTCGGCCGGGTCGGATTCGCGTCGCCGATGCGGTGGTAATCCGTATCCATGATCGAGACGTCCCAGGAGATCGCGCAATGGCTGCCGATTTTCACGTGCTTTTTGCACATGATTTCCGTTCTTCGGTTGAGAAAAGTATGATCGCCGATCTCGATGACCGCTTCGCCGGAATCCAGGTAAAATCCGGTATTCCGGTGCAGGATGACGTGGTCGCCGATGATGAGCTTGGCATGCCGGGCTTTCGACACCGTCACGCGGCCGCACACCCGCAGCCACTTGCCGCAGCGGTCGGTTTTTCGGCGAAACAGCAACCCCAGCCAGATGCGATAGGCAAATTTCGCGTAATCGCCGATGCTTCTACCTTTTCTGTTCATACCGGGCCGGCCGTCCCTCCACTCCGTACGTCGGCGTTGTTTTTTTCCGGGAGAAACGTTCAAGCAAAAAGCGCAAATCGTCCTTATCGAAAAAGATGGCGGCGACTCGTACCTTGAACACGACTTTCATGGCGGCAACCGTGATCAAAATGCGAATCAGCGCGCCGAGCAGCAAGGCGAAGGCGATGCCGTTCAAGCCGTACGACGGCGCGAACACGAAGAACAGTCCGACAGTCGCGGCCAGCGCCGCCGCCTGCCGGGCCGCGACCAGCCCGGGCCGCCCCGTCGCGTTGAACGCGGAGGCGAGAATCCAGGAACCGCCGCCGACGATGCATTCCACCGACAGCAGGCAGAACGCGGTGGAAGCTTCCAGAAACGGCGCCCCGAACAGCAGGCCGAGCAGATATCGGCCCACGACAATGCCGGGAATCAGCGCCAGGGCCATAATCAGCAAGGAGAGCCGAAACGCCCTGCACACCGTTGCCATGATGGTCGCCTGGTCCCGGCCGGTCACCTTCGGAAAGATGACGCCCGACACCGCCGTCTGGACCGTATTGAACACGCGGGACAGCGTGTAGACGACCGTATAGAGGCCGAAATCCCTGGGCGTCAGCAGGGACAGAATGATGAGCTTGTCGCTTTGCGAGTACAGCGTTCCGAGCAGCTCGACGCCGTACACCCGGCCGCCGTACCCAAACAGCTTGCGGAGCGCCGGCCGGTCCGCAAACCCCGACAGCCAGTTCACCGCCAGTGCGTCCCGCTGCCGGTACAACGCCCAGAACACGACCATGAGGCTGGTGGCGCAATAGACGGCGGCGGCCGAGCCGATGGACAGAACGCCGCAAGCCCACAGCGCCAGAATGCCCAGCAGGTTGCTCGCCGGAACGTACAGCCGCAAGCCGTTGTACAGATGGAATTGCTCCCGGCTTTGCGCCAGCGCCGACAGCAGGTTCACCGCCAGCAGCATCGGCAGCGTCAGCCACGTGTACCATTCCGCGATCCCGACGACGGACGCCGAATAGTTGCCCATCCAGACCGGAAGAAGAAACGTCATGGCCAGTCCGGCCAGCAGGCTGACGGGAATCTGGAACAGGAAGCTCGCCCGGACGTAATCCGCGCTGTTTCCGGGATTCGTTCTCATGTTGTAGATCAGCGAAGTCGGCAGACCGAAGCTGAGCAGGCCCGACAGCAGCGTCGGCCAGAACAGCACGGCCGAAAACTCCCCTTTGCCGGCGACCCCGAACATGCGCGCCGTCACGATGGAAGTGATCGTGCTCACCGCCATCATCAGCAGGTTGGCTGCGCTCGTATGCAGAATCGGACGGACCACTCCGCGCCCCTTCGCCTTGTTGTTGTCCGTTCGCTGTTGCGTCATGGTCCCGCCATCCTCGCCGTCCTTGTCCGGAACCGTTACGGAAAAGCCCGCAGAACGCCCCGGATCAACCCGTTGTTGTACACCACTTTGCTGAAGTTGCGAAAGATCCGGCGCTTGTCGTAGATGAACACGATCGACAGCAGCAGGAACACCGGCACTTTCAGCAGCGACAGGACGAACAGTCCCGCTTTCTGCCGGGAGCTCACCGCCCGGCTTACGCCCTGCCAATAAATTCTCCGAAGCAGCCACCTCCTGTTCATCCGGCTCCGCGGAATTTTGTGCAGCACCACGGCGTGGGGCGTGTAATAGACCCCATACCGGGTCCGGATGCGCTCCACCAGCTCGGATTCTTCGCTGGACAGCAGGTTGCTGCCTTTGCGGCCCAAATCTTCGCGGAACGGACCTACGGTGTCGAAGATCGACTTGCGGAAGGCGATGTTGGCGCCGAACGGCACATCCGGTGCCCGCATCTCCACGACGTCGTCCGCGTAGTCGAGAATCGTGTACAGCGACCGGTTCTCCTGCGGCAGCCACGGCGGCTCGCCTGCACTCAACTTGCCGCCGCGTTGCGCTATAGCGCCGGCGGCGCTGCATGCCGAGCCTTCCCCGTGCAGCCGCACCGCCATGCCCGGCATCGCTTCCTGCGATTGCACATTCCGAGACGACTTCGTCGCTCGGTTATCGGCTTCGTCGCACGGCACGCCTTCCCATAGCGGCTCGATCTTGCCGCCGACGCAGCCGATCCGCGGATTCCGCTCGAACAAAGCGACGATTTCGGCGATCCAATGCTCGGAAGCGATCGCGTCGTCGTCCAGAAACAGCACGTATTCTCCGCTCGCCTCACGGATGGCACGGTTGCGGGCCACGGACAGGCCGAGCCGCTCCTCGTATACGTAGCGGACCGGAATCGAGACGAGCTTCCCGTATTCTTCGACGACCTGACGGGTCTCGTCGGTGGAACCGTTGTCCACCACGATGACCTCGTAGAGATCCGGATAGCTCTGCCGAAGCAGGCTCAGCAGCGCTTCCTTCAAATCCGCCGCCCGATTGAGCGTGCAGATGGCAATCGAAGCTTTCATGCGTTCACCTCTCGTTGCAACCCGTACTGCGGCGAATCGGTGTAGACGCGGATCATCTTGCCGGCGATCCGGTCCCAGTCCAGTTCCTTGAGCTTCGCCGAAATCGCCTGTCTCGTCTCCTCCCGGTCCATCTCCATGGACATCCGCAGCGCCTTGCGCAATCCGTCCGGATCTTCCGGATCGTACAGCACGCCGCAGCCTGCGGACACATACTCGCCGAGCGCGCCGAGATTCGGCGCGACGACCGGCTTGTAGTGGGACAGCGCCAGAATGGCGCTGCCGGAAGTGGTAATCTGCCGGTACGGCAGCACCACGGCGTCGGCGGCGCGCAAATAATCGGCCAGTTCTTCATCGTCCACGAACTGGGGATGCACATGGATCTTGCCGTCATCGGCGCAGCTCGCGAAATCGAGGCTGTACCCCGGATCGGGCCGGCCCGCGATCAGCAAGTGGGCGTTATTCCCGGGCCCGGGCGGAAGCGACCGGAACGCCTCGACCAGCCGATCCACGCCTTTGTAGGGCGCGATCCGGCCGATAAACAGAAACAGAAACCGGTCCGGCGGAATGCCGAATCGCCGGCGGATGTCGGCGCCCGTCCCTTTGTAGGCGTCCACGTAATGGCCGTGCGGCGTGACGACGATCTTCGAGGCGGGCACCCCGAAGGCGGCGGCGATCTCCTGCCGGACCGCTGCGCTCAAGGCGAACGCCCGATGGCAGACGGCCAGAATGAACTTGCGCATCAGAGAGTCCCACCGCGACTTGCCCGAATGCGGCCACAGGTTGTGCACCGTCCAGAACAGCCGCACGCCGACGCTCCGGTAATAGAGGAGCAGCGCCGCGAACAGCAGCGACTTGGCGATCGTCAGCGGCAAGACGGAAGCCTGGTACGAGTAGCTCGGCCAATGCAGGTGGACGATGTCCCCTCTTCCGGGCTTCAGCATCGACGACTTGCCGTAATGCTCGACACGTAGCCCGTTCCGCTCGATCGACCGGCTGAGCAGCTCGCTGTATTTGTTGTCCGGGCTCGTCTTGGGCCACATATAGACGACCGGCTTGCGCCCGGAGCTTCGGCGGCGTTCGGCGCCGGCGGCCGCAGCGGACCGTTCCTGCCGCTCTTGCCGTTCCGACAGCACGCGCCGGTACAACTCCATATGCCGTTCCACCATGGACGCTTTCGTAAACTTGCGGCAATGCCGCAAAATTTGCGACTGCACGTTCCGCTTCTCTTCCTCCGGCAACGCGTAGTACGCCTCGATTTTCTCCTTGATGGCGCCGATGCTTCCCGGCGGAAACAGAAAGCGCTGCGGATCGTGAACGACGTCCGGGATGCCGCCGACCGCCGACGCGTACACCGGCGTGCCGACCTGATAAGACTCGATGATGACCCGTCCGAACGGCTCCTCCCAGATCGAAGGCACCACCGTAACGTCGACCTCGGCCATCCGCCTCCTCGCTTCCTCCGGCTTCACCTTGCCGATGAACGCGAACCGACCGTCGCCCTTGCACTCCGCTTCCAGCATCCGCCGGGCGCTGCCCTCGCCGCAGACGGTCACCCGGTCCACCACCCGGCTCGGAAGCTGCCGCACGGCTTCGACCAGCTCGCGCACGCCTTTCTCGGGCTCGATTCTGCCGAAATAGCCGATATGCAGCGGTTTTCTCGAGAAATCTTTGGCCGAGCCGGCCGCTTCGCCGTCGACGACGTTCGGAATGACCAGCTTTTCGGCGAGCGGGAACAGCCCCGCGTCCGTATGCCGCTTCAAAATATGCGACGAAATGCCGACGACCGCCGACACCCGCCTGCTATAATCGAGCGACGTCAGCCGGTACATGCGCGCCAGCAGCGGATTTCTAAGCGGCGAGCTGAACGGCGAGAGCAGCGAGTAGTCCCGCAGCGTATGCACGACCGGCACGCCCGCATCGGCGCAGGCTTTCCACACCCCGGCGCCGAACCCGGACAAATTCTGGGTGTGGACCACGTCCGGCCGAATCGCTTCCAGCAGTTCCCGCACCGCCCGGATTTGTGCCGGATTCCACAGATCGACCAGCTTGCGCGCCGTTCGCATCAGCGTCCCGCGCCTGCGGGGATCGCCGATCCAGTACAGGTTGCGGTGCGGCAGGCGATGAACCGTCACGCCGCCGATCTTCTCCGTTGCCGTGCCGGCGCTGCGCTTCTGGCCGCCGGTCGCAAGCACGTGAACTTCGCATCCGGCGGCAAGGGCTTCCGCCAAAATCTGCGTGGAGATTTCCGCGCCGCCGATGATGTGGGGCGTATAGAGACTGCCGACGATTACGATTTTCATGCGATGCGTTTCATTCCCTTCAACCGCCGCGTTTCCGCTTCCGCCGTCCGAACGGCCGGCTGTTCGGCGAAAAATCCGCCTCGGACGAATCCGATCAGCAGCCAGAAATTCATAAAGGAATAAGAATCGAAATTCATGACCAGCGCCACGCTCAGCGCGAAGGCGAACTTGGCATACGGGCTGTCGCCCGCGCAGCGCAGCGTCGAAATCAGAAACCCGAACATCAGCGACGCGCCGATCAGGCCTTCCTCCGCGAACACTTTGGACAGCAGGTTGCGCGAGGTGGCCATCTCGGGATGAAGGAAGACGAGATCGTACACTTCCCGGAACCTGAGCCCGTCGCTGAAATACCGGATCAAGAGGTCCGCGAACGGCCGGTAGTAAAATCCGCCGCCCACGCCGAAAATCGGATGCTGGGCAAATTCCATAAAGCCGATCGTCGGAAAGACGACCCGGATGAAATACGAGTTGTCCGTTTGGATCAACTTGCCGAAATCGAACTGAAAACGGTCGGTAAAATAGCCGCTGACATGAAAGGTCTCCAGCAGATACGGAACGCCGAACGCGACCAGGCAGACGGCGGCGGCCAGCAGCACGATCGTGCGCCCGCGGTGGCGCCTGGCGATCAGCACGACGATGAGGAGCGCCGTGAGCAAGACGGTGTAAGCGTAGGCCGAGAACGTCAGCACCAACAGCGCCGCGATCCCGATCAGCGGAACGAGCAGCTTCCGATATCCTTGCCGAACGAGGAACAGCATCAATAGGCCGCCGCTCAGCATATGGATCGCCGCCCACGAAGGTTCGCCCGACAGCATCTGAATGCGCCCGCGAAACACTTTCTCGGAGAACAGCCCGGTCAACGCTCCGGAAAAACCGCTGCGGACGAACAGCGAGTCCGCAAGCTGCACGAAGCCGGCGGCCAGCGGCGGCGCGAAGCCGATCGCCAGCGCCGTGGCGATCCGCCCTTTCAGGGCGGGGTCTTCCCGGCATTGCCCGGCGATGTAGACCGACACCCGGTACATCGACAGGCCGAATATAATCGTCGCCGCATGCTTCAGGCTGCTGCCCAGATCCCCGTAGCCGATCGACGCGATCAGCGAGTGTCCGATGCTGAAAGCCGCGAAAGCGAGCAGCCATGCGTCCCCTTTGCCGAACCGGAAATCGGTCAGCATCAGCAGGACGGAAGCGGCGAACATCGGGAACATGGCGATCGGCCGATACACCGAGAAATGAAAATACGGCAAGCTGTCGTACGTCAGGACGGTCAGGGAGAATAGGAAAAGAGCGATAATCAGGTTGCGGATATCGGGTCTGTCAGCGGCTCGCTCCAATCGGTATTCCCCCATTTCGCTAAGTCAGAATCCGCTCCATCTTCCGCCGGATGGCCTCGCTGCCGAACCGGCGCTTCACGTATCCGACCGAATTGCGCGACAGCTTCTCGTTGACCGCCCGGTCGCTGAGCAAGAGCAGCACGGCCCGGACGATCTCCTCGTCCGATTCGCAGACGAACAGTTCCTCTCCTTGCTTCGCGTCGATCCCTTCGCTGCCGACCGGATTGGTTACGACCGGCACGCCCCACGACATGGCCTCCAAAATTTTCGTTTTGATCCCCGTCCCGAACAGCAGCGGGGCGATCAGGAGCGCGGCATCCTCGACGAGACGCCGGACGTTGTCGACTTCGCCGGTCACGACGATGCCGGGATACGCCTCCTGAAGCCGCAGCACTTCGGCGGTCGGGCTCTTGCCGACGATGTAGAAGGTTGCGTCCGGCGCCTGCCGCTTGATGCGGGGCCAGATGCGCTCGCAGAAGTAGACGACCGCCGAGCTGTTGTGCGGGATGTCCATCTTGCCCACGAAAACGATTTTGTTGGCGTTGTAGGCGCGCGCCCCTTCGCCTGTCCGGCCTATGGCATCGAATTTCATCGGGATGCCGTGGCACGACGGGTGGCGGGTAAGTTCCCGGAAATGCGCCGCCTCGACCGGCGAAGTGAACACCAGATGGTCGAAACGCGGGGCCGCCGTTTTTTCGTAGCGGTCCAGCAGCCTGCTTTCCAGCGCGAGCAGCATTTTCTGCACGAACTTCAAATCCGCGAACGGCCTCAGAGCGCCGGGCAGCTTGTCGGCGAATCCGCCGAACACGGACGGAATGTAGCGGGCCCACTGAAGCTGCCGCTTGTACCTGAGGGACAGCAGATCGTCGTAGCTGAGCACTTTGCGGCCCGGCCCTTCCGTCCAATACTCCGCCACCCGCACCATGTCGTAAACGATCAGATCCGGCCGCTCCGCCCGCAGCGTTTCGGCGATTTTCCGATGCGTCTTCCGGCTGTAGTAGGCCGATACTTGCAGCGGCCATTTTCTCAGCAGCAGAGAATAAACGGCCATGTTGAACAGCTTCTCGACGAGACCCGGCAGCTTCAGGCAGACGAGGCGGTCGATCTCGTCCGGCCGGTCCTTCAGGTACCGGTCGTCGTCCACGAACGACAGGTTGACAATCTCGGCGTCGGGATCGATCTCCTTGATCTGCCGGATGTACTGCAGCAGAATCTTTTTCCGCCCGTCCGTGCCGGGGAAGGGAAGCCGGTTCGTAATGAATGCGATTTTCCTCATGGCCGTCCCCGTCCCGTCCGTCAGAAAGCGTCCTTGGCTCCAAGCAGCAGCTTGAACGTTTTGAAAATGATCTTCAAATCCCCCACAATGCTACGTTTTTGGATATACTCCAAATCCAACTCTACCATTTGCTCGAAGCTCAGCCGGTTGCGTCCGTTTATCTGCCACAGCCCGGTGCAGCCGGATAAGACGGTGAGCCGAAGCTTGTCATACTCCGTGTACTCTTTCACTTCCCTAGGCAACGGCGGCCTCGGACCGACCAGCGACATATCCCCTTTGAGCACGTTGAACAATTGCGGAAGTTCGTCGATGCTCGTTCTGCGAATCCATTTCCCTACGCGGGTGATGCGCGGATCGTCCTTCATCTTGAACATGGCGCCTTCGATCTCGTTGCGGTCGAGCAATTCCTGCAGCTTCTCTTCCGCGTTCGGAATCATCGAGCGGAACTTGTACATGCGAAACGGCTTCTCGTCCTTGCCGATGCGGATCTGGCTGAAAAATACCGGACCGCGCGGGCTTTCCAGCTTGATCAGGATGGCGACCACGACAAACAGCGGAGAGAACAGAATCAGCCCCAGCAGCGCGCCGGCAATATCCATTGCCCGCTTGGCGCGGTTGTAGAAGGCGAGATTCCGGCCGTTTTCCCGGACGATAGGGTACCTGTCGAAATCCCGGACCTGGATGGCGGCTTCGCGGTTAATTTGCTGTGCCATGATGTCCGCTCACCCTCTCCCGCTCGACGATCCCCTCCAGCACGTCCAGCAGGTTGTACCGGAGTTCCTGGTTGCGCAAGGCGAAGTCGATCGTCGTCGTGATGTAGCCGAGCTTCTCGCCCACGTCGTAACGGACACCCTCGAAGTCGTACGCGTAAACGCCCTGCTCTTCGTTCAGCTTCTGAATGGCGTCGGTGAGCTGAATCTCTCCGCCCGCGCCGAGCTCGTGCTTGCTCAAATAGCCGAAGATCTCCGGCGTCAGCACGTAGCGGCCCATAATGGCCAAATTCGACGGGGCTTGTCCTTGCGGAGGCTTCTCCACAAAGCGGTTGACTTTGTAGAGCCGGCCGTTCTTCTCGAGCGGATCCAGTATGCCGTACCGATGCGTCTGGTCCGGACTGACGGACTGAACGCCGACGACCGAGCATCCGGTTCGCTCGAATTGCTCGACAAGCTGCAAGGTGCAGGGGACGTCGGACTGCACGATGTCGTCGCCCAGCAGCACGGCAAACGGCTCGTCGCCGATGAAATTCCGCGCGCACCATACGGCATGTCCCAACCCTTTCGCTTCCTTCTGCCGAATGTAATGAAGCTCGACGCAGGAAGATTGCCGCACTTTGTGAAGAATGTCGAACTTCCCTTTCTCCTCCAGGGTATGCTCGAGCTCGAAGGCGATGTCAAAATGGTCTTCGATCGCACGCTTTCCTTTGCCCGTGACGACAATGATATCCTCGATGCCGGATTGAATCGCTTCTTCCACGATGTATTGGATGGCCGGCTTGTCGACGATCGGCAGCATTTCCTTGGGCATCGCTTTGGTTGCAGGCAAAAATCGGGTACCCAATCCAGCTGCGGGGATAATCGCTTTGCGTACTTTTTTCATCCGGATCACCCTACCCAATTTTTGTTTGTTTTCTCTCTGAAATAAAACGGGCATCTAACCCGACCTCACGTCACACCCTCGACGATCCACGTCTAAGGCCGTACAGCCCACAGCGCAACCGAGTGCCTCCAGTGATAAAGGAGCGGGAGACATTTCCTCATGCGCAACCAGCGCCGCAATGCCCGGCATTGCTTCCTGCGTCGCGCATACCAAGCCGACTTATGAAATTGTCGTTTAACCGCCGGCGTGATTCAGCACCGCGCCGAGAATGTTGGCGTTGCCGTACGCCAGGGAAGCCTTCGCTTTCAAAGCCGCCTCCCGCTTGACCCGGCCCGCGCGCAGCACCAGCACGACGCCGTCGCACTTGCCGGCCAGCACCAGCGCGTCCGCGACGGGCTTGATCGCCGGCGCGTCGACGATGACGACGTCGAAGCTTTCTTTCGCCGCTTGCAGTAGCGAGGTCATCGCCGGCGAGTCCAGCAGTTCGGACGGATTGGGCGGAACCGGTCCGGAACAGACCACCTTCAGGTTGCCGACGGACGTCGTCCGGACCGCTTCGTCCAGCTCGCACAGCCCTTCCAGCACCGTGCTTAATCCGCTATGGTTCGGCAGCCCGAAAATCCGGTGCTGCGCCGGAGTCCGCATATTTGCGTCGATCAAGAGCACGCTTCGGTTCGCTTGGGCATAGGCGACGGCCACGTTGGCGGAAGTTACGCTCTTGCCTTCGCCGGGCAAGGCGGAAGTCAGCAGAATCGTTTGCAGTCCGCCGCTGCGGATCGGAACGTCCAGATTCGTTCTCAAGCTGCGGTACGCTTCGGAAGCGGCGGACTTCGGACGTGCCGCCGTAACGAGTTCCCGTTTACGCATCGAAAGTGGCATTTTTCTTCCTCCCCGCCGGCGCCGAAATCGTCTCTTGCTTGTCCGACGCGGTCCAGCCCCTCGTCTTGATGCGGGGAATTTCCGCGAGCAAGGGAAGCTCGAGGCCGTCTTCGATATCCTGCCCCGTCCGAACGGCGTCGTTCAGCTTGTCGATCAGAAAAGCGAGGCCGATTCCGGCCATCGCCGACAGCACGAACGCGATCGCGATGTTCCGGGTCGGCTGGGGCGATATCGGACTGCGGTCCGCTTGCGGATCGGCCCAGTTCAGAATGTGCACGTTGTCGACGTTCATCAGCTTCGGGATTTCCTGCTGGAACACGTTCGACACGGCGTTGGCCATTCGGGCCGCCCTTGCCGGGTCCGCGTCCGTGGCGGAGATGGACATCACCTGCGTTTCGTTGACGGAGCTGACGCCGATTTTCGCGCCCAGCTCGGAAACGGAGGCGTGCAGGTCCGGATACTGCTGCACCACCTTCTCCAGAATGCGGGGCGTCCGGATAATCTCTTTGTACGTTTTGATCAGCATAATGTCGGAGCTGATGGAGCCCGCATCCAGGATGGCATCCTGCTTGCTCTGCGCGCTGTGCTGGTTGACGATCAGCTTCGCCGAAGCCTCGTATTGCGGAACCGCCATCCGGTAGGAGTAATACCCGACAGCCGCGCAGCAGACGATTGTAATCAGGGCAATCAGCCATAGTCTTCTGCGGATCACGCTCCAGTAGGATTGGATCTCCAAGACGCTTCCTCCGAATTTATTATCAGAATTTTTAGACGAATCGCGGGATATCGGGCACGATCATCGCTTTTCGACTATGCTGCAAGAGTCTGATTTTATTGTAATGGGACCAGGGCCGCAAAACCATTACGCGGCAGGAGGATTTCGTTTTCTTCCGCAGTCGTATGCCTTCCTGCCGCTTCGGTACCCGGCGGGATTACACTTTCGTACCAGACGTCTGCTCCAGCGCCCGGTGGTCGCGGGGCGAATAAGCGGCCAGCCCCCGCGCCTGCGCATACAGCGCCGCCTGCGTCCGGTCGCTCAAATTCAGCTTCTGGAAAATGCTGCTGACGTGCTTCTTGACCGTGAATTCGCTGATCATCAGCTTCTTCGCCATGGCGCTGTTGGACAACCCTTTGCCGAGCGAAGCCAGCACTTCCCTCTCCTTGGGCGTCAGCTTCTCGAGCGGATCGTCGGATTCTCTCCGGACCAGCGCTTCCAGCAAACCTTGGTCGAAATATTTTTTTCCTTTGTCGATCATTTTGATGGCGAGCAGCAGTTCCTCGGGCATCGCTTCCTTCAGGACGTATCCGTCGGCGCCGTATTCTTCGGCCCTTCGGATATCCGCCCCTACGACCGATGAGGTGAGGATCATGAAGCGGCATGGAAGCGGGCGAATCCGCTCGACCAGTTCGAATCCGGAGCGATCTCCAAGCCGGATGTCCACGATGGCCAGATCGGGCTGCGTCCTGCGGATCAGTTGAACCGCATCGTCGACCGTCTCCGATTCGCCGACGAGCTCGATTCCCTCCGCCTTGGCCAGAACGGCGGCAAGTCCTTTGCGAACCAGGGGATGATCATCCACGACGACAACTTTCAACCCTATCACCCCATTTTCGAATTTTGGTCGGAACGATGACGCACATCCGTCAACGGCAACTTGACCCGGATGCGGGTCCCGCTCCCTTTGCGGCTGACGATCTCGAAGTCGCCGGCCATCGACATGGCCAGCGCCCGCATATTGCGGATGCCGAACCCCGAATCCGCCCTGTCCGACTCCTGCGGCAAAGCGTCAAAACCGGTGCCGTTGTCCACGATGGATAGCTTGGCGAAGCTCGGATCGAGCGTCAATCGGATGTCGACGATGCTGCATGCTCCGTGCCGGATCGCATTCCCCACCCCTTCGGCAATGATCCGGTACAGCACGTTCTGATGGTTGACCGACAAAGGGCGCTCGCTCTCGGGCGCGCTGAACCGGATCCTGACCCCGTTCAGCTTCGCCTGGCTGGAAAGAAACGATTCGACGGTCCCGATCCAGGATGCGGTGCTGCTGCGGCGCGAGCTCAAACGGTATATTGCGGCGCGAAGCTCCCGGAGGGCCATTGCAGCGGCTTCCTGGATTTCCTGCAGCTGTTCCAGCTTCCGTTCATCCTCCGTGTCGTTCCAGTCATGCCGCAAAGAGTGCAGCGCATAAACCATGCCGAACAAATGCGGGGACACACGATCGTGCAGCTCCTCGGATATCCGGTTGCGTTCCTGCGTCAGCAATCGTTTCAACTCGATTCGCATCGCCATCGTGATCATCACCTTTCTTCCCGTCTGATTCCCGTCTGATGAAAAAGGAGAAAATTCAAATCTTTTCGTCATATTCCCCCATTCGCACAACCGCCTTACATTTTCAACATAGCGTGAGGACTTTAACCCGAAAATACTGCAAGAGTACCGATTTTGCGGGTCCTTTCCGCGTGCTCGGGCCGCGACCTTGGTCACAAACGAAAAGGAAGCGGGGTGTCGATAATCGTGACGGCCGCACTTCGATGTATACGCTTTCCGCCCTATGACAGACGAAGGCAAGGCGGAACCTCGATTTGTCGATTGCAATCGGGCGCATGTGAACCGCCATGGTCCCTTGTACCCACGGACACCCATTAGGCGGAATTTTAAAAATTCCCTCATATTTGTAAAAACGAAAGGTTATAACCCCCATATTTGATTGAATCTGGTTTTCCGAACAAAAACGCATGAACCGGACGGGAAATGGTTCGCTTAGGCCGTCTTTCATTTTTCTCATCAAAAAAAGAAAGCCCCTGTTCGGAAACAACAGGGGTGCGCTCCCGGCGCATAAAACTTATGAACGACCGCCGGAACGGCCTCTCGAACGGTTTCGGACGACGATGACGACCCGGGCTTGCCGCCCTCTGCTGCGCCCGCCGGAACGTCCGCCCGATCGACCGCTGGAACGTCCGCCGGAACGGCCTTCTTCCACGACGATTTTAACGTTGGAACGGCCCGAGCGGCCCGAGCGGCTGCCCGAACGACCCGAACGGCCCGAGCTGCCCCAGAAGAATCCGGAGGAATTGCCGCCGGTCAGAAATGCGTCTCTGCCCCACATCGCGATCACCTCCTTGTCCCTAAGATGCTATAAAATATGAGTTGGCGAGAAGCAATGCGATGGACAAGGGTCGAACCTTCATGAAATCAGGCAAGGAAACAAAAAAAGGCGCCCGGCGCTTCGCCGTTGCGATCAGGCGGCCGCCGGGGCGTACCGGATTTCAAGAAATCCTCCATGTCGGACGCAGGAAGGAACCGGCCAAAATCTTTGGGCCGGTTCTCCCATTCTTTTAAGAGGAGGCTTGTCGTCTTTTGTCGATGCGTTCCAACGCGGCAGGGTCCGCATCCGCTATACGATTTGAAAAACCGGCCGGTCCGCGATAAAGCGAACGGGGATGTCCGGCAAAGCTTCGCGCAGCTTCACGGCCAACGCTCTCATGCCGGGCTCTTCGCTGGCCGCGTGCCCGATCAGCACGAGCGCCTTCTTTCGGCCTTGGCGCATCGCGTCCCGCACATATTCCGGCGTTTCCCATTCCGGGCCTTCCCCCGCGATCACCGCATCCACATCCTCTCTCCCGAGCAGCGGGATCGCGGTCGCCGCTCCGCCCCGATACCCCGCCAGCAGTCCGACCCGCGAGCAGGGCATGGACAAATCGCCGACGACGCGCAAGGCGGCAAGGCCGAGCTTATCCTTCACATGCGCCGCCAGTTCGCGAAGGCTTAATTCCGGCAGGCGCACGATGCTCGATTCCGGCCGGACCTCCCGTACATAGCTCTCCCATTCCAAAGCTTTCACCAGGCCGGCTGTTATCCCGTCCGGCCGGCAGCGATGGATATGATCGTGCAGACGGTATACGACGATGCCTGATTGTTCGATCCACTTCCGCTTGGCCAGAAATACCGGATCGCCGTTCAAATGGTCCCCGCCTGCATGGTGGCTGTAGAAAATGCCCTCGTGGCTGATGACGAAGTTGGCCCCCAGAGCGGCCGCTTGCTCCAAAACGGATTGCGAAGCCAGAAACGTCACGGCGATCCCCGTCACTTCCGCTTGGGGCGATCCGAACAATATCCGGTCCACCGTCGCGTCGGGCGGCTCCGCCGGCTGCAGGAACCGTTGAATGACTTCTTCTGCCGTCAATCGCAACTGGGATCACTCCTTTTGCAACGCCCGCCGCCCGCCGGATTGCCGTTGCCGGCGCCGATGACGGATCGCGTGCATCATACAAGCTCCTTACCGCTTGAAGCGGAACCAAGCGAAATCAAATCGGCTGCCGGGCAGGAAAATGAACGTTACATTTTGCAAGCCCGTTACCTTCTCCAGGGCGAATTCCCGGGTTTCGTACTGCCCGGAATAAGCAAATTCCACGATCCGGGCGTGTTCTCCTTCTTCGCCTTCAAAGCGGACGTGAATGGTGTTTTTGTCGATCGTCGACCGGCCGCAGATTTCCAGCTTCGTCACCCCGTCGCTGCCGAAATCCATCTGTTCGAAAGCGAGGGACACGTTGTTCCCGATGCCTTCCACCCCTTGTTCCGTGACAGTAAACGCATCCCCATAAATGCGGTCGCAATCGGCGGCGGAGTTTTGTTCGAGGGCCCGGTTTTTCTTTTTAAAGGAAAAGCCTTTAATGTGCATCTTCCGGCGGGTGACGAAACAGATCGAGGTGACGCCGCGCAGCCTTTTGGACAAACGGTACGTTTCTTCCTGGTACACGTTCCATTTCGACGGCTTCTGATAGATCACATCAGCCAGCAGCTCGCTGCCCGCCTCATCCGGCATGCCTTCCCAGATTTGCAGGGAATACGGTTCCCCGGACAGCGCAAAGATCGGAATGGTGATCGTGTCCGAACCGTAGGGGCCAAAGTCGATGTCGCGGAAACCGACATGCGTTTCGCCGTCCCGGCTGGTCGCGACGCCGTGCTCGTTGCCGCTGCCGACTTCGCCTTTGCTGTAATCGTACAGTCCTCCGGCAATAAACTCGTAAGGATCTTTGTAGACCTTGCCTAAACCGGTTGACCGGAATTCCAGCTGTGAAATGAGCTTCGTCTTGTCCGTTCCGTTCCTGCTCGTACAACGCAGCCGAAACGTCCCGTCGCCGAAAGCGGCGACTTTCGCTTCCAGGCCGTTCGCCTCCACTTTTGCGATATTGGACGGAATGCCGGCATCGTTTACGACGGTCCATTCGACGTCCCGGTAGGACGCGTTCGCCGGGTGCAAAATGGCGTGAACCCGGATTTCCGGCCGTTCGCGGTCCAACACCTGGCCGTCTTCGCTGACGATTTCGATCTTGCGGACCGGGATTTCCCCGGCGCTTCCCGTCACGACGGGCAAGTCCCGGTTCTCCATTCGTGCGGAGACCCCCGCAAGCAAGTCGACATTCGCCCTGGGAAGCGCCTCGAATTCGGCGAAGGCTCCCTCCAATCCCGGGGAAGTCACTTCGATCCGGATATTCCCGGGCTGAAGCGTCGCGCCGATGACAGCCATCAGCTTGCCGCTGAACAGCCGGCGCGAGCGTCCCTTGTACGGGTCGTAGTCCGTACTGTCCCCGTTATCCAAGCCGATCAGCCGGCCAGCTCCCGTCACACGTACGTGCACGCGGTTACTCGCGTTTTCCACTTTCACTCCGTCCGCGTCTTCCGCGGTAATTTCCACAAAAATGAGGTCCGTGCCGTCAGCGGCAAGCGTCGTCTTGTCCGGTTCCAGGCAGAGCCGCTTCGCATCCCCGAACGACCGTTTCACGTCCGTCGCGATTGCGTTGCCGGCTTCGTCATAGGCGATCGCTTCCAGCACGCCCGGTTCGTACGGCACTTTCCACCAACCGACCAATTGCGTGCCATGTTCATGGTCGATGTCGTGGGTGCCGATCGTTTTGCCGTTCAAACGCAGCTCGACTTTGGGCGCGTTCGAGCACACGCGGACGTCGATCATCTGGCCGGGGTTAAAGTCCCAATACGGGAATAGATGTACCATGGGCTTCGTCCGGTAATCCGTCCACTCCGCCTGATAAATGTAAAACGAATCCTTCTTGAACGTGGCTGTATCCACCTGCCCGAAATACGCGTTTTTCGTATGATAGGGGGTCGGTTCGCCGATGTAATCGAACCCCGTCCAAATAAATTGACCGAGCGAAAACGGCGCGTCCCGGTCTGCGATGATGCATGCCTCCGCGGACTTCGCCCCCCAGCTCGTCGGACTGTTGCCGAGCGCGGAACATTGCTCGTCGTCATCGGCCAAGATGGCTTGCTCGAACGGAAAATGGTAGATGCCCCTGCTCTGCACGACGGAAGCCGTTTCACTGCCGTAAATGATCCAGTCGGGATGCTTCTCGTGATGTTCCCGGTAGTACTTCTCGGCATAGTTGTAGCCGACCACCTTCACGATATCCGCGCACTTTTGCGCATTTGCCCAAGGCATGTAGTTCGATCCGATCGTCACTCGGCCGTTTTCCCGCGGATCGTATCGGCGCACCGCTTCCATGAGCATGCGGGTGATTTCCTGCCCCCGCTCGTCCGCGTGGGTGTCGTAGATTTCGTTGCCGATGCTCCACAGGAGCAGGCTCGGATGGTTGCGGTCCCGGGTTACCCAGCTCTTCACATCGATGAGCGCCCATTCCTTGAAAAACCGGGCGTAATCGTACGGCGTCTTGGGGCGTTCCCACATATCAAACGCTTCGGATACGACGAAGAATCCCATCTCATCGGCGAGATCCATCAGTTCCGGAGCCGGCATATTGTGGGCGGTGCGGATGGCGTTGACGCCCATTTCTTTCAAGATGGAGAACCTTCTGCGCAAGGCATTGATATTGAACGCGGCGCCCAGCGCGCCGAGATCGTGATGCTCGCAAACGCCGTGAAGCTTCATCTTGATCCCGTTCACGAGCAAGCCTTCCTGCGGATCGAGCACGATGTCGCGAAATCCGATCGATTGCGAGACGGTATCGACGATATCCGGTTTCGCAAGTCCGTTCGCTTCCGTTTCGACAGACCGAAGCTCGGTGACCAGCCGATACAGGTTCGGCGCGTCAGGGCTCCACAACCGCGGACGCTTCACCTCCAGCCTCGCCACGTGGCGCCTTTGCGGCGCTTCCCCCGCGGCGATCCGCTCGGAATATGCCGCCACCACGCCTTCCGGAGACAGGATCGTATGCGAGAGTTCCATCTCCCGGACGATCTCCAGGTCCGTGTCGATCTCCACCTGCCACGCGTCGCCAGCCGGCCGCGTCGAGACATAGACGCCGTTCGTCGCGATCCGGTTCGCTCCGCTCGTCTTTAACCAGACGTTGCGATAGATGCCTGCCCCTGAATACCATCGGCTGTTCGGGCTTTGATGCACGACTTTCAGCAAAATTTCGTTTTCTCCGTCCGCGAGCGCCTCCGTAATTTCGAACTCGAATGAGGAATAGCCGTATTTCCACTCCCCGATACGGCGCTGATTGACATAAAGGGCGGAATTCATGTAGACGCCGTCGAAACAGAGATAAGTACGCTCCCCGCGCCCGGCGGTTGCGGAAACGAATCGTTTCCGGTACCAGCCGATGCTGTTTTCATAGAGATTGAGCGTATCGTAGATCAGCCAGTCGTGCGGCAGATCCACCGGTTCGAAGGCCAATCCGCGGCAGTCCGCCGCGTCCAGGCCGCTCTTCGCAAACTCCCAGCCGTCGTTGAAAAGGATCTTCGTATTCACGGTCAAACCCGCTTTCTTCATGGATTCCGGATCTTCGGCGAATAGAAAATTCGACTTCCGCTCTCCCGATTCCTGTAACCCGACAAAAAGAAAGTCGTCTTCGACGCGAAGCGGTTCCGCGCGAAGAAGCCCGGCGAATCGCGACCGATCGGGTCCGCCGGGCATCCCTTTTTTTTGATGAAATCTCAATATCCTAACGTGCTTTTCGTTTTGGCGAAGATTTCATTCGCCATCTGCGTATAACGGTCGCTGCCGTTGGCTTTGCACGTGGCCACGTAATTGTCCCATTCCTTCGCGATATCGGCTTGACCGGTGATGAACTTGAGCGTCATCGTATCGACATAGTCCATCAACGGCTTCGAGATCAGGTTCAGCTGCTCGCTTTCGTCCGGCGTGGCCAGGATCGGCGGATTCAGCTTCCGCGGTTTCCGCAGGGTCAGGGTGCGATTCACGTAGTCTTTCTCACCCTCGGTCATCTTGGACAACTTCAGTTTGGTGGAACCTCCGTAGGCGAATACCCCTCCGCCGAAGCCGAAGTCGACGTTCAGCTGTTTTTTTGCCGTGGCGGCGTTCAACCCGTTGTAACCGATATCCGGATTGAGCTTGATGTTGCCGTCCGCGTCCTTGGTGTAGGTTTCCCCTTCCACGCCCCAGAGGGTGAGGGTGTGCCCTTCGTCGGAATACCAGAGCCAATCGACGAACCGGAGCATCTTGATGAATTCATCCTTGCCCAATTTGTCGAGCGCATTCTGGCTGATCATGATGCCGTTCTCAAGACGGGACGTCTCGATCTGCAACATCCCCTTCGGTCCGCCCGGTTGAACGATCATGTACAGCTCGGCGTTCTTGTCCTGCATTTTGGTCTTATAATCGGCCAGCAGTTGGTAATTGCCGTTGATGACGAACGTGTCGCCCTTGAAAAATTTGGCCGTGGCGGCGGCGTCGTTCTGAGTGAACGATTCGGGATCGAGCAGGCCTTCCTTAACCAGCTTGTGCAGGTACGTGACATACGCCTTGAAATCATCCGTAGTATCGGCGAACTCGAACTGCATCGTGTCATAGTTGAACCGCATGCCGTTGGCGAGTCCCCATCCTCCGGTCACGCCGTATTCGACAGCAGCGATATTGAGCGTGGATTTCCCCTGAAACTCATCGGACCATACGTATTTGGCACCAGTGTACGCCTTTACTTTCTTCAGCGCCTCATAGAAATCTTCGTACGTCCAGTTGGCTTCGTCCGCGACATTGACGCCCGCCTTCTCGAAGATGTCTTTCCGAATGATGTAGGAGTATCCACCGCCGGCAGATTCCCACAGCCCGGGCAGCACATAATACTTGCCGTTTGCCTGAAGCTTGACTTTCAAATCGTCTTCCAAGCCCCAATCCTTGACCTGCTGCATATAGTTGGGCATGTACTGAACCCAATCGCTGATGGGTACAATCTGGCCGCCGCTGACATATGCCGATTCGTCATACGTTTTCGGAATGATGAAAGGCGCGTCGCCGCTGTTGACCAACAGCGATTTCTGATTCTCGTATTCGGTTCTCGCCACGACGGTCAGGTCGAACGATACGTTCGACTTCTCCGTAATCGCGCTCCATAGCCTCCAGTCTTTCTTGTACGGGTAATTTTCATGGTCGCTGTACATCATGGAGTACTTGACCGGCTTGTCGGAATGGAACGTCTGGTTCAAGCCGAATGTGTAACCCAAATTCGATTCCGAACCGTTCCCGGTTGCAGAAGCGCCGCCGCTTGCGGACGGCGCGTTCGCGGCTTCTTCTTTCTTGCCGCTCTGGCAAGCCGTCAACCCCGCCGTGAGCAGGACGGCGAGCATGACCCCCGTTATTTTCCGAATTTTACGCATGCGCAAACCTCCCATTGTTTGATTGTTTATCCAAAAGGAGCGTCGGCCGCAGCACTCCTGGACAACCGCGGGTCACCCTTTGACCGAGCCAAGCAACATGCCTTGTACGAAATACTTCTGGATGAACGGATAGACGCAAATAATCGGCAACGAAGTAAGGATCATGGCTGCGGATTTAACGGTCGCGGCAATCTGCGACATGGATTCTGAAGTCGCCCCGATCTCCGTCGGGCTTATTGAACTGTCGATCACCTGGCGCAAATAGAGCGCGATCGGCCACTTGTCCTTCGTCTGCAGGAACAACGACGGCGTAAACCAGTTGTTCCACAGCGCCACCATGCTGAACAGCACCATCGTGGCCAGGATCGGTTTAGACAACGGCATCGTAATCCTCAGGAAGATGCCGTAAGGACCCAGGCCGTCGACGTGCGCCGCTTCATCCACTTCGCTTGGCAGGCTGGCGAAGAACGTCTTCATCAAAATCACGTTGAAGGCGCTGATCGCCCCGGGAATGACGATCGCCCAGATCGTATCGCGCATATGCAGCCCTTTGGCAATCAAAATGTAGTTCGGAATCAGCCCGCCGCTGAAATACATGGTGAACAGCACGAACGGGATGAAAAACTTGTTCAGCCGGAGCTTTTCCTTCGACAGCGGGTAAGCCATCATCGCCGTTGCGGATACCGAAATGACCGTCCCGACGACGGAATACACGATCGTATTCCAGTAATAATGGAAAAAGTCGGGCTTGCTGAGAATGATCCGATACGTCTTCGTCGTAAATTCGACCGGCCACAGAAACACTTTTCCCGCATAGATTGCGGCTTCCGAGCTGAACGACTGTGCAGTCAGATAAACGAACGGAAACAGCGTCGCCACGACGACCAGCAGCATCACAAATCCGTTCGCAACCTGGAACACCCGATAGGACAACGATTCCTTCATGATCTCTCCCTCTCTACCACAGGCTGGCTTTGGTTGTCCGCTTGGAGATCTCGTTCGCCGCCGTGACCAGGATCAGGCCGATCACGCCTTCGAACAAGCCGATGGCCGTCGCGTAGCTGAAATTCCCGCCGACGCTCGACGCGCCGGAGGCAGAACCGCCGATGCCCATCCGGTACACGTAGGTGGAGATGACATCCGCCGTCTCATACGTTAACGGATTGTACAGCAGCAGGATTTTCTCGAAATTCGATCCCATCAGGCCGCCGATGTCCAGGATGAGCAGCGTCATGACCGTCGGCAGGATGCCGGGAATCGTGACGTGCCACGCCAGGCGGAAGCGGCTCGCGCCGTCGATTTTGGCCGCTTCGTACAGGTCGGGGTTGATGCCGGTCATCGCGGCCAGGTAAAGGATCGTGCCCCAACCGAGCGCCTGCCAGATGCCGGACGCCACATAAATCGTCGGGAACCACTCCGGCAAGCTGAGAAAGGCGATTTTCGCGTGTCCCATTTGGGCAAGCAGGCTGTTCACCGGGCCCGTATCGGACAGCAATTCTTTGACCATCCCTGCCACGATGACGATGGAAATGAAATGGGGCAGGTACGAAACGGTCTGGACAAATTTCTTGATCCTGATCCGGCGCAGCTCGTTCAGCAACAAGGCGAAAATCAGGGTCAGCGGAAACCGAAAGGCCAGATATAGGACGCTGAGGATCAAATTGTTGCGGAACGCCCTCCAGAAGGCAGGATCATCCAGGAACATTTTAAAATATTTGAAACCGACCCATTCAGCTCCAAAAATATCTGGTCCTCCCAGGTACTTGCGAAAGGCGATCACATTCCCAAGCATCGGAGCATACTTGAAAATGATGAAGTAAACGACCGGAACGATCAGGAACGAATAGAGCTTCCATTCCTTCTTGATGTGTTTCGACAGGGAAACCGGTTTGAACGCCGCTGACATGTCATCACCCTTTTCGATTGATTTCTGCGCTTGTTGTTGTGATTTCTTTCCGGATACGGTCCTGAATGATTTCGAACGTCTTGTCCAAATCCCGCTTTTGCAGCAGATAATCGGAAGTTTCCTCTTCGACGATTTTGATTCCTTGATTGTAAAGCGGATCCATCGGCACCTGGCTCACCACTTTGATTGGCTGGAAAAAAACGTCGGCATGTTCGGGCAATTTCATTTTCTTCAGATATTCCCGGTTCACGGCTTCCGTGCCCCACGGAGTCAGCAGCCCGTTTCCGGCGATGATTGTCGCGGCTTCTTCGGAACCGATAAACGCGGCCAACCGCTTCGCCTCATTCATATGAGCCGATTGCTTGTTCACCATCACGACCGCGAACGATCCCGTCGTCGCAGGCTGGGAGCCCTTCCAGTGGGGCAGCGGGGCGATGCCGTAGTTCAGCTTGATTCCTTTTTTCTCGATCTCCTCATTCAACATCTGGATTTCCCAGTCGCCGTTCCACATCATGGCCCCCTTGCCCGTCAGCAAAGCGGTGGTGTAATCGCTTTGCGCGTTCCCGACCAGCTCATTGAACGGCTGCGCCGCCCTATCCGTATAAGTAAGCCGGTAGTAAAACGCGAGCGCCTTCTTGAACAGCTTTAAATGCTCCGGTTCCAGCGGATTGTTCGCCCCTTCGACCGTCGCCGGAATGCGCCACCACGTGTTGTTCGACGGATAGTTGATGGAGCCGTACACTTTGTCCGGCCCGCTGCCGCCGGTGAGCTTGATCGCGGCTTGCTCGTACTGATCCCAGGTCCACGTCACGTCCGGATACGGAATTTTCGCCTTGTTGAACAAATCTTTATTGTAATAGAGCACCCATTTGCTGGTGCGATAAGGAAAACCGTAGATATGGCCGTTGTAACGGAGCTGCTCGATCGCGTCCCGGTTGCCGGCCAGCGTGTCGCTGTTCGCCATGTCATCGAGCGGCGCGAGCACATCCTCGGAGATGTATTCCGCAAGATTTGACGTGCTTTGCGTCGCGAAGACGTCCATCTCCTCGCCTGTCGACAAATTCACCAAAATCTTTTGCACATAATCGCTGGTCGGCAGAAAAAAGGAGTTCACCTTGATCGTCGGGTATTTTTTCTCGAAAGCGCTTAAAACTTGCGTCATATAGGCTTGTTCGTCCGTCCAGTCGTAATACGTAATCGTGACGGGTTCTTCCGCCCGCCGGGCGGAACGGCTGCCGGCCTCCGGAGCGGAAGATAAGAACAGGCCGCAAGAGGTAAGAGCACCGGCGATGACGAGGAGCAGAACGGTCAGAAGCAGCAAATGCGCCCTTTTCATGCTTTCCCCCGGTATTTTTGTGATAAAAGGCTTGGTTCCGCTTACATTTATTCATAAATATAACTTTGCAAGGGACGGTTGAAAACGCGCTTCCCTTCGGAAAACGGAACGATTCTTCGGCAAAATGGTCACGTTTTCACGTTTCGATATTCGGTAGGGGTGATGCCCGTCAACATTTTGAACATTTTGGTGAAAGATCGCGGATCTTTGTACCCCAAATATTCGGACACGTCCGTAATTTTCAGGGTGGGATCCTGCAGCATCGTCTTCGCTTTTTCGATTTTCACGCGGGTCACGTACTGGATAAAGGTTTCCCCGCACTTTTCCTTGAAATATTCGCTGAAATAAGTGGGATTGAAATGAACGTGCCCTGCGACTTCGGCAAGGGTAAGCTGGCGGTCGATATGGCTTTCGATGTACGCTTTGGCCATTTGGATGATTTTATTGTTTTTCTCGGCGCCTTCCCTCTCCTTGAGATAGGCGAGCCGAACGGCAATCGCATGCCGGATATGTTCCAGATTGCTGACATCGTTGGTGGACAGCGCCAAGTCCTTGTCGAAACCGTACATTCGGTATTTGCCGAAAAAACAGTTCGCAATGCGGAGAACCTCATCCACGTACTCCGCCTTGGTCAGACGGTCTGCGAGCCAAATCTCGCCTTCGTCCAAAGCGCGCGAAACCTGGTCCGGATCGAAGGTTTCCAGCGCGCTCAGCAGCCGGAACTCGAACTTCTGGAGATCGGCATACTGCGCATGGGGCAGCCTCCTCATCGGCATGAAGTCTTTCTTGAATTTGGAGAAGATCGCCGTCATGTCCTCGTCGTGAATCGGTTTCAACAAGTAATCGTAGGCCCTCAAACGCAGCGCGTTGCGCACCAGCGTGAATTCGTCGTAGCCTGTCAGGAAAACGACGGGAACCCGGCAGCCCAGCCGGGTCAGCGCATCCAGCATTTCGATTCCGTCCATTCCCGGCATCTTGATGTCGCACAGGATCAGATCGAAGGAGGATTGCGCGATGCGATCCATCGCTTCTTTGCCGTTCGCCGCCTCCTCCACCTGCCATTCGGAACTGAGCCGCTGCACCATCCCGACGATCCCTTTGCGAATGAGCCATTCGTCGTCAACGATCAACAGGCGCAACATGGGACGCATCCTTCCTTCCCTCATCGGCTATGGCGGTCCTGATTTCAATCCGGGGAATGGTGATTTGAACGGTCGTTCCCTTGCCGTACTCGCTGTCGAGGGACAAGCCGTACGGCGAACCATACTCCAGCCCGATTCTCGAATTCAAGTTTTTCAGGCCGATCCCGAAATTTCCGAACGCCAGCGCGTCGGCTTCCTCCGACAAATAGGCGCGCAGCTGCTTCAAATCGCTTGCCGTCATGCCCATGCCGTTGTCCCGGATCCGAATGGAGATGCCTTCGCGGCACGGTTTCACCGCAATATGGATGCGCTTGGGCCCGTCCGCCCGATCGAAACCGTGCAGAATGCAATTCTCCACAACGGGCAGCAGCAGAATGGGAATGGTAGAACAGCCGAGCAGAGACTCGTCCAGATCGTAGGCGACCTCCAACGTGTTGCCCGAACGAATCTGCTCGATGCGGAGATATTTTCGGATTTGGCCGATTTCGTCCCGCAGCCGGACTTCGGCGTCCTGTTTGGTCAGACTGTAACGGAGCATCCCTCCGAGAGCGGCGGTCATCTCCACGATTCCCTCCCGATCCCCGATTTCCGCCAAAGCGCGGATGGCCTCAAGGTTGTTGAACAGGAAGTGCGGCCGAATTTGCAGCTTGAGGTTGTTGAGCTCGGCTTCCTTCTGCTTGATGCGGATTTCCAGGACTTGATGGATCAGCTCGTCGATTTTCTGGTTCATTTTGTTGAAAGCCCTTCCAACCAAGCTGAATTCAAGGTTGCCGTTCAGCGATTGGTACGAAACGTTGAAATCTCCGTTTTCGACTCTGCCCATCAACCGAACCAGCGTCCTCAAAGGTTTGGTGATCGTATCGGACAGCAAGACGGAGACGATTACGACGGCCGCGATGACGGCGGCCGACACGATCAGAATCGTCCGGTACAGCAAGTTTCTGCCGCGGTTGATGTCCGATTCGGACACGACGCCGATGATTTTCCACCCCGTATTGGCGGAGTCTATGGCGTTCACGATCAGCTTGTCGCGGTCGGCCTTGACCGTATGCGTCCCCTTCCGGGAGAGATCCGTCGCGGGCAGAAAGTCGATGTAGTTGCCGTTCTTGCTGTAAATGACGTTTTTGTTGCGGTCCATGACGACAATATTGGAATGTTTTCCCAAATCGACGTTTTTGAAAATGCTCTCCAGGCCGGTGAAGTTTACGTCAATAATGATGACGCCCAGAATCGGGCCATTGTAGATTTTGATCGCTCTCGCGACCGAAAAGGCGGGTTCAGGACGGTTGATAATTCTGGAATCGTTTACTTTGCCGGTGAAGACCACCTTGCCGTTCGCGGCTATCGCCTGCCGGTACCACGCCGAGCTTTGAAAGCGGTATTGATAATTGATGTCCGCATTGTAGATGGAGCTTGAAAAGATTTGGCCGTCTCTCCGATAGATGAATACGCTCTGCAGATCGTCGCGGGGGTTGCGGATCGCCTGAGACAGCAGATCCTGGATCCGGTTGAAGTCGGTATTGCTGATGCTTCCCGTCTCGCTCATCGTGTTCAAAATTTGGCTGTTGTAATAGGGAAGAACCGACAGTCTCGTCAGCTCGTTCAAATAGGTGTTCAAATGGTCGTTGACCAGGTTCAGCGTGTTGTTCACATTGTTCTGCACGCCCTTTGTCATTTGATTGCTGAAGATCCAGCCGGTCAGCGCCGTCAGCAGAATCATCGGGAGGAGCGCCAGCGGCATGAAGGCGAGGATCAGCTTGTTCTTGAACGTACGGGTCTCCCAAAATGTCTTCAACGCTTGCAAGCTATCACCCCTGCGCAAAGAAATAAAGCCCTTCAACCGAACTGAAGGGCTTCCCGATAGGACGCGACGGGCGGCTTTCCGCACCGCCGCAGTTCGATTTTTAAGATAGCACCGCGGAATTTCGGTGTCAATAGTTGGGAACGCTTCTCAGGCGCGCAGCTTCTCGCTTCAGCCGCGGAAAAATTCGATCAGCGCCGGCGCGGCCGCGTCGGGAGGGACGTCGTGGCCTTGGCCCGCCAACGCTTCGTACCCGATGTATTCGACCCCTTTGATCTCGCGTCCCTCGTGTTCCATCGGAATTGGAACAAAACAAGCCGCTCCTTAAACGGTTGCCGTTTGGGGAAGCGGCTTGCTTGTGCTTTCATACGAATTCGAACTGCCTGGCATACAGATGCGCGTATACGCCGCCGCGGGCAAGCAGCGATGGATGCGTACCTTTTTCTGCTTGTCATAGAAGCTGAAGGACAGCGACTGCATATGGGCGAACAGTTCGCTGCGCAGATCGCTCTCGATGCGGGCGCCGACCTCGTGCCCTTTGTAATCGACGAAGCAGTTCCCGACGTTCTGGACCACGGCCAACGCCAGCATCAGCCCGCCGATCCGATACACCTCGCCCAGCGCCTCGCTCATATCGCCTGCGAGAACGTCCTTCGTAATATATCGGACGAGCAGCGGAAACGCGACGGTAACGGCGGACACGACGAAGCTGCAAACCAAGACGGCCGTAAACAGCGGCCAATACGGCTTGTAATAGGACAAAAATTTTCGAATCGGAAATCGCATGCTTTACCCCTTTGCGTGTTCGATCGACACCTGCAAAGGGTACACCGTCATACGCTTTACGTAAGCGATTCACCCTTGCAGGTTCCTGCGGTGCGACTCGCTTGTTTTCTCATGATTATAACCTCCCTGGTTCGTAGGTACTTTCATTATAGTGGATCGGCTTCCAATTTTGCACACCCGTTTCCATACCTCTAGAACTTTTTTCGAGCAATCCTGTGACCTTCATGGCTTCGGCGGCTTGTTGCAGCCTCTGTCGCCGTAACGAGATGTGCGCAGGTACCCACGCTTGGATCAACCCGGGGGAATCGTCATTGTGTCTAACGACTTCTCGGGGTTTAAGCGGCACAATACATAAGCACTTGATAATATAATCAAATAATTATACAATAGCTTTGTTGTAAGCAACGCATTGGAATCGAAAGGAGCGAACGAGAATGGTTGCCGCCGAAACGTCCATCGCCGAAATGGCGGAAACGTTGAAGCTGCTGTCCGACAAGACCCGCCTAACCATCATCGCGCTGCTGAAAGAACGGGAGATGTGCGTTTGCGATATCGTGGACCTTCTGGAAACGACGCAGCCGAACATCAGCCAGCATCTCAAAAAACTGAAGAACGGCGGAATCGTTCAAGAAACGCGCCGCAGCCAGTGGATCTACTACTCGCTCGATGTAGAAGACAAGCCTTACTTGCGGGAGATTTTGAACCGGCTTCCTTCGATGAAGGAACGCATCGACTCCCATCAACCCAACAGTTGCTGTTAAACTAACGGGAGGTCCCATGCTCGCTCTTGCAGCCGCTATCTTTCTGTTTACGCTGATTTTGGTCATTGGGCAACCGAAGGGATTGAACATCGGCTGGTCCGCTTGCGCCGGGGCCCTCATTGCTCTGATTTGCGGGGTTGTCGGCTTCCACGACGTCTGGGCGGTCGCCCGAATGGTCTGGAATGCCACGCTTGCTTTTGTCGCCATCATTCTGATCTCCCTGATCCTGGATGAGATCGGATTTTTCGAGTGGGCCGCGCTTCATGTGGCACGCCTCGCGAAAGGCAACGGCCGTCGGATGTTCGTCTATGTCATTCTGCTTGGGGCCGCGGTGGCTTTTTTCTTCGCGAATGATGGCGCCGCCCTTATTCTGACGCCGATCGTCCTCGCCATGGTCAGGGCGCTCCGATTCGACGAACGCACGATTCTGCCGTTCGTCATGGCGAGCGGATTTATCTCCGATACGGCGTCCCTGCCGCTCGTCGTCAGCAACCTGGTGAACATCGTATCGTCCGATTTCTTCGGCGTCGGTTTTGCGGAATATGCGAGCCGAATGATCGTCCCGACCCTTTTTTCCGTTGCGTCGAGTCTGCTTGTTCTCTATTTGTTTTACCGCCGCCGCATTCCCGGGAATTATAGTCTGGCATCCTTGAAGAAGCCGGCCGAAGCCGTTAAGGACATCCGTTTATTCAAGGTTTCCTGGGCCGTCCTGGCGGTTCTTCTCATCGCTTATTTAACCAGCGGATTCATGGAAGTTCCGGTTTCCGCGATTGCCGGCGCGGCAGCCGTTGTCTTGTTGCTTCTGTCGAGACAAAGCCGGAAGATCCGAGTGGGCCGACTCGTGCGAAGCGCGCCGTGGTCAGTCGTCGTTTTCTCCATCGGCATGTACGTCGTCGTGTACGGCTTGCGAAACGTAGGCTTGACCGACGAGCTCGGAGAGGTGTTCGAACGGTTGGATCAACATGGATTATTCGCCGCAGCCGTAGGTTCCGGCATGATCGCGGCGTTTCTCTCTTCTATTATGAACAACCTGCCGACGGTCATGATCAATGCGTTGGCCATCGAGGGCACCCATTCGACCGGCCTTCTTCGCGAAGCGTTCATCTATGCGAATGTCATCGGTTCCGACCTGGGTCCCAAAATCACGCCGATCGGATCCCTCGCCACCCTGCTCTGGCTTCATGTATTGTCCGCCAAAGGCGTAAAGATCTCCTGGGGTTCCTACTTTAAGACGGGAATTGTGCTGACCGTCCCGGTTCTGATCGTCACGCTCTCCGGACTGTTTCTGTGGCTCAAGATGGTCGGTTGACATCGTACCCCAAACGAAAAGGAGAATCCATCCTATGGAAAAGAAACCGCTTGTCTATTTTCTTTGCACGGGCAATTCTTGCCGGAGCCAGATGGCCGAAGGCTTCCTGAATGCGCTTGGCGACGGCCGTTACGAAGCGAGGAGCGCGGGCCTTGAAGCTCACGGACTGAACCCGCGCGCCGTACAAGTCATGAAGGAAGCGGGCATCGACATTAGCGGCCACAGCTCCGACGTCATCGATCCGGAAATTTTGAACCGCGCTGCGTACGTGATTACGCTTTGCGGCCATGCCGACGAGCATTGCCCCGCCATCCATAACCCCGGCGCCATCAAATGGCACTGGGGCTTTGACGATCCCGCCCAAGCCGCCGGAACGGAAGAAGAAATTCTGGCGCAATTCCGCGCCGTCCGGGATGCCATTCGAACGCGCATTGAGCAGTTCGTCCGCGAGGGAAAATAAGGTTGATGTCGCTATGCCTGCGCCTCGAGGCGTTCACCTTCGCCCTTGCCGCCAACTGCCCAATGCTAAGCCCCGCCATACACAGCCCCCTTGACTTAAAGCTAGTTTTAAGTTTTACGCTTCAATTATAGCTTCTATGGAAATATGACGATGCGTAAAGAAATCCCGGTCGCCTGTTGTCCTGCGGTTTTTACGAAGGAGCAGCGGCCGAAGTACAAAAGCTTTTGGGCGGCTTTGGAAAAAAGAAGGCTCGGCATTCACGAAATCGAACACGGGTATCGGTATCAGTTCCCGGGCGATGCGGAAACGCTTCGGCTGATCCATGAATGGGTGAGTATGGAACGGAATGAATACCAATACTTGACAAACGGACGGCCATCGTATACATTTGTATACAGAAATAAATTGTATACGATTGTATACGCCAAGGAAAGGAAGCGAATCTATGCGAGAAGGAGGACATGGCGGGCATCGCGGTCATCGAGGTCATGGGAGACGCCACGGCTATGAATACGCGGATCAAGGCGGAATCCAAGACTTCTCCGAGCAGCGGTTTCATAGCGCCCAGACGTTTCGCCGGGGCAGAGTGATCGCCTTCCTGGAGAAGCTGAACGTCAAGCGTTCGACCTTGCTGCGGCAGCTGAACCAGCCGGAATACGAGTCCATCAAGCCAGTGATCAGCGGCGAATTGAAAGCCGTCGATGCGATCATCCAGGAGTTTATCCATACGTTCGAGCTTAGCGAAGCATCTACTGATGTCAAAGATCAAACAAGGGATGGAGAGGATTCGGAAAATGACCGTTCTTGATGCGATCAAAACCCGCAGAAACATTAAGCTGTTCAAGCCCGACCCGATTTCCGAGGATGCGCTGAATGCCTGGCTGGAAGCCGCAAGCTACGCGCCCAATCACCGGATGACGGAACCGTGGGAAATCCGGTTTATCGGTCCGGATACGAGGGCCCGATTGAACCATAAAACGGACTTCGGCCATGCGCCGGTCGCCTTTGCGATATTGTCCAAACCGGGCGCCACGCCGCTCGAGCGCGACGAGAACGTCATCGCCGCCGGCTGCTTCGTGCAAAATTTTCTGCTGGCCGCTCATGAAGCGGGCGTCGGCGTCACCTGGTCGTCGCTGGGCGCGTCGCCGCGCAATCGCGAAATTCTCGGCGTGCCGGAAGGTTACGATGTAATCGGCATCTTCGGGGTCGGTTACCCCGCGGAAGTTCCGGACGTCAAGCCCAGAACGCCGATTGCTTCCAAAATCTCGCGTTTGCCCTGAAAAGGACAACACCCTCCATCTGGCCGACAAGGTCAAATAGAGGGTGTTTGCTTTTCAATGCCAAATACATGAGGAATGTACCCGCCGAAATCGGCACCGACACAGAGGTTTACCTAAATATACGAGAGGATCTCTTGATAAATATAGGGCAGAGAAACTTGCCGATCAGCGTGGCCCGCCTCATAAACCGCTCTGGGCATACCATATACGACACACGATTCTTCAGCTTCAACGATCACATGGCCCCGCTGCCGCTTCACTTCACCGCAACCGATTAACCCATCTGTCCCCATTCCGGTAAGAATAACGGCCAATAAATGATTGCGATAAATCGAAGATGCGGACTGAAGCGAAACATCAATGGAAGGTTTGTACAACTGGCCCTCGTCCGCTACGATCTTGAGCGTCGTCTTTCCGTCACGGGCTCTTTGAAACAAGGTCTGATATCCTGCAGGAGCAACATAAATGACCCCGGGTGTGACGACATCGCCGTCTTCCGCTTCTTTCACTTTCAAATGGCACATGTTGTTGAAACGCTCTGCCAACGGTTTGGTAAATCCGGGCGGCATATGCTGCAGAACGACAATTCCTGCTGGAAAGTCGGGTGTAAATCGAGGAAGAATGGATTGTATGGCCGACGGTCCGCCTGTGGAACACCCGATTATGAGCAGTTCAACGGAAGCGGATCCCTCTTTCTTTTTTTCCGCCGCTGTTTCTTTCACGGATCCAACAAGGTTCCTTACGGGTAGTCTCGCGCTCGCGGCGGCTTTTACCCTCATCAGAAAATCGTCCATCATTTCAGGATCCGCAGGATCCTTTATCAAAGCGCTTTTTGGAAAGAAGTCTACCGCGCCCAATTGTAATGCCGTTAGCGTTGCTTCAGCTCCTTCGCCGGTTAGCGAGCTCAGCATCACGACGGCTACCGGATGATCTTTCATGATTTGTTCCAAGGCGGTTATTCCGTCCATTTCCGGCATTTCCACGTCCATCGTGACGACATCCGGTCTGAAACGCTTTATCTTTTCTATGGCTTCGAAGCCGTTACGGGCGACCCCCACGACAAAAAATTCCGGATCTTTCTCGAATAAGAGGCTGATGGCCCTCCTCATAAAAGCAGAATCGTCGACGATGAGCACACCGTACCGCCCCAATCAATATTGCCTCCTTGTGATCAATGTCTCGTCAAAATGGCGAACTTCCGAATCAGCGTTCCCCTTTCGGTAATAAAACGTCGCATGAGCGTTTATCGTCTCGAAATTGGTGTTCATGCCCGTTATCGTTTCCGCATGCCCCAGAAATAGAAACCCGCCTGGATTCAACAGATGATAGAACTTCGATATGACCCGGCGCGTTGCTGCCGAATCGAAATAAATAAGCACATTTCTGCAAAAAATAACATCGACTTTATCGACCGCCGCCATATCCTCATCATTTAAAAGATTCGAATGCCGAAATTCAATCCTATCCTTGATATAGCTCTTAATTTGAAATCCTTCATCTTTCGAAAAAAAGTATTTCTCCAACATCTTCTTAGGAGTCCGGCGGAAGCATAGCGAATTTTTATGGTACCACCCGCGGCTTGCGATTTGCAGAACTTTTTTATTAATGTCGGTTGCGATGATATGTACAGATTCCGGCGGTACAATCCCTGATTCTGCGATTGTCATCGCCAAGCTGTAAGGTTCTTCCCCCGTGGAGCAAGCGGCACTCCAAATCCGAATACATTTTTTGTTCCGGAATTGGGGAAGAACCACATGGCTTAATTCATCCAGCTGACTCTCTTCACGAAAAAAATAGGTTTCGTTGTTGGTAATGTGTTCAACGAGGCGATTCCATTCTTGCCGGTTTCTTGCCAAAAATTCGGTGTACTCCCCGAACGTCATATTCAGCACGGATAGTCTCTTCGAGACCTTCGAGGCAAGAAGCGAAAGATTGTCCAGGTAATTCAGACCGCAAAAGTCATAAATCATTTGTCCCAAATTTTTCAAGCACACATCATGATCCTGAATTTCGCTTGTGAACTTCATATTCATTTATGCTACATCTCCCATATGAGCAACGCATTGACGAAGTCCTCAATGCTCTCTCAATGGTTCATATTGAAGATCCTTTCCGTCGGACCGACGCTAGGCTTGCAATATTCGAAGTGAACTTAGGATTGTCGCGGACCGGTCTTCCAATTCTCGCGCAACCCCTGACATCCTTTCCATGCCTTGAATATTCTGTTGGACAGCACGTTCCGTATCGAATATCGCCTTTTCGAGTTTGTCCATTTCTTTTACTTGAATTTTGATCGCTTCCGTTACTTCGGCAGCTTGCTGTGTCACATTTTCGACGGCTTTTGCAATATCCTTTCCGTGTTTGGCTTGTTCCGCTGTGGCCGCCGTAATCTGACGCACCTGTTCGCGGGCATTCGCTACACCCTTAACGATTTCTTCGACGCCGGAGGCCTGTTCCTTCGTCGCTTGCGTCACCATCGCGGCCTGTTTTGTTACATTTTCTACTGCTCTTACGATATTTTCGCCTTGCTTAGCCTGTTCGCCGGTTGCTACGGTAATCTGATGCACCTGTTCGCGGGCATTCGCTACACCCTTAACGATTTCTTCAACGCCGACCGCCTGTTCCTTCGTCGCCTGCGTCACCATCGCGGCCTGTTTTGTTACATTTTCTACCGCTCTTACGATATTTTCGCCTTGCTTAGCCTGTTCGCCGGTTGCTACGGTAATCTGACGCACCTGTTCGCGGGCATTCGCTACACCCTTAACGATTTCTTCGACGCCGGCGGCCTGTTCCTTCGTCGCCTGCGTCACCATCTCCGCTTGATCGGTTAAAGCGCCTACGGCTTTCACAATCTGTTCGCTTCCTTTAGCCTGTTCAACGGTAGCAGAAGTGATCTGTCGGATTTCATTCGTAATTTTTTCGACTCCGGTTACGATTTTCTCGATGGCAATACCGGTTTCATCCGCCAGTTTGTTTCCTTGTTCGACTTTTTCCATTCCGATCTCGATCGCTTTAATGGCATCGGTTGTTTCACTTTGAATCCCTTTGATTAATTGGGCGATTTCTTTGGTGGCTTTCGCGCTTCTTTCGGCGAGCTTTCTCACTTCATCGGCAACAACAGCGAACCCTTTTCCGTGTTCCCCTGCCCTTGCAGCTTCAATCGCGGCGTTAAGTGCCAAGAGATTGGTTTGCTCGGCAATATCATCGATGACTTCAATAATGCTTCCGATTTCCTCCGAGCTTTTTCCCAGATTGGTCATAACGCTGGATGCTTGTTTTACGACATCCGCAATTTCTTTCATTCCCGCAAGGGATTGACCAACCGCTTTTTGTCCATTTTTGGCATCCACGTGAACCTGATTCGTAAGTGAATTCACATTTTGCGCATTTTGGGCCACCTGTTCAATCGAAGCTGCGATTTGTTGAATCGACGCAGAGGTATCGCCGGCGATTTGCTGCAATTGGTCGGCATTTGCAGCAATGCCGCGAATCGATTTTCCCATCTGCTCAATAGAGGCGGAGATTTGTTCAACCGAACTGGCTGTGCTTTCAGCATTTCCGGCAACCTGCTGAATGGAAGCCACCATCTCCTGAATAGCATTCGAAGTTTCTTCCGCCGTGGCGGTCAAGCTCGCCGCATTGTCGGCTACGCCTTTGATCGATTGTCCCATCTCTTCAATCGAAGCGGAAATTTGCTCCACGGAACTTGCCGTGCTCTCGCTGTTTCCGGCAACCTGCTGAATGGAAGCCACGATCTCCTGAATGGCATTCGAAGTTTCTTCCGCCGTGGCGGTCAAGCTCGCCGCATTGTCGGCTACGCCTTTGATCGATTGTCCCATCTCTTCAATCGAAGCGGAAATCTGCTCCACGGAACTTGCCGTGCTCTCGCTGTTTCCGGCAACCTGTTGAACGCTAATTACCATTTCTTGGATGGATTCCGCGATCTCATTGGCGGAAGCAGCCAGACGATCCGAATTTTTGCTTACCCCTTCAATGGATTTCGATATCTCTTCAACAATGTCGGAAGTGGATTCAATGGCTGACGACTGCTGGCCGGTCCCATGATAGATCTGTTCCGTAATTGCGGCAAGATCCTTTAGATTTTGCTCTAATCTTTTTGAATCGGTCGTAAGCGCTTCGATGGTTTCGGAAACACCTGCAACTTTCATAAATTTGTGAGCCAGTTTTTTGGTCAAAGTGCTCATGGAATGATTTCCTCCCTATTTGCTACTTCGTTGATGATGAAATTCATTTCCATCTTGTTTAACAAATGATCCAGATGAAGCAGGATAATGAGACGATTGTCCATTCTACAGATTGCTCTCATATAAGCCGTTTGTACAGTAACGATCGTGTCAGGAACCGGCTCCAAGCTGTTTTCATCGATTCGAAGCACTTCTTTCACTTCGTCGACCAATAATCCGATAACTCTTCCTCGGGAGCGGGTTATAATAATACGCTGTTTTTTGGACTTTATCGGTTCTTTCAACAATTGAATTCTAAGATCGATGACCGCTATAATTTCCCCGCGAAGATTGATCACTCCGACAATGGATTCAGGGGCTTTGGCAATCGACGTGACTTGAGGAACAAATATAATCTCATATACGTCTGCAATTGGAAGGGCGAGCTCCTCCGTTTCTATTCGAAAGGTAACCAACTGCTTGATGGGTTGATCGGATGTCAACGATGAATCCCTCCTTACTTGGAAAGCGGATAGGGTCAGACCACATCATCCATTGCTTCAGACTCGACAGACTATCACCGCCGGGTTATAATTGACCCACCGGCGCCGGAATGAAATTGACCCACCTTTAGCGAATATATCCCCCTCAGATAACTGCCAAGTTAATAGAGGGGAGAACATCGAATGCTGAAAGGTGGGG
>Ga0207789_1000125_pt1 | contig 62181 bp, 57 predicted proteins | sample HigsolmetaGSP12D_FD_184840 | JGI IMG/M metagenome (GOLD analysis project Ga0207789, IMG submission 184840) | High solid enriched microbial communities from the Joint BioEnergy Institute, USA - SP1-2-D (SPAdes) | ecosystem: Engineered > Bioreactor > SSF (Solid state fermentation) > Aerobic >...
ATCCAACATTGCGAAAGCGACCCGCCGTTGTGCCAGAAAACCAGAAAGGGCTTTGGAACTGATCGGAGCTTAAAGACGACAAAGGACATGTCTGAGCATTTATCAACCTGACTTTGACGAATCCCTGGAAGGCCGTCGCATATTGACTGCCATCGGACGGAAAGGTATCATAAGGGAATAAAGACGTGGAAAGGGAAGAGTATGCAATTCGCCCCTTCAGAGAGCGGAGCCGCTGCCTTGCGCAGCGCTGGAAGGCACCGCAGGACGGCGGTTGCAGAAGTCGCCCCGGAGTCTCCCGTTTGAGCGGGCATCGCGCCCTTAGGACGGGACGGCGGCAGCCGTTAACCTGCTTCAGAGTGCCGAACGGGCCGATTGTGACATTGATCGGAAGGCTGTTCGGAACGAAGGTGGTACCACGGAAGCGAACCTTTCGTCCTTTGCGACGGGAGGTTTTTGTATTTTTGTCCCCAATGGAGGTTGTTCCCACATGAGCGAAACGAATCTGCAAAGCGCCGCGGTCGAAATGCCGACGACCTACGACCCGACCGGTGCGGAACGGAAGTGGTACGAGGCGTGGATCAAGGGCGGGTACTTCCGTGCCGGCCGGCGCCCCGATGCGCCCAAGTTCACGATCGTCATCCCGCCGCCGAACGTGACGGGCATGCTGCATATCGGGCACGCTCTCGACTTTACGCTGCAAGACATTCTGATTCGCTTCAAGCGGATGCAGGGCTACGACGCGCTCTGGCTGCCCGGCACCGACCATGCGGGCATCGCGACGCAGACGAAGGTCGAGCAGAATCTCCGCGAGGAAGGCAAAACCCGCTACGACCTCGGGCGCGAGGCGTTCCTGGAGAAGGTATGGGAATGGAAGGAGACGTACGCCAACCGGATTCGCAGCCAGTGGGCGAAGATGGGCTTCAGCCTCGACTATACCCGCGAGAGGTTCACGTTGGACGAAGGGCTGTCCCGCGCGGTGCGCGAGGTGTTCGTCCGCCTGTACGAGAAAGGGCTCATTTACCGCGGCAAGCGGATCATCAACTGGGACCCGGTCGCCCGCACGGCGCTTTCCGACATCGAAGTCGAATACAAGGAAGTCAACGGCCACCTGTATCATCTGCAGTACCCGCTCGCGGACGGCAGCGGCTTCCTGACGGTGGCGACGACCCGGCCGGAGACGATGCTCGGGGATACGGCGGTCGCCGTCCATCCCGACGACGAACGGTACCGCCACCTGATCGGCAAGATGCTGAAGCTGCCGATCGTAAACCGGGAAATTCCGATCGTCGCCGACGAATACGTCGAGAAGGAGTTCGGCAGCGGCGCGGTCAAGATTACGCCGGCGCACGACCCGAACGACTTCGAGGTCGGCCTGCGCCACAACCTGCCGCAGATCATCGTCATGGACGAGAGCGGCCGGATGAACGAGAATGCGGGCCCGTACCGGGGGATGGACCGGGCCGATTGCCGGAAGGCAATCGTGAAGGATCTCACGGAGCAGGGTGTCTGCGTCAAAATCGAGGATCACGTTCACCAGGTCGGCCATAGCGAACGTTCCGGCGCCGTCGTCGAACCGTATCTGTCGACGCAATGGTTCGTGGCGATGAAGCCGCTGGCGGAGAAGGCGATCGAATCGCAGCGCAGCGGCGGCGGCGTCCGCTTCGTGCCGGACCGGTTCGAGAAGATTTACTTGCACTGGATCGAGAACGTGCGCGACTGGTGCATCTCCCGCCAGCTGTGGTGGGGGCACCGCATCCCCGCCTGGTACAACGATGAGACGGGCGAAGTGTTCGTCGGCCGAGAGGCGCCGGAAGGGGCGGACCGTCCGGATTCGCCGTGGCGGCAGGACGAGGACGTGCTCGATACGTGGTTCAGCTCGGCGCTCTGGCCGTTTTCCACGCTCGGTTGGCCGGACGACAGCGAAGACCTGAAGCGCTACTATCCGACGGACGTGCTGGTGACCGGATACGACATCATCTATTTCTGGGTCGCCCGGATGATCTTCACCGCGCTTGAATTCACCGGTTCGATCCCGTTCAAGGATGTGCTCATTCACGGCCTCGTCCGCGACGCCGAAGGCCGCAAGATGTCCAAGTCGCTCGGCAACGGCGTCGACCCGATCGAAGTGATCGAGAAGTATGGCGCGGACGCGATGCGGTTCATGATCTCCACCGGCAGCACGCCGGGCCAGGATTTGCGCTTCCGCTGGGAGAAGGTCGAGCAGGCGCGCAACTTCGCGAACAAGATCTGGAACGCGTCGCGGTTCGCGCTGATGAATCTGGGCGGCTTCCGGGCGGAAGACATCGACCTTGCCGGTCCGCTGTCGACGGCCGACCGCTGGATCTTGCACCGGTTCAACGAAACGGCGCGCGACGTTACCCGGCTGATGGACAGCTACGAGTTCGGCGAGACGGGGCGGCTGCTGTACAACTTCATCTGGGACGATCTGTGCGACTGGTACATCGAATTTTCCAAGCCGACCCTGTACGGCAGCGACGAAGCGGCCAAGCGCAGCACGCGATCGGTACTCGCTTACGTGCTCGACCGGACGTTGCGCCTGCTCCATCCGTTCATGCCGTATTTGTCGGAAGAAATTTGGCAGCACCTGCCGCACGAAGCGGGCGAGACGATTACGCTGGCCGCCTGGCCGACGTACGATCCGGCTCTCGAAGCGGCGGACGCGGTCGGCGAGATGGGGCTGCTCATGGATGCCATCCGCACGGTGCGCAACGTGCGTGCGGAAGTGAACGTCGCCCCGGGCAAGAAGGTCGAGCTGCTTGTCAAGCCGACAAGCGAGTCGTCCGCTTCGATTCTGAAGCGGAACGAAGAGTATTTGCGCCGCTTCTGCAATACGTCGCAGCTGACGCTGGACGCTGCGCTCACGCCGCCGGACAAGGCGATGACCGCGATCGTCACCGGAGCCGAGCTGTACTTGCCGCTGGCGGGGCTGATCGACATCGGCCAGGAAATCGCGCGTCTGGAAAAGGAGTTGGCAACGCTGAACGCCGAAGTGGAGCGGGTGGAGAAGAAGCTGAGCAACGAAGGATACGTTTCGAAGGCGCCGGCCCACGTGGTCGAGCAGGAGAGAGCGAAGGGGCGGGATTACCGCGACAAGCGGGACAAGGTGCTCGCGCGCATCGCCGAGCTTCGCGGTTAATGGAGGCATGCATAGCATGAATGACAACACGGATCAACAACAGGGGGCTTTCCGGACGGCGGAGGAAGCCGTTTCCTGGATCACCGGCCTGATGCCCGTCGTGGGCATTCGGCCGGGGCTGGACCGGATGAATCTGCTCATGGAGAAGCTTGGGCATCCGCATCGCCGGCTGAAGTTCATTCACGTGGCCGGCACGAACGGCAAAGGCTCGGTGTGCGCCTACCTGACCCGCGTGCTGCTCGCTTGCGGCTACGACGTGGGCACGTTTACTTCGCCTTATCTGACATCGTATTCGAACCGAATCCAGTATAACGGCCAAGACATCGCCGCCGACGATTTGCTGCGGCTGGCCAACCGGCTGAAGCCGCTGGCCGACGAGATCGCGGCGACCGAATGGGGTCCGCCGACGATGTTCGAGCTGACGACGGCGCTGGCGATTCTGTATTACGCCACCGTCGTATTTCCCGACTACGTGGTGTGGGAGACCGGCCTCGGCGGCCGGCTCGACGTCACGAATGTCGTTCATCCGGTCGTCAGCGTCATCACGAACATCGGGCACGATCATATGGATCTGCTCGGGCCGACGCTCACCGACATCGCCCGCGAGAAGGCGGGCATCATCAAGAACGGCGTGCCGGTTGTCTCCGCGGCGACCCAGCCCGATGCCGTCCGGGTCATTCGGGAGACGGCGGCGGCCAGGCAATCTTCCCTTTACTTGCTGAATGAGAAGTTTCGGTTCGAACCGCTGTCGGCGACGGAAGAGGAGCAAAGTTTTTCGTTCGCAGGGCCCTTCCGCGTTCTGCCGAAGCTGACCGTCACGATGAGCGGCGCCCACCAGCTGGCCAATGCGGCGACGGCGGTCATGACGCTGGAGGTGCTGCGCCAATATTACGCGCTGATCGTCGAGGACGAGGCGCTCGAGCAAGGGCTGCGCGAGACGTTCTGGCCCGGCCGGCTGGAGATGGTGTCGCAACGTCCGCGCATCTTGCTCGACGGGGCGCACAATCCGGAAGGAGCCGAGGCGCTGGCGGCGGCGCTGCGCGACGTGTACGACTACGACCGGCTCAATATGGTCGTGGCGATGATGCCGAACAAGAATCACGAATCGACGTTGCGGCATATACTACCAATGGTGAATTCTCTGATCGTGACCGAGCCGGATTTCCACAAGAAGATGAGCGCAGCCGACCTGGCGCAAATTGCCGAGAGGCTGGGCGGACCACGGGAGATCGCGGTCGAGCCGGACTGGCGAAAGGCGCTGGAGCTGCTTCGGCAGAAGGCGGAGGAAGGACCTGAACGCACGCTTTCGGTCGTCACCGGCACCCTGTACCTGATCGCCGATGCGAGATCATGGCTGCTCCATCAAACGAAATCTGAAAAAGGCTGGTGAAGCGTCGTTGCGAACGGATGAGCGCGTACATTTTATCGGCATCGGCGGTTACGGCATGAGCGCGATTGCCCGCGTCATGCTGGAGATGGGCTACGAGGTGACCGGGTCTGATGTCGCACGGCAGGAGCTGACAGACAAACTGGCCGCCAAAGGGGCTCGCATTTACATCGGCCACCAGCCCGAGCACGTCCGGGGAGCGAACCTGGTCGTCTATTCGACGGCGCTGCCCAAGGACAACGTGGAGCGCAAGGAAGCGGAGCTGCTCAACATTCCCACGCTGCACCGCTCCCAGATGCTCGCTCGGCTGCTCAACGACCGGTCCGGCGTCGCCGTGGCGGGGGCGCACGGCAAGACGACGACCTCCTCGATGATCGCGCTGGTGATGGAGGCTTGCGGGCTCGATCCGACCTACATTATCGGCGGAGAAATCATGAACGTCGGCACGAACGCCAAGGCCGGCCAAGGGAAGTACGTCGTGGCCGAAGCGGACGAGAGCGACGGTTCGTTCCTGCAATACCGCCCGGCGATGGCGGTCGTGACGAACATTGAAGCGGACCATCTGGAAAATTACGAAGGCGACTTTAAGAAACTGAAGGAAGCGTACGTCAAATTTCTGAATCAGGTTCGGCCCGAAGGCTGCGCGGTCGTCTGCGTGGACGACGCGAACGTGCAAGACATATTGCCGCAGGTGGCCGGAACGCGGACGATCACCTACGCGATCGACGGGGAGGCGGACTTCACCGCCGCCCATATCGAGCTGGGCGACCGCTGCGCGTCGTTCGAGGTGCGGCGGAAGGGGCAGCCGCTCGGCGTCGTCCGCTTGTCCGTTCCCGGGCGGCACAACGTCTACAACGCGCTGGCGACGGTGATCGTCTGCCTGGAGGCGGGGATTCCCTTCGAGCGGATCGCCGAGGCGATCGTCGGCTTCCGCGGCGCCAAACGGCGCTTCCAGGTGCTCGGCGAAGTGCGGGACATGCTCGTCATCGACGACTACGCCCATCATCCGACCGAGATCGAGGCGACGATTCAGGCCGCCAAGGCGACGCGCAAGCGCATCATCGCCGTATTCCAGCCGCAGCGCTACACGCGGACCTTCTTCCTGTTGGACGCGTTCAGCCGTGCGTTCAAGGATGCGGACGAAGTCATCCTGACCGACATCTATTCGCCGGCGGGAGAACAGCGGATCGAGGGCGTGACGTCGCAGCGGCTGGCCGAGTTGATCGCGGCCAACAGCAATCCGAACGTCACGTACGCGCCGACGAAGGAGGAAGCGCTCGCGCTGCTGGCGGCTCGAGTCAAGCCGGGCGATCTGGTGCTGACGATGGGCGCCGGCGACATTTGGAAGACGGCGGCCAGCCTGGTCGACCTGCTGCAGGAGCGGGAGACGGAGGAAGTGTAATATTTTGCTGCCGAACGGCACGGACGGCGACGGACGGGCAACGGAACGTTCCCGGCCGTCGCTGTTTTCGGTTGCCGCCGATTTTCCGCCGTTCGGTCTCTTTCACCGCTTGGTTGACAAACGGGCGCGCTCTATGTATATTATAACTAACCGGATGGTTATAATATAAATCGCTCTGTTCAACCATCCAAAGAAGGAGGACCTAATCATGAAGCTTACGGGAAACACCATCCTCATTACCGGCGGATCCACGGGAATCGGACTGGCCTTCGCGGAACGGTTCTTGCGAGCCGGCAATCGGGTCATCGTTTGCGGGCGGCGCGCCAGCGTGCTGGAACAGGCGAAGGAAAAATTCCCGAACCTCATTACCCGAACGGCCGATTTGGCCGACGAGTCCAGCCGTCTTGCGCTGTTCGATTGGGTGACGACGAACTATCCGGAGATCAACGTTCTCGTCAACAATGCGGGAATCCAACAACGGTTCAACGTTCTTAAGGCGGATGCGAAGGACAATTGGCGCTATTACAACCAGGAGATCCAGGCCAATCTCGAGGCGCCGATCCACCTCTCCATGCTGTTCGCCCCGTACTTCGCCGCGAAAGAGCAGGCCGCCATTCTCAACGTTACGTCCGGGCTGGCCTTCACGCCGCTGGCGATCGCTCCGGTCTATTCGGCGACCAAGGCGGCGCTGCATTCCTTCACGATGAGCCTGCGGCTGCAACTGTCCGAGACGTCGGTAGAAGTGATCGAGATCGCGCCTCCGGCCGTGAATACGGATCTAGGCGGATCGGGCCTTCACACGCACGGAGAGCCGCTGGACGCCTTCGCCGACGGCATCTTCAAGGGGCTGGAAGAAGGGAAGCCCGAGATCGGCTACGGCACTTCCGTAAGCCGCCTGCGCATGTCGCGGGATGAAATCGACCAGTATACGGAAAACATGTACCAGGCGTTGAAAAGCGCCATCGAATAACAGTCGGCAACGGCTTGCCGAGCCTTGACAGGGGCCGGCAAGCCGTCCTTTTTAAGAAATCCTCCGAAGCCGGGAAGGCCGCGTCACCTCATTTTCATGTTCCGAAGCATCGGCAGCGACCGGATCTGAACGTTTTTGAGGCCGCCTCTCCATCTCGTGACACCCCAAGCGGCAATACCGGCCAAAGCCAACAACGAAAAGAACATGCGCATCGCAAATCTTCACCGCCGTTCGTTGGATTCGGGCAACCGGACGCCGGCGCACGCGCGCAAGGCCCGACATTGCCCGTCTTAGCTTGCGCTCCCCGCTTTCTCTTTATTCCCCCCGAATCTCTCATATTTGTCCCCTTGCGGTCATAGGATGTTCATAGAAACCTGGACAAGGGGAGTAGAGTTCATGCAGCCTAAAGCGAGAATGACGTTTCGATTCGACGGGACCGCCCCCAAGGAGGCGGAACGGGAAAAGCCTGCCGAGCCGCAAACGAGCGCCGCCGCAGCACGCCAAGAAGAGGAACGGGCGAGCGGGCCGGCAACCCGCGCCTCCAATTCCCGCACGGGCGACTTCTATACGTGGACCGGTCCGTTCCAGGACGACATCCACGCTCTCGAAGAGATCATCCGCGCCTCGGATCGGCCTTCGGTCGCGGGGTTCAGCAAGCCGGCGGGAGCCGTTCGTCCCGTGCGGGCGGTCCGCCAGCCGTCCGCTCCGCCTGGACAGCTGCCGGACAAAGCGCCGGCGCGTCCCGCCCGCGGCGGGGTTCCGGCCGAAGCGCCGGAGGAGGGCGGGCCTGAAGAACTGCGCTCCTCCGGCGCGCAGGGAGCCCGCCGCACGCCGTCCCGCCCTTTCTCCGCCGCCGCTTCCGGACCGGCCGACGTTCGGCAATCGAGCGCAGGGCGCGAACACGGACGGCCATTCTCCGTTTCGGCCGGCGGCGGGCGGCGCGCGCCGGAGGAATTCCCGGGAGCCGAACGAACGGGCGCCGCTCATTCGAATCCGCCGCGACCGGTCTACGAGGAGGAGAGCCGGTTCGCAGCGGAGGAAGACCATTCCCCCGAGATCGATCTGTCGGAGGAATGGCCGTTCGGCGGCGCGTATTCGCGGCGGGGCGGTCCGTCGTGGTGGCGGACGTTGGCCACGGTGGTCAGCGCGATTTTGACGGGCGGCTTTTTCGGCTACTTGCTGCTTGCGCTGTTTTCCGGGCAGCCGCTGTTCGCCAAAGACGGTTCGCCGTCTCCCGCTTCGGCTCCGGCGATGGCTTCGCTCGCAACGACGCCGGACGCGGCCGGCGCTTCCGCTCCGCCGGCGACCGCGCCGGGCGCCGCAGCGGGAACCGCCGCCAAGGCGGCCTCGGCGGGCGGCGCTGCGGCCAGCGGCGCTGCGGCAGGCGGCGCCGCAGTCTCCGGCGCCACGGCTTCCGGCGCGCCGGCGTCGCCGTCCGCCGGCTCCACCGCGGTGCCGGCCAGCACCTACTACCTGCTGCAGTACGGCGTGTTCGGCACCGAGGACAGCATGAACGCGGCGCTGAAGCAGCTGCAGGACCGCGGCATTCCCGCCGCCGCCGACACGTCCGAAGGCTACCGGGTATTCGCCGGCATCGCGGCCGCCAAGGCGGACGCCGAGAATATGGCCGAGCGCCTGCCCGGCGTCGAAGTGTACGTCAAGTCGATCGAGAACGCCGGGATCGACGTGGCCGCTTCCCCGCACGCGGCGGAATGGAGCGCGTATCTGAAGAGCAGTTCCGCGCTGTACCTGAAGATCGCCCGGATTACGTCCGCGGCGCTGGCCGGCCCCGACGCCGGGACAGCGAACACCGCCGACATCCAGGCGGTGGAGAAGGCGTACCAGACGTGGGTCGCCCTGGCCGACCAGGCGGGCAGCTGGGACGAAGCCGCCAAAGACCTGGCCGCGGCCGAGACGAAGCAGATGGGCGACGCGGTGGCGGCGCTCGACGAATACGCCGGCAAGCCGTCCGTTTCCCTGCTCGAGCAGGCGCAAGCGGCCGTCATGAAGGCCGCGCTGGCCGACCGGCAGCTGCGTGAGACGCTGCGGATGGAAAGCGGAAGCTGAAGCGGCCGGCGGGAAGCCGCGGCCCGTTCATCGGCTTGCACGATCTTTTTCTAGGTCCTGCGATCCGACAGTCTCCTCCCTGGGGACTGTCTTCTTTTTTGCGCATTGTCTCCCATGGCGGACGGACTTATAATGTAAAAATAGGGGTAAAAAATGGTGGGAGAAGTTGAAACGTGAAGAAAAACGGATGGATTCTGCTGCTCTTGCTTCTAATCGGCCTGATAGGCGGCGCATTGGTCGCACGTTGGCTGGAAAAGGTTCCCGGGCTCGACTTCCTGACGAAGCCGTACAAGGTGAGCTGGTCCCCTTCGGCCGATCTGATCGCGTTCAGCTACCATATCCAGATCGGTCTGAACGTCAGCTTGCTCAGCCTGATCGGCGCCGCGGCCGCCATTTGGGTCTATCGCAAAATGTAAGGGAAAGGATATCAACCATGACCACCGCTTCGTCGTCTAATTGTCGGACCGTTCTGGCGCTTGCCTCATCTTCCCCGAGAAGGCGGGAGCTAATCGGCCTCATCGGCCTCCCCGTTCGCATCGTGCCAAGCGGGGCCGACGAGAGCACGCCGCCGGACTGGTCCCCTTCTCTCATCGTGGAGCAGCTGTCCCTTCGCAAAGCGCAAGCGTCCGTCCGGCATTTGGAACCAACTGCGGACGAGCGGACGATCGTCGTCGGGAGCGATACGATCGTCGTTCTGGACGGCGCCGCAATGGGCAAGCCGGCCGGCGAGGAAGACGCCAAAGCGATGCTGCGCCGGTTGTCCGGGCGCACGCACGAAGTGTATTCGGGCGTCTGCTGCCTGGAGCCGGAGACGGGCCGGACGGAGTTGGCCCATCAGGTGACCCGCGTGAGAATGAAGGAGCTGTCGGAGGAGCGGATCGCCCGCTACGTGGCGACCCGGGAACCCTTCGACAAAGCCGGGGCCTATGGCATTCAAGGACGGGGCGCGCTGCTCGTGGACGGCATCGACGGTTGCTTCTTCAACGTCGTCGGGCTGCCCGTGGCGCTGCTCGCCGACCTTCTGGAGCGCCTCGGCGTCGATCTGCCCTGACGGCGCCCTGCCATAAGGCGCCGCCGATTGCCCGACGACCCCAGACGATACCCGCGGCCGACGCGGACAAGCCGGGAGAGAGAACGATGGAACTGCGCTCGTACATGATTCGGGAAATTCCGCAGGATGAGCGGCCGCGGGAGCGGTTGATGCGGCAGGGGGCGGCGGCGCTGAAGAACGAGGAGCTGCTCGCCATTCTGCTCGGCACGGGGACGCAGGGCGAATCGGCGATTCGCCTGGCCGAGCGGATCATCCAGGAATGCGGCGGCTTGCGCCGCTTCGCGGAGATCAGTTGGGAAGAGCTGACGCAAATTCGCGGCGTCGGCCCGGCCAAGGCGCTGCAGCTGCAGGCTTCCATCGAGCTGGGTCGGCGGCTGGCCCGTTCCCGGCTGCCGGACATGGTCCGCATCTCCCGGCCGCAAGACGCGGCGGATTTGCTGATGGAGGAGATGCGGCATCTGCGCGAAGAGCACTTCGTCTGCCTGTTCCTCAACACCAAGAACCAGGTCATCGGCCGGCAGACGCTGTCCATCGGCAGCCTGAACGCCTCCATCGTCCATCCGCGGGAAGTGTTCCGCGCGGCGATCCGCAGAAGCAGCGCGTCCATTCTGTGCGCGCACAACCATCCGAGCGGCGACCCGGCGCCGAGTCCGGAAGACGTTCAGCTGACCCGCCGGCTGGCCGAAGCGGGAGAGCTGATCGGCATCGAACTGCTCGACCACCTGGTAATCGGTGACAATCGCTTTATCAGTTTGAAGGAAGCCGGATGCATGTAATATAATAAGAAGGATTGTCTGAAGCAGGAGGTTGCAGCTTATGTTCGGTGGATTTACGCGCGATCTGGGGATCGACCTCGGAACCGCGAACACGCTTGTATATGTCAAAGGAAAAGGAATCGCCGTCAGGGAACCGTCGGTGGTCGCCCTGCGTACCGATACAAAGAAGATAGAGGCCGTCGGCGAAGCCGCCAAGAAGATGATCGGACGGACGCCGGGCAACATCCGGGCCATCCGCCCGATGAAGGACGGCGTCATCGCCGATTTCGAGACGACCGCCACCATGATCAAATATTTCATTCGCCGCGCGCAGAAGGAGCGCTCGTTCCCGCCGCGCCATCCCGACGTGATGGTGTGCGTCCCGTCGGGCATCACCGCCGTCGAGAAGCGCGCCGTAGAGGACGCGACCAAGCAGGCCGGGGCGCGGGAAGCTTACACGATCGAGGAGCCGTTCGCGGCGGCGATCGGCGCCGACCTGCCGGTGTGGGAGCCGACCGGCAGCATGGTCGTCGACATCGGCGGGGGCACGACCGAAGTGGCCGTCATTTCGCTCGGCGGCATCGTGACGAGCCGCTCGATCCGCGTCGCCGGCGACGAGATGGACGAAGCGATCATGCAGTACATCAAGCGCCTCTACAACTTGATGATCGGCGAACGGACGAGCGAGCAGCTCAAGATGGAGATCGGCTCCGCCCTGCCGCTGGAGAGAACGGAGACGATGGAAATTCGCGGCCGCGATCTCGTATCCGGCTTGCCGAAGACGCTCGCCATCACGTCGGACGAAATTACGGAAGCGCTCGGCGATACGGTGAACGCGATCGTGGAGGCGGTCAAGGTGACGCTGGAGAAGTGTCCGCCCGAGCTTTCCGCCGACATCATGGACCGCGGCATCGTGCTGACCGGCGGCGGGGCGCTGCTGCGCAATCTGGACAAGATGCTCGCCCGCGAGACCGGCATGCCGGTTCTGGTGGCCGAGAACCCGCTCGACTGCGTGGCGGTCGGCACCGGCCGGGCGCTCGAAAACATTCACTTGTTCAAGTCCAGAGGCGGATCTTCCTCCCGCAAAAGGTAGGAGCGGTTTTAGCCGGAGGCCCGGCGAAGAGGGGAAGCGGGTGAACGGATATTTTTAAAATTTTGCGAAACAAGCGCTTGTTCATTTTGATGATCGGGGTCATTTGCTTCGTCGCCTTGCTCGGCTTCTCGTCCTCGCGGACCGGGCTGACGTGGCCCGAACGATTTTTGAACGACGCGTTCGGAACCGTGCAAGGAGCGCTCTACCGGCCGGTCGGGGCCGTTGCGGGATTTTTCCGCGATCTCGGCCGGCTTTCCGACGTCTACAAGGAGAACGAGGAACTGAGGAGAACGGTGGCCCGCTACGCGCAGGACCAAATCCGCTACAACCTGATCGAGAGCTACAACAAGCAGCTCATGGAAGAGCTTCAGTTTACCGAACGGCAAAAGGAACTTTACAGCAATTATCGCTATCTCATCGCACAAGTGGTAGGGGCCAGCTCGAATCCTTACGACCGGACGATCAAGATCAATCTCGGCGCGCACGACGGCATCAAGCCGCAGATGGCGGTGACGACGGTGGACGGCCTGGTCGGCCTCGTCAGCAAGGTGTCGGAATTCACCGCGACGGTCATGCCGATCACGGAGCTCGACGCGACTTCCTCGGACGGCATCTCGATCGCCGCGACGGTGCTCGGCAAAGACAAGCAGGTTCCCGACGAAGAGCACCAAGTGTTCGGCATCGTCGACTACGATAAAGAGAACAACTTGCTGAGGATGAGCAAAATCGACGAGAACGCCACGGTGAACGCAGGCGACCTCGTCGTCACCTCCGGTCTTGGCGATCTGCTGCCCAAAGGACTCATTATCGGGACCGTCATCAGCACCCAGGTCGGCGATTTCGGGCTCACCCGCACCGCCTCGATTCAGCCGGCGGCCAAGCTCGACCATTTGACCGACGTGTTCGTCGTCGTGACGCCGGACGTGGATGCGCCGTGACGACGATGCGGATGAACCGGACGATTGTGTCGACCATCCTGCTGCTGCTCATTCAGACTTCGGTGCTGCCGTGGATCATTCCGTACGAATGGCACGACCGGCTGCTGCCGAATTTGCCTTTTCTCATGACGGTATACGTCGCTTTGTTCTCGGGCCGGCACCGCGGCTTCCTGTTCGGCCTCTGCTTCGGCCTGCTGGAAGATTCGCTGTTTTACGGGCACCTGCTGGGCGCCTACGGTTTCGGAATGGGGCTGCTCGGCTATCTAATCGGCCTGTCGGCCGAACGCCGGCCGCGGCTGCTCGGCTCCACGATGCTGGCGATCGGTTTCGGCAGCTTCGCGCTCGATTCGATCGTGTTCTGGGTCTACAAGCTCTTTCAGGTGACGGAACTTACGTACGGCTTCGCTCTTTATTGGGAGATCGTGCCGACGCTGCTGCTTCAACTGATCCTCGCCCTCCTTCTGTACATGCCCGTGCGGCGCTGGCTGCTCAAATCCGCTCCTTCTTCCGGCGAGGAGAAGACCGGCTGACCGGCTTTTTCCGCGTCGATCGGGCGGGAAGCAAGCAGGATTTCGGGTTCGCCTGGCAGAATTTATTTGTACTTGGGGAGGGGCGGACGAAGTTGAGCGGCAAACCGGCAATCACAATCAAAGGGACGAAGGACGGGCTCGTCTTCCTGCTCGACGACCAGTGCGATCTCGCTTCGCTGCTGGACGAGCTGCAGGCGAAGCTCGACAAGCACGAACAGCAGCTGTCGGGCCCGCTGGTGCACGTCGCCGTGAAGCTCGGCGCCCGCCGGCTCGGCGAGGAGGACAAGGAGCGGATTCGCTCGGCCATTCGCCGGCAAGGCAACTTTCTCGTTCAGAGCTTCGAGAGCGACCTGCCCGAGGTTGTTGCGGAAGAGAAGCCCGTGCTCCGAACGATGACGGGCATCGTGCGCTCGGGCCAGACCGTCGAGCACGACGGCCACCTGCTGCTGCTCGGGGACGTCAACCCCGGCGGCTCGATCGTGTGCACCGGCGACATCTACGTGATGGGAGCGCTGCGGGGAGTCGCGCACGCGGGCAGCGCCGGCAATGAGAAGGCGATCATCGCCGCCTCGCTGATGATGCCCACCCAGCTGAGGATCGCGGAAGTGATCAGCCGGCCGCCGGAAGAGTGGACATCGGCCGAGCCGCTGATGGAGTACGCCTACCTGCGGAACGGCGTCATGGAATTGGACAAGCTGACGCATTTGCACGCCAGTCGCAAGGAAGTTATGCAATTCAAAGGAGTGTAGAGCGATGGGAGAAGCGATTGTGGTCACTTCGGGAAAAGGCGGCGTCGGCAAAACGACGACCTCGGCGAACATGGGCACGGCGCTGGCTCTTCTCGGACGCAAGGTGTGCATGGTCGACACGGATATCGGCCTGCGGAACCTGGACGTCGTGATGGGGCTAGAGAACCGGATCGTCTACGACCTGATCGACGTGGCGGAGGGCCGTTGCCGCCTCAACCAGGCGCTGGTGAAGGACAAGCGGTTCGAGGAGTTGTACATGCTTCCCGCCGCGCAGACGAAAGACAAGCACGCGATTGCTCCGGAGCAGGTGCGCAAGATCGTCGAGGAGCTGAAGCCCGACTACGACTATGTGATCATCGACTGTCCGGCCGGCATCGAGCACGGCTTCGACAACGCCGTCGCCGGCGCGGATCGGGCCGTCATCGTCACGACGCCGGAGAACGCGGCCGTGCGCGACGCTGACCGGGTTATCGGCATCTTGGAGAAGCGGGGCTTCGAATCTCCCAAGCTGATCATCAACCGGATTCGCCCCAATATGCTGAAGAGCGGGGACATGCTGGAGATTGACGATATTTGCCAGGTGCTCGCCATCGATCTGATCGGCATCGTGCCGGACGACGAGGCCGTGATCAAGGGAGCCAATCTGGGCGAGCCGACGGTCATGAACCCCGCTTCCCGCGCCGCCATCGCCTACCGCAACATCGCCCGCCGGATATTGGGGGAGACCGTACCGCTCATGCAACTGGAAGAGAAAAGCGGCATGCTCGGGAGGATGAAGAAGTTTCTCAGATTGGGATGATTCCGCTTGCTCAACCGTTGGAAAAAGATGGACTGGATGATGCTGCTGATTTTGTGCCTGTTCATGGTCATCAGCACGCTCATCGTCCGCAGCGCAACGCATAATGACCCCAAATTTTACCACTCCGACGTCAAGACGGTCATCTTCTACGCGATCGGCTTCGTCGTCGTTCTTCTGTTTACGCTGCTGGATTACCGGTTGCTGCTCAAAAGCTGGTACGTCTGGTATGCGATCGGCATCGTGCTTTTGATTTTGGTGTTCTTTTTCGCGCCGGCCGTCAACGGCGCCCGCAGCTGGTTCGAGCTGCCGGGCAACTTCCAGTTTCAGCCGGCCGAGCTGATGAAGCTGTTTCTGATTTTGGCGGTCGCCGCCGTGATGGGCCGCCGGCAAGGCGATCCGCTGCGGCTGCGGACGGACGTGCTGGCCGTGGCGGCCGTGTCCTTCGCGCCCTTCCTGCTGGTCATGATCCAGCCGGACCTCGGCAACGCGATGATTTACCTGTTCATCGTGCTCGGCATGCTCTGGATCGGCAACATCCGGTATTCGTACGTCGCCATCGGGCTTGCGGCCGTCGTCGGGGGGCTGCTTCTGTTCGTCACGCTGTTCAACGCCTACAACACGGATATCAAAGAGTACCTGGAACAGCACGCCAAGGACAAGATTCACTGGTACGAACGGATCAACACGTTCATTCACCCCGAACAGGCGACCGCCGACGAGCGCCACCAGTCGGAGTTCGCGCAAATCGCGATCGGCTCGGGAGGGCTGTCGGGCGACGGCTACATGCAGGGCGAATCCAAAAACCGCAAGTTCATTCCGTATCCGTATTCCGACTCGATCTTCGTCGTCATCGGGGAGGAGTTCGGCTTCCAGGGCTCGGCGGTGCTGCTGCTATTGTACTTCCTGTTCATCTACCGGATGATTCTGATCGCGTACCAATGCTACGACTTGCGAGGCTCGTACATCATAATCGGCATCGCCTCGATGATGGTGTTCCAGATCTTCCAGAACATCGGCATGATGATCGGCCTGATGCCGATCACCGGCATCACGCTGCCGTTCATCAGCTACGGCGGCACGTCGCTGCTGCTCAATATGATGTCGATCGGGCTGATCTTCAGCATCAAGGCGCACCAGGAGAAGTATTCTTTGGACGACTAGCCCGAACGAGAGACCCTCTGTCGGAACTCTCCGCTTGCCTGCGGCGGCCGCTTCGGCCGCCGCTTCTTTGCATTCGCAAGCGCCGCTATTGCGCAATCTTTCGCTATCCGGACTTCTAAACGGCGCGGACGGGCCATATCGTGATACAAAGAGCGGACAAGAGCCGCAGACCGATCGGGCGGCCGAAGGCTGGCGATCGCGGTTGCGGGGGGAGGAACGGCGATGGAAGTGCGCAAGCAAGTCCGGCGGCGGAGGCGGGAGAGGATTGAACAGTTGATCGGAAAATTTCCGTATTCGGGCCGGGAGGCGGCCGGCGTCCTTCCGCCGGGAGAACGCCCGGCCCCGCAAGCCCCGCCGTCCGAATCGGAGGCGTGGGAGGCGTACAACGGGCCGGCGGGGCCGCTCGACAGCTTGGCGGGGATGGACGACCTGCTGGCAGGCGGCGCGCGGCCGTCGCGGCGATCCGCGTCGCCGCGGCAGCAGCATCCCGCGCCGCAGCGCGCGGCGCCGCCGCCCGAACGGCTGCGGCAGGAGCGGCAGGAGCCCGATCCGGAGAAGTGGTGGAAGGAGCGGCAGCGGATGGGGTTTGCCGCCCCGGACGGCGGACCGGGCTTAAACCGGCCGGAGCCGGGGACGGGGAGGCCGCCGGAGGGAAGGGGAGAGCGGACCGGCCCGATCGGATCGCTGTCCGACTTCGGCCCGTACCGCGGCCTCTCCGGCGCGTCCGGCTGGGACGACGGTCCCATCGACCGGCCCCCGTTCGGGGAGCGGCTGTTGCGGGGCCTGGCGCTGCGCACGTGCCTGGCGCTGGCGGTGTTCGCGGCCGTCTGGGGCTGGATGCGGTCGGACTGGCCGGGAAGCGGCGAAGCGAAGGCGCTCGCCGTCCGGAGCCTGACGCAGGATATGGACTTCGCCGCGGTCGAGGCGTGGTACGAAAGGACGTTCGGAGACTCGCCGGCGTTCCTGCCGATGTTCCGGCGGCAGCAGCCGTCGCAGGCGGCGATCGCGGAGTGGAGCCGCGATCAGACCGTGCCGCCGCTGGACGGCCGCATCGTGCAGACGTTCGCCCAGAACGGCGACGGCGTCCGCATCGCGGCGCCCGCCGGGACGGCGGTCAAAGCCGTTCATTCCGGCAGGGTGACGAAGGTGGCGACCGACGAGGCCGGCGTCGCGACGGTATGGGTGCAGCACCCGAACCGGATCGTCACCGAATACGGCAACGTCGAAAGCCCCGAAGTGAAGCCGAACGATTGGGTGGAAGCGGGGCAAGCTCTCGGCGAACTGGCTTCTACGAACCCCGAGGACGGAGGGGAAGACGTCCTCTTCTTCGCCGTCATGCAGGACGGCAAGGCGATCGACCCGACGGACGTGGTGCCGTTTGCTTAAATGGCGGGGCGTCGCGTTCAAGCTTCACCCTCTGTTCGTGCTGCTGATGCTCGTCTCCGTCGCCGCCGGCCGCTGGCTGGAGATGGTCACGCTGTTTTCCATCGTGCTGCTTCACGAGCTCGGGCACCTGGCGGCGGCCCTCCGCTTCGGCTGGCGAATCCGCGAAATCAAGCTGCTGCCGTTCGGAGGCGTTCTGGAGGTGGAGGAGGCGGGAACGGTTCCCGCCCGCGAGGAGGCGCTCGTTGCGCTCGCAGGTCCGCTCCAGAACGTCTTTCTCGCTGCCTGCGCGGCATTGGCCGGCTGGGCCGGCTGGACCGACGCCGGCTGGGCCGCCGAATTCATCGAGGCCAACGCCTTCATCGCGCTGTTCAACCTGCTGCCGATCTTGCCGCTGGACGGCGGCAAGCTGCTGCAAGCCTGGCTCAGCACGCGCATCCCGTATCACCGCACGCTTCTGTGGAGCACGCGGATCAGCCTCGTCTGCAGCGCGGCCACGGTGCTGGCCGCCTTGTATCCGCTGCTCGGCGGCGGGCTCGTTCAGCTGAACGTGCTGCTGATCGGCAGCTTCCTCTGCGCTTCGAACTGGTCGTACCGGCGCAACGTTCCGTTCGTGTTTTTGCGGTTCCTGGTGCACCGGGCGAGACGCTCGGAACGGCGCGTCGAGGCGGGCACGCTGGCGCAGCCGATCGTCATCGCCGAGAGCCGGCCTCCTTCCGCGGCGATCAAGCTGCTCATGAAGGAGAGGTACCACTTGATCTACCTCGTCCGGCAAGGGCAAATCCGCGAAGTGCTGCCGGAGACGCAGATTATCGACGGATTTCTCCACTCTTTGACGAACGGGCATGCGGACATGCGCTTTTTCATGTAAAATGAAACAAACTACGTTCTCCAGACGGGAGGCCCGCATGAAGCAGCTGTTCGTTCATTGCACCCGCAACGCCACCTTTTCGGCTTTGCTCGAGGACGGGAGCTTGACGGAATTCAGCGTCGAACGTTCGGAAGGATCGTCGCTCGTCGGCAACATCTACAAGGGCCGGGTCGTGAACGTTCTGCCCGGGATGCAGGCGGCCTTCGTCGATATCGGTCTGGCCAAGAACGCTTTTCTGTACGTGGACGACGTTCTTCATCCCCACTTGGACAAGCAGCCCAAGGTGAAGCCTTCGATCTCCGAACTGCTGAGCGCCGGGGACGAACTGCTCGTGCAGGTGATGAAGGAGCCGCTCGGCGGCAAGGGCGCCCGGGTGACGACGCACTATTCGCTTCCGGGACGCTCGCTCGTCTATATGCCTTATGCCGACTACGTCGGCGTCTCGAAGAAGATCGAGCTGGAGCCGGAGCGCAGCCGCCTCAAGGGGTTGGCGGAGCAGATGCGCGCCCCGGGGGAAGGCGTCATTCTCCGCACGAACGCCGAAGGGGAGACGCGCGAGGCGCTGGCCGAAGATCTCGCTTCCTTGCGGTCGGTGTGGCGCGACATCGAGCGGCGGGCGGCCCGCGCCGGCGCGCCCGAGCTGTTGCACCGCGACTTCGGCCTCGTGCAGCGGCTCGTCCGCGACGTGTTCACGCCCGACACGGAGGAGCTCGTCGTCGACGAGGAGAACGCCTGCGCCGAAGCGCGCGCCTACTTGCGCCGGCTCGGCGCGGGGCTCGAAAGCCGCGTCCGGCTGTACCGGGACGCGGAGCCGATGTACGACAAGCTCGGCGTCAACAAGCAGCTCGACAAAGCGTTCCAGCCCCGCATCTGGCTGAAGAGCGGCGGCTATCTCGTCTGGGATCAGACGGAGGCGCTGACCGTCATCGACGTGAACACCGGCAAATATACGGGGAACGCCGACCTCGAGGAAACCGTCTTCCTGACGAACGCCGAAGCCGCGCGGGAAATCGCCCGCCTGCTCCGTCTCCGCGACGTCGGCGGCATCGTCATCGTCGACTTCATCGACATGGCCGACGAGGCGCACCGCCAGGAAGTCGTTCAGGTGCTGGAAGCCGAGATGAAGCGGGACCGGACGAAGTGCCAGGTCGTCGGCTGGACGCGGCTCGGGCTGCTGGAGTTGACGCGGAAGAAGGCGCGGGCGAACGTCGAAAGCTACTTTTACGAGACGTGCGCCGCCTGCAAGGGCCGCGGCAAAATTTACGTCCGGTAGCCCCGGCGCCGCCCGCTTTTTTTGCACCGGAGCGATTGTATTCTCCTGTGCGGTATGTTAGAATTGTTTGGTGCGTGCATAGTGCTCTAACGGGAACAGCATGCGTTAACCGCGCTTGAACGGGTATGCGAAGTCCGGCCGAATCGAGAGTTCGCCGGCACCCGCCGAGGCGAGTCTTGATATGAGGAGGTGCACAGATGTACGCGATTATCGAATCCGGCGGCAAGCAATACAAAGTGCAGGCGGGCGACGTTCTCTTCGTGGAGAAGCTCTCCGCGAACGAAGGGGACACCGTCACGTTCGACAAGGTACTCGCCGTCTCCGGCGACAACGGCTTTGTCGCAGGCGCTCCGCTCGTTGCAGGCGCAACGGTAACGGCCAAGGTCGAGAAGCATGTCAAAGGCCAGAAAATTATCGTTTTCAAGTATAAGCCGAAGAAGAACGAGCGCAAGAAGCAAGGCCATCGTCAGCCGTACACGAAGGTGACGATCGAGAGCATTCAGGCGTAAGAGGCGTTCTCGATGGTCACGGTCCACATCGTGCGCGGTCCGGACGGCCGCATTCGGCGCTTCTCCGTCTCCGGACATGCCCGCTACGCCGATCCCGGCCAGGACATCGTCTGCGCCGGCGTCTCGGCGGTGACAATCGGCGCGGTGAACGCGATCGAGAAGCTCACGGGGCTTGTTCCCGACGCCCGAATGGAGTCGGGCTGGCTCTCGGCGATCGCGCCGGAAAGCGGAGAACGTTCCAAGGACGATCAGGTCCAGCTGTTGCTGGAAGGCATGGTCGTGTCGCTTCAGTCCATTGCGGATGAGTACGGCAAGTACGTGAGCATACAGGAAGCCACCGAAGGAAGAAGGAGGTAGAGAGCCCATGTTGAAACTGAATCTTCAGCTGTTCGCCTCGAAGAAGGGCGTCGGCTCCACGAAGAACGGTCGCGACAGCCATTCCAAGCGCCTCGGCGTCAAGCGGGCCGACGGCCAGACCGTTAACGGCGGAACGATTCTCGTTCGCCAGCGCGGCACGAAGATCCATCCGGGCGCCAACGTCGGCATCGGCAAGGACGACACGCTGTTTGCGCTCGTGCCCGGCGTCGTCAAGTTCGAGCGTTGGGGACGCAACCGCAAGAAAGTGAGCGTCTATCCGGTCGAACAAGCGCCTGTTGCGGCTGCTCTGGAAGGCTAACCGACATTCACTTGAAGCACCCCCGGCCGTTGCGCGAGGCCGGGGATTTTTTGTTGGGCGGAAGAGGCAATGCCAAAGGTTTGAAGCAGTTGCGGATCGGGGAAACGATGCGAACGGATTTCCGGCGTCCAGACGGTCCGACTTCCATGTTATACTTAATCTGAGCAAAATAAGTGAGGGATTCGGGTTGGGGGAAGTCGCGAACATGTCAAGGAGAAGAGGACAGTGGACTTTGGCGGCGGTCGGCTCGCTCGCGCTGCCGGTTGGCGCGATGATCGTCTGGCCCGATCCGTGGTGGCCCGTCGCCCTGTTCGCGGCTTGGACAGCGGCGGCGGCCTGGACGGTCGTCGTGACGGACCGCCTCCGGGAACGCCTCCGCCACGCCCGCATGCTGGAATTGGTGCAGCGCTCGGCGATCGAAACGCTCAGCCACCATCGGCATGATTGGATGAACGAACTGCAAATTTTGTACGGCTATTTGCGTCTGAACAAACCCGATAAGGCGATCGCCGTTGTGGACAGAATAAGAAGCAGAATGGAGCACGACAGCCGCATCTCCCGCCTGGGCGTTCCGAAGCTGGCGGCGTTCTTCCTGTCGTTCAGGACGGTGTGCGACACGATGAAGCTGGAGGTCGAGGTGGACGAAGGGGTCAGCCTGCAAGGAGCCGGCCCCGATGCGGACCGGCTGGCCGACGCGGTGATCGGCCTGGTCAATCTGTACCGGCTGAGGGCGGTCGCCGCCGGCGACGAGGAAAACGTTCTCTTGCTCCGGCTGCGCTCCGAGGGGGCGAGCGTCGTGCTGGAAGCGAAGTTCGGCGGCCAACTGGCGGGAAGAGACAGCCTGGAGCGGGAACTGGAACGGGTGTTGGACGGGGTCGGAAGCGTTGCGGCGTCTTCGGACGGGCGGGAGCGCGGCGGCAGCGAGCTGACCGTCGTCTTCCCCGTCCCGGTTCGCGCAACCGATTCGTCCAGCTTCGAAACGGAGTGAATCAAAGCATGTTTGTGGACAAAGCGAAAATATACGTCAAAGGCGGCGACGGCGGCGACGGCCTGGTGGCGTTCCGGCGCGAGCTGTACGTGCCCGAGGGCGGTCCGGCCGGCGGGGACGGCGGCAAGGGCGGCGATGTCGTGTTCCGGGTGGACGAAGGGCTGCGAACGCTGATGGACTTCCGCTACCAGCGGCACTTCAAGGCGCCGCGGGGCGAGAAAGGCCGCAACAAGTCGCAGCACGGAGCCGACGCCGACGACCTGGTCGTTCGCGTTCCGCCGGGAACGGTTGTCTACGACGATACCACCGGCGAAATGCTCGCCGACCTGACGGCGCACGGCCAGGAGGTCGTCATCGCCAAGGGCGGGCGCGGCGGACGCGGCAACACCCGGTTCAAGAGCCCGGCGAACACGGCGCCGGCCATCGCGGAGAACGGGGAAGAAGGGCAGGAGCGCTGGGTGAGGCTGGAGCTGAAGGTGATGGCGGACGTCGGCCTCGTCGGCTTCCCCAGCGTCGGCAAGTCGACGCTGCTGTCGGTCGTCTCGGCCGCCCAGCCGAAGATCGGCGCGTACCCGTTCACGACGCTGACGCCGAATTTGGGCGTCGTGAAGGTGTCGGAGGAGCGCAGCTTCGTCATGGCCGACCTTCCGGGGCTGATTGAAGGGGCGCATGAAGGCGTCGGGCTCGGCCACGAATTTTTGCGGCATGTGGAGCGGACCCGGATCATCGTGCACGTCGTCGACATGTCCGGCATGGAAGGGCGCGATCCGTTCGACGACTGGGTGAAAATCAACGAAGAGCTGAAGTTGTACAACGAGAAGCTGGCCGAGCGGCCGCAGATCGTGGCGGCGAACAAGATGGACATGCCCGAGGCGGCGGGCAACCTCGTCTCGTTCCGCGAGAAGGCGGAGGCGGCCCGTCCCGGAATCGAAATTATGCCGATCTCCTCGCTGACGCGGGAAGGCGTTCCGGAGCTGCTCTACCGGGTGGCCGATCTGCTCGACTCGCTGCCCGACCCGGCGGAGCAGGCGCTGGCGGAAGCCGCGGAGGCGGAAGAGGAAGGCGTCGTCTACCGGATGGGCGACCGCCCGTCGGACCGGAGCTTCCGCATCACCCGCGACAACGAGGTGTTCGTCGTCGAGAGCGAGTCGATCGAGAAGCTGCTGAAGCGGACCCAGTTCGGCTCGTACGAAGCGGTGATGCGGTTCGCCCGCATCTTGCGCAATCTCGGCGTCGATGCGGAACTGCGCAAGCGCGGCGCCAAGGACGGCTCGACCATCCGGATCGGCGACTTCGAATTCGAGTTTTTCGAAGGCGGGTCGGACCAATATTTGTTCGATGACCGCTGATGCCGCTGCGTCCGGCCCGGCCGGCAACGTCCGGGCGGGCAGCCGGCCTGCTGCAAACCGCCGGAATCGATCCGATGACCGCCGAAGCGTTTGTTCTCCGGCGGTTTTTTTGCGGTCAAGCCGGGATGACGGCAGCCGGCTATCGGGACGCGGCCGTTCTCTAACCGGAAATGTTCGCTTCGTCTATTGCCGCCGGCGGCGGGATTCGCTATAATGTCCACTATACGCATACATTCGTCTTTCCTGGGAGGACGGAAAATCATGGCGGAGCGCTATTTCGTCGTTCGCGAAGATTTGCTGCCCGAAGGGATCCTGAAGACGGAGCAGGCGAAGGAACTGCTGCGGCGCGGGGAGGCGGCGACGGTTCACGAAGCCGCGGAACGGGTCGGCCTCAGCCGCAGCGCGTTCTACAAGTACAAGGACGGCGTCTACCCGCTGGAACAGGCGTCCCGCGAGCGGATCGCCACGCTGTCCATGGATTTGGAGCACCGATCCGGCGTTCTGTTCCAGGTGCTCGGGATGCTGGCGCAAGGCGGGGGGAACGTGCTGACGATCTCCCAGTCGATTCCGCTGCAAGGAATGGCCAACGTCGTCGTGACGCTGGATATATCGGGGCTTGCCGGGCCGCTCGCCGAGCTTGTCGACCGCTTGCGGTCGCAGGACGGCGTCAAGCGCGCGGCGGTGGTCGGCCGCAGCTAAAGCGCGTCGTCCGCGCGCTCGGCCCGGAAGGGCGGTGGCAGCGGCCGGCTTGTGGATCCGGCTCTTCGCCGGGCCGGCGCGGGCGGGCCGAAGGGCGCCGCCATCGGCTGCCGAGGCGGTGCGCCGTGGAAGGATGGGCATTTCGATGGAGGAGGAACCAGTCGCATGAAGCCGGTTAAAGTAGGTTTGCTCGGCCTCGGCACGGTAGGGACGGGAGTCGTTCGCATCGTCGAGGGGCATCAGGAAGATTTGCAGCGCCAGATCGGTTCGCCGATTCAGATCGTCAAAATACTCGTCAAGGATCGCGCCAAGCCGCGCGGCGTTTCGGTCGAGCCGGGCAAGCTGACGGAAGACCCGTGGGAGATCGTCCGCGACCCCGAGATCGACATCGTCATCGAAGTGATGGGCGGCGTCGAGACGACGAAGGAATACCTGTTGGAGGCGCTGGAGCGCGGCAAGCACATCGTGACGGCGAACAAGGACCTGATGGCGCTGCACGGCCAGGAGATTCTCGCCAAGGCGGCGGAGAAGGGCTGCGACGTGTTCTATGAGGCGAGCGTCGCCGGCGGCATTCCGATTATCCGCACGCTGATCGAAGGGTTCTCCTCCGACCGGATCACGAAGATCATGGGCATCGTGAACGGCACGACGAACTACATCTTGACGAAGATGAGCCAGGAAGGCGCCGCCTACGCCGACGTGCTGAAGGAGGCGCAAGCGCTCGGCTACGCCGAGGCGGACCCGACGTCCGACGTGGAGGGGCTCGACGCCGCGCGCAAGATGGCCATTCTGGCCACGCTCGGCTTCCGCGCCAACGTGGCGCTGGAGGACGTCGACGTCAAGGGGATCAGCTCGATTACCCAGGAAGACATCCGCTACGCGCAGATGCTCGGCTACGAGCTGAAGCTGCTCGGCATCGCCGAGCGGCAGGACGATTACATCAGCGTCAGCGTGCAGCCGACGATGGTGAAGAAGAGCCACCCGATCGCCGCCGTCAACGGCGTGTTCAACGCGGTCTACGTTTACGGGGAAGCGGTCGGAGAGACGATGTTTTACGGCCCGGGCGCAGGCGAGATGCCGACGGCGACGTCGGTCGTGGCGGACCTCGTCGCGGTCGCCAAGAACAGCAAGCTCGGCGTCAACGGCCGCCAGGCGCTGATCGCCTACAAGGAGAAGAAGCTGAAGACCGACGAGCAGATCGCCGCCAAATACTTCCTGCTGCTGCACGTCGACGACCGCGCCGGCGTGCTGGCGCAGATCGCGCAAGTATTTTCGCGGTACGAGATGAGCATCGAATCGGTCATGCAGCCGGTGCCGCCGAACCGTCTGGGGGCGGAGCTGATCATCACGACGCACAGCACGAGCAAAGCCTCGCTCCGGTCGGTGCTGGAGGCGTTCGGAAGCGTGGAGCCGATCCGCGCGATCAAGAGCGTCTACCGCCTGGAAGGCTGAAGGAGCGCGCCATGAATCTCGAACAGACCCCTTATCGAACGATGGAGCGGGCGGCCGGACCGGCGGCGGACCGGGTCGTCGTCCAAGTGCCCGCCAGCACCGCCAACCTCGGACCCGGCTTCGACACGCTCGGCATGGCGCTGTCGCTGTTCGCCTGGATCGATCTGCGCCCGGCCGCTCCCGGGGAGAAGACGACGGTGACGCTGCTCGGAGACGGGCTGAGCGGCTTGCCCCGGGACAAGAGCAACCTCATGTACGAGGTGGCCCAAGCCGTATTCGCCCGGGCCGGCGTCGAGCTTCCCGAGCTGCACATCGCGTTCTGCAGCGACATCCCGCTGGCGCGAGGGCTCGGCAGCAGCGCGTCGGCGATCGTCGGCGCGCTGGTGGCGGCGAACGCCTTGATCGGCTCGCCGCTGTCGGAAGACGAGCTGTTCCAGATGGCGAGCGCGCTCGAGAACCATCCCGACAACGTCGGCGCTTCGCTGCTCGGCGGCATCGTCGTCGCCTCGTGGGACGGAACGCGCGCCGAGGCGGTCCGGCTCGAGCCGCCGGCGCCGCTGGAAGCGCTGGTCGCCATTCCGGCGTTCGAGCTGTCCACTAAGAAGGCGCGGAATGTGCTGCCGAAGGAAGTGACGATGAGCGACGCCGTGCTCAACGTCAGCCGCAGCTCGCTGCTGACGGCGGCGCTGGCGACCGGGCGGCTCGACCTGCTGCGGCACGCGATGCGGGACCGGCTGCACGAGCCGTACCGGGCGCCGCTCATTCCGGGCATGGAGCGGATCTTGCGCGAGGCTTGCGACCACGGCGCGCTCGGCGCGGTGCTGTCGGGCGCCGGGCCGACGCTGCTCGTGCTGGCCGAGGCGGGCGCCGACCGGCCGCGGCTGGAGCGCTTCGTCGCCGGCGCGCTGGCGGCCGAAGGCATCGAGGTGGCGACGCGCTGGCTGAAGCCGTGGAAGCGGGGGCCGATGATCGCGGCGCTGCACCGCGGCGACCCGCGCTTCGGGCTGGAGCCGAAGTTGGTGCTGCCTGCGGGCGAAGAGGAGGGAGGCGCATGAGCAAGGTGCCGACCGTCGCCGTTCTGCCGAAGGGCACGTTCTCGGACGAGGCGGCGCAATACTTTTTCCGGGGCGTTCCGGTCGAACTGAAATACCAGAAGATGATCGCGGACGTGTTCAAATCGACGGCGCACGGACATACCGATTGGAGCGTCGTGCCGATCGAAAACACGATCGACGGCTCCGTCAGCCTGCACATGGACTGGCTCGTCCACGAGGTGGAACTGCCCATTCGCGCCGAATGGGTGTTCCCGGCCGTGCAGAACCTCGTCGGGCGGCGGGAAGAGCTGTCGGACCCCGGAGCCGACACCTGGAATCCCGAGCGCATCGTCAAGGTGATCAGCCATCCGGTGGCGATGGCGCAATGCTACGAGTTTCTGCGGACGCGGCTGCCGCACGCCGAGCTGGAGACGCTGGCGAGCACGGCCGAAGCGATCCGGGCCGTGCGCGACAATCCGGGGCGGGGATGGGCGGCCATCGGAACGAAGACCGCTGCCGCCGACTGCGGCCTCGATCTGCTGGAAGAAGCGGTCACCGACCACGACAACAACTACACCCGCTTTTTGCTCGTCGGCCATACCCCGTTCGAGAAGGCGGGCGCGCCGCTGCACAAGACGAGCATCCTCGTCACGCTGCCGGAAGATTATCCGGGGGCGCTGCACCAGGTGCTGTCCGCCTTCGCCTGGCGCCGCATCAACCTGTCCCGCATCGAATCGCGGCCGACGAAGAAGAAGCTGGGCAACTATTACTTTTTTATCGATATCGAGATGTCTCTGGACACGGTGCTCCTCCCTGCGGCCATCGCCGAGATCGAAGCGATCGGCTGCAAGGTGCGCATATTGGGTTCCTACCCGAGTTTTCCCTACGTCTGAATACTTACCGGAGGTGCTTATCGGCCATGTCGGAGCAATGGATTTATTTGAACGGCGAATTCGTCACGAAGGAAAACGCGAAAATTTCCGTCTACGACCACGGTTTCCTGTACGGGGACGGCATTTTCGAAGGCATCCGCATTTACGACGGCAACATCTTCCGCTGCAAGGAGCATCTCGACCGGCTGTACGATTCCGCCAAGTCGATCATGCTGGACATTCCGCTGTCGTATGAAGAGATGCAAAGCGCGCTCGTGGAAACCATCCGCAAGAACGGAATGAGAAACGGCTACATCCGTCTCGTCGTCTCCCGCGGTCCGGGCAATCTCGGGCTGGATCCGACCCGCTGCCCGGCGGCGTTCGTCGTCATCATCGTGGAGGAGCTGGCCATCTATCCGGAGGAAGCGTACCGCGAAGGCTTGCGCTCCGTGTCGGTCAGCCCGCGCCGCAACGTGCCGGACGCGCTCAATCCGAAGATCAAGTCGCTCAACTACCTGAACAACATTCTGGTGAAAATCCAGTCCAATCTCGCCGGCGTCGGCGAGGCGATCATGCTGAACTCGCAAGGGTTCGTGGCGGAAGGGTCGAGCGACAACATCTTCATCGTCAAGCGCGGAGTCGTCTACACGCCGCCTTGCTACGTCGGCGCGCTGGAGGGGATCACGCGCGGCGCGATCATGGACCTGTGCGAGCGGCTCGGCTACAAGCTGAAGGAAGAGCCGTTCACGCTGCATGACGTCTATACCGCCGACGAAGTGTTCTTCACCGGCACCGCCGCCGAAGTGATCGCGGTGCGCGAAGTCGACGGCCGCGTGATCGGCACCGGCCAGGCCGGCCCGATCACGACGCATCTGCTGCAGGAGTTCCGCAAGATCGTCACTGTCGAGGGAGTCAAAGTGTTCGAATAGGCGTTCTTACGCGTCGGAGCCGCAAGATTAGGCATCTTTCTTGCGGCTCTTCTCTTTTTTTCGCGCAGATTTTTGGAAAATGACAAGCCAAAAGTTCGGACGGGCTCGCCAATTGGAACATTTTTTGGGCGAGAGGATGTCATTTGCCTACCTCCTGCATAGGATGTAATGATTGTGCGAGGGCATTCGCCCGCACGTGATCCAAGATGCGATCAGGAGGGAACGGCTTGAAAATCCATATGGTCAAGAAGGGCGATACGCTCTATCAGATCGCCCAGAAGTATCATGTATCGCTGGAGGAGCTGATTGAGGCGAATCCGGAGATCGCGAACCCGGACGTCATCGACGTCGGCATGAAGATCAAAATTCCGATGCCGGCCACGCCCGCGTACGAAATCATGCATCAGCACAAGGTACAGCAGGGCGATACGCTCTGGAAGCTGTCGAAGGCGTGGGGAATCCCGCTCGAACTGATGATCAAGGCGAACCCCCAGCTCAAAAATCCGAACGTGCTGCTGACGGGGGAAGTGGTCAACATCCCGAAGGTTCCGTCCGGCGGAGCGGATGACGGCGCGGGCGCCGGTTCGGCGCACGGCGGCCACCACAGCCATGCCGGCCACGGCGGGGAGCATCACGCTTGGCACGGGGCCAAGCCGAACACCGGCGCGAAGCCGAGCACGGAGATGAAGCCGAATACGGAAGCGATGCCGATCATGGAGACGAAGCCGAATACGGAGGCGAAGCCGAGCACGGAGACGAAGCCGAATACGGAAGCGATGCCGATCATGGAGACGAAGCCGAACACCGGGGCCAAGCCGAGCACGGAGATGAAGCCGAATACGGAAGCGATGCCGATCATGGAGACGAAGCCGAATACGGAAGCGATGCCGATCATGGAGACGAAGCCGAATATAGAGGCCAAGCCGAGCACGGAAGCAAAGGCGGTTCCGCCGGTGACGATCGAGTTCGAGCAGCAGATCGACCTGTTCCAACAGTTCCCGCTTCCCGCGGTGGAAGCCGTCTCGCCGGCCTTCCAGCAGCCGTGTCCCGAACAGGTGAGCCCCGCGCAGGAAATGCCGGCGTACGGGCACGGTTATGGACACGGCTACGGTCACGGCTACGGCTACGGAGGCTACGGTTGGGGGGGCGTGCCGTCCGCCGTCAGCCCTGCGGAAAGCGCCGCGGGCATGTACGGTTCCGCTTACGGATCGCCGGTATGGGGCGCCGCTACGATGCCCGCGAACGTGGAAGCGGCGGCGAATATGCCCGCGAACGTGGAAGCGGCGGCCAACATGCCCGCGAACGTGGCAGCCGCGGCCAACATGCCCGCGAACGTGGCGGCTGCGGCCAACATGCCCGCGAACGTGGCGGCCGCGGCCAACATGCCGCCGGCGTATCCGGCGGCGGAAGCGTATCAGCAGGCGGTTTCCCCTGCCGCCCAGTGGCCGCAACCGGAATGCAATCCTTGCAGCGGCGCGCCGGTCGCATGGCCGGGACTTTCGTCCGTCTTGCCGGCGGCGACAGGTTACGGCTACGGATACGGGGCTCATCCGGCGATGGGAACGATGGCTTATCCCGGATCGGGGTACGGGCCGCAGGTGTCGCCGGCTTCCACCGGATCTTACGGCGGCTACGGAGCGCCGCAGGTGTCGCCGTCCTCCATCGGACCTTATGACGGCTACGGAGCGCCCCAGGTGTCGCCGGCTTTCACCGGGCCTTATGACGGCTACGGAGCGCCCCAGGTGTCGCCGGCTTCCACCGGATCTTACGGCGGCTACGGAGCGCCGCAGGTGTCGCCGGCTTCCACCGGGCCTTATGACGGCTACGGAGCGCCGCAGGTGTCGCCGGCTTCCACCGGATCTTACGGCGGCTACGGAGCGCCGCAGGTGTCGCCGGCTTTCACCGGGCCTTATGACGGCTATGGAACGCCGCAGGTGTCGCCGTCCTCCATCGGACCTTATGACGGTTATGGAACGCCGCAAGTGTCGCCGGCGACCTTCGGACCGCATGGCGGTTACGGGATGCCGCAGACCGCTCCATCCGCCGTTTCGCCGCACGCTTACGGAATGATAGACCCTTGGGCCTATCCGTACGGCGTGTCGCCGGCCGCAACCGCGCCTGAGAACGCCGCCGCGCATCTCGCCGCCGCTCCGCATTACGGCCCGTTAAGCCCGGCGATGTACCCGGGAATGTACGGGTATCCCGGCGCAGTCTCTCCGTTTTCGGATTTTGCACAGGTGGCGCCGCTGAACGCGGCGGCTCCGCTGGGCGCGGCGGATGCCGGCTACCGGGAAGCGGACGGGAGCGAAGCGAAAGCTTCCGCGGCCAAGGAAGAAAAGCCGGCCAAAAAGTCGAACGCCAAAGCGAAGATCAAATCGAAGCCGTCCTCAGCCGGCGCGAGATCGAGGAACAAGAGGAGTCTCCCTTGGGTGAACAAGTAACGAATAACGAATAATGCCGGAATCCCCGGGCAACAATAGGGAAAAAACAAAGAAGGGGATTCCGGTGTTCGGTTTACGGATCAAGGATCTGAAAAAACGAATCAAGCGGACCAGGCGCCCGGTTTGGTCTCTCGGGATATGGGCGGCGATCGTGGCGGCTTCCGTCGCAACGGGACTGCTTCTGTCCCGGCAAGCCGTGGACCGGTTCGAAGCGGCGTCCGCTCCGGTTGCGGTCGACTCGCTGCCGACCTCGTCGGACAACCTCCCCGTCTCGTACGATCCGTCCGACTCGGAACGCGGCGAGGCGCTGGCCGCCTTGTCGAAGTGGAAAGGCGACGTGGAAGTGACGCTTCATCGCGTCTATCTGTGCGGCGAAGAGACGAGAAGGCTCGGCCGCCGTTCGGCCGCCGAAGCGATGGAACTGATCAAGTCCCACCGGGACTGGAAGGCGACGTTCGACGCGGCGGGGAAAGTATGGATGGAAGAGGCGGTCGACGACTTCTCGCCCGGGTGCAGCAAAGACGCCTATATCGCGATCGACGAAGTCGGCAACGTTTCGCTGTTCGACGGACCTCCCCGCAAGGAGAAAGTGATCCGCACCTTTTTCCAATTGGATGTGAAGTCGTTGGAAAGCAGCCTGTCCAAGGAGCGGATGAAGGAGCTTGTGGAAGGAATTCGGGTCACCGACCGGGACGAATTGGGCAGCGTGCTGTCGTCGGTCAGCGATTACGCCCGGCCGAGCACGGCGGATGCGCTCAAGCGTGTCGGGCCCTGACGGCGGAAGGCGAGCGTCTCGCTTCGGTGCGGAAGCAGGACGCTTTCGGCCGTTTTCCGGCGGCGTCCGGACGTGGAGCCGCCATGCGACGAATAGGAGCAAGTTCAGGAGCCGACCCCGGCCCGCCGGGTTGTTCGGCTCTTTGTTCTCATTCCTGCCGACATTTGCTATAATCTACTTTGTACCTAAAGAATGATAGAGAACGGGGGATTCCCGCATGCGGGTTTTGGGCATCGACCCCGGCATCGCGATCATGGGCTTCGGCTTCGTCGACAAGGTCGGGCATCGGATCGTACCGGTCCAGTACGGTTGCGTCCAGACGGAGGCTGGCACGCCGACGGAGAAGCGGCTGGTGCAAATATACGACGCTTCGTGTGAGCTGCTCGATCGGTACCGGCCGGCGACGATTGCGGTGGAGAAGCTGTTTTTCAACAAGAACGTGACGAACGCCTTCAGCGTCGGGCAGGCGCGGGGCGTTCTGCTGCTGGCGGCCGCGCAGCGCGGCATCCCGGTCGGCGAATATACGCCGATGCAGGTGAAGCAGGCGGTCGTCGGATACGGCGGAGCGGAGAAGAAGCAGGTGCAGGAGATGGTGAGGCGGCTGCTCAAGCTGTCCGCCGCGCCGAAGCCGGACGACGTGGCGGACGCGCTCGCGGTGGCGATCTGCCATGCCCATTCCGTCGGCCTTCAAGACGCAATGAACGGAGTGACGCGGGCGTGATCGATTTTTTGCGGGGGCGCGTCGTACATATCGAATCCGAATACGTCGTGCTGGACGTGAGGGATGTCGGGTACCGGGTATACACGCCCAATCCGTACGCTCTGGGGCGCGGGGACGAACCGGTCCAGCTGTTCATCCATCATCACGTGCGGGAAGACGCAATTCAGCTGTTCGGCTTCGCGACCCGGGAAGAGCAGGCGTTGTTCAGGCGTCTGCTCGAAGTGTCGGGCATCGGCCCGAAGGTGGCGCTCGGCGTGCTCGCCGGCGGCCGCCCGGAGGTGGTGGCGGCGGCGATCCAGCATGAGAACCTCGGGTTTCTGACCAAGCTGCCCGGCATCGGCAAGAAGACGGCGCAGCGGATGATTCTCGATCTGAAGGGCAAACTCGGCGCGGTGGACGACCGCTGGGCGGGCGCCGGTTCGGTGCAGCTCGCGCTGGAGACCAGGCCGGTCGCGGCCGACGACTCGAACTGGGCGGCCGCCCGCGAGGCGCTCGCCGGCCTCGGCTATCGGGACGCCGAGCTGGACAAGGCATGGCACGCGATGAAGCACGAGGTGACCGGCGCGGAGTCCCCGGACGTCCTGATGAAGAAGGCGCTGCAGCTGCTGTTCCAAGGATAACGGCGGGGAGGGTTGACCGTGGAAGAGAGGATCGTCACCGCCCAATTGATGATGGAGGATCAGGCGGCGGAGCTCAGCCTGCGTCCCCGCTATTTGGCGGAGTACATCGGCCAGGCGCAAGCCAAGGACAATTTGAAAGTTTATATCGAAGCGGCCAAGATGCGCAACGAAGCGCTCGACCACGTGCTGCTGTACGGGCCGCCGGGACTCGGCAAGACGACGCTGTCCAACATCATCGCCAACGAGCTGGGCGTGAACATCCGCACGACGAGCGGCCCGGCGATCGAGCGGCCCGGCGATCTGGCGGCGATCCTGACGAACCTGCAGGAAAACGATGTGCTGTTCATCGACGAGATTCACCGGCTGCACCGGACGGTCGAGGAAGTGCTGTATCCGGCGATGGAGGACTACGCGCTCGATTTCATCATTGGCAAAGGGCCGAGCGCCCGCTCCGTGCGGCTTGACCTGCCCAGGTTCACGCTGATCGGAGCGACGACGCGGGCGGGGCTATTGTCCGCGCCGCTGCGCGACCGGTTCGGCGTGGTCAGCCGGCTGGAGTTCTATACCGAAGAGGAATTGTCGTATATCGTTTCCCGCACCGCAGACCTGCTCGGCGTCGGCATCGTCGGGGATGCCGCGCGGGAGATCGCCCGCCGGGCCCGGGGCACGCCGCGAATCGCCAACCGGCTGCTCAAGCGGGTGCGGGACTACGCCCAAGTGCGCGGCGACGGCATCATTACGGAGACGATCGCCCATGAGGCGATGGAACGGATACAGGTCGATCCGATGGGGCTGGACGCGATCGACCACAAGATGCTGCAATCGATGATCGCCAACTACCGCGGAGGGCCGGTCGGCGTCGATACGATCGCCGCCTCGATCGGCGAGGAGAGCCAGACGATCGAGGACGTCTACGAGCCGTACTTGCTGCAGATCGGCTTCCTGCAGCGGACGCCGCGCGGGCGGGTCGTGACGCCGGCGGCGTACCGCCATCTCGGCCTCCCGGTGCCGGAGAAGCCGTGAGCGCGAAGGAAGCGGCGCCTGGCGGTCCGCGGCCGAAGCTCAAGGTCGTCTACGACGCCGAATGCAACCTGTGCCTGGCGACGGCCGCCAAGCTGCAGGCGATCCGCACCGCATCGGAGCTGGAATGGATTCCGCTCCAGGCGCTGGCGTCGGGCGAGACGCCGGCCTGGCCGGGCGTCGACGGCATACCGCCGGAGCGTCTCGCCGCGCAATTGCATGTGACGGACGAGAACGGCCGGCTGTACGGCGGACCCGACGCCGTCATGCGGCTCATGCGCGACGTTCCGTCGCTCAGGTGGATCGGCGCCGTCGGCTCCTGGCCTATCTTCTCGACGCTCGCCGCCTGGACGTACCGGCTCGTCGCGCGCTACCGCTATCAACTGTTCGGGAAGACGGAAACGTGCGCGAGCGGCGCATGCGCCTTGCCGCAGAACCGACAGCCCAATGGAGGGAAATGACAGATGAATACAAGGCAAGCTTCGAAGCTGGCCCGAGCGGCGGTGGCCGGAACGCTGCTGGCGGCGCTCGCCGTCGGACCGGCGGCCGCGTCCGCCGCCCCCGACGTGCCGGACCGCATTCGCGTCGCCCTGTTCGTCGATCTGGGCAGCCGCTACCAGGCGCTCACCCCGGCGGCGACGCTCGTTGCGGCGGACGGCATGAAGGTGACGCTGGACGGCGTGGCGATCGGCCGGACGGCGCCCGGTCAAGCGGCGCGGTTCGCCGTAGACGGCTACCGGGCGCTGCTGCTGGAGACGGCCGATCTGGACGCGGCGCTCGCCGTGCTGAAGAAGGTGCAGGCTTCGTCCAACGCGGCTACCGTGACGATGCTTCGCAAGAAGGGCCGCCCGGTCTACCAGGTGACCGAAGGAAACTACGACACGGCGGCCGCCGCGACGGCGGCGCTGGCGAAGTGGACGAACGCCGGCGTCGCCGCCGGGGCGCAGACGCTGGCCAAGCCGGCCGTGCTCGGGCCCTGGGCGGTCCAGGCCGGTCCGTACGCCGGCGAAGCGGAAGCGGAGGACGCGGCCGCCCAGTTCGGCGCCGCCGGCCTTGACGCCTTCGTGGCGGTGAAGACGGACGGCCAGGCGGCCGCCTACTACGTAAGAGTCGGACAAGCCTCGGACGAGGGCGCGCTGGCGTCGCTTAAGCAGGCGGCGTCCGCCGCCGGGATGGCGGCGTCGATTCCGGCGGACGGCGATTCGTACGTCGCGATTCGGCAGGACGTGACTTCCGGGGGCGATCCGGCGCCGCTGTACGCGCTGCCGGCGTTGTCCGCCGGCAAGCTGACGGCATTGGCGTCGGGAGACGGCGGCATCGAGGTCGTCGAGAGGAGCAAGCGAACGTACCGCGGCACGATGGAGATCAGCGTGTTGAACCGCCATCTGGCGCTCGTCAACGAGCTTCCGCTCGACGAATATTTGAATTCGGTCGTCGGGTCGGAAGTGATCTCTTCCTGGCCGGCCGAGGCGCTGAAAGCGCAGGCGGTGGCCGCCCGCTCCTACGCGTTGTCGATGATGGGAGGCTTCCAGATCGCCGACGTCGTCGACACGACGCTGAGCCAGACGTACACCGGCATCGGCGGCGAGAACGGTCCGTCGATCGCGGCCGTCCGGGCGACGGCCGGCGAAGTGATGACCTATCAGGGCAAAATCATCGAGGCGGTGTTCTCCGCCAACGCCGGCGGCATTACGGCGGACAACAAGACGGAAGTATGGGGCAATGACACGCCGTATTTGGGCAGCGCCGTCGCCAGCCCCGACCAGGGGCCGCAGGACGGCAAGCTGAATTGGTGCCGGGTGGTTCTGGCGGACGGAACGATCGGCTACATCCGCAGCGACCTGCTGACCGACAGCGGCCGGACGAATGCGGCCGGCCTCAAGCTGTACCAGGTGACGGGCAGCGACGTGGCGGTCCGGCCGTCGCCGCAAGTATCGACCACGGCCAAGCCGCTGGCGACCGCCCAGGCGGGCGATCTCGTCGTCGTTCTCGAGAGCGTGCCGGAATATACGAATTACGAATGGGTGGAAGGCCCGCTGACCGCCGACCAGCTCAAGGCGTCGATCAACAAGCGGGCGACGGCCGAAACGCGCATCCAGGGCGATCTGAAGACGCTGGAAATCGACAGCAGGGGGCCGTCCGGACGGGCGACCGGCATCCAGGCGAACGGCAAGCCCGTCGACGTCGGCGCGTCCGACAACCTGCGCGGCGCGCTCGGCGGCCTCAAGAGCACGCTGATCGACATCGAGGAAACCGGCCGCTACACGGCGCTCGGCGCCAACGGACAGAAGAAGGAGTTTCCAAGCGACGCTTCGTCCTTGCAAATTGCGGGCGGGGGAGGCGCCGCGCGAACGGCCGGCGACGGCAACCTGTTCATTCTCGGCGCCAAAGGGCAGCTGCGAGCGGCGACGACCGATCCGCAGTTCATCATCCGCGGCAGAGGCTACGGCCACGGCCTCGGCATGTCCCAATGGGGCGCCAAGGCGCTGGCGGACCAAGGGTATGACTACCAATCGATTCTGAAATACTACTATAAGGATGTTACGATCGAGAAGGATGGCTCCGAATGAACGCAAGCGATTTTGACTTCGAGCTGCCGGAGCGCCTGATCGCCCAGACGCCGCTTCCGGAGCGGACGGCGTCCCGTCTGCTCGTGCTGCACAAGGACACCGGCGAGACGCAGCACTTGCAGTTCCGCCATCTGATCGATTTTTTGCGGCCGGGCGATACGCTCGTGCTGAACGACACGAAGGTCATTCCGGCCCGTCTGTTCGGCGTCAAGCCCGACACCGGCGCCAAAGCCGAAGTGCTGCTGCTCAGGCGGGTGGAGGGCGACGCCTGGGAGGCGCTCGTCCGGCCCGGCAAGAAGATTCGCCGAGGAACGGTCCTGCACTTCGGCGCGGAATCGGCTCCCCAAGCGAAACCGCTTCTTGCCGCCGTCGTAGAAGAAGAAGGAGAGATGGGAGCAAGGCGGATTCGGTTCGAGTACGAAGGCATCTTCCACGAACTGCTCGACCGCCTGGGACAGATGCCGTTGCCTCCGTACATCAAGGAGCGGCTGGAAGACCGCGACCGTTACCAGACGGTCTACTCGCGGCACGAAGGATCGGCCGCGGCGCCGACGGCGGGGCTTCATTTTACAGAGGATTACTTGCGGCAAATCGAGGAGGCGGGCGTGCGGCTGTGCCGCATCACGCTTCACGTCGGGCTCGGCACGTTCCGGCCGGTGACCGTGGAGAACGTGCACGAGCACGTCATGCACGCCGAATGGTATTCGGTCGGCGAGGAGAGCGCGGCGCTGCTCAGCCGCGCGAGGGCGGAAGGAGGGCGGATCGTCGCCGTCGGCACCACCTCGGCCCGCACGCTGGAGACGGTCGGCCAGCGGTTCGAAGGCCGGCCGATCGAAGCGTGCAGCGGCTGGACGGACATCTTCATCTATCCCGGTTACCGGTTCCGGCTGGTGGACGCGCTGCTGACGAATTTCCATCTGCCGCGCTCCACGCTGGTCATGCTCGTCAGCGCCCTGGCGGGCCGGGAACATGTGCTGAACGCCTACCGGGAAGCCGTCGAACGGGAATACCGCTTCTTCAGCTTCGGCGACGCGATGCTGATCGTTTGATGTTCCGCCGCCGGGCGGACGCCCGTTCCTTTTTCGACAGAACTTACGGGAGGCCAGCTTAACAAGATGTCAGCGATACGCTACGAATTGATCAAGACGTGCGCCCAGACGGGAGCGCGGCTGGGGAAGGTGCACACGCCGCACGGCTCGTTCGAAACGCCGGTGTTCATGCCGGTCGGCACCCAGGCCACGGTCAAGGGCGTCAGCCCGGAAGAGGTCAAGGCGCTCGGCGCCGAAATCATTCTGAGCAATACGTATCATCTGTTCCTGCGACCGGGGCACGAACTGGTGCGCGAGGCCGGCGGGCTGCACAAGTTCATGAACTGGGACCGCGCGATTCTGACCGACAGCGGCGGCTTCCAGGTGTTTTCCTTGAGCGAGCGGCGCAAAATTTCCGAGGAAGGCGTCGAGTTCCGCTCCCATCTGAACGGCGACAAGCTGTTCCTCTCTCCCGAAGTCGCGACGGCCGTCCAGAACGCGCTCGGCTCCGACATCCTGATGGCGTTCGACGAATGTCCGCCCTATCCGGCCGACTACGAGTACGTCAAGCAGTCGACGGAGCGCACGAGCCGCTGGGCCGAGCGGTGCCTGAAGGCGCACGCCCGTCCGCACGACCAGGGACTGTTCGCCATCGTGCAGGGCGGCATGTTCAAGGACTTGCGGAAGCAAAGCGCGCTCGATTTGACTTCCCTTGATTTTCCGGGGTATGCTATGGGGGGACTGAGCGTGGGCGAGCCGAAGCCGCTCATGTACGAGATGCTGGAGGAGACGGTGCCGTACCTGCCCGCCGACAAGCCGCGCTATCTGATGGGCGTCGGCTCGCCGGACTGTCTGATCGAAGGCAGCATGCGCGGCATCGACATGTTCGACTGCGTCCTGCCGACGCGCATCGCCCGCAACGGCACGGTCATGACGAGCCAGGGGCGGCTTGTGGTGAAGAACGCCAAGTACGCAAGCGACTTCCAGCCGCTGGACCCGGAATGTTCCTGCTACGCGTGCCGCCACTATTCCCGGGCTTACATACGCCATCTGATTCGGGCGGACGAGATGTTCGGCCTTCGCCTGACGACGATCCATAACCTGCACTTCCTCGTTCATCTCATGGAGCAGGTGCGGGATGCGATCCGGGAAGACCGGCTGCGCGATTTCCGGGACGCCTTCTTCGACCGATACGGCATGGCCGAGAACGAAAGCGGCTTCTGATTCCGGCAAGAGCAAAAGGAGAAAGGAGGGGAAGCGATGGAAGGTTATGCTTCGTTAATTCCGTTGGTGCTGGTGTTCGTCATCTTCTACTTCATGTTGATCCGGCCGCAGCAGCGCAAGACGAGAGAGCGCAACGCGATGCTCCGGGCGCTGAAGAAGGGCGACAAGGTGACGACGATCGGCGGGCTGCACGGCACGATCGTGGAGCTGACCGACGATACGGTCGTGCTGAAGGTGAACGACGTCACGAAGCTGACGTTCGACCGTTCGGCGGTCAACAACGTGACGGCCCGCGCCGAAGCGAAGGCGGACAAGCCGGAGAAGACGGCGAAGGCGGCGAAGTCCGAAGACAAGAGCGAAGCGAAGCCTGAAGCTCAGGCGGAGGCGACGACCGAAGCGGGCGGCTGATGCCGCACTGGATAAAACTGAGAAGCCCTTCCTCACCGCGAGGAAGGGCTTCTCGGTTAAGCGGCATCCCGCCAGGCGGAACGCGGCCGCTCGCCGCCGCTTCGAGGGGAACGCCGGCGCGGGACGCGGCCGGCCGAAGCCGACTCGCCGGCAAACCAGCCGACGCAAGACTGCTGCAATGGTCCATGTTGTCTTATCGCCGGAGACAGCCCCGAACCGGTTACTTTTGCGGGTTCGTGCCGGCCCAGGGGCCGGCCGGGCGGGGCGCCGGCGACCATCTGCGCTTGCGCGCCGGCTTGCCGCGGGGAGCCCGGCTCGAACTGCCCGCCAACCGGTCGCCGAACTTGAGGCCGGCCCAAGCCGCGAACGCGGCCAGGCCGAAGCCGCCGGCCATGTCGGTAAACCAGTGAATGCCGAGATAGAAGATGGAGAACAGAATGATCGCGGCGTTCGCCGCCGCAAACCACGTCCACCGCCGGTTGCCCGACCGGGCGGCAACGAGCGCCATCGTGACGGAGATGGACGTGTGCAAACTCGGAAAGCAGTTGTTCAGGCCGGACAAATGGCGGTACTGGGCTTCGAACGTCGGAAACGTCTCCAGAAGAAGAAAATGAATGTTCGGGGCCACCGACCAGGCCTCGTCCACCGGCACGAACAGAAACATCGGCACGGCGATGAAATAATTGAGCAGAATCGCCATGCAGAAGGCGGAGTACAGGCGCAAACTTCCCATGAACGCGTAAATGCCGAGCGACGCGACGAGCACCGCCTGAAAGAAGACGAGATAGAAGAAGGAGCAGACGAGCGTCAGCCAATCGGCATGGAAGGCGCTCTGCAGACCCGCTTGCCAACTGCCTTCCCATCCGCTGAGCGCCGACGTCAGGTCGTAATGGACGGGCATGAGCTTTTCCAATCGCATCTCGAATTTGTTCAGCACGAGAATCAGCACGAGCGCGACAAAGGAAAGCAGGTGCTTCGGAGAGACGACCAACAATCGGACGAAAACGTAACCGGAAGCGAGCGGCTGTCGGCCGGTTCCGTACCAGAGCAGCGCGGCGGTTGCAAGCAAGGTATAGAAGACGATGGATCCCATGGAATGGAAAACGGCCACAACCACTTATCCTCCTCCCCGCAACCGTCGCTGCCGCCTCCGGGCTGGCGGACCGGCTGTCGGGCTGATGTTCCCCGCTGATCAATACGCCGTTTTAGTATATCATACTTCAACGGAGAAAACCCGATTGCGGTACAAGCGCTTTATTTTCGTCGGCTGCCGCTTCCGCCCGTGTTGACGCCCAGCATGCCGCCGAACGAGCCGCACGCCGCGGCGAGCGCCAGCAAGAGGACGATGCGCAGCGACCAGCCGAGATCGTGCGCGAGGTAGCTGGAAAACAGAACGAGCAACGCATAGGTCAGACCGGTTCCGAGACCGACCGACCAACCTTTGCGGCCGGACCGGCGAGCCGACACGAATCCGCCGCAGAAGGAAGCGAACCCGTGAATGCCGAACACCCACGGCACGGCGTCGGCTTCCGTCAGCGATGAGCCGTACAGCATGAGAGAGAGCACGATCGTTCCGACCGCAAGCCAGATGATCGACCACAGCAGGCCGGATATCAGGGGCGAAGCGATGCGGAACCCGGAAACTTGGGGGACGGGCTTCATGGAACACACTCCTTTGTACGCAGGGGTTTGTATCAGCCTATGGCGGAAGTCGGGAAGCTAGTACCCAAAAAAGCGTTCGCACAAAGGCTCGTCAGGGGCGCTGCCAGATTTTCCACGGGCGGCGGCCGGTATGGGCTTCCCTGGCGCAGGTGACACTACAAGACGCGGTTCTTCGGAGCAACGGCCGGCGCGGCCGGCGGTAGTGGCAACGCTCGCGACAGGGAGGGGCCGGAAGTGGACATGACGTCCGTTCTGCTTCGTACGTTGCTGATGTATCTGTTCATCTATTTGATGATTCGCCTGATGGGCAAGCGCGAGATCGGCAAGCTGTCCGTCTTCGATATGGTGATCTCCATCATGATCGCCGAAATTGCCGTCATCTCCATCGAGGACACCGACCGCCCGGTATGGTCCGCGGCCGCTCCGATCGCGCTGCTCGCCGCCGTTCAGCTGGCCGTGGCGCAGCTCAGCCTCCGCAATCGCCGCATCCGGCTCTGGTTCGACGGCAGGCCGAGCGTGCTCATTCACAACGGCGAGCTCAACTGGCGGGAGATGCGCCGCCTGCGGTACAATCTCGACGACCTGCTCACCCAGCTTCGCGAGAACCAGCTGGACGACGTCGGGGCCGTCGAATGGGCCGTCCTCGAGCCGAACGGGAAGCTGTCCGTGCTGCCGAAGAGGAGGGAGGAACAGGAGCCGCCGGCGAGCCCGGACGGGCGGGCGGCGCACGGCGGACCTGCGGCGCACGGCGGACCTGCGGCGCACGGCCAACTTGCGGCGCACGGCGGACCTGCGGCGCCGGCTTCCGGCGAAGCCGCATCCTCGCCTTCGCCGCAAAGCGGTTCGTCGCCGGCTCCCGCGAGCGCTGCGGATGCGTCGACGCCGGCCGGCGCAAGCGCTGCGGAGCCGGCGCCGAAGTTTCGCTTCGCGCTGCTGCCGATCCCTCTCATCATGGACGGCGCCGTGCAGGATCAAAATTTGGAGCAAATCGGCAAAAACCGCTTCTGGCTCAAAAACGAGCTCGGCGCGCGGGGCATCCGCCATTTCAGCCAGGTGTTCCTGTGCACGATGGACCACAGGGGCAAGCTCTATGTCAGCCGCAAAAGGTAGCCAATGCGCGCTAGCGGAACAGCCGCCCGATAACGGGAATGCGGGCGACGTCGAACCGGTCGATCAGCTTGAGCCAGACCAGCAGCAGCAAATAGACGACGGTTGCCGTCGCCGCCGCGGCCGCCAGCTTGAGGAATCCCCCCGGGAAGCCTTCGAGGTTCCAAACCCATAGGGCGGCGGCGCCGGTGACGATCATGGCCGAGAGCACCTTGAGGAAGTCGAGCGGGAACATGCGGAAGCCGGTGAGCCGGGCGACGCTGATCCAATGCAACAGCGTGACGAGCCCGATGTTGACGGCGATGGCGGCGATGACGCCGTTCATGCCGAGCTCCGGCTGCGAGGCGAGACGGACGATCAGCACCAGCTTCACCATCGCGCCGACGAACGTGTTGAGCAGCGCCGTGCCCGGGCGGTCGAGCGCTTGCAGCGCGGCTTGCAGCGGCGCCTGCATGTACAGAAGGATGCCGACCGGGGCGAGCCAGCGGAGCATGCCGGCCATCGAATCGTCGCCGTAGAGCAGGGAGCAGATCGGATGGGCGAGCAGCCCCATCACGACGATGAACGGAGCGCCGGTGACGATGGCGAGCCGCACCGATTGGTGCAGCCGCTTCTGGATGCCGGCCGCGTCCCGGCGCGCCGCCGCTTCGGACAGCGTCGGCACGAGCGAGACGGCGAGCGAGTATGTGAGCGCGCCCGGCAGCAGCAGAAGCGGCATGACCATGCCCTGCAGCGCGCCGTACTGCGCGGTCGCCACCGAAGCGGCCAGCCCCGCGGCGATCAGGCTGCGGGTCGTCAGAATCGATTCGAGCAAGTAGGAGAGCGAGCCGATCAGCCTGCTGCCGGTTACCGGCAGGGCGATGCCGAGCAGGGAACGGGCGGGCGGGCGGCCGCCCTCCGGCGCCGCAGCCTTGTCCGTGAAAGATTCCGCATTCGCGCCGCGCGCCTGCTTGCCGTCTCTGCGGACGTGCGCCAACAGCACGAGCAGGCCGGCCAACTCGCCGATGGCCGTGCCGGCCATGGCGCCGGCGGCGGCGGCTTCGAGGCCGAACGGGACGAGCAGGGAGGTCAGCAGCAGCGTCAGCGCGATGCGGACGATCGTTTCCGTCGTCGTCGAATAAGCGGTCGGCAGCATGTTCTGTTTTCCCTGGAAATATCCTCTCCAGACGGAGGAGACGGCCACCATCGGAAGGATCGGAATCATCGCCAGAAAAGCGGAGTGGACGCGCGGATCGGTCATGACGACGCCGGCGATCCAGTCGGCCGTCGCCAGACAGGCGGCCGCGGCGGCGCAGCCGGCAAACCCGGCAAGCGACAGCGCGGTCCGCACGATGCGCTTCACGTCGGCGCTCCGGCCGGCCGAATCGGCTTCGGCCACCAGCTTGGCGACGGCGAGCGGCAGGCCGCCGGTGATGACCGTGATGATGACGATCATGAACGGATAGACCAACTGAATGAGGCCGACGCCTTCGGCGCCGATGATGCGGGGAAGGGCGATTCTCGGCACGAAGCCGAGCAGCCGGTTGACCAGGCCCGCCGCCAGAAGGATCATGGCCCCCTGAATGAACGATTGCTTGCGCCGCGACATCGGTCCACCTCTTCCGTTCCGTTAAAGGTACATGCCTTATGCTTATGCGGGGGCCGGTCCGCTTCATGCCAACGTTTGTCCCGCTTACCGGGCCAAGCCCGCCGCCGTCAAAAAAGCGCACAGGCAGGAATTCGGGCTGCCTGCGGAGAATGGTTAATAGGGATGGCGGGGGCGGAAAGCGAAGGGGACGGGCGCGCGGAAGCGGCATGTTTTCGGAAGGAGGTCGCGCGATGTCGGAAGCCGATTCGGGAACGGAACTCGGGCAGGAAGAGCTGAACCGGTTCGTCGAGCAGCTGTGCGAGACCAAAGCGGAGGAATTCCGTCTGCTCGGCTACGACCAGGTGGCCGGCCCCGACGTCTGGGAATGCGTCAGCGACAAGTACCGCAAGGGGATGCCGGCGCTGCACCAGATCGTAAGCGATATCTTGTCGCTGAGAGTAACACAGTTCATGAACTATATCACCCTCAATCTGTATCGCGGCGAGCAGCGTTGACATCGCCGCCGTCCAAGGGGCAGTCCGGCCGGGTAAGGCGTCCGGGCTGCCCCTGCTTCGTGCCGCCGGAAGCGCCGGCGGGGCGCGGCGGTCAAATTGACTTCCTTTTCGGCGCGTAGGTATAATAGGAACATTGAGAATCGAAAGGGGACCGCACTGCACAATGAAACGACTGCTCGCGTTCGTGTTCGTCGTGGTCGTTGCGTTCGGGCTGATCGCATGGACAAGCCCCGGACTGCTTCAATCGACGAAACTCGGGCTGGACTTGAAAGGCGGCTTCGAGATTCTATACGAAGCGCAACCGCTTACGGAAGGCGGCACCGTGACGAAGGAATCGCTGAAGCAGACGGCGATCAGTCTGGAGAAGCGCGCCAACAAGCAGGGCGTGGCCGAACCCGAGGTGACGACCGAAGGCAAGAACCGCATCCGCGTCAAGATCGCGGGCGTGACGGACGAGAAGCAAGTCCGGGAAATGCTGCAGAAGCCGGCCGTTCTGGAATTCCGGAGCGCGGACGGCTGCAAGAGCACGACCGATTACTGCAAGGTGGAACTGGTCGGCAGCGATTTCGTCGAAGGCGCGGCCAAGGTCGAGTACAACGAGCTCAACGAGCCGCTCATTCTGATCAAGGTGAAGGACAAGAGCAAGCTGGCCGAAGTTTCGACGCGGCTTTACAACAAGTCGAATCCGGAAGAGCGCCGCCTGGCCATCTTCCTCGACGGCGATATGCTGTCCGATCCCTATGTGCAACAACCTCTCACCGAAGGTTCGGCGACGATCACCGGCCAGCGCACGCCGGCCGAAGCGCAGAACCTGGCCGACATCATCAATCTCGGCGCCCTGCCGCTCAAGCTGACGGAGAAATATACGCAGAGCGTAGGCGCCACGCTCGGCCAGAAGTCGCTGGAAGAGACGGCGATCGCGGGCGGCGTCGCATCCGTCGCCATCCTGCTGTTCATGCTTCTGTTCTACCGGCTGCCCGGCGTCGTCGCCAGCGTCTGTCTGATCGTGTTCGTCTGGGTGCTGCTGATCGCGTTCTGGCTCATGCACGCGACGCTGACGCTGCCCGGCATCGCGGCGTTCGTGCTCGGCATCGGCATCGCCGTCGACACGAACATCATCACCGCCGAGCGGATCAAGGACGAAATCCGCAACGGCAAGAGCGTCGCATCGGCGCTGCGGGCCGGCAACAAGAACAGCTTCCGCACGGTTATCGACGCGCACATTACGAACATTATCGCCGCAGCCGTGCTCTACTTCATCGGCCAGGGCTCCGTCAAAGGCTTCGCGGTCGTCCAGCTGGCGAGCATCATCATCAACATATTGACCAACCTGTTCCTGACGCGGTACTTGCTGCACCTCCTGGTCAAGAGCGGGCGCTTCAACAAGCCGTCCTACTATGGCGTGAAGGGGGATGAGATCCGTGCGCTATCCGTGCGCTATAAGTTCAAAAACTACGACTTCGTCAAAGCGAGCAAAGGGTTCTTCATCTTCTCGATCGTGCTCACGGTGCTCGGCATCGCGTCCCTGTCGATCTTCGGCCTCAACTACGGCATCGACTTCCGTTCGGGTTCGTCGGTCGACATCTCGATCACGAAGGCTGTCGACAAGACGCAACTGGAAGATTTTCTCGCAAGCGAAGATCTCGGCAAGCATACGCTGACGGTGGGGAGCGAGCGCATCTCCCTGCGCTTCGAGAAGTCGCTGACCGAAGCGCAGCAGCTCAAGCTGGAGGACGACTTCAAGGCCAAATTCGACAACAACGCTTCGTTCGAGATCAACATCGTCGACGTCGACATCGCCCTCGAACAGGAGAAGAACGCCTTGTACGGCATTCTGGTCGCCTGCGTCGGCATCGTCATCTACGTCGCGATCCGCTTCGAATGGCGGTTCGCCGTAGCGGCCGTGCTCGCCCTGGCGCATGACGCTTTTATCGTCATTACGCTGTTCTCGCTGTTCCGGCTTGAGGTCAATCTTCCTTTTATCGTCGCCATTCTGACGATTATCGGCTATTCGATCAACGACACCGTCGTCATCTTCGACCGGATTCGCGAAAATCTCCGTTTCGCCAAAATCAAGACCGACGACGACCTGAAGGCGCTCGTCAACAACAGCGTCAGCCAAACGTTGACCCGCTCGATCAACACGGTCATGACCGTCGCGTTCGCGGCGATCTGCCTGTTCGTCTTCGGCAGCGAGTCGATCAAGATGTTCTCGCTCGCCATGATCTTCGGCTTGGTGTGCGGCGCGTACTCGTCGATCTTCATCGCCAGCCCGATCTGGTTAGCGTTCCGTCGCCGAGCGAAGCCGAAAAAACCGGTCAAGGCGCCAAGCGCCGCGCATTAACCGCATAGGGGGAGGCAACGTTCAATATGGCGGAATTTCGCGGCGGTAGCGCCGAACACGGAACGAAGGTGGCCGTGATGGGCTTGCTCGGATTGTCCGTCATCAAAGGGACGGCCGGATGGCTGACAGGCAGCCGCGCGCTGATGGCGGACGCTTGCCATTCCGCGGCCGATTTCGCCGCGGCGGCGACGTCCTATCTGGAACTGAAGCGGGTTGGCCGCATGCCGCGAATGCGATCGAACGGCGAACGGATGCCGTCGGAGGCGGTGGCGAGCGTCGTCCTGTCCGCGCTGCTGCTTGTGGCCGGGCTGGAAATCGGGCTCGGGTCGCTGCGGCGGATGATCGTCGGCGTCGACGAGGCGCCCGGATGGGGGGCGGTCGCGGTCATCGCGCTCGGCATGGGCATCCGCGAGGGGCTGGTGCGATACCGGAAACGGCACGAATCCCGGCTCGGACTGCGTTCCTGCTCGCTTCATCCGGAGAACCGCGCCGACATCTTCGCCTCGCTGACGGCGCTCGTCGGAACCGTCGGGGCGATGGCCGGCGGCATGCTGAACATGCCGGTGCTGTACGTGCTGGACCCGGCTGCCGGGGTCGTCATCAGCGTCTTCGTCATTCGCTCGGGTTGCCTGATGGTGCTGAACGTCGTTCGCGCTTCCGAGCGGCGCGATCTGAACGAAGTCGATCTGCAGGCGCTGCTGGAAGCGGTGCAGCGGGTGGACGGAGTCGTCGCGGTCGACGATCTGAAGGCGAAGGAGCAAGGGCACTACGTCGTCGTCGAGATGGTCATCCGGGTCAATCCGCGAATTACGGTTTACGAAGGACACGATATCGCCCAGCGGGTGCGGCGGCAACTGACGAAGCGGTTTCTGCACGTGTCGGACGCCTCCATCCACGTACAGCCGTACGATCCGGGGTATCCGTACAAATCGAATCATCACGAGGAAGAGATGGCGTCTCTTCTGCAATAGTCGGGACGGCCGGCTCCGCCGAAACGATACGATGCGCCGCTCGCTGCCGGATCGAAGCGGGCGGGCGGCGTCGGCGTTCGGCGGAGCCGTCGTCTTTTTTAGGCGCATCGCTTGGAAAAAGAGGAGAGTCTGCACATGAAGCGCAAATACCGGTGGGAGCTCCGGGAAGTCGACGCGCGGGCGGCGGAGGCAATCGCAGCCGAGCTCAAGCTGCCTCCGCTTATCGCCCGGCTGCTGGCGTCCCGCGGCTTCGCGTCGGCGGAGGCCGCCCGGCAGTTTCTGTACGGCGGCGCCGAAGGGTTTCACGATCCTTATCGGATGAAAGGGATGGGGGAAGCCGTCGAGCGCATTCGGCGGGCGATCCGCGACGGCGAGAAAATTCGGGTGTACGGCGATTACGACGCGGACGGCGTCACCTCCACGGCGCTCATGATTCGGCTGCTCGGGAGGCTGGGAGCGGATTACGACACTTACATTCCGCACCGGAGCCGCGAAGGCTACGGCCTGAACGTTGCGGCGGTCGATTTGGCGGCGGAAGCCGGCGTGAAGCTGATCGTCACCGTCGACAACGGCATCAGCGCAGTCGAGCAGATCGCCTACGCGAGGGAGCGGGGCATCGACGTCGTCGTCACGGACCATCACGAGCCGCCGGCCGTTCTGCCGGACGCGGCCGCGCTCGTCAACCCGAAGCAGCCGGGCTGCGGGTATCCGTTCAAAGGGTTGTCGGGAGCGGGGGTCGCCTTCAAGCTGGCGCACGCGCTGCTCGGGAAGGTGGAGCCGGCTTACGCGGACGTGGCAGCGATCGGCACGGTCGCCGACCTGATGCCGCTCGAAGGGGAGAATCGGGTTCTCGTCAAGCTCGGGCTCGAGCGGATGAACCGGGAGCCGACCGCCGGCATCCGCGCGCTGGCCGCCGTCTGCGGCACGGAGGCGGGCGAGCTGACCAGCGGCAAGATCGCCTTCGCGCTCGCGCCCCGGCTCAACGCGGGCGGGCGGCTGACGAGCGCCGACGGCGCCGTCCGGCTGCTTGTCACCGGCAGCGAGGCGGAAGCGGAGCGGGAAGCGCAGCGGCTGGACGAGCTGAACCGCGAGCGGCAGCAGCTCGTCGAGGATACCGTGCGCGAGGCGGACCGGATGTGGCGCGAACTGGCGGAGCAGGAAGCCGATAAGCCGTGGGGCGCGATCGTGCTCGCGGCGGAAGGCTGGAATGCGGGCATCGCCGGACTCGTCGCCGCGAAGCTGACGGAGCAATACTACCGGCCGGCCGTCATCCTCGCGGCGGATGCCGACACCGGCCTGTGCAAAGGCTCGGCGCGGTCCATCGAAGGCTTCGACCTGCACGCCGCTCTCACGGAGTGCGCCGACCTGCTCGACCACTTCGGCGGCCATCAGGCGGCGGCCGGCATGACGATGCGGACGGAACGGGTGCCGGAGCTGAGGCGGCGCCTGTCCGATCTGGCGCTCCGGCGGGTGCGGCCGGAGGACTGGCTGCCCAAGCGCAAGGCGGACCTGACCATCCGCCCGGGCGACTGGACGCTGGAGACGGCGGAGGCGCTCAAGCTGTTTGAGCCTTGCGGCAACGGCAACCCGCCGCCGCGCTTCATCGCCGCCGGCGTGCAAATTCGGGAAGCGCGGGCGATCGGGAAGGAGAGCCGCCATCTGCGCCTGGTCGTGGAGGACGAAGGGCGTCGGCTCGAGTCGGTCGGCTTCGGCATGGGCGAAGCGTTGGAGACGCTCGGGGCGCTGTCCGCGGTCGACCTGTTCGGCGAACTGGCCGTCAACGAATGGAACGGCAGCCGCCGCGTGCAGCTGATGCTGCAGGACTGGCGGCCGGGCTCGCTCCCCGTCTTCGACCGCCGGACGCAGCGGCCTTGGCTGGCCGGCGCGGAGGCGCTGGCCAGCCAAGGCGCGAACCTGCTCATCCTGTGCGCTTCGCCCTCGATCCGCCAGGAAGCGGAGACGTCGCCGGCGCTTGCGGCTGCCGGCGCGGTGGCCGCCGCCTATGAGCAGTGGCGGGAGCTGCCCGCCTGGGGCGGCGCGGCGGAAGCCGCCGCCTCGTCGGCCGTGCAGGGGCCGGGCGCCGCGGCGGAACGGCACCTCGTGCTGGCGGGGCTGCCGCCGACGCCGGACGCTGCCGCCGGCCTGCGGGAGCTGTTGCGCGGCGGCCGCGGGTTCGAGGCGGTACATATTTTTTCGGCGGATGCGGCGGCGGTCGGCGGTCGTCCGCAACCTTTTCCCGATCGGGAGCAGTTCGGCCGGGTTTACGCGCTGTTCCGCCGCCAGGGCTCGTGGGTCGACGGGCCGGACGGGTTCCTGCGGCAAGTCGCCGAAACGGCCGGCTGGCCGCTCTCCACTGTGCGGATGATGCAGGACGTGTTCGAAGAGCTCGGCTTTTTGACCGTGGACCGGGGAAGCGTCAAGATCGTCCCCTCTCCGCAGAAGCGCGGGCTGGAGCAGTCGGAGCGCTACGTCCGGGCGAAGGAGCGCGCCGAAGCGGCGAGCCTGGCGAGCCTGGACGCGGCCGCGCTCAAGGCGTGGATCGCCCGGCTGGCGGGAGCGGCGGAGGGCGGCAGTAGCCAGCGGGCGGGCGGCAGTGTATAATGCTAGTCGTACAGTCTGCGAGAGAGGGGTCGTCTTCCGATGAATTTTAAAGATTACATTCGCGTCATTCCGGATTTTCCCCAGCCGGGAATCCGGTTCAAAGATATTACGACGCTGCTCAAGGACGGAGAGGCTTACCGCGCCGCGATCGGAGCTTTGCGGGAGGCGGTCGAGGGCATGAAGCCCGATGTCGTCGCGGGTCCGGAGGCGCGCGGGTTCGTCATCGGGGCCCCGCTCGCGCTGGCGCTCGGCGTCGGCTTCGTGCCGATCCGCAAGAGCGGCAAGCTGCCGGGAGAGACGGTCGAGGCGTCGTACGACCTCGAATACGGCAAGGACAAGCTGGCGGTGCACAAGGATGCGATCTCCCCGGGCCAGCGGGTGCTGATCGCGGACGACCTGCTCGCCACCGGCGGGACGATCGCCACCGCATCGCAGCTGATCCGCCAACTGGGCGGCGAGATCGTCGGCGCTTCGTTCCTGATCGAGCTCAGCTATCTGAACGGACGGGAGAAGCTGCCGGGGATCGACATTCACTCGCTGGTCACTTACTAAGAGCCCTCCTTGCGGCCGACACGACGAACCTAGCGCCTTCGGGCGCTTTTTTTCATGGGAAATAAGGGCCTGCCCGTACCCGGAAAAAGCGGCCATTTTCATCTGGGACTAATGACGCGTTCATCGTCCGTTCATCTAACAATGCTAGGATGCAGTTAATATTTGTTACATAGTTGCGAGTGAATCGGAGGTTCTCGGGACAATGAAGAAGAAGCGACTGAAGAAGATGATTACCTGGATCGTCGTGATCTGCGTCGTCGGCGCGGGCGGAGGATACGGCTACTGGTGGTACAACAAGGACAACACCGCGGCGGCCGCCCCTTCCTTCCAGCAAGCGAGGGTTACCCAGGGCACCATCACCCAGAGCGTGTCCGGTTCCGGAGCCGTCGAGGTCAGCGAGTCGGAGGACGCGATCGTGGCGGAAGACGGCACCGTGGAGAAAGTGTACGTGCAGGAAGGAGACGTCGTCAAGAAAGGCGATGTGCTGGCGACGTTCGAAGCCGAGGACGTTTCGCTGAACCTGAACAAGGCGAAGCTGACGCTCGAGCAGCAGAAGATGAGCCTGCAGGAGGCTCAGGACAAGTGGAAACAGCTGAAAATTTCCGGCGCCGACGACTCGGATCTCAAAGCGGCGGAGATGGACATCAAGAACGCGCAGCTGAACATCGAGCAGACGGAGCTGGAAATTCAGGATTACGAGGAAAAGGCGAAAGCGCCGGACCCGCTCGTCGCTCCGATCGACGGGACGATCACGGAGGTGGACATCAAGGCGGGGGATGCGGTACAAGCCCGGCTGACCGCGTTCAAACTGGTCAATTACAACGAGCTGCAGGTGTCCATTTCGGCGGACGAGCTTGACATCCCCAAGATCAAAGTGGGGCAGAAGGCGAACGTTTCGATCGAGGCGCTCAGCGGGCAGAAGATTACAGGCACGGTGACGGAAATTTCGAAGGACGGCACGTCTTCCAACGGCGTGTCGACGTTCCCGGTCACGGTGAAGCTGGACCAGATCGACAACGTGCTCCCCGGCATGTCGGCCGACGTGGACATCATCATCCAGCAGAAGGAGAACGCGCTTATCGTTCCGGTCGACGCGGTCGAGACGATCGGCGGCCGGTATTACGTTCGGGTGCCGAAGGACGGCGCGGAAGCGTCCGGCAGCGGTGCCGCTGCGAATAACGCGGCGGCGGACAACTTCGGCGGGCGAGCGGCCAGCGGCAACGCGGGCGCGGGCGGCGCGGCGGGCGGCGCGGCGAGCGGCAACGCGGGCGCGGGCGGCGCGGCGGGCGGCGCGGCGGGCGGCGCGGCGAGCGGCGCGGCGAGCGGCAACGCGGGCGCGGGCGGCGCAGCCGGCGGCGCGGCGAGCGGCAACGCGGGCGCGGGCGGCGCAGTGAGAGGCAATGCGGGCGCAGGCGGCGCGGCGAACGGGAGCGGAGCCAACCGCGCGGCTGCGGGCGGCAACTTCCGAGGGCAAGCCGGCGGAACCGGCGCCAACGCTCAGAACGGCGGCTCCAACCGGAGGCAGCAAGCGCTGGCGGCGATGAATGCGGCCAACGCCAACTTCACCATGAAGGAAATTACGGTCGGCATCACGACCGATTCCCAGGTCGAGGTGACTTCGGGCCTCAGCGCCGGCGAGACCGTGCTCATCCCGATCGTCGTCTCCTCCTCCTCCAATACGGCGACGAATCGAATCGTCGGCGGGTTCGGCGGCGGGTTCCCCGGCGGCGGCAACTTCGGGGGAGGCGGCTTCGGCGGAGGCGGCGGCGGAAACTTCCGCAGAGCGGTTGGAGGCTGAGGAAATGGCGCAAAACGAAAAAACGCCGCTCATCCAGCTTGAAAACATCTACAAGCAGTACACGCTTGCCGGGGAAACGTTCAACGCGCTCGACGGCGTTTCGCTGTCGGTTTACAAGGGAGACTTCATGGCGATCGTCGGCCCGTCCGGTTCGGGCAAATCGACCCTGATGAACGTGCTGGGCTGTCTGGATCAGCCCAGCAGCGGCAAATACATTTTGGACGGAGCGGAAGTGGAGGAACTGAGCCAGAACAAGCTGGCCGTTATCCGCAACACGAAGATCGGCTTTATTTTTCAAAGTTTCCATCTGTTGCCCAAGCTGAAGGCGATCGAGAACGTCGAGCTGCCGCTCATTTACCGCGGCATGCCGGCGGGCGAACGCCGGCGGCGGGCCATCGAAGCGTTGCAAAAAGTCGGCCTGGGCGAGAAAATGTACCATATCCCCAATCAGTTGTCCGGGGGGCAGCAGCAGCGCGTGGCGATCGCCCGCGCGCTCGCCGGCGTCCCTCCGCTGCTGCTCGCGGACGAGCCGACGGGAGCGCTGGACAGCAAGACAAGCCGCGACGTCATCGCCTTGCTGAAGGAGTTGAACGCGGAGGGCAACACGATCGTGCTCATTACCCACGATCCGAACGTTGCCGCCCAGGCCAAGCGCGTCGTTCGCATTCAAGACGGCAAATTGACGGAAGAAAGGACTGAAGCGTCGTGAAGTTGTCGCAAGGTGTGAAGATGGCCTGGCACAGCGTCAGCACGCAGAAGATGCGCACTTTGCTCACGGTGCTTGGAATCATGATCGGCATCGCTTCCGTCACCATCATGGTCGCCATCGGCAACGGGACGGCCGAGCAGGTCAAGAGCCAGATGCAGGGGCTCGGCACGAACATGCTGACGGTCAACGTCATCGGCCGCGGCGCCGTCACCAGCATTACGCTGGACGACGCCGAAAGCCTGACCGACATCGACGGCGTTCAGATGTATGCGCCGGTCATCAGCGGTTCGGTCACCGCCAAATACAAGACGAATACGTACTCGGCGTCCGTTCAGGCGACGACGCCCGCCTTCGCGGACGTCCGGGATTACAAGGTGGCGCAAGGGCGGTTCATCAAGGACATCGACGGAGCCTTTTCCCAGAAGGTGGCCGTCGTCGGGTCCGAGATCGTCTCGGAACTTCAGATGTCCGATCCCGTCGGCCAGACGATCAGCCTGAACGGCTCCATCTATAAGATCATCGGCGTGCTTGAGTCCAAGGGAAGCACCTCCGCCGGGTCGAGCGACAACGTCGTCATCATTCCGATTCAGACGGCCCGCGTCGCGCTCAAAACCGACGCGATCCGCACGATCTACGTGCAGGTGGCCAGCAGCGACCAGGTCGACTTCGTGCAGACGATGCTGGAGTTCAATCTGCAGCGGTTTTTCCGCAACGACGAGAACGCCTACACGGTGTTCAACCAATCGGATTTGCTGGAGACGATCACGGCCGTTTCCACGTCGATGTCGACGATGCTCACGTACGTGGCGGCAATCTCGCTGCTCGTCGGCGGCATCGGCATTATGAACATGATGCTGACGTCGGTGACGGAGCGCACAAAGGAGATCGGCATCCGCAAGTCGCTCGGCGCCAAGCAGCGCGACATTCTGTTCCAGTTCCTCGTGGAGGCGGGCATGATCGGCGGTATCGGCGGCTTGATCGGCGTTCTCGTCGGGGCGGGCGGCTCGAAGTTCGCCGGGAAGCTGATGAATTCTCCCGCCTCGCCGTCCGTCAACATCATGGTGCTCGCCTTCATCTTCTCCGTGGGCGTCGGCGTTCTGTTCGGCTTCCTGCCCGCCCGCCGGGCGTCCAGGCTGAATCCGGTAGACGCGCTGCGCCAGTAGCCTCGGACCGGAACCATCTTAGAGAAAGGAGTGCGGACCGCGCATGGCCGTCGCCAACATCCTCGTTATCGAGGACGATCCCTATATCAGCGACCTGATCGGTCTGTACTTGAAGCGGGAAGGGTTCCACTTCTCGGTGGCGGGCGACGGGGACGGCGGGATCGAGCAGTTTCTGGCCGACCCGCCCGACCTCGTCGTCCTCGACCTGATGTTGCCCGGCGCCGACGGCTGGACCGTCTGCCGGCGCATCCGGGCCGAGCGTTCGACGCCGATCATCATCCTGACCGGCAAGGGAGAAAGCTATGACAAGCTCAAAGGCTTCGAGCTCGGGGCGGACGATTATCTCGTCAAGCCGTTCGACCCGAAGGAGCTGATCGCGCGGATCAAAGCGGTCATGCGCCGGACGAAGCCGGGGTTCGCTCGGGAGCCGGTCAAGCTGCCGGATCTCGTCATCGATCTCGACCGCTACGTCGTCGTATGCGGAGAAGCGGAGCTGACGCTGCCGCCGAAGGAGATGGAGCTGCTACACGCCCTCGCGTCCATGCCGAACCGGGTGTTCACCCGGGAGCAGCTGCTGGACCGGGTTTGGGGCTTCGACTTCGAAGGCGATCCGCGGACGGTGGACGTTCACATCAAGCGGATTCGGGAGAAGATCGGCCATTCGGAGCATTACCGGATCGAGACGATTCGGGGCGTCGGGTACAAGTTCGAGGTGAGCGAAGCATGATGCGGTGGAACGGAATCACCGCCAAGCTTCTGCTCGCCTTTTTCGCCGTTTTGCTCGTTTCCTTTTCGGTCACTTCGGCCATCTCCTTCTGGTTCGTCAATTCCGCACTGGGCCACCGCAGCAACGAGTTCGAGAAGGAGCAGCTCAGCGTCGCCACCGCGCTCGTGCGCAACGCATACCGGGAAAATTGGAGCCTGGACATGCTTCGCTCCGCGCTGCGGGTCGCCACCGGCCCGATGAACCGGACGATCTACCTGCTGGACGGAAGCGGCAAGGTGCTGCTTCAGACGGGAGTGTCCGACGGGGAACAACTGCCCTTGACCGACCCCGGTCCGCTTCGCGACGTGCTCGAACGCGGCCGCACCGTTGTCGCGCAGCCGATCTCCGGCGCGGGCTCGCCGCTATTGTCCGCTGCGCCGGTCAACGGCGACGAGCGGTTTCCGGCCAAGGCCGTCGTCCTCTTTTCCCGCGAGCCGAAGCGGGAATTCCGCGGCTTCACCGGCCTGTTCCGCAACGTCATGGTATCGACGCTCGTCTCGTCGGTCATCATCGTCTTTTTCGTGTCGAGCCGCATGACCGCCCGCCTGCGCCGGATGAGGGACGCCGCGCGCCTGATCGCGACCGGCAACTTCGACGTGCGCCTCGACGTCCGGCCGCGCGACGAGATCGGGGAACTGGCCGAGTCGCTGAACCATATGTCGGAGGAGCTCGGCAGCCTCGACCGGATGAGAAGGGAGTTTCTCGCGAACGTTTCGCACGACTTGCGGTCGCCGCTCACTTCGATCGGCGGGTACGTCGAAGCGATGATCGACGGAGCGGTTCCCGAGGAGAGGCGGGGCGATTATCTGAACCTGATCCGCGGGCAGACGCAACGGATGAACCGGCTCGTCAACGACCTGTTGGAAATGGCGAGAATGGAGGCGGGCCAGTTCGACATTACGCCGATTCCGTACAACCTGTCCGAATGGGTCCGGCGGCTGCTCGCCGGGCTCGATCCGGAGTTCACCCGCCGCTCGATCCATTTCGAGCTGACGGGGGAACCGGAGGACGTCTGGGTGTTCGCCGACCCGCACCGCATCGACCAGGTGCTGTCCAACCTGTTGCTCAACGCCATCCAGTTTTCCCCGAACGGCAAGTCGGTCGAAGTGTCCATCGTCCGCAAGGGCTCGTCGGCGGTCGTCAGCGTCCGCGACGAAGGGGTCGGCATCGCCAAGGAAAACTTGGACCGCATCTGGCAGCGGTTCTACAAATCCGACAAAGCGCGTTCCGCCCACGCCGGCAGCGGCCTCGGGCTGTCGATCGTGCAGCACGTGCTCGCCAGACACGGCACCGCGGCCGTCGTCGAGAGCGAGCCGGGCAAAGGCTCGCGGTTCACATTCGAGCTTCCGCTCGCCCAGCCCCCGGCCTCCCGCGTCTCGCCAGTCCACGCCAAGCGCTCCGACTAGATCGTCCCCGTCCGGACGGGCGGGGCGTCCTCTCGTCATGCCTTTTTCCGCATCCGCCCGAAGACCCGGCCGCAAAGGCCGCCTCAGTTGACGATTCCCGTCGCCAAGAGGCATAATGAAAGGAATACTTACTTCATGGGGAGCCGAGCGGCGGCCTGCCGCCGGCAGGCCAGAGGAAAGGAACTTGGCACAGGCATGGAGCAGTTGCTCGAAAAAGCGTCGCAATATATGAAAGATCAGGATTTGCAGCGCGTCCGCGAAGCGTACGAGTTCGCGGAAGAAGCCCATCGGGGCCAACTGCGCAAATCCGGCGAACCTTATATTCTTCATCCGCTTGCCGTTGCCGAAATTTTGGTCCAGATGCAGATGGATGTCGTCACGGTGATGGCTGCGCTGCTGCACGACGTCGTCGAGGATACGAACGTGACCGTCGAAGACGTGCGCAGCCGGTTCGGCGATACGATCGCCGGGCTCGTCGACGGGCTGACGAAGCTGGAGAAGATCCAGTTCCGCTCCAAGGAAGAGCAGCAGAATGAGAACTACCGCAAGATGTTCGTGGCGATGGCGAACGACATCCGCGTCATTCTGATCAAGCTCGCCGACCGTCTGCACAACATGCGGACGCTTAAATACCAGTCCGAAGAGAGCCAGCGGCGCATCGCCCACGAGACGATGGAAATCTATTGCCCGATCGCTCACCGGCTCGGCATCAGCGCGATCAAGTGGGAGATGGAAGACATCGCGCTGCGCTTCCTCAATCCGCAGCAGTATTACCGCATCGCGAACCTGATGAAGAAGAAGCGGACGGAACGGGAGCAGTACATCGCCGATCTGATCGCGAAAATTCGCGAAAAGCTGGACGAGATGGGCATCCAGGGCGACATCTCCGGCCGACCTAAGCACATCTACAGCGTGTTCAAGAAGATGACGACGAAGAACAAGCAGTTCAACGAGATTTACGACCTGCTCGCGATCCGCATTCTCGTCGACAACGTCAAGGACTGCTACGCCACGCTCGGAATCATTCATACGCTCTGGAAGCCGATGCCCGGACGCTTCAAGGACTATATCGCCATGCCGAAGGCGAACATGTATCAATCGCTGCATACGACCGTCGTCGGTCCGACCGGCGAGCCGACGGAGGTGCAGATCCGCACCTGGGAGATGCACCGGACGAGCGAATACGGGATCGCCGCCCACTGGGCTTACAAGGAAGGCAAGGAGACCGGCGTCGTCCAGGGCTCCTTCGGCGACAAGATGAACTGGTTCCGCGAGATCATCGAGCTGCAGCAGGAAACGCGGGACGCGGCCGAGTTCATGGAGTCGCTCAAGATGGACTTCTTCACCGACCTCGTCTTCGTGTTCACGCCGAAGGGAGAAGTGTTCGAGCTTCCCGCCGGCTCCGTCCCGCTGGACTTCGCGTACCGGGTTCACACCGAGGTCGGCAACCGGACGATCGGGGCCAAGGTCAACGGCCGCATCGTGCCGCTCGACCATCAGCTCAAGACCGGGGACATCGTCGAAATCCTCACCTCCAAGCATTCGTACGGACCGAGCCAGGACTGGCTGAAGATCGCCCAATCGTCGCACGCCCGCAGCAAAATTCGCCAATGGTTCAAGAAGGAGAAACGCGAAGAGAACGTCGAGAAGGGCTGGGAATCGCTGGAGCGGGAGCTGAAGCGAATCGGGCTCGAGCCGTCGGAGTGGATGACGGACGAGAAGCTGATCGAAGTCGCCCGCAAGTTCGCCTTCAACGATATCGAAGACATGATGTCGGCGATCGGCTTCGGCGGCATTACCGCCGCGCAAGTTTGCACCCGTCTGACGGAGAAGCTGCGCAAGGAGGCCGAGGAAGCCCAACAAATTCAGCTCACCTCGGAAACGATCAAGGAAGCGCGGCCGGTGCCGCAGGAGCGCAAGCCGCGCGGCTCGCACGGCGTCGTCGTCAAAGGCGTCGACAACTTGCTCGTCCGGTTCGCCCGCTGCTGCAGCCCTGTGCCGGGCGACGACATCGTCGGCTACATCACGCGCGGCCGCGGCGTCTCGGTTCACCGGGCCGACTGCCCCAACCTTGCTCAGGCGAACGAAGGGGAAGAGGCGGCCCGCATTATCGAGGTGTCGTGGGAAGAGTCGGCGGAAGCGAGCTACAGCGTGGAGATCGAAATTCTCGGTCACGACCGCCGCGGCCTGCTCAACGAGGTGCTGCAGTCGGTGTCCGAGAGCAAGACGAACATCGCCGCGGTGTCCGGCCGCTCCGACCGCAACAAGGTCGCCATCATGCATCTGACGATTCTGATCCGCAACAAGGACCATCTGCAGTCGGTGGTGGAGAAGATCAAGCGGGTGAAAGACATCTTCTCCGTTCAGCGGGTCATTCAATAGCTACGATACGGAGGGACTTGTCAACAGTGAAAATCGTGCTGCAGCGGGTTTCGCAGGCGGCGGTGCGGGTGGAGGGCGAAGTCGTCGGCGAGATCGGCGCCGGCTTGCTGCTCCTCGTCGGCATCGGCCATGAAGACGGCGAGGCGGATCTCGCCTGGATGGCGGACAAGGTCGCCGGGCTGCGCGTCTTCGAGGACGAAGCCGGCAAGATGAACCTTTCGGTGCGCGAGATCGGCGGCGCGGTCCTGTCGGTGTCGCAGTTTACGCTGTACGGCGACTGCCGCAAGGGAAGGCGCCCGAACTTCATGGCCGCGGCGCGTCCCGAGACGGCTGCGGCGCTTTACGACCGGTTCAACGCGATGCTGCGGGAGCAGGGGCTGCCGGTGGCGACCGGACGCTTCGGCGCGATGATGGACGTCTCGCTCGTGAACGACGGACCGGTGACGCTTATATTGGAAAGCCCGGGCTCCGCGGCGAACGCCCTTGGGGAGTGAAGCGGCGGCGGATGGGCAACACTACAGTCGAATCCTGGAGAACCGGCCGCCGCCGGCCCGCGTCCCGCGCGGACCGGCGAGCCTTGGACTTCTCCCATGAAAGGGAGTCGGCTTGCGATCATGAGACGTTCCGGCAAGGAAGCGAAGCATGTGCGGTGGATGCAGCAAGGAGCGCCGGTCGAGCGCCGGGAGGCGCTGGCGGCGCGGGCCGACGCCGAATGGGCGGACGAGCTCGGGCACGACGCCCGAACCGGCCAGTTCAGCGGCAGGCGGCCCCCCGGGACGACGCGCGGGTAGCGGCCGACGTTCGTTTCGTTGCCGAGCTTGCATGGGGCGGAGCAGCCGCCAATCAAGCAGGCTGCAGGTGGGATCGCATAGCGAGGCCGACCGAACGAACCGCCTCTCTCACTTCCTCGACAACTTCTGTCGGCATCTCCTATGACGTAAATCCGTTCTATTTTTTTCATCGGACTCTCGAAAACGTATCAACTTTTGACATGTTTTATCGTTATGATAAACCTGTCAAGCGCAAAAACAAGCGGCTGGATTCATTCAAAAAAGGAGCTATGCCGTAAACAGAAGAATTATGACAGCAGCAAGGTACTTGGCCCCCATCGGGAGGCTCAATTGCAAGCGGCAGCTTAATTCCTTCACAGCTGGATAACTCACTTTCGTTTCATCGCTATACACCTGTTGATCTTTGACAAACGAAGCACGGATAGGCCGGGAGAAATCAAATTTTATCCTCAAGCGCTTCGTGCGTCCAAGATGAAAACATGCGAAAGAGCGAGAAAACAAAGAAAACTTTATTTTTTTGAGGGAGGATGATGATGAGCTATATCGTTGATTTTCAGAAGGTGTCGACAATCGGTCTGGAGTCTTCGCCGGTGGCGGAGGCGCTGGCCGGGCTGCGCGCGAATGAAGCCCGTTACTTCATGAACAAATACAAACACGCGTTTACGGTCGTGCCGGCTAATGAAAGCCAGGAGACGGTCGACTATGTGCACCGAATCCTGAAGGAAGAACGCGGGATTGAGCTTGCGGCCCGGCCTCTGGAAACGTCGCGTTTCCGGGTGGAAAATATCGATTGGGCCTTCGTCTTCTACGAGGACGGTCTGGCGGTCAACGTCCTGTATACGTTGGACGATCCGAAGAAGCGGGCTGTCGGGTTCAAGCTGTCCGAGGGGATGGAAGTTCCTCGGGAGCTGGAAGAGAAGAACTTCAAATTCGCCAGACAGAAGTCCAAGCTGGCCGGGACGATTCGCGGTTCGTTCTTCGTCATTAAAGGGGAGTATTGAAGCTTCCAATTCCGCCGGGACAAGCAAGGACAAGGGCGTCGTCCTTGTCCTTGCTTGCGAGATCGGAACGGATCGGTTGGTTTACAGTTCGACCTTCCAAGTGCCCATCATCTTGGCGACCTTGGGATCATGGTACGACAAGAAGAGGCTTTCCCGCGTATCGAGAGCCGCAATTTGTTCCATTTCCTCCGCGCTTAACTCAAAATCGAAAATGTCGAAGTTCTCCGCGATCCGCTCTTTTCGCACCGATTTGGGAATGACAACGATATGACGCTGGACAAGCCAGCGCAACACGATCTGCGCGACGGACTTGTTGTGCTTCTCCGCAATCGAGGCCAGCACTTCGTTGCCGAACAAGTTGCCCCGCCCTTCGGCGAACGGCGCCCACGACTGGTGTTGGACTCCCAACTCTTCCAAGAAGGCATAAGTGTCCGTCTGCTGATAGAACGGGTGTGTTTCGATCTGGTTGACGGCGGGCACGATTTCATGATGCACGATCAGGTCCATCAGACGGTCGGGCAGGAAGTTGCTGACGCCGATCGCTCTGATCTTGCCTTCCCGGTACAGCTCTTCCATCGCGCGCCAAGTGCCGTAGTAATCGCCGAACGGCTGGTGAATCAGGTACAGATCGAGATAGTCGAGCTGCAGCTTCTTTAAGGATTTTTCGAACGCCCGCTTGGCGCTCTCGTAGCCGGCATCCTGAACCCAAATCTTGGTCGTGACGAACAGTTCCTCCCGCGGCACGCCGCTGCGCTTGATCGCGCGTCCGACCGCTTCTTCGTTCAGATAACCGGCGGCGGTGTCGATCAGGCGGTAACCGGCCGCCAGCGCTTCATAGACGGCGTTCTCGCATTGTTCGGCATCGGGAACCTGGTAGACCCCGATGCCGATGATCGGCATTTTCACTCCGTTGTTCAAGGTTACGGTTTGCACAGCAAATCCTCCCTGTTCAGATGTGATACGGCAGACCGGCTGCGAATCCCGGGGATCCGGATTGCGGAGCCGGGTTGTCGCCTGTCGCCGATTTGCCTTACAATGAGCGTAAAACCTTCGTGTAACACGAAGTCAAGACGTCTTTGGAAGTTTGATTTTTTGCTGGGAGGGGATTGCATGTATACGGTCAAGGAGGCCGCTCAGCTCACGGGACTTACCGAGCACGCCGTGCGTTTTTATACCGATAAAGGGTTGGTGCCGAGCGTCAAACGAAACGAGAACAACATCAGGCTGTTCGACGAACAATCGATCAACTGGCTGCATGGCGTCAAATGTCTCAAACAATCCGGGATGCCGATCGAGGCCATCAAGACGTATGTCGATCTCTGCCTCGAAGGGGATTTGACCATTCCGCAGCGCAGCGCGCTCATCAAGAAGCATAAGGAAGCGGCGCTCGCCAAGCTCGAAGAAGCCAAGCGGCACATCGCCAATCTGGAAGAGAAGGCCGCCCTCTACCAGGCCATTCTGGAGAATCGCTCCTTGGACACGACCAATCCCGCCAACTGGGACAGAATCCAGCATATGCATGCCGACGTCTTTTACCCGGCATCCGGCGGGAAGGCGTTGGAGAGAAGTGCCGGCGGTTGAACGGGCGAAGGCGTCGCTACGCGCCGGGGATTGTTCGGCGGCTATTCTGAAGCGCCGGACCGGACGGCGTTCAAGCGCTTCCATTTCTGTAACGAAACTGTAACGCTGCTATTACCGTTTCTTAAAACAAAGTCCTTAGTATATAGGGTGACCCCCTTTTTTCAATATAGATCGAACTTGAACCTGTCGAATTGCCGGCAGGTTATTTTCTTTGCGCTGCCGGCGGGGCCCTACTCCCGTGTCAACTCATATAAAAATGTTACCGAAGGAGAATGGATCACTCATGTATTTTTGTTACCCATGTTACCCTGTGGAGGCTGTCAGACAGCCTCCACAGGCCGTGCGGTGGAGGCAGGCGTCGCGG